>Ga0181523_10000207_pt1 | contig 64554 bp, 57 predicted proteins | sample PEATcosm2014_Bin_43_FD_119752 | JGI IMG/M metagenome (GOLD analysis project Ga0181523, IMG submission 119752) | Peatland microbial communities from MTU Mesocosm Facility, Houghton, MI, USA - PEATcosm2014_Bin05_30_metaG | ecosystem: Environmental > Terrestrial > Soil > Wetlands > Peat | place... | reverse complement strand
TTTGCCCAGACCGGATCGGCCGTCGGATCGGGAATATTCTCATAGTCCAGCAACGAGGAAACCGCCTTGTCCGGGCCGAGGTCGGCCAGCCTTTGGATTTCCGCCGGCGGCCCGCCGAACCCGGCCCGGTTCAACAAGTGCGCCGCCGTCTTGTAATTCCAGCGATCGGCTGAAAGCGACTTAAGCATACGTTGTGAAAATCAAGTGTTTCACGTTGACACAATATTATCACCCATTAAGCAAGACGTAAGCCACTCTACAAAGGTTTCAGAGCAGGTGACAAGTGACAGGTGGCAAGTGACAAGAAAAGGCTAAAACGAGACAGGAACCAGCACTGATTTTTCGTGTCACCCGTCACTCGTCACTTGTCACCTTTCCGTTTTGCTTTTCCATGTCACTTGCCACCTGTCACGTGTTACTCTGCCAAGCGGATCGCCGCCAGCAACGTGTGGCGCGCCCCTGCCGGTAACAGGTCGCTGCGAATCAATTCAACCTCATTCGCCGTCCATTCGCCGAACAGATGGTCTTTGACGACCTGCGCGTGCTCCGCCAGCTTCTCAATTTCAGGCCGTTTTAGAAACTTTACCCGCCCGACGGTCACATGGCCGGCAAACCTTTCCGTCCCTGACTCCTTCGTGAACAGTCGGACCACAGCTTCAATCTTTTTTTGCAAATCCACCAGATGTCCTTCACCGTCGTTGACGCCGGCCCAAATGACGCGCGGTGACCGGGCATTCGGAAAGAAGCCGGTGCCTTGCGCGCGCAAACGCAGAGCCGGACTGCCTCGGCAAACTGCGTTGACGGCTTCCTGCAAAGCCGCCACGCGCTCAACCGGAACGTCGCCGAGGAACCGGAGTGTGAGATGAAATTGCTCCGGTTTCGTCCAGCGAACGGCGTCGCGCGATACCAGTTGCCGCATTTCCTGCTGAACGCCGGTGATTTCATTCCGGACCGCTTCCGGCATCGGAATCGCCAAAAACAGCCGGAGTTTCTCCGTTGAACTGTCGTCTGTCATTGCCCTGCAATGTGTTGCCGGGGCTGTTGGAGTTCAAGCTTTAGCTATAGCGTCGAGCCTGTGGCTCGAATGAATCGGCGCACAGCGCCGACACTACAGCCATGCAAGCTGAAGCTTGAACTCCAACTCCAACCTGCGCCGACGCGCCGTTTTTTTATTCGACACTCAACATTCAACTCTCAACACTCAACACTGTGAAAAATACTTCACATCCTTTTGTCGCAAAACCGCCCCGCACCGCACTATAAGATGACGGTGGAGTTCGTTTGAACAGGAAATGGCATGGACTTAACCGACAAAGAATACGTCGAGCACTGCCGTGACGGTCATCCAGAAGACTTCGGTCTCCTGGTGGAACGTTACCAGAAGCCGCTGTTCACTTATCTGGCCAACCGGGTCGGAGACAGCGGGCAAGCCGAGGAAGCGGCACAGGAATCGTTTGTGAGAGCCTTTCTGTCATTGAAGAAACTGCGGAAGCCAGAGTCGTTTTATTCCTGGCTGCTGGGCATCGCGGGACGGGTCGCCAAGGAACAGTTCCGCTCCGCGGCGCATCGGCAACGCGACCGCGAAGCGGCCGAGACCATGATGACGGACGCGACTGATAGCGGTGAAGCGTATCCTTTGGAAGAAGCCATTGCCGCCCTGCCTGAATCCCATCGTCAAATGATTCTGCTGCGGTATTACGAGCGGCTTTCCTGTCAGGAAGTGGCCACACGACTCGGCCTGCCGCTGGGCACGGTCACCAAAACGCTTTCGCGCGCCTACGCGCTGCTGCGTCAGGAGCTGGCGGCCCGCGAAGGCGCGGAACCAACAGTCAACCAAACGCAATAATTATGAACTGCGCTGAATGCCGGGACAATCTGGTCGCCTGCGCGGAAGGGTTGCTGGACCGCGAGGTCTTGCTCGAATGCCAGGCTCATCTGGAAGCCTGTGCCGGTTGCCGGGCTGAATACCAGGCAATCGCCAGCCTGCAACAGCGACTCACCAAGCGCGGCGAAGCCGCTGCCGAAGTGTCCCTTGTCGAGCCGGTGATGCGGCGGGTCCGTCAGGAGCAGTTCAAACCGGAAGGAGAAACCATTATGAACAAAATATTAAAATATCGTTGGGGATTCGGATTGGGCGCGGCGGCGGGTGCGGCCGCCATCGTCCTGATGATTCTCCTGACTTTGCCAAAAACACAGGCCACCGCCGCAGAAGCCATCGCGGTGATGACCAGAGGCGCGCAGGCCGTGGCCAAACTCACCAGCATTCATTTGCGCGGCCAGTTGCGCACTGCACCGCAGGACAATTTCAGTTACATCAACGCCGATTGTGAGTTTTACGCCATCGAATTGTGGAAGCAGTTCGAGCCGGAACTCAAATGGCGCGTTGAGAAACCCAAGCGCGTCGTCGTCATGGACGGCCAGTCAACGGTGATGCTCATCAAAACCGACGATACTGGAGTAAAAGTTCCGCAACGCACAACCAGCGCTTTTGACACCGAGTGGCTGCATCGGATTGCCAACCTGAGCAATACCATCAGCAATGAACTTGACAACGCTCGCGCCAAAGGCTGGAAACTTGGTTTCGCCGAGGAACCCGGCGCGGATGGCAGGTTAAAATCCGTCGTCACTGTCATGGCCAAGTCCGGCGTGCCGGACAACGATTACTGCAAGAACACCTTCATGGAAAACGCCGACACACGCCGGGTCTATCGCTTCGATGCGCAGAGCAAATTGCTGGAGTCGGTGCAGATTTATCTGACCCGTCCATCCGGCGAGGTGCAAATATTCGACCTGAGCCAGATTGACTACAACCAGCCGATGGATCCGGGCCTGTGGAAACTTGAATTGCCGGCGGATGTGAGTTGGGCGCAACTGCCGGAACAGTTGTCCAAATTGCCCGACAACGAAAAATACGCTTCCATGACCGCGCAACAGGCGGCTCGCGCTTTCTTCGAGGCTTGCGGCCGTGAGGATTGGAATGAAGCCGGAAAATTCATGTCGCCCATTAATGACCGATTGAAAGAATATCTTGGAGGTGTGAAAATCATCAGCTTGGGCGAACCCTTTACTTCCAAAGATTATCCCGGCCGGTTTGTGCCTTACGAAATCCAACTTCCAGCGCAGGAATTCATTGTGCGCGTGTCCAACACGAACTCGGCAAAACGGTGCGTGGTAATGGGAATTTATGACAGCAAACTGCAACTGCAGCAGGATCTGAAATGGTCCGCCGAGCCGGAAGTCCTGACCAACAACGATGTCTATGCCCGGCTGTCGCCCAAGGAAGCGGTGCAGTCCTACTTCGACGCCCAGTCAAAATTGGACTGGGTCGAAATGCGCAAGTTCACCTCGGAATTCGACATAGAGGAAACCAAAAAACAAGTTGAAATGGCAGAGAAGCAAGGCATGGACGTGCATAAACAGATGCCGGTAATCAAGGTGGGGGAAGCCACCTGGTCGCCGGAACAATCCGCCTGGTTTGTGAAATGCCACATGTTACAGACCAAAAAGTGGAACCTGGCCGTCAGAAAGGACAATCCGGCGGGCCGCTGGCAGGTGGACGGCGGAATTTGACCCGCATGTTTGATCGCGTGGCCGAGCCAAGTGCGGGCGAAACTCCAAGGGTTCCGCCCGTTTTTTATTCGACACTCAACCCTCAACTCTCAAGACTCAACGCCATGAAATGGCCCGCCGATTATCACATGCACACGCCGCTCTGCCGCCATGCAACCGGCGAGCCGGGCGAATACGCCGCCCGCGCCGTTGCCCTCGGCCTCGCGGAAATCGGCTTTTCCGACCATTCGCCGATGCCGCAGGATGATTTCGATGATTGGCGGATGCGCGCCAATCAGCTCGATGAATACGTCGCCAAAGTCCACCAGGCGCAAAAGGATTTTCCGCAGCTCACCATCCGCCTTGCGCTGGAAGTGGATTACCTGCCCGGTTACGAAGACTGGATTCGCGGCCTCGCCGCGCGGCATCCGTGGGATTATTTCATCGGCTCGGTGCATTACGTCTCCGACGATTGGGCCATAGACAATCCGCAGAAAATTTCCGAGTGGAACAACCGCGACGCCTTCGAGGTCTGGTCGGCATACTTTGAGCGGCTGACCAGGGCGGCGGAGACCGGCTTCTTTGAAATCATCGGCCATGCCGATTTGCCAAAGAAATTCGGCCACCGTCCATCACGCGACCCGGGCTGCGCCGGAAGCTTCGCCGAGGCGAGTTGCACGCCGCTCTACGAAAAATTTCTCAACGCGGCACGAAAGAGCCATTGCGCCATCGAGCTCAACACCGCCGGTTTGCGGAAAGATTGCCGCGAAATTTATCCCAGCCGTGAAATCCTCCAACTCGCGTTCCAAAAAGGCGTGCCCATCACATTCGGTTCCGACGCCCACGCGCCGGGGGAGGTCGGGATGAATTTTGCTGAAGCCGTCCAACTTGCACGTGAAGCCGGTTACAAGGAATGTTGCCAATTTGCGCAACGGAAACGGAAATCGGTCTTGTTCTAACGCTGGACTTTGCACGGCAATTTTAAGAACTTTGCGCGCGTGAAACAATCAATCGTCACCCTGGACATGGAAGGCGTGTTGACGCCCGAAATCTGGATTGCCGTGGCCGAGAAGACCGGCATCCCGGAATTGCGCCGCACCACCCGCGATGAGCCTGATTACGACAAGCTCATGCGCGGGCGGCTCGCCATTCTGGATAAACATGGATTAAAGCTGTCCGACATTCAAAATGTCATCGGCTCGCTGCGTCCCTTGCCCGGCGCGAAGGAATTTCTGGATGAACTCCGTTCGTTCGTGCAGGTCATCATCCTTTCCGACACGTTCGAGCAGTTTGCCGCTCCCCTGCTCCGCCAGCTTGATTGGCCGGTGCTGCTTTGCCATCGGCTCGTGGTTGAAAACGACCGCGTCGTGAACTACCAGTTGCGCATTCGCGAACAAAAGCGCGAGTCCGTGTCCGCCTTCAAGCGGATGAATTATTACGTCATTTCCGCCGGCGATTCGTTCAACGACACCGCCATGCTCATCGAGGCGAACGCGGGTTTTCTCTTTCGCGCACCGGACAACGTGAAAACACGGTTCCCGCAGTTCAAGGCTGTCGAGACTTACCTGGATTTGATGAAGCTCATCAAAGGCGCGATGGCGTAATTGTTGAAGTTTAAGCTTTAGCTTGCAACACCCGTCATTCACTCGCGCGAAGAACAAGCTGAAGCTTGAACTCCAACCCTGTTTTTCCGCCGCCAGCCGACAAAAATCTTGTTGCCGGGCGGCGCAGTGTGGTTAGCCTGCTTCAGTCATGCCAACGCGCCAAGGTTCCATTCACCTGTTCCGGCTGTTTGGAATTGATGTGTATTTGCACTGGGCGTGGTTTTTTGCCGCGATCTATTTCGTCAATCAGGCAAAAGGTTATTCTTCCCCGGTTTGGAGCGTGCTGGAATGTCTCTCGTTGTTCCTGATCGTGTTGATACACGAATTTGGCCATCAACTGGCCTGCCGGCAGGTGGGCGGAAAAACCAGTCAAATCATCCTCTGGCCGCTGGGCGGCGTGGCCTACGTATCCCCGCCGCAACGTCCCGGCGCGCAACTTTGGAGCATCGCCGCCGGACCGCTGGTCAACGTAATCCTGTTCCCGATTCTCGGCGCACTCGCCTTATTGGCCAAAAAGCTGGGTTTGGATGTCACCGCGCCCGACCTGTACCAATTCCTGTATAATATCTGGTTGATCAATCTCGTTTTATTGATTTTCAATATGCTCCCGATCTATCCGCTCGACGGCGGACAAATCCTGCGCTCGCTGCTCTGGTTTGTCTTTGGCCGCGCCAACAGTCTGCTGGCCGCCAGCGTCATTGGCTTCATCGGCGTGGCAGTATTGATCGGGCTGGCGGTACTGGCGCACTCCTTCTGGCTGGGCATCATGTGCGCGTTCATCCTGCTGAATTGTTGGGGCGGGTTGATGCAGGCGCGCGCGCTGGCCCGCATCGCCAGGATGCCGCGGCGCGACGGCTTCGCCTGTCCGGTGTGTAAAATCGCGCCGCCCGTCGGGGCCATCTGGCGGTGCGGCAAATGCGGGAAACCCTTCGACACCTTCGCTACGTTGGGGGTCTGCCCCCATTGCGGAACGCAGTTCAGCGCAACCCAATGCCTGGACTGCGGCAGCCTGCGCCCATTCAGCGAATGGACGACTTCACCCCTTCCTCCGCCAATCATCAATGGGTGACGCAAGTGCGGAGGTGACAGCTTCATCAATCGTCCTCGTCCTCCTGCTCGTCCTCGTTCTCGAATTTCGGGCTGAAAGATTTCGATTGCGAGGACGAGGACGAGAGCGAGGAGGATATGAATCAATCCTCCGCCTTGAACGCCCGTGAAATCAAATCGCGAACCGCCTTTTTCGGTTCCTTGCCTTCGTAGAGCATCTGGTAAACCTCATCAATAATCGGCGTCGGCACTTTTTTCCCGCGTGCCAGCCGGTGTGCCGAACGCGCCGTGGGATAACCTTCGGCCAGTTTCGGATGCGACGCCTGGATCGCCGCCATCGTTTCACCGCGTCCCAGGCGTTCGCCCAGATTGCGATTACGGCTCTGTTTTGAGAAGCACGTCAGCATGAGATCGCCCAAACCGCTCAGGCCCGCAAACGTTTCCGGTTGCGCCCCGCACGCCACACCCAGCCGGCGCATCTCGGCCAGCGCCCGTGTGACGAGGCCGGCCTTGGTATTGTCGCCGTAGCCGAGGCCGTCGCTCACGCCCGCCGCGATGGCGATGATGTTCTTCAGCGCGCCGCCGTATTCCACACCGAGAACGTCCGTGCTGCGATAAATGCGAAATTCCGGACGGTGGAAAAGCCCCTGCACCGTGCGCGCCGTGCCGTCGCTTTCGCTGGCGCAAACCACCGCGGTCGGTATGCCGAGCGCCACCTCACGCGCAAAACTCGGCCCGGAAAGCGCGGCCACGCGGTCGGCCGGGGTGTGTTCGAGCAAAATGCGGCTCATCGTCTCACCGGTCTCAAATTCAATGCCCTTGGTCACGCTCACCAGAATCGCCGGATGCCCTTTCAATTTCACGGCCACCTGCCGGAAAGCCTGGGACGGAATGGCCATGACAAGGCACTCGGCGCCACCAACTGCTTTTTTAAAATCCGCCTCCACCCGCCAGTTTGCCGGCAAGGGCACGCCGGGCAGATAACGTTCGCTGCGCCCGCGCCGGAGTTCGTCCAGCGTTTCAGCGTCAATGTCCCACAGCGCCACGGCATTGCCGTTTTCGTGAAGGACCTTTGCCAGCGCGGTGCCCCACGCACCCGCTCCGAGCACGGTGATTTTCATTTCGACGCCTCCGGGGTTGCGGTTTTTTGGCCAAACCGCTGCTCCGTGCCATTGAACAGCCGTTCAATGTTGCTCTTGTGTTTGGCGATGGCCAGCAAACCGAGCGCGGTTGTCACGATTCGCAAGGTCAAGCTGTGCGGCGTCAGCCAGACCGTGGCGGGCAATGCCACCGCCGCAGCGATGGATGCGACCGAAACGTATCGGCTCAGGGCGAACACGATAATCCACGCGCCCAGCGCAACGCTCACGGCCAGCGGCGCGAGGGCAAAGAAAATCCCGGCGCTCGTGGCGATGCCTTTGCCGCCCTTGAACTTAAGCCAGCAGGTGAAATTGTGGCCGAGCACCGCCGCGATGCCCGCGATGATGCGGTAAAGTTCGGCGTCGGCGGTTGGTAGATTCATCAAACCGAGTGCCCCATCACAAAGCCAGGTGCAGGCGGCGTAGCCTTTCAAGCCGTCCACGATCAGTACGGTCACTCCGGCGGTTTTTCCGAGCGTGCGGAAAACATTGGCCGCTCCCATGTTGCCGCTGCCGACGGTGCGAATATCAATGCCCCGGGCGCGTCCGGCCAGATAGCCCGTCGGAATCGAGCCGAGCAGATAGGCCGTGACCGCGACGACGGCATAACTCAAAATTTGCACGGCGATATTTAACGGTTGAACGTTCAAAGTTGAAAGTTGAAAGTTGCTGTCGTAGGACAGGCGTCGCGCCTGTCTCTGATCAAAAAAAGCACCGCTTAAGCGGAACCGAAAAAGTTGGAGACAGGCGCGACGCCTGTCCTACACCTTTGCGCGCTTGGCGTGCGGCGCTTTTACTGGCAAACTCCACGCATGGCATCAAAGGTCAGAGTGGCAGTCCTCGGCACCGGTTCGCTCGGCAAAGAACACGCCCGCATTTATTCCGAACTTGCCGCCGCCGGTCTCGTGGAATTCGCCGGAATTTTTGACACGAACGCCGACACCGCCCGCAAAATCGCCGCCAGGCACAAGGCGCGCATTTTTAAATCCGTTGCCGAAGCCGCCGCGAACGCCGACGCACTCAACATCGTCACCCCTACCGTCACGCATTTTGAACTGGCCAAAACGTTGCTCGCGCAGGGCAAACACGTGCTCGTCGAGAAACCGATGACCGACGACACCGCGCAGGCGGCGGAACTTATTCAACTCGCCCAACGGAAAAATTGCGTCCTGCAAGTCGGGCACGTCGAGCGGTTCAATCCCGTTTTCAATTATCTCGAATCCGTCGCCACCGAGCCGCGCTTCATTGAGACGCACCGGCTTTCACCCTACCCTGCCCGCTCAACCGACATCGGCGTCGTGCTCGATTTGATGATTCACGACCTCGACGTCGTGCTCGCGTTCGTAAAATCGCCCGTGACGAGCGTGGACGCCGTGGGCATTCCCGTGTTGAGCAAGAGCGAGGACATCGCCAATGCACGGCTGCATTTCGCCAACCGCTGCGTCGCCAACCTCACCGTCAGCCGCGTCAGTCCGGAGCGGATGCGGAAAATTCGCGTGTTCAGCGGCCCGACTAATCCGTGCTACATCTCGCTCGATTACCGCGCGCAGGAAGGATTCATCTACCGCATCGCCCGCGAAGGCGAAAAGGAAAGCTCGACGCTGAAGAAGGTTCTCGCCGCGAAATTTGGCGTGGGCAAGGACTCGGCCATCGTGAGCGAATTCGCCGGAAAGCGCATCGTGCGCGAGCCGGTGCCGATTGCGAAGGATGAGCCGCTCAAGCTCGAACTTCAGGATTTTGTGAACTGCGTCCGCGAAAAGCACACGCCCCTCGTCAGCGGCGAATCCGCCAAGCGCGCTTTGGATTTGGCCTTTGAAATCACTCGACAGGTGCAGCTGAGCCGATGAACCCGAAATCGTTCATGCTCATCGCCGGCGAGGCGAGCGGTGACACACTCGCGGCGGAACTGGTTTCCGCGCTGCGCGCTAAAATTTCATCTTCCATGCTCAATCCCCTAGCGCGGCTAAGCGAAGCGGAGACGGCTCCATCCTCGCCGGTCTTCTTCGGCGCTGGCGGACCCGAAATGGCCGCCGCAGGAGTCGAACTGGCGTTTGACCTGACGCAACATTCGGTCATCGGTATTACCGACGCGCTGAAAAATTATTTCGAGTTCAGGCGCTTGTTCAACCAACTGTTCGCGCTGGCGATTGAACGCAAGCCGGACGCCATCATCGGCGTGGATTTCGGCGGGTTCAACCTGCGCTTCGGTCATGCCATCAAACAATACGTCCGCAACAATCCCTTTCTGAAATGGAACCCGAAAATCATCCAGTTCGTTTCACCGCAGGTCTGGGCGTCGCGTCCGGGCCGTGCGAACCGGCTGGCGGCGGATTATGACCTGGTCTTGAGCATTTTCCCATTCGAGCAGGACTGGTATGCGCAGCGCGTGCCGAAGTTGCGCGTGGAATTTGTCGGACACCCGATGGTGGGAAGATTCGGAGTTCGGAGTTCGGAGTTCGGAGTTCGGAGTTCGGGAAAGTCGGTCCTCCTTTTGCCGGGCAGCCGCGTGGATGAATTGCGCCGGCATTTGCCGCCAATGCTCGGCGCGTTGAAACTGATCCGGGAAAAATTGCCGTCGGCGAAAGCGAAAATGATTTTGCCGAATGAAGGCTTGAAAGAACTGGCGGAGGAACTGTCCGCGCCCCCGGCGAATTTTGAAATTCAAATCGGCAACCTGCCGCAGACGCTGGCCGAAGCCGACCTCGCCATCGCCTCGACCGGCACGGTGACGATGGAGTGCGCGTTCTTCGGCGTGCCGACGGTGACGCTCTACAAAACGTCGTGGTTCAACTGGGAGATCGCCAAACGCATCGCTACCGTGAAATGGGCGACGATGCCGAACATTCTGGCGAACTATGAGGTTTTTCCCGAATTCATCCAAAGCGCTGCCACGGCGGAAAATATTGCCGGGGCCGCGCTGGAACTGTTGCAGAACGAATCGCGCCGCGCTCAAATCAAAAAGCGGCTCGCGGAGGTCGTTTCAACGCTGGGCGAACCCGGCGCCAGCGCGCGCGCGGCAACCGCTATTTTGAGTTTGTTCGCATAATTTTTCGTCCTCGTTCTCCTGCTCGTCCTCGTCCTCGATTTTTAAATTTTCGATTACGAGGACGACAACGACGACGAGGAGGATTTACTTTTGCCGCTGCGCCGATTAGCTTATGCGGATGGAATCGCTGCACGCCCCGTGGCGGATTGAATATATTCTTGCGCCCAAACCGCAGCTTGACGCGAGCCTGTTCACCCGCATCGCCCAGTCCAATGACGACGAGGCCAACCACGTCATCGCCCGCGACCGCACCTGTTTCGCCTTGCTCAACACCTATCCCTACAACGGCGGGCACCTGATGACCGTGCCTTACAAACAGGTCGCCGACCTGAACGACCTGACGGACGAGGAGCTCGCCGATTTGTGGAAACTCACGCGCCGCTGCGTCAACGCGCTGACGCAACTGATGAAGCCGGATGGATTCAACATCGGCATTAATCTCGGCAAGGTCGCCGGCGCGGGCATCGCGGAGCACCTGCACATTCACGTCGTGCCGCGCTGGAACGGCGACACGAATTTCATGCCGGTGCTGGCGAACACACGGGTCTTGCCTCAGGCGTTGAGCGAAATCGCGGCAAAATTGCGCGCGGAATTGGCAAAATAATTTTTGTTTGTAACATTGGAACCGGTTAACTTTCCATCATGACAACGACCATTGAGGCCATTTACGAACACGGCAAACTTCTTTTGTCGAAGCCGCTGTCGTTGCCGGAAAAATCGCGCGTGCGCGTGACCATCGAATCCGACACGGAGCGCGAAAACTGGCTCAAACTTTCCGAGGAAGCCCTGATGAACACCTGGGACAATGACGCCGACGACGTCTTCAATGAACTGCTCAAGAAATGATGTCGTTCTCCAGCCGTTTCCGTTCCAGCACTTGCCAAAAATGAACTTTGGCGGATAATTAAACCATGAGCGCGACAGAAATGATTGAGCAGTTCAAGGGTTTGCCCGCCAGCGAACGGGCGCAAGTGGCGAAGTATGTCGTGGAACACGACGATTCGTGGGTGCCGGAATCTTTCAAAGAAGGAATGAAGGCCGCTGCGGAGGGCCGCTTTGTGGACATGGAGACGGCTTTGTATGAAACACCACCGCCGCATCTGCGATGAAATTTTACCATGAAGTCTTTACTGAAACGCATCACCATTAAGCCGGAAATCTGCCACGGCAAGCCGGTCATTCGCGGCTTGCGTTATCCGGTGGAATCCATGCTCGAATACCTTGCCGCGGGCGATTCTTTTGAACAGATTCTCGCCGAGTTTCCTGATTTGGAACGCGAAGATTTGCTGGCGTGCCTTGAATTTGCGGCATGCTCACTCAAAGTGAAAAGCCAGCACCTGGTTCTTGCATGAAATTTTTGGTGGATGCACATCTGCCACGCAGCCTATGTGGACTATTAAAGGCCGCCGGGCATGATGCTCGACACACGCTTCAGCTTCCGGCAAAAAATTTGACGACGGACAAGGCTATCAGTTTTTTGTCAGCCAAAGAAAAGCTGGTGGTGGTTTCCAAAGACACTGACTTTTATTATTCGCATTTGTTGCGGCAAGAGCCTTATAAACTAGTTCTGGTGCGCATGGAAAACATCGGCATTTCAGAATTGCACAAATTGTTCGCCCGAAACCTTCCGGCGATCGAGAAGGCTCTGACAAAGCATTCACTCGTGGAATTGGATCGCTCCGAAGTGCGTATTGTAGTTTGAATTTATTTTCCAATGGCCACTGAAACCCTTCATTTTGAGAACGCGCGGGTGGCGCAGCAGCTTTTCAACAACGAGCCGCGCAACCTGCAATCGCTTGAAGCCGAACTCGGCGTCAAAGCCACCGCCCGCGAAGGCTGGATCAAACTCGAAGGCCAGGCCGACGCCATTGAGCGCGCCAGACATCTTTTCGTTTCGCTCGAAACGCTGTTGAAGGCCGGCACGCCTGTCCGCACCCGCGAGTTTACCCACGCGCTGAACGTCGTGAAGAATGAAGGCGCCGAAACGCTCAAGGATTTGGTGAGCGACCGCGTGGTCACGCATGAGCACAAGCCCGGCGTGACTGCCAAAACCGTCGGCCAGAAAAAATATCTCGATGCCATCCGCAAGCACGACATCACCATCGGCGTCGGGCCGGCGGGCACGGGCAAGACGTATCTGGCGGTGGCAGTGGCGCTCGCGGCGCTGCGCGATGGCCGGGTATCCCGGCTAATTCTCACCCGCCCCGCCGTGGAGGCCGGCGAGGCGCTCGGTTTTTTGCCGGGCGACCTTTACGAAAAAATCACGCCGTATCTTCGGCCATTGCAGGACGCGCTGCATGACATGCTGCCCGCCGAGGAAATCGCGAAACACACGGAGCGCGGCACGATTGAAATCGCGCCGCTGGCCTACATGCGCGGGCGCACGTTGAACAACGCTTTCATCATCCTCGACGAGGCGCAGAACTCGACGACCGAGCAGATGTTGATGTTTCTCACCCGCCTCGGCCACGGCTCGAAAGCGGTCATCACCGGCGACGAGACGCAGATTGATTTGCCGCCGAACAAACATTCCGGCCTGCTGGAAGCTCATCGTGTTTTGAAAAACGTCGAAGGCATTGCGGTCGTTGAGTTCAGCAAGCGCGACGTGGTCCGGCATCCGCTCGTCCAGCGCATCATCGCGGCCTACGAGGAACATCGCGGACAGAAATGAAAGCTCCAAGCTCCAACATCCAAGCTCCAGAGAAACCTCAAATTCCAAATACCGAAACTTTTCCGCATAGCAGCCTGGTTTGGCGCTTGGGGCTTGGTGCTTCTCTGGAGCCTGGAGTTTGGAATTTGGAGCTTCAATTCCGATGACCGTCGAGATTTTCAACCGCCAGCGGACGAAGAAAATCAACGCGCGTTTGCTCAAGCAAATCGTGGGCGACCTGTTTGCAGAATTGAAAATCGAAAAGGTGGCCCTCGGCATCCATCTCGTCGCCGAACCGGAGATGACACGGTTGAATGAAAAATTTCTCCGGCACGCCGGCCCGACCGATGTGATTGCGTTTGACTACACGGGAGGTGTAGGACTGGCTTCCAGCCTGTCTCATTCTAAAATTTCGAATATTGGGGACAGGCAAGATGCCTGTCCTACAGTGCACAGTGAAATTTTCGTGTGCGTGGACGAAGCCGTTTTGCAGGCGCGAAAGTTCGGCACCGGCTGGCAGTCGGAAGTTGTGCGTTACCTCGTCCATGGAATTTTGCATTTGCTTGGCTTTGATGATACGAGCGCGGGCGCCCGGCGCAAAATGAAGCGCGAGGAAAACCGCCGGTTGCGTGAAATTGCCCGCCGCTTTCCCTTGAGCAAACTCTGACGCGACCCTAGACTGGCTTCATGGAATATAAGAGCTTCTTCGCCCGCTGGCGCTCCAGTTTTTTGACCGGCCTGGCGGTCACGTTACCCGCGTTGCTCACGCTGGCGGCGCTCAAATGGCTCATTGGCACCATATCCGGGGTAACGGACCTGCTTTTATTTTTTCTGCCGAGGAGCCTGACACACGACAGCCTGATCTATCCCAATGACGGCAAGGGGCCGATGTACTTGTATTGGAGCGTCGTGGCCTTGGCGCTGGCCGTGGTCCTGATTTCGGCCGTCGGCGTGCTGGCGCGCTATTACATCGGCAAAAAGGTCATTGACTGGACCGACCGCGTGCTGATGCGGGTGCCGCTGCTCAACAAATTTTACGGCGCCATCAAGCAGGTCAACGACGCGTTCGCCGGGAACAAACATTCGTTCAAGACCGTCGTCCTGGTGGAGTTTCCGGGGCCGGGCAACTACTCCATCGGTTTCATCACGAACGAACAACAGGGCGAAGTCCAGAAAATGGCCGGCAAAATTCTGGTCAGCGTCTTTATCCCAACGACGCCGAATCCCACGTCCGGCTTTTTGATCCTGGTCCCGGAGGAAAAGCTTGTGAAATTGAAAATGTCCGTCGCTGATGCCATCAAATACATCGTCAGTCTCGGCGCAATTTCCCAGGAAGCCACGCCGCCAGCAAAATCGTCCTGGTCCTCGTCCTCCTCCTCCTCGTAATCGAAAATGAGAAAGTCGAGGACGAGAACGAGAACGAGGAGGATTTGGAAATGATCCAATCCGCCACCGGCATCATCCTGCTCACGCGGCCGCTCACGGACACCAGCCTCATCGTCCACTGGCTGACGCCGGATTTTGGGCGCCTGGCGACGGTGGCCAAAGGGGCGCGCCGCCTCAAATCGCCGTTCCACGGCAAGCTCGATTTGTTTTACCTCGCGGATTTTTCGTTCAGCCGCAGCCGCCGTTCCGATTTGCACGTTCTCTGCGAAGCCGGCCTGCGCGATACGCATGGTCCGCTCCGCCAGAATCTGGCCGGCCTGCGCCAGGCCACCTACGCTGCCGCGTTCATTGAGCAGGCGACGGAAATCGAAACACCGCTGCCCGCCGTTTTTGAATTGATGAGTGGATTTCTTGATTGTCTATGCCGGCAAAAACCCGTGCCGCAAGCGGTTTTTGCCTTTGAATTGAAACTGTTGCACGAACTTGGCCTGAAGCCGGATCTGGGAAATACCGGATTGACAGCGGGCGCAAAGCAGATTGCCCGCACGCTGGCGGCCGGCAATTGGCAGGCGTCCTGCTATTTGAAGCCCACCAGCGGGCAAATTGAAGAGTTGCGCCGGTTTTTGCACGGCTTTTTGATTTTTCATCTGGGCCGATTGCCTCGAGGCCGTGCCGCGGCATTAGCAGGTTGAATCTGCTTTTCGCACAAACCTGTTTACGGTATCGTCAAGTCGCCGTTTCGGAGCCGAGCCATGATTAAAAAAATAGCGAAAACGTTCTCCACGGTGCGGATGCAGTTGGTCGCCAGCGTGTTTGTGGCCATCGCGCCGGCGTTGGTGCTGACGTATATCGTCAACCAGTCGTGGTTCTGGCAGTTCGCACCCGACTGGCTGAAGTCGTATGCGCTGGACGTGCCCTGGGCCAGTTTCCTGGTGGGTCTGCTGGCGTTGGGCGCAGCCTGGTTCGGTGGTGAACATTTCATTCTGCGGCAGGTGCGCGCCCTGTCCAATGCGGCACAACGCCTGGCCAAGGGAGATTTGACCGCCCGCACCGGCCTGAAAAACGCGGAAAGCGAACTCGGCCAGTTGGCGAATGTTTTCGATCAGATGGCCGAGTCGCTGCAACAGCGCATCAAGGAGCGCGAAGCCGCCGAAAAAACCCTGCTCAATCGCGCGTTGCAGCAAACGACCGTGGCCGCTCTGGCACAGTTTGCGCTGACCAACAGCGACTTGATGGCTTTGTTGGACCAGGCCGTCATTCTTGTGGCGCAAACGCTGGAAGTGGAATACTGCGCCGTCTTCGAATCGGTGGCCGGCGGCCAGTTGCTCATGCGCGCCGGCGCCGGCTGGAAACCCAACTACGTCGGTTCGGCCACGGTGCCGGTGGATGATTACTCGCAGGCCGGTTTGACGTTAAGAACCGGCGACGCCATTGTGGTTGCCGATTTGTGGACCGAAAGGCGGTTCAAAGCTTCATCGTTGTTGATGGATCACGGCGTCATCAGCGGGGCGACGATTCTCATTCCCACGCGCGAAAAGCCGTTTGGCGTTTTCTGCGTGCACACCGTCAAGAGTCGGGAATTCACCCCGGACGACGTGCAATTTCTCCTGGCCGTGGCCGGTGTCATCGGCATCACGGTCGAACGGTTGAAATTGGGCGAACAATTGCGTCAATCGCAAAAAATGGAGTCCATCGGCCAGTTGGCTGCCGGCGTGGCGCACGACTTCAACAACATGCTCACCATCATCCAGGGCCATACCAGTGCGCTCCTGGCCAAGCCGACGCTGCCGCCGGATGTTCTTGATCCAATCCAGGCGGTGTATTTCGCCGCCGAACGCGCCGCGGGCCTCACGCGCCAACTGCTCATGTTCAGCCGCAAAAACGTCATGCAGGTCAGGCCGCTCGACCTGCGCGAAGTCGTCGTCAACATGAGCAAGATGCTGCAGCGCCTCTTCGGCGAAACCATCACCCTGGAGTTCCAGCCGCCGGATGAATTGCCGTTTGTGCAAGGTGACACCGGCATGATTGAACAAGTCATCATGAACCTCGCCGTCAACGCCCGCGACGCCATGCCCAAAGGCGGCAAGCTCACCATCGGCCTCGGCGCGGTGGCGGTGGATGCCGCCCATGTCGAAATTCATCCCGAAGCGCGCTCCGGAGATTTTGTGCGGTTGCGCGTGAGCGACACGGGCATTGGCATGGATTCCGCCACGCGCGCCCGGATCTTCGAACCGTTCTTCACCACGAAGGACGTCGGCAAAGGCGCTGGCCTCGGCCTCGCCACCGTTTACGGCATTGTCAAACAACACGAGGGTTGGGTCGAAGTCGATAGCGAACCCGGCGAAGGCACCATCTTCGACGTGTTTTTCCCGGCCGCCATCCAGGCAGCGCAAACCGCTGAAGAAAAGACCGGCCCGGTTGAATCCGTGACCGGCGGCACGGAAACCATTTTCCTCGTCGAAGACGAACCGGTCCTGCGTGAAATGGCCCGCGACATCCTCGAAAGCTACGGCTACCGGATCCTGGAAGCCTCCTCCGGCAAGGAAGCGCTCGGCATGTGGAACCTGACCCGCGGCAAAATTGATTTGCTGCTCACCGACATGATCATGCCGGAAGGCATTTCCGGCGCAGAACTTGCCCAACGGCTGCTGGCCGGCCAGCCTCATTTAAAAATCATTTTCACCAGCGGCTATACCGCCAATGAGGTCAGCCCCGAAATTCTGGCGAAGACCCGCGCACGTTTTCTCCAGAAACCTTACACGCACGACATGCTCGCCAAAATCGTCCGCGACACGCTGGATGGAAGGTCTCCGGTCAGCAACCCGCCTCAACCGGTCATGACTTGACCACCGCCAGGATGCGCTCGACAGCGAGGACCCCGTCAATGCCACTTGCACCACAGCCACTGCTCTTTGTCGCCGCAGAGAGATGAGCGCGTCCGAGGAGGTCATCGTCGCGATTTTGAGCGACATCCATTACGCCGGCCCCGACGAACGCGCCCGCGGCGAAGATTACGAATTTGGCACCATCGCCAACCCCCTCCTGCGCGCCGTCGCGCGCGCCTACCGGCATCTCGTCTGGATGCGCCATCCGCTCGACCAGGGACGCCAACTCGACCGGTTTCTAGCCGAAGCCAGCCAGATGGATTATCTCGTTGCCAACGGGGATTATTCGTGCGACTGCAGTTTCGTCGGCGTGAGCGATCCGGCGGCACTGCAAAGCACGCAGGAATGTCTCGCCAAACTCCGCGCGAAATTCGGCGACCGCGCCCGGTTCACTTTCGGCGATCATGAACTGGGCAAGCCGACGTTGTTTAGCGGCACGGGTCAAATGCGGCTGGCCAGTTGGCATAACGCCACCCGGCTACTGGGCCTGCCACCGCTATGGAAACTGCCGCTCGGCCGGTACCTGCTCCTGGGCGTGGCGTCTCCGCTCATCGCCCTGCCGGCGAACCAAACGGACACCCTGCCGGAGGAATGGCCGGAATGGCAGCGATTGCGCGAATCGCACCTCGAGGAAATCCGCGCCGTTTTCGACGCGCTCCAACCAGACCAGCGTTTATTGTTGTTCTGCCACGACCCCACGGCGTTGCCGTTTCTGTGGCGCGTAGAACCGGTACGCTGCCGGCTGCCGCAGGTGGAGCAGACCATCATCGGACATCTGCACACGCGGCTGATCCTGTGGAAAAGCCGGGTGCTGTCGGGAATCCCGCCCATCCGGTTTCTGGGCCGGAATGTCAGCCGTTTCACCTCGGCGCTGCACGAGGCGCATCTGTGGCGGCCTTTCCGGGTGCGATTGTGTCCGGCGCTTTCCGGCATCCAATTGCTGAACGACGGCGGCTATTATACCGTGAACCTTGATCCCGCGGCGAGCCGCCCCGCGCAGTTCACCTTTCACCCGTTGCCGCGATGAAACAATTCATGCCGGGGGCAAAGTGGCATTGCCGGCATCCAGCAATTTCATCACCGCTTCGAACGCCGCCTCGACCTTGACCGGTTGCAATAACCCGCCACGCGGTTTGATTTCCACTTCACCCTTCGCCAATGATTTTTCGCCGAGACCGAGCCGGATGGGGAAACCAACCAGGTCCGCGTCCTTGAATTTCACGCCCGGGCGTTCATCACGGTCGTCCAGAATCACCTCCACGCCGCGCGCCGTCAGTTCGGCATAGAATTTTTCTGCCAGCTTCATCGCCTCGTTGTCTGGATCAACGTTCAACGGCGTGATGCAAACCTGATATGGCGCAACGCTCAACGGCCAGATGATGCCGTCCTTGTCGTTGCACTGCTCGATGACCGCCTGCAACGTGCGCGTGACGCCGATGCCGTAACAGCCCATCACGCATGACTTGCGATTGCCCGCCTCGTCGAGGTACAACGCGTTGAATTTCTCGCTGTATTTCGTGCCGAGCTTGAAAATATGGCCCACTTCAATCGCGCGCCGGATTTTCAGCGGTTTGCCGCATTCAATGCACGGTTCGCCGGCGGTGACCGTCCTCAAATCGAACCACTGCATTACGACGATGTCGCGTTCGATGGAGACATTGCGCAAATGGAAACCGTCTTCGTTGGCGCCGGTGGTCATGTCGTTGGCACCACGCAGGCGTTCGTCGGCGAATATCTGCGGAGCGCCGAGCACCGGCTCGGCATGTGACGAAGGCTGGTTTTCGCGCCGAGCCGGTGCTCGGCGTTCCAACGTACTCGTCACCGCACCCAAGCTTCCCGGGTGCGCGCCCAGCAGCTCAAAAATTTCGTCGGGAGCCGCCGGACGAAAGACGGTGCCGAGCAAACCAGCCAGTTTGGCTTCATTCAACTGGTCGTCGCCGCGAATCAGAACAATGACCGGCTTGCTGTCGGCAATATAAACCAGCGTTTTAATTTGTTTTTCCGCCGGAACATTGAACGGCGGTTTCGTCAGCGCCTCGATGGTCACCACGCCGGGTGTGGCGAACTTTTCCAATTGGACGTTGGATGTTGGATGTTGGATGTTGGATGTTGTCTTGCTGGTTGCTTTCTCGATGTTCGCCGCGTAACCGCAACCCTCGCAATAAACCACCTCATTCTCGCCGGTTTCGGCCGGCACCATGAACTCGTGCGAAAATTTGCCGCCGATGACCCCGGTGTCAGCCTCAACGGGCAACGTTTTCAGCCCGCACCGCGCAAAAATGCGAGCGTAGGCGTCATACATTTTCTGGTAACACACCTGCGATGCCTCGTCGCTCACGTCGAAGCTGTAGGCGTCTTTCATGATGAATTCGCGGGCGCGCATCAGCCCGAAGCGCGGACGGATTTCGTCCCGGAACTTCACGCTGATCTGGTAAAAATTCCTCGGCAACTGCCGGTAGGAATTGATCTCGCTCGCGGCCACGCCCGTGATGACCTCCTCGGCAGTCGCGCTCAAGACCCATTCGCGGTTGGCGCTGTCCTTGACCTTGAACAGCACGTCACGCGCGGTTTCGTACCGTCCGCTTTGCTGCCAGATTTCCGGCGGCTGGAGCGCGGGCATGAGCATTTCGAGCGCGCCGGCGCGGTCCATCTCCTCGCGGACGATTTGCTCGACCTTGCGCAACGCACGCAGGCCAAGCGGCAGGAAAGTGTAAACACCGCCGGCGAGTTTGCGGATGAGTCCGGCACGCAACAGCAGTTTGTGGGACAGGATTTCCGCCTCGGCGGGCGGTTCGCGGAGAGTTGGAATCAAAGTTTGTGTCCAGCGCATAAATTCATCGATAAAATTTCCAAACTATTTCCCGTGGAGAAACTATCAAAGGCACGGGCAAGTCAAGCTCGCGGAACAACAGGCCGAGCCGTCGATGGTCGGCCTTGAGCAAATGCGAATCATTGGAAACGAGCAGGATGCTGTTCAACACTGCCGATTCGGCAATAACGAGGGCGTCGTTGATCTCCGCAGCCGGCAACAGCCCGGCGAACAGGATCCTCCGCGCCGCCTCGCGGGTGACGGCTTCCTGGGCGGAATTCAAGTCGGCAGGATGGAAATGCCAGCGGGAACGCAACTGAAGCAACGCCTTTTTTGCCAACGCGCGCTGAACTGCGTCCGGATCATTTTCAGCCTGATGGAGCAACTCGCCCTGCACGGTTGGCGGCACAAGGATTTCCGCCGGACGCATCCGCTTTCGCACGACATCCAAGGCGTCGAGAGCAGTGTCATCCCCGGCGGCAAGCAACAGGGGAAAGTTGGTATCAATGGCTACGAGCGGAGATTTTTGCATCGTGGCCGTAAATGATGGCAAGTGCCTGTTGGCGAAGTTCGCGCCGCTCCTCGTCGGTCAACTTATTGCACGCCTGTCGCGTCCGCTCGCACGCGGCGAGGATTTCCTCCTCCCGCTTTTGTTGCTTTTTGACAGACGGCTTCTTCATTTCGCAAAAACCTACACTGAAACCACCCGCTTGCCAAGCCCGCTTACTTCACCGTGTTGACCAGCGGCGCGAGTCCCTGAATCCGCACTTCCAGTTTATCACCGCTTTGAATCGGGCCGATGCCGCTGGGGGTGCCGGTGAGAATCACATCGCCGGGCAGCAACGTCAGGTTCGTGGAAATGAAACTCACCAGTTCGGCGGGTTTGAAAATGAGCTGGCTCGTGTTCGAATTCTGACGCAAATGGCCGTTTTGAAAAAGCTGGATGGTCAGCGCGTTCGGATCAATTTTCGTTTCCATCAGCGGACCGAGCGGTGTGAAAGTGTCAAACGATTTGCTGCGCGCCCATTGGCTTTCGGAATTTTGAATCGTGCGGTCGCTGATGTCCTCGGCGGCGGTGTAACCGAAAATGTAGCGCGGCGCCTGCGTGGCCGTGACATTGCGAATTTTGCGTCCGATGACGATGGCCAGCTCGGCCTCGTAATCCGTCCGATGCTCGCGAAACGGGATTTCAATCTTCCCGCCGTCGGGAATCAGCGACGTGGTGGCCTTGAACCAAATCAACGGCTCTTTGGGCAGCGGCTTGCCCGTCTCGCGCGCGTGATCGGCGTAATTCAGGCCGACGGCGATGATTTTGGACGGCACAACCGGCACCAGCGTCTTTATGCCCTTGCGCGGAGTCGGTTTGCGGTCGAAGGACGGCGCGCCGAAAACGTCGCCGCGCAGCCGGAATAATTCGCCGTCCACGACTTTGGCGTGGAAAACGTCATCACCTTTTCGAAATCGGCCGATGGCTGCCACAACAATTTACGATTTTCGATTTTCGATTTACGAATTCTGGCTGATTCCAAACCGGCTCGCAAATCGTAAATGAGCGTTGGAGTTCAAGCTTTAGCTTGTTCGGATGGAGCAGGCTGAAGCCTGAACTCAAACCATTCGCGCCACTTGCCGATGGACGATTAACGCATTAGATTATCCGCGTGAAAGGGCTGACGAAGCAGGAACAACTGGTTCTCTGTATCGTTCTGGGTTTGTTGCTGACCGGTTGGGCGGTGAAAACGTATCGCGCCGCGCATCCGCCGACAACAACGACTCAACCGGCCAAACCTTAAAAATGCAAGAAGTCAATTTTGACGAACTGGTGGAAAAGGTTCTCGCCAAGGACCCGCGTTACACGCGCGAAGCCTACCTGTTCGTTCGCGAGGGGCTTGATTTCACCCAGAAACTCATCGGCAAGGAATCTCACGGGCAAATCCGCCACGTGAGCGGACAGGAACTGCTCGACGGCATCCGGCAATTCGCGCTCCAGCAATTCGGCCCGATGGTGGTGACCGTGTTCGAGGAATGGGGCGTGCGCAACTGCCGCGACTTCGGCGAAATTGTTTTCAACATGGTCGAAATCGGCCTGCTCGCCAAGACCGACCGGGACAGCCGCGACGATTTTCAAAACGGCTACGATTTCACCGACGCCTTCCGCAAACCGTTCTGGCCCGAAAGCAAACTCAAGGCCGAGAGCAAGCCGGTGATGGGTTAAAGAGATCCGAAAATCCGTAGCAGCCGATGCTTGCCGCGCCGAAACAATTCGTCGCGTCGAAGCGCAGTGAAGACGGAAGTGAAGGCGGGTCAATCGCCTCAACTTGAATTCTGGTCACGCGCACCGTTTTCGATTCTGGAATGGGCTGCCAAGTCAATGGCGCTTGAAAGGGGAGTGTGTTTTGACGCTCGCCCTCACCTGTTTCCTCTCCCCCTGGGGGAGGATATATCAGAGCATGATTTCTGGTTGGCGGAAGACTGTCCGGCCAATTCAGTCACCCGAATTTCTGCTAACCGTCGAATGTTTCTCCTTCTCCTTGGGGAAAAGGACGGGATGAGGGAGGACGTTGCACCCAGCCACGATGAAATTCGCCGCTTTATTCAAGGCTTCTGAAATTGCGTAACTGCGCCGCTCGCATAAACTGTGCGCGTGAAATCCAAAGGCGCGGTCTATCTCGTCGGGGCCGGGCCGGGTGACGCGGGCTTGCTCACGTTGCGCGGCGCGGAACTGCTCCGGCGCGCCGACGTGGTCCTTTACGACGCGCTAGTGAATCCCGATTTGCTCCGCCTGGCGCCGCTGTCCGCTGAGCTCATCGCGCGCGGCAAAAACATGACGATGCCGCAGGAGGAAATCATTCGGCTGCTCATCGCCCGGGCGCGCGAAGGCAAACGCGTCGTGCGGCTCAAGGGCGGCGACCCTTACATCTTCGGTCGCGGCGGTGAGGAAGCCGAGGCGCTGGCGGCGGCAAAAATTCCGTTTGAAGTCGTGCCCGGCGTTTCGTCCGTCATCGCCGCGCCGAATTACGCGGGCATTCCCCTGACCCACCGCGAACATTGTTCGAGCTTCACCGTGTTCACCGGGCACGAAAATCCCGCCGACGCGAAAACGGATTTGCGTTACGAGCAGATCGCCAAAATTCCCGGCACGAAGGTCGTGCTCATGGGCACCGACCGTCTGGATGACTGGACCAAGTCGCTTATCGCGCACGGGATGCCGCCGGACACGCCGGTGGCGATGGTCCGCCGGGGCACGATGGGAACACAAAAATCGGTTGCCGGCACGCTGGCGACGATTGCCGCGCTCGCCGCCCGGGAAAAAATCTCGCCGCCGGTGCTCACCATCATCGGCGATGTCGTGAAGCTGCGCGGGAAATTGAACTGGTTCGAACGACGGCCGTTGTTCGGACAGCGCATTGTCGTCACGCGGCCCATTGGGAGGGACGCCGTGTTGGCGTCCCAAGATTTCAGGGACAGCGGCCCGTCCTCCGTAGCACTGCGGAGGGTGGACACGCCATCCCTCCCCAAAAGGCTCGCCGAACTGGGTGCGGACGTTCTGGAAGTGCCAACAATCAAAATCACCGGGCCGACCGACCGGAGTGTCATCGTGGACGCTCTGTTGGAATTAAATTCCTACGACTGGCTGGTCTTCACGAGCGCGAACGGCGTGGCGGCGTTTTTCGATTTGTTCTTCAAGCGATTCCAGGATTTGCGCGACCTCGGCGGCGCGCGCATCGCGGCGGTCGGTCCGGCCACGGCGGCGAAACTGCGCGAGCTGCACCTGCAGGTGGATTTGACACCCGAAGAAGCGGTCGGACAAAAAATCGCCAAGGCGTTCGCGAAATTCGAGAGCGTCGAAAATTTGAAAATCTGCCTGCTGCGCGCCGAGGCGGCGAACCCCGATTTGCCGCGCGCGCTGGAGGAACTCGGCGCCATCGTGGACGACATCGCCGTTTATTGCACGGTCGCTGAAACCGAAGACCCGGCAAACGCGGGCGCGGATTTGCTGGAGCACGGGGCGGATTGGATTACGTTCACGAGCGGTTCGACAGTGGAACATTTCCACGCGCGATTTGATTTGCCGAAGCTGGTGAAGAAATTCCCGCAACTTAAACTCGCTTCCATTGGCCCGGAAACGAGCAAAGCCATCCGCGCGCTCGGATTGACGCCGACGCTCGAAGCCAAGGAACACACGATGGACGGTTTGATTGTGGGTTTGTTGCGGGTCAAAAAGTGAGCGGGCAGCCATTCCAGTCAAAATGTGCGTGCTGCCCGCGCCGGTTTCGAGTTCAAGCGGAGACTTGCGCAAAACAAGCGTAGCGGCTTTCGGCATCCCGCAATGCGGGACGGGCGATTTATTTTCCCAAAGATTGCGGCGCTCTGCCGAGACGCCGCTACGACAAACCGGGCGTTTTGCAAAGGTTTCAGTCAGACAAATCCTTGGCCATGATGTAATCGTCCATGACGAACCCATTGCCGATGTCCGTGACCACGGAATCGGCAATGACAAAGCTGTTCCTTTGGTAAGCGGCAATGGCTTTGGCATTGCGCTTGTTCCCGGAGAGAATCAATCGGCGCCCTCCTCCGGGCGGACTTCACGCTCGACATATCGCGGACAAAGCACAACGGGCAACTGTGTGCGTTGGAGATTTTAGCGACGTGTTCTCTGACTCCGAGCGGCGGCGGAAACTTGATGGCTATTCCATCCGGCTGGCCAGATCAATTTTCACGGTGGCCATGGGCGTGGAGTGGACCGCTCCGGTTTCATCATGGCTGGTGACAGGCTGACGATCATAGGCTTCCCACCAGGCAACCCGCGCCTCCGGCGTCCAATGCGATGCTGCCGGACTGGCCAGCAACAGTGCTCGTAATTCGCCGGCCGATTGGGTGCGCAAGTCCGTTTCCTTTTCCAGACAGCGCAGAAGGGTTTGTTCCATTTCAGGGCTGACCGGATTTGTGGTGCGTTGACGGATCGGAATCGGGGCCGTGGTCAGTTGTTTTTCGTGAATTTCAGGAATGGTTTTCGCATCAAAAATGTATTGGCCCGTCAATAAATAATAACCCAGTGCGCCTATCGAATAGATGTCGCTCCGCGGATCGGTTTGCACGGAACTACTGATGGCTTCGGGCGGCGTGAACCAAGGTGTGCCCTCAATCACATTTTTGCCGGCCGGATTCATCCGTTCCGGGTTCCCGGCGTGGTATTCCCGACCCAGACCAAAATCGAGCACTTTAACGCAGTCCGGCACGCCGCCGCGACGGCAAAGAAAAACATTCCCCGGTTTGATGTCGCGATGAATCAGTCCCAGCGTGTGCGCCTCGGCCAGCGAATCGCAAACCTGCGTGAGGATGTAAACCACCCGGCTTTCGGGCTGCGGACCAAAACGCGCGACCAACTGGTGCAGGTTCAGGCCGCTCAAAAATTCCATGGCGTAATAAAAAATGCCGTCGGGCGTGTGGCCGTAATCGTAAACCTGAATTGTGTTGGGATGCGTCAGCTGGCAGGTCAGGCGCACTTCACATTCAAAACGCGCTATCGAGGCCGGGTCAGCGCGATCGGGCAAAAGCAGTTTGACAGCGGTATCGCGGCGCAGGAGCGCGTGGCGAGCGCGATAGACGACGCCCATGCCGCCTTCGCCGATCTTTTCCTCCAGCGTATATTGGCCAAGCTGCTTCAACTTCAGTTCGGCTTCGCTCAAACGCCGACGCCAGGTGAGGTTGGAAATGAGAAACAGTCCCGTCGCGCAGAGCAGGAGAAATAGAAACAGCACCATGAAGACCAACTGCAACACGTGCAACGGGCGGTAGGCCTCGTCCGCATCAATCTGCGTGGCCACGCCGAAACGAAATTGCGGCAGCCAGCACGAGGCTCCCACCACGGGCACGCCGCGGTAGTCGCGTGCCGGTTCCACATCCACCGCGTCTTCGTGGTTCACTGCGCTGGCGACCAGCCGCATCAAGGGACGCGCTCCAAGCTCGTTGTCTGCCGGCTTAAATCCTTTCGTCAGGTCGCCACCGGGATCATACAGGCGGAGATTCAACGCCGAACTGGTGTTCGTCGCCTCGAGCAATCCCAGTTGCTTGAGTTGAATGTCAAACCGGCTGTGGGAAATCATCAGCCCGGTCTGGTCAAACGCGTAAGTCTCGCCGGATGTCCCCGAACGTGCCACCGAAAGAATCCGCGAGAACTCCCTGTCCGGATTGATGACCAAGGCCAGCGCCCCGACGATGACCTCCGACTGGTCGCGCACCGGGGCCGCCACCTGCATCAAGGTGACATCCCCGCGCCGGGGCAGTCCGCCATTCGCCGCTGCGGAACTATTGATCTGCTGAAGGTCGTTCGTGGGCCGCTGACCGGAGGGGTTGCCGGCTGAACGTCTTTGCAAAAGCATCCGTGGTTTGAATGGGGTGATGATGACCGGCTGGCCGGAGTCAAACAATTCGGCGAATTTGTTGGTGTGGGCGTCGGAAACCGGGATGTTGCCGCCCCATTGGACACGCCTCGTATTCGCCACCACCAGATAATTCGTGTTCACCAAATGGGCGGCTTCATAGCCCAGTTGCGCCACACGCGGTTTGAGATCATTGACGAATTGCTCCAGTTCCGGCGGCGGTTGGACATCCCGCCGGGCTGGCAGAGCCATATGAAAGAGCTGGCTGGCGAGCGTCCGCACAGCCGGATCTTCAGCCAGCGAAGTGGCCAGCCGGGTCTGATTGGTGGTCCAGATTTCCAAGGCCGTGACGTTGGCATTCAGCGTCCCGGTCAGTTGGGCCTTCAACTGGCCTTCGATGGTCTCGCGCAGCCGGTCGTTTCCCCACCAGCCCAACACGGCCACCAGGCCGGCGATGGCCAGCGGCAGAATCCAGAAAGGTTGTTTCAAGCGTCCGGTCATGACTATTCAAGGAGACGTTGTCATGTTCATAACGGTTTCATTAAACCAACTGCACAGACAATGTCCACCTTTCTGGGGCACACTGGCCGCAACAGCGGGCGTGGTGCTGGTTTATTTTCTCACGGCGTATCAGGGGCAGAAGCGGGGCGTGTAGTCCGCTCCGCTTCCGATTTCAAGCGGACCAATCCTTCGCCATGATGTAATCGTCCATGACGAACCCGCAGCCGATGTCCGTGACCACGGAATCGGCAACGACAAAGCCGTTCCTTTGGTAGGCGGCGATGGCTTTGGCATTGCGCTTGTTCACGGAGAGAATCAATCGGCGCCCTCCCCCAGCACGGACTTCGCGCTCAACGTGCTGCAACAAGCGGCTGCCCAACCCGCGACTGTGCAACTCCGGCAGCAGATAAAGCTTGTGCAATTTCATCACACGCGGTTCGGCTGCCGGTCCGTAGGAAGCGAAGCCAACCAGTTTGTCATCCATCAACAAGCAGTTGTAGCAGATTCCTTGCGAGCGAATTTCGTCGCGCAGCACGTCGAGCGCATACATCCGCGCCAGCATGTAATCAATCTGCGCGTTGGAAATGATGCCCGGATAACAGGCGCGCCAGATGATGCCGGCCAGTTCGGAGATGGCCGGCAAATCCGCTTCGGTGGCCCGGACGATTTCCTGCCGGTCTGGCTGTGTCGGATTCAGGTCTTTCGACGCTTCCTGTGGGTTCATTGCCGGGGCAAAGAATCAATGACAAACGACCGAGAGCCTTCGTCATTATGGTTTAGTCATTAGTCATTCCGTAGAGCGGTATGGTTTCGTCATTCGTCATTCCTCGGCAATCCTTAATCGGTGCTGAATGGTCACACGGGCGCGATCTGCTTCCACCGAAAATGTCGAGGAACCGCCGCTCATTTGCGCCCGCGAAACTCGTCCATCAAACGGAGAATCCCTTCGCGAATTTCGAGCAATTCTTTCCGCGCCTCGGAAATCATTTTCTCCGGCAACATTTTCTTCGGCACGACGGCTTCGAGGCCGGCTTGCGCCTTGTGGAGATGGTCGAGCGCGCGCTTCAGGTAGGCCACGGTGAAGGCGTGGTCGCGAAATCCCCGGCCCTCGGCAACCCCGCTCAAAGCGCCGGCAAGCTTTGCCGCCGTTGTGTGAAATTCAAATACGAACTGGTCGAGATCGCTGTCTGCGGTTTTTTCGAGGCCCAATTCGTCGCACTCGCGCCAGGCTTTCATCGCGCTTTCATGGCAGCGATGCTGGAGCGGATGGCGGACGTCGCCATTTTCAGTTCGGATCCAGTCAATGCCTTCCCGATGCGGTTCGGGTTCGGGTGGCGGTTCATTCGCGGCTTCTTCACAAATGCGATTCATTTCCTCGACCGACATCCCTTCCCCATCGTCTTCGTCTTCGCCCGCCGCGCCGAAGCCTTCATGCGAAGGCGGGTCTTCGCGGTCCCAGCCCATTTCTTTCGCGATTTTCTCCTCGGCGTCGGGCGAATCGCCATATTTTTCCTGCAACTCCATGTATTTGTCCGTGCGCGCGTCGCACTCCTTCATGAACTTTTCGTAATCGTGCTCGTCCCATTCCGCCTCTGGATCCTTCTGCCCGCGCTGTTGCGCTTCGATGGCGCCGGTAAGTTTCTGCATGAAATCATCCATGCCGGCGGCGGCTTGTTCGGCGCGTTCTGCGTTTTCCTCCGGGGTCATCCGCCATTCGGGCGCGGAAATGGTGAGTTCGTAATCTGCGCTTTCGATGACGACGCGTCCGTTCGCCTCGCTGAACCATTCGAGGTAAAGGCAATTGGCCATGTGCTCCGGCGGTTTCTCACCGCGTTTGCACATCAGATAGGCTTCCGGCATCGGAATATCGAACACGCGAACCTTCCGCGAGGCCGTCAGGTCGCCGATCGTGCCGCGCTGGACGGGATGCAATGTGTCAAGGCCCGGATGCGGAACACGCTTGAGCGGATTGGTGAACGTGAGCAGACAACCGGCAAGGTCGGGATGGGCGTTGCCCTTGAGATCGAGTGTCACCGGCTCGGCGCGGCCTTCCACCCAGATTTTGCCGCGCACCACGCCCTTCACACGGTTGTCAATCTCGCCGCGCACCACGCTGTCATGAATCCGAAATGCCATGCACAGAGAATAATAGTGTCCGGGCGCGTCGGCAAAATTTTTAGCAACATTTGCGCCTATCCGACCATTGTGTTATTGACTCGATTATTGGGGTGGACAATTCGCTTCACACTTTGCAAAGTGCGAAATATGCCGACTCCAACACTGCAGCCTACATTGTGGCGCACTTGCCGGGTGCTTGCCAATGATACGCGTCTTCGCCTCCTTGCACAACTCGTCCGCAAACAGCCACAAAGCGTTTCCGAACTGGCAGCACAATGCTCGCTTACTCTGCCCATCGCCAGCCAATCGCTTCGGGCGTTGGAAGCGCGTGGATTGCTCCGCGTCAACCGCATCCGCCGCCGCGTAGAATATCACATCCCAACGCGGTCAGAAGCCGGCTCACTTGCGGATCTCATCGCGGCCCTGCTCGCGGTCTTACACCGCAAACCCCTGCCAACGAGAGCAATTATGAAACTCGCCACCGCGTTCACGCATCCCACTCGGATTCAAATCCACCGTATGCTGCAATCCGGCCCCAGAACCAGAAGGCAACTCCAAGCCACAATCCGCTTGTCCTCTCTGGCCCTCTGGCGCCATCTGCGAAAACTCAAGGCGCGGGGCTTTGTCCGTCACAATGACACGCAGCGTGCTTATGAATGCTGCAATCACCCAGACCGAATTGGCCGCGCCTTGAGCCAGTTGGCCGCGCCCTGACGCCCGCAAGCGTCAAGTGACCTCATTTCACACTTTAAAAAGTGTGAAACAAAAGCCAAGCTCGGTGCGGGCTTTCCTTACTTGAATAATCTGCCATACTGGCTTCATGCCTGACCATAAACCCGACGACGATCCGCTTGGTCTGGAGCCGGTTGACCTGGAAATCCGTCTCGATAAACTTCGCTACGAGATCCAGGAAACTGCCGGTACGGAAATGATAAGCGGCAAAATGACCGATTGCGATCCCGAGGCGGAAGAGGCCTTTCTGGAACATGTCCTTGCGCTGGAAACCCACGGCTTTGTCAGTCCGTTCGATACCTTGATGCGCGATGGTTTCGAGCTGCCGCCATCGGAAAAACTCGATGAGGCCGCGTGGACCGCAAAACTCCAGGAACTTATTCACGCTCTGGCCGCACGCCGTCTGTTTCTGCACAGCACGAATCACTTAAGCGACCGTGAACTTTACACGTGGCTCTGGAGCGATGGATTGCGCGAAGGATTGATGGGCTTCGGCTTGCCGATAGGGAACTGTCACCTTGACGTGCTTGGCGCTGCCACCGAAGAAGACATCATCCTGTCCATGCGTTATTACGCAGACGAGGAGGAACGCGCCCGTTGGTCCGCCGATTTTCCCGATTTCCCGATGCCACCGCACGAGCAACCGCCTTTCGACCGCGACCGGCATCTACCCAGAGGGTCGTTTTAGCCCGGGTGTGCCTTGGTCTCCCATCGGCCCAGCAACTTTTCAATTTGAGCGCGGACCACTTCGCGTGCCTGGCGCAAGGGCCGTTTTGGATCCCTCGACTCAGCCCAGTGTTTTAAGCCACTTCTCAAAGTCACGGCGATTGATGAGAGCAAGGATTTCGAGTTTTTCGGGCTGCAGTTTGAACAACAGGCGGTAGTCGCCTGCGACGCGCACTCGGCAAATCTCATGGCGCACCCGCAGCCGGCGCATCCCCACAAATGCTGCCGGCTCGCCTGCGGCCAGCCGCCCGATCAGCGTCATGACGCCGCGGGACACATTCCCGGGAAACGTTTCCAGCGTCTGCGAAAAACGGCCCGGAAAAACCGGCACGCGCACGGATTGCAGCGCCGTCGTCTCCTCGGCCAGCAAGGCCTGCTCTTCACGGTCGGGCTCGCTCGCGGCGTTTGCGTCCGAACCCTGGCGGGCTTTCAATTCCCGAAGCTCGGCGGTCTCCTTCAACACCTCGTTCAACTCGCGACGGAGCGCGTTGCGCTCGGCGTGGCGCTCCTTGAGCGCGGATTTGAGTTCGTCAATCCGTTTGCGCAGTTCGGCAGTGGACGGTTCGGGCACGGCGACCGGCGCGGCGGGAACGAAGGGTGCGGTCTTGTTGCGCTCGGCGAGTCTTTCCTGGCGTTCAAGCTGGGCGCGGGCTTCAGAAAGTTGCGCCCGCAGACGGCTGGTTTCCGCAGCCGCGGCATCCATTTGACGCCGCGCGGCGGCCAGTTCTTCACGCGTTTCCTCGTCCAGCTCCTCCGGCAGATCGTAGAGGCGATCCAGCATCCACTCGCCCGGATCTTCGGGCGGCAGGTCCATCTGGTCGCGCACTTTGCCGATGGATTCGAACAGCATCTCCGCGTCCAGGGGTGAGGCAACGGCCGCCGCGCCGCGCGCCACGAGCGTTCCCAATCCCGGCAGACATCCCTCCGTCAAGGCACATGCCACATCCACGTAATCCAGGTTTTTTGGATCCTTGAGGTTGCGCAAGGCGGCCTCTTCAAGCAAGTGAAGGAACCTTTCCGGCTGCTCCTGCAACAACAACAGCCGGGCATTCAGGGGAATGTCGTCGTGCTCCGCCGAAAGCCCGCGCAGTTGCACCAGCCGGGCCACCACGTCACGCCGGCCGGCCTGCGCGGCATCGAAGAGACAGTATTCCCAGGCATTGCGCAGGTCCTCGCGCCAACCCACCTTATCCCACGCGGCGAGCAAGGCGTCCATTTGCTGGAACACCGAAAGCCGTTCGAGCAACACGCGCTGCAACGCGGGCGCCAGCATTTCGACCCGTAACCGCGCCAGCTTCGGCCCGCGCATGGCCTCAAGCTTTTCATGCGTGAGAAACGGCTCGGGCAAGGCCTCGAGTTCTTCGGTCGTGACGCCCGCGACTTCCGAGGAATGATGCAGCCGTTCCTGATCCTTCTCGAAGCAACACTTTTTGTATTTCTTCCCGCTGCCGCAGGGACACGGATCATTGCGCCCCACCTTGGCCGCCGCGCGCCGCAACGTGCCGCTGGCATGAAGCACGCGGTCCGTTTGCTCGGGCAGAAAACCCAGCGGGTCGGCGTCCGGTTTCTCGATGATGAATTCGAGCGCCGTCTCAATCACCTCAGGCGGCGGCGGGAGGATCAGTTCTTCGAGGACCGTCTGGAGCGCCTTGTTCCGGGTGATGTGCGCCAGCGCGAACAGCGGCAACAGCGCCTCGGGCCCGCCCCGCATCTCGCGCGCCAGCATCCGCGCCTTGGGAATCAGGTTCGGCGGCAACGGCCGCTTGGGGTCGCGATTCAGGCAAATCCAGCCGGCAATCAACAGCAGCACCGCCTCGCGCTCCCAACCCATCAGGCCGCTTTCGACCGCGGCCAGGAGCGACTCCACCACCTCGCCGCGCGCTTGCAACGCCACCACCGACACACCATCGAGTTCATTCACCAGCGGCAGCACCCCGGGCAACACCCGCGCCTCGATGCTTCGCCCGCCCGCCACCATCGCGAACATCAAGGCCGTCACACCCGCCTCGTCGGCGGATGCCACCAGCGACTCGATCAATCGCTGCAAATCTTCATCGGTGGCCGGGAGTTGGGCAGCGAGGGTGCGCACCTCGCCCTGCGTCAACCGGGCCGAGTGCAGACGCTTGATTAAATCGTCTTCCACGCCAACAGACTAATTCAGAAACACTGCCGCCGTCAGCATCGGAATTGGTCTTCAACCGCTGACCTGCCGCGACCTGCCGCGACAGGCGCGAGCACGGCGGGCGGGCGCGAGCACGGCGGGTGAACGCTGATTGACGATGACAACGTAGGATAGCGCTTCCCGCCTGTCTCCATTGTTGAGGGTTGAATGTTGAGAGTTGAGGGTTCGATGTTTTGGAACGCCGGTCCCCGACCCGGCTCGATTCCGATGTGAACAGGAGCGCGCGGAGAGAACAGAGAAATCTTTTCTGGTCTCCGTTGTCTCTGTTTCCTCCTGTAAAAAACCAGTCAAACTCGGTCTTTCCAAATTCCGGCCTTTGGCGCACACTTGCCAGGTCACGAAACCGGAGCGAACGGAACGGCGGGCTCCCTTGGCGCGCCGAAGTCCAGCGCAGGCGGCGGCCCGCTTCGGTTCCGGAAAGAAACCAAAACGACCAGAAAACCAATTTAACCAAAATCATTTCGCGTCGCTTCGGCTGCCATGAAAAAACTTCGTATTTACCTGGACACTTCGGTTGTAAACTTTCTTTTCGCCGAGGACGCTCCGGACTTCCGGCGGGTAACGGAGGATTTTTTCGCGCGACACGCGCAAAAATACGAGTAGTTTGCTTCAGAAGTTGTGCTCCTGGAAATTTTGCGCGACCCCGACCTTCCGCACCGCCAGAAACTCCTGGATGCGCTCCGGCGTCATCCCATCACCATGCTTTCCAGCGACATGGAGATCGAACGGCTGGCGGATGTATATCTGGCTCGCGGCGCCATCGCCGCCAGGAAACGCGAGGATGCCCTGCACGTTGCGCATGCAACTGTTCGCGGATTGGATATATTGTTGTCATGGAACTTCAAACATCTGGCAAACGTCCATCGCGAAGAGTTGATCGCGGCGATAAACCATGCGGAAGGCTACGGGCACACATTGCGGCTGCTCTCGCCGCTCGAGGTGGAAGATGAAAACCAAACCTGAACCGAAAGAAGAATTTGTGCCGGCTGCTCTGCGGCAGGTCTGGGAATGGAAGGACGCCATTTACCGGGAAACGAAGCATCTGCCAACGCGTGAGGCCTTGCGGGAGATACTGCGACAGGCTCACGAAGCTGCCCTGGCGCACGGCTTCGCCGCGTCTGAACCGGCGGCCGGGCTGGCGGAATCACCGCCCCCTTATGGCGGTAAGAAGAAATAAATCTCTACTGATGTGAACAGGAGCTAACTCCGACATGTCGCGAGCAGGCGGAGCAAACAGAGGGAAAATTCTCTGCTGCCTCTGCGCCCTCCTGTAAAAAACCAGTCAAACTCGGTCTTTCCAAATTCCGGCGTTTGGCGCACACTCGCCGGGTCACGATACCAGAGCGAGCGGAACGCCGGGCACCGCCCCGGCCCGCTTCGGTTTCGCAGAGAAAAAACAAAACGACCAGAACCAAACTTTAACCAAAATCATTTCGCGTAGCTTCGGCTGCGGGCTGTCCCGAAAACCGCTAATTTTCCTAGCCCGTTACACAACCGACCAAGCACGCGCCCACCTGGGCGCGGCTTGGCGCACTTGTGTAACAGGCGCTTAGCGGTGCCTCGGGACAGGGTGCGTTGAGTTCGCGCCCCTTCTCTTTGGAGATTTCCCGTGGTTGCGGTTGCGCTTATGCGCAATGTCTTCCGACCTGACCTTCATCACGAACGAACCGGGCACAAGTCTGCGTGACCGCTTCGGTGTCCTACGGCATTGTCCGGGCGAGCATCTGCTGGCTCAATGCCGCGACGGCGTCTTCGAGTGCGGGCAGGGATGAGGCGGGCCAGAGTTGAATTTGCAGCGCGTCTCATCGTGAGGCGGAAATGGAGTTGGCGTCGTTCACGCCCGCACTGCTGGCCAAAGCCGTCCGGGGCGAATTGTGATTTGCGCCCGGAAATGAAAACTGAACCCGCTTGAGTTTTCCCCGGTTTGGGATTATCCCATTGTCATGAGCGTCGCCGAACTGCCCATCCAGTTTGACCGCGAGAAGATCGCGGAGTTTTGCCGCGCGCGGGGCATCCGCAAGTTGAGCCTGTTCGGCTCGGTGCTGCGGGATGACTTCGATCCCGCGCGGAGCGACGTGGACGTGCTGGCGGAGTTTGAGCCGGACGCGCTGAAAGGCGTCGGGTTTCGTTACTTCGGCTACGGCGAGGAACTGGCCGCCATCATTGGCCGCAAGGTGGATTTTTGCTCGCGCCTCAACAAATACATCGAGGCGGCGGTCCGCCGGGAGGCGATTCCGATTTATGAGCGCGCATGATCCGCGGGCGACGTTGCGGCAGATTCAAGACGCGGCCAACCGTCTTCAGACGATTTGCGCGGGCAAAACGATGGAACAGTTGCTGGCTGACTGGCTGGCAACCGCCGCGCTAGAGCGTTTCCTGGAGATCGTGGGCGAGGGTGTGAAACGGCTGCCGATGGATTTGCGGTCGCGGCATCCTGACGTACCGTGGAAGGAGATTGCCGGCACACGCGACCACTTGAGCCACGGCTATGATGACGTGGATTATCAGATTTTGTGGGACGCGGTGCAGAAGGATTTGCCGGTGCTGCTCGGAACGGTCGAGCAGATGCTCAAGGATTTGGATTCCAGCGGAAAAAATGAAACTCCCGCGTGAGACGCGAGCCAGAGCAACGCGCCATCGTCGCCCGGTTGGATGCGATGGGCGGGAAGCTGGATAATTTGCAGCGCGTCGCAGAGCGGCTCCAGCACGGGTTGGAGACGCGAGCCGTCCGCCACGCTGCTTTGATCTTCCAAATTGGAATATCAAAACCTCCGCTTCCCGGTCGCTCAGTTGGAACATGAAATCGGCAGGAAAACGCCTTTCATTGCGTTTGACGGCTTTGTTGAGATTGCCGGTGGTAACGCCGTAAAGTCTTGCCAGATCGGCATCCAACAACACCTTTTCGCCTCGGACCAGGTGAATCACCTTCTCGACGCGCTCAACCGGAAGAATCTGCGTTTCTCGGGAGTCATTCATGTCGGGTTCTGTTGTGAAATGCCAAATTGGAATATCAAAGTCCCGGTTTCTTGAACCGACCGTTCACTTCCTTGAAATGGAAATCGAGCGAGCAGAGTTTCCCCCGTTCACTGGTCTTCAAGGTTTCTCGGCCACGACTTTTCCCGCACGCCAGACGTAAACGGGCGTGCCATGGATACGCGCGGTTTTACGCGCGGCTTGACTGGCCCGCCTCAGCGCGCGGCCAACCACAGTCGCAAAATTCTTCGAGTTATATTTGCCTCGCTTCGCTTTCATGTACTTTTCTCCAACAGTTTGGGTCTGTCGCCGGAGCTATCATACACCGTCCAAGCATCGGCCCGCAACCGGTAGGCGGTCACAAAGTTTTTCCACCCCCGGTCGAAGCGGCGTAAGACGTCAGCGCGGGGGACATCGTGCCCGCCCTGTTTTACCCGGGCGGCAATGCGGCGCAAGGCGAGTTGGGGTGAAGAGAGGCGGAGAAAAACCATGTCAATCCGGTAGCCGGCAGCCTTCCATCGTTTGATCCGGTTCAAATAAATTAGTCCGCTCAACGTGCTTTCAAAGGCGAAGTCGAGCCGCGCCTTGGCCAGCCGGTCGAGTTCGGTCAACAACAGGCGACCCGCTGCGAGCGCGGCCAGTTCCGGTCGGAGCGGCGACAAACCCGCGGCAATCAGGTCGGCATTTACGAAATGAACCACCCCGGCATCCTTCGGCAGGAACTCGCGGGCGAAGGTTGTCTTGCCCACGCCGTTCGGTCCGGCAATAATGATGCAGCGGGGGGATTTCATTTGTGACAATGGGTGGTCATTTGTGGTCCGCCTCGTCACCTCGGCGGTTAAAGCCCCAGTTTCTCGAATCGGCTGTTCACTTCTTTGAAGTGAAAACCCAACGAACACAGCTTCTCCAATTCTCCTGTCTTAAAGTGCTTCGCCACAGCGGGGTCTGCCTTCAATTGCTCGACGAAATCCGCGTCGTCGCGACCGGCATGTTTGACTTCCCACGTTTTCATGGCCGCGTCCTGGACCAGTTTGTAGGCCTGTTCGCGCGTCAGGCCTTTTTTAATCAAGGCCAGCAAAACGGTCTGCGAATTCCACATGCCAAGCGAGAGACCGAGGTTGCGTTTCATGTTCTCCGGATAGACCGCCAGGCCGTCCATCAGCCGCACGAGCAGGCCGAGCATGTAATCAAGCAGCGTGCAGGAGTCGGGAAAGATGATGCGCTCGACGCTGCTGTGGCTGATGTCGCGCTCGTGCCAGAGGGCGACGTTTTCGAGGGCGGCCACGGCGTTGCCGCGGAGCACGCGGGCAAGGCCAGTGAGGCGCTCCCAGGTGATGGGATTGCGCTTGTGCGGCATGGCGCTGCTGCCTTTCTGGCCTTTGGTGAAGGGTTCTTCGGCTTCGAGGACTTCGGTGCGTTGCAGGTGGCGGAATTCAACCGCCCAGCGTTCGATGCTCGCGCCGACGAGCGCCAGCGCGGTCATGAACTCGGCGTGGATGTCGCGTTGGACGACCTGCGTGGCGATGGGTGCGGGACTCAGGCCGAGTTTCCGGCACACGGCCAGCTCGACCCCTGGCGAAAGGTGCGCGCTGGTGCCGACCGCGCCGCTGAGTTTGCCGACGGCGACGACTTCGCGAACCACCACCAATCGGCGCAAGGCGCGCGTAAACTCATCATGCATCAACGCGAGTTTGAGGCCAAAGGTCGTCGGTTCAGCGTGGATGCCGTGGCTGCGGCCAATGCAGGGCGTGAACTTGTATTTGCGCGCCTGTTTGGCAACGGAAGCGCGCAGGCTTTGCACGTCCGCAATGAGGAGGTCCGCCGATTGCACCATCTGAACAGCGAACGCGGTGTCAATGACATCGCTGCTGGTCAGGCCAAAGTGGAACCAGCGACCGGCCTTATCCTTGATTTTTTCAGTGATGGCTTCGGCGAAGGCAACCACGTCGTGGTTCAGGGTTTTTTCCAGCTCCTTCTGGCGGGCAACCAGACCGGGCAAATCAGCAAACCACTTTTCCGCACCGCGCTTTATTTTGGCGAAATCGGCGCGCGGCACGATGCCTTGCCTGACGAGCGCTTCGCCGGCGAGCAGTTCGATCTGGAGCCAGAGGCGGAGCCGGTTTTCGTCGGTCCAGATGGCCCGCATTTCGGGACGGGAGTAGCGCGTTATCATGAGGCGAGATTAAAGCGTCGAAGGTCGAGTGTCGAGCCGCCTTCGCTCCGCTTCGGCGCGCCGGGGAATTGATTGCCGTTGAATTGGAGCGCCGATCTCCGGTCCGGCGCGTTGACCGGATGACCAATCGAATCACGCCGGACCGGAGGCCGGCGTTCCTAGCGCTTCGTCATCCGTGCGCGGGCCTTTTCAAGAATTTCGCGTTCGCGCGCGGTCAGGCTTTGAATGCCGTGGGCGGAAATTTTGTCGAGGATGGGGTCCACTTCGCTCTTCAGGAACTCGTCGGCAGATTGTTCCTCATCCGGTTTGCCGGCGGCTGAGCGCCACGAGCCGGATTTGGCCGCCCGCACGTTCACGAGTTCGCGGGGTGCCACGCGGCGCGCTGGAAACTTCCATTGCCACCAGCGGCCTTGAACGAACTGACGGATGAAAACCACGCCGGTCAACATCCCCCCCAAGTGTGCGGCGTTGGCGATGTTATCGGCGGGAAAGACAATGCCGATCACTGCCAGCACCGCTGAAAAAATCAACAGCATTTTTGCGGTCAGCCGGACCGGTATGATGAAGAACAGCAGCAGCGTCAATTCGCGTTCCGGGAACAAAACCGCGAAGGCCGCGACCAAACCGAATGCGCCCGCCGAAGCGCCGACGACCGGGCCGCCGAAGTATTCAGGCCAAAGCCACGCGGCAAGTGTCTGGAAAAGCCCGCCAATGACACCGCTCGTCAGAAACAGGGTCAGGAATTTTCTCCCGCCGAGTGTCTCTTCAATCGCGCGGCCAAAGACGTAAATCGCCCAGCCATTGAGCAGGATGTGGAGCAGTCCGGCGTGCATGAATTGATAGGTGAGCAGTTGCCAGACGTAGCCGTGCTTTAATCCTTCAACGCTCAATGCGAAATAACTGCCAACCGGAGGAAACCGCAGCGGGTAGCCGTAAACGGCGCATTCAATGAGAAAGACGATGGCGTTCACGATCAGAAGCGCAATCGTGAACGACATTGGCGGCAACCGCAGCCGGTCACGGTAAACCGGCTGGCGCATATACTCGCGATCATCAAGCATACATCCAGAAACTAGCCGCGCGGACGGCGCTTTTCAACCGGCTTTCCGCCGCCACCAGAACATCCGCTCCCGCCCAACCCGGTTGGGATAGGAACGCGGAACCCACTCCGCCGCCAACTCAAAGTGCGGCGAGAAACGCTGCCACAATTCGTCGCGCGTCACGGGAAACGGCGGCCCTTTGCCCTTTTCGACAATCATATAATTGACCGCCAGATATTGTCCCTCCGGCCTGAGCCAGCGCAGCACCGCGCGGACATAATCGTTTCGTTCCTCGGGTTTGATTGCGCAGAAGAGCGTATGTTCAAAAATCCAGTCAAACAATTGCGGCGGGTCATCCTGCAGGAAATCAGCGCGCTGGAATCCGGCATTGAGTCCGGCGGCCCTGGTTTTCTCAACGGCGAGTCGAATCGCACTCGGCGCGATGTCGAAACCCAACGCGGCGAAACCCGCTTTGGCGAACTCGCGCACGTCATGGCCGGTGCCACAACCGGGCACACAAACGACGCCGCGCGGCAGGGCCGGATGCGCCGCCAAAAAATCCACCAGTCCCGGTGATGGCGCGCCCTTTTCCCACGCCATGTCGCCGGTTCGGTAGCGTTGTTCCCAGTAGTCCTGGCTCACAAAATTTATGATTTACGATTTTTGATTTATGATTTCGACACCGCCGCCTGGTTCAATCATCAATCGCAAATCATCAATCATAAATGAATTTGCCCGTCCACCAATTCAACCACCCGCGGGGCATTGGCGGCCACGTGGGCATCGTGCGTTGCGATGACCAGCGTGGTTTGCTTCCGGGCGCGAAGGCTTTTCAGCAATTCAAGGATTTCCCCGCCGGTGTGCGAATCAAGATTGCCCGTCGGTTCGTCGGCCAGCAGCAAATCCGGTTCGTTGACCAGCGCGCGGGCGATGGCGACGCGTTGTTGTTCGCCGCCGGAAAGTTCAAACGGCTTGTGTTCCATGCGCTCCGCCAGGCCGACCTGGGCGAGCAATTCACTGCCGCGCGCCACGGCTCGGGCGGCAGGCACGCGGGCAACCCGCGCTGGAAGACAGACGTTTTCGAGCGCGGTGAGTTCCGGCAGCAGATGATACGCCTGAAAAACGAAGCCGACGCGGTGGTTGCGGAATTCGGTCAGTTCGCGTTCGGAGAACGCGGCCAGATTTTGCCCGGCGAAATGGATTTCGCCCGCGTTTGGCGCGTCCAGACCGCCGATCAAATGGAGCAAGGTGCTTTTGCCCGCGCCGGACGCGCCGCGCAGCGCGAGGAATTCGCCGCGCGCCACGTCGAGGTTCACGCCGCGCAACACTTCGAGAGTGCGTTTGCCCATCGCGTATGTCTTGGTGAGGGCGCGGGCGGAAAGGAGCGGGTCGTCGTTCATGGAAAACCTCCGGCACGGAAAAAGAAAACATCGAACGCCGAACGCCGAACATCGAACATCGAATTGAAGGCACACAGGAAGCTCATCGGACGTTCGGCGTTCGATGTTCGATGTTCGATGTTTCTTCCAGTCCTACTCATAACGCAGCGCCTCCACGGGTTTCAGGCGACCGGCGCGCCACGCGGGCAGCACCCCGCCAAGCACGCAAATGACAAACGACCCTCCGCAAATGATGGCAATGTCATCGAGGTTGATTACCGCCGGCAGTTGATTGAAAAAATAAAGCGACACGGGAAGCAGGTCGCGCCCCGTCAGGTGGTTCATGAAATGCAGAAATTCGTTGCGATACGCCAGCGCCAGAATGCCAAGACCATAGCCGGCCAGCACGCCCAGCACGCCGACGATGGCGCTCTGGCTAAGGAAGATGCCGGAGATTTGGAAGTTTGTCGCGCCGAGCGCCTTGAGCATCCCGATTTCGCGGGTTTTCTGGACCACAAACGTGATTTGCGCGCTCAAGATGCACAGCGCGGCGACAACCACGATGAAAAAGAGGATGTAAAACATGACGTTTTTCTCGACGAGGAGCGCCCCAAGAATCGTGGCGTTTTCCTCCGTCCAGGTCGTAATGTTGTAGTCCGGGCCGAGCCTGGCTTCCAATTCGCGCTGCACTTCAGGCGCTTGATAGGGGTCCTGCAACATCACCATCAGCCCGTGGATGCTGTCGCCCAACGCATAAAGGTCCTGGGCGTTTTCGAGCGAAGCCACCACCACCGACGAATCGTAATCAAAATAACCCACGTCAAAAACGCCGGTCACGGTGTATTCGTCCGGCAGAATAGCTTCTTCATTCGTCGTACCGCGCTGCTCCTTCATTTTCTTCAGCTCCGCCGGCGAATAGATCGAAACTCGGTCGCCGACGAACAGGTCGTAGGTCCGGGCAAATTCGCTGCCGACCACCAGACTGCGACCGCTCAAATCGAATTTGCCGGCGCGAATGCTTTGCGGCAGCACGCTCACGTCGGCTTCGTGCCCGGGATCAACGCCGCGCAGATACGGTGTGGCGAAGGCCGACTGCTGGCCATTCGTCGGCTCCGTTTCCAGCAGCACCGGGCCGAGCACAAATGGGGCGACGCCACGCACGCTTTTGTTGGACGTAACCAGCTCCATCACCCGCTCGTAATTTTCCATCGTCCGGCCGCGCGCATAAATTTTCAGGTGCGCGTTGAAACCGAGGATTTTTTCGCGCAGGTCGCGGTCGAACCCGCTCATCACGCTGATGACGATGATGAGCACGGCGACGCCGAGCGCGACGCCGACGACGGAGATGAGGGTGATGATGGAAACGAACGTCCGTTTGGGCCGCAAATAACGCAGGGCCAGCATCAGTTCAAACGGCAGACGCGACATGATGCGCGCAGGCTAAAGGCCATTGGCGCTAGTGTCAACGAAGTCGGGTCTTCATCCTGCCACCTTAATCCCGATTTGAAGTTCGGAGCGCGCGTTGTCTCAACTCGCAGCGGGTGCGCCATGGAAAACCGTGGGGAAGCCCAGGCCGGTTCCTTTGGATTGGAACGCGCTGCGGTTTGAGACAAACCGCGCTGCCTCAAAGCAAATCGTCATCCTTCAACAGACGTGAGCAAAATCAGAATCAAGGCCTGGCTAAAAATGGATTCCGCTTTTCCGACGGCGACACCCGTTGCAGAAACAGGGGGCTGACGAACAGATAAATCCAGCCGAGGACCAAATGCGCGCCGAAGGCAAAACTCATCTGAATTAAATCCAGCGCGCCTAAGGCGTAAAAGGCAATCGTTGCCGTGAGCAGCAACGCGCCGGGCATGAGCGCCGCGCCCGCCAGCCGCCAGCTTTGCCCGAAGTTCAAATCGCGGTTGGCAAAAAAGCAAATCAACCAGACCGCAAAAAAATAAACGGTCGCCAAAACCGTCCACGACAACATCAACCCGGCGATGACCGCACCGGTTGCGATGGCCAGGATGTCGGGTTCCCAAGCGCGCCAAAGCGGTTCCAGATCGGTCCGGTTGAAAGCCACAATCCAGCCGGGCGGATAATTCCATTCGCGGTAGCCGAGCAGTGAAAAAACGCGAACGGTTTCCATGCCGAATTCGATCTGCACCTGCGCCGGCGAGTGGATTTGGCCGGTATGTTCCAGGTCAACATCAAATGCGAGGAAACCGCCTTCGGCAAGCAGTTGTGGCGATTCACCATGCCAGTTCAACTGGCTGGCGCGGATTTCGCCCTGCTCGGGCAATTGTTTGATGGCGGCGCTGACGGTGGGAAAACAGCCGTAGGCTAAAAACCAATCCACCGCGATGGCAGCCAGCATGGCGACGATGAATTGCACCAGCAGCAGGCGACCGGTTCGCGCATGGGCAAAGGCCGCCACCCCGCGCGGCGTGAGCGGTTCCCAGGCAAAGGTGGATTTGGAAGGCGCGCTCATTGAATCACTGATTCATGCTGTTCTACGTTGGCAGGGCGCGTCACTCCGTGCGCGCCGCAACTTGCGTGCTGACACGAGCGGTGGGCAAGGGACTGCCCGCCCTACCCGGATTTGTCCCGGTCATCATCAGGAGCTTATACCACGAATTGAACAAAGAGGAAACAACCCCCGGTAGTGGCATATTTTACGGTTTTCGGTGGGGCGAGCGTCCTCGCGAGCGGGCTCGTCAGTAGCCTCGCCCCACCAAACTTTGGCACTCCCTTTCGCCCTCGTCCTCGATCCTGTCCTTTCGATTACGAGGACGAAGACCAGGACGATTTCACGCCGCACTCAGGTGCCGGGCGCATTTTCAGGAGGCGGCGGAGACTTTTGTGATTGCTCCGGCGGCGGGACGTGAACCACCGGAATGGGGTAGCGCAGTTTCATCACGTCGTCCACAAGCACCTCGACAAAATAGGTCCCGGCGGCTTTGAATTCAATCTGGCCGAAGACCATCACGCTGGTGGCGTGCAATGCCGCGTCGCGCAGTTCAAATTTCATCTCGCCCTTGCGGAGCACCGTGGTCTGGTCGGGCGCGATGAGCCGGATGCATTCCGTGAACCGGCCGATGCCCGCCGTCCAGCGGTTGAAGACGCAGAGCCGGGCGGCGACGATGGGCAGTTGCGGCACACGGATGAGGCTGATGACGCCGATGATAATCAGATTTCCGTTGGCTTCCTGCCGGACCTCCTCGCACAACAGCGAGGATTGCAGGTCGGGTAAAATTCGAGTGGCTTCCATGTTTGTAAAAAGTTAAATAAGTTTAATGGTTAAATCAGCTAAACAGGCGCGTTGCCGTGATGGTTGCACTCATTTAAAGGTTCAATCATTTAACTCGCTGCCGCCATCTCCGCCGCACGCACGGTGTTTTGCATCAGCATCGCAATCGTCATTGGCCCGACGCCGCCGGGGTTCGGCGTGATTTTTCCCGCAACCGGCTGAACGCGCGCGAAATCCACGTCACCGACCAACCGCGAACCGCCCTTTGCCTTCGGATCGCTCACCCGGTTGACGCCCACGTCAATCACTGTTGCGCCGGGCTTGACCATGTCCGCCTTCACAAATTTGGCGACGCCCATCGCGGCAATCAAAATGTCCGCGCGCCGGCAGTGCGCCTGGATGTCGCGCGTGGCCGAATGACAAATCGTGACGGTCGCATTCGCGTGTTTAGTCTTCTGGCAAAGCATCGCGGCCATTGGTTTGCCGACGATGTTGCCGCGGCCCAGAATCACCACTTCCGCGCCGTCGGTTTTCACATTCGAGCGCGCGAGCAACTCGCCTATGCCCGCCGGCGTGCAGGGCTGAAAACCCGACGCGTCACCGAGCATCAATTTGCCAACGTTCACCGGATGAAAACCGTCCACGTCTTTCTGCGGCAAAACGGCGGAATAAATCACCGACTCGCGAATTTGTTTCGGCAATGGCGCTTGCACCAGAATTCCGTGCAAACGCCCATCGGCGTTCAATTTCTTCAGCAGCGCGAGCAATTCGCTTTCACTCGCTGCTTCCGGGAGAACATGCATTTCCGAAAAAATACCGAGTTCGGCGCACGCCTTTTCCTTGCGACCGACATAAACCCGGGACGCAGGGTCTTCCCCGACGCGGACAAACGCAAGCCCGGCGCGAACGCTGCGCGCTTTCAGCGCAGCGATGCGGCCGGTCAGTTCCTGCTGGATTTGCGCGGCGATGGCGCGCCCGTCAATTATGGTGCCCGGTGCGGGGTTTGACGCTTTGATATCTTGGGACGGCATTTGTATTAACCGAGGGAACCACCAGAATTCGTTGAATCGTGAGGACCGGCGCATCATTCCAGCGCGCGGCGAGGCCTTCCTCGCCGGTCACAATGATGTGGAGGCCGTCGTAACGGCTCAAATCGAGGTTCGTCGTCGTTGTGTAGAGGTAGTTAATGGTTACGAATGTATTCGTGTCATACAGCATATACGCCGTCGGCGCGATGACGCTGCCGACGTGTCGAACGTATCCCTCGTGGGTCACAACGCGCGGTGACGGCGGTGCTTGTTCAGCCGGCGCGGCAGGCGCGTTTGTTTCCATCGCAGCCGCCGGCGCGGCGGTGGTTTCGGTCGGAGCAGGCGCGTTGGTCGGTTCGGCGACGACGGGCTGCGCTTCGGCGACCGGCGTGGCTGTGGGCGCCGGCATGGTTTCCGCCGGTGGAGTGGCGTTAGGCGTGGCCACTGCCAGCGCTTCCTGTTTCAAATACATCGCGGCCACGAAAGCGTAGGCGTTCGTTGGCGGTTCGATTTCCATCCAGTTGCCTTTGTTTGAAATTTCGCTGACCGGCGTGCCGCGCTCAATCAAGCCCACAACGCTGTAATTTTCGCCCGGCCCGCCGCGCAAATTCAACTTCTTCGGCAAAACCGTTTTGCTTGTGGCGTCAATGTATTTGGCGTTGACCCAGGCATAAGCGTTGGTTGGGAAGGCGATTTTGGCCCACTGCGCCGGTTCATTTGCCTTGTGCCTCCGCAAATTGATTTGTTCCAGAACCGTTACCGCGTCGCCCTGGTGAAGGTGGGCGATGACTTCGCCTTTCAGGCTGGCCTGGCCGCGAACGTTGACGTCGTTGACGCCGACTTCCGCGGGGCCGGGCATGAGCGCGACGGGCGTTTCGGCGACCACGGCTTCATTCGCCGCAGAGAGTTTGCGCTTCTTGCGCGGGACGATTTTCTTTTTGGCGGGCGCATTTGTATCCACCGGCGCAGGTGCGACGGCGGGCGTCGCCGGTGCGGTCATCGCCGGCGTCGGCGTTGTGGCGGAGGGCATTACCTCCGGCCCGTTCGTCTGCGCAAGCAAGCTTGTTGAAATTGTTGCCACGAAAACCGACCAAATTTGCTTTTTCATAATTCAACCAAGTAAAGTTCTTATTTCCGTCTCTGTCAATGTCCGCCAGCGGCCCGGTTTCAGTTCGCCCAATTTGATTTTGCCAATCTGGGTCCGCTGCAATCGTTTCACCGTCAATCCCTGCGATTCAAACAGCCGCCGCACTTCGCGGTTTTTGCCCTCGCCCAATTCCAGTTCCACCACGCTTTTCGCGCGGCTGGCCGAAATCAGCCGGGTCGCCGCCGCCTTGAGCTTCTCGCCCGCGTGCCAGACGCCGCGCGTGAACCCCGCGAGCATCGCCGCGTCCACCCCGCCGGCGACGGTCGCCACGTATTTTTTGCGGACGCCGTAACGCGGATGCGTCAGGTGCAAGGCGAATTGTCCATCATTGGTCAGGAAAAGCAATCCTTCCGTGTTGAAATCCAGACGGCCCACGGAATAAAGATTTTGCCATTCCTTGGGCAAAAAATCATAAATCGTCGGACGGCCCAATTCGTCCTGGCGCGAACAAACACAGCCGACCGGCTTGTGCAATGCCACCCACAGTTTGCGCCGGGCGCGAACTGGCCGGCCATCCACCGTCACCTCATCGTGGCCGGGATCAACCTTGGTGCCGAGCAGTCGAACCGTCTGGCCGTTGACGCACACGCGCCCGTCCAGAATGAACTGTTCACCGGCGCGGCGCGAAGCGACGCCCGCGTCCGCCAGGAATCTTTGCAAACGAACCACGGAAAGTGCCGGGTGACGCGTGACGAGTGGCGGGAACTCACGTCACCCGTCACCCGACACACGTCACACACTGGGTTTGGTTTTGCGGAGGCCGGTGATGCGGTCGCCGTCCTTCCACTGGCTGCGTTTCTTGAGCAATTCGACGCGCTCGAAGCGCTTGAGAACATTGCGCTTGCCGCCGAGGGTGGACGCCGCGCGCAGACTGCGATGCTGTGACATAAATTTTCTTCGGTTAAAAACGAGGGGTTAAGGTACCAAAACGAATGCCTCCCGCAATGATGAAATTTTACCTCAGAATAACAGCTTGAATCCGCCTCCATTGGAATGGTATCATTTTACCTGAACATCTATGGCAACGATTCTCATACATGATGAAACCACCAGCGGGGAGAAAATACATTCGTTTACGCTGGATTCCCTTGCCGAACACCTGACCGTGCGCGATCTAATCCGTGCCCGTATTTACCAGGAAGTGCAAGATTACAACTTCAAGGAGCCGGAATATTTTCGTGGATTGGTCGAGCCGACTAACGCCGAGCGCGTGCTCAATGGATACAAGCTCAAGGCAAAGCGAAAAATTGACTGGCAAGAGCAATACAAAAGAGCCCTGGAAGCGTTCGAGCGAAATGGGTTCTTTGTTCTTGTCGGCGACAAACAGGCCGAAACTCTGGATCAGGAATTTGATGTGAAGATCGAGACCGAAGTCTCCTTCGTAAAACTCGTACCGCTCGTAGGCGGATGAGGAATTGCCGGGCAGCCAAGACTGTCAAGCCATTTGGCCAGAATAGATATGGACTTCAAGAAGGCGCTTCATCAGTTAAAAAGCATGGTTTCTGGCGGGATGCCCGGCACGCGTAGGCCTGAACATTTTCCTCTCGATACGGCCTCTCCCATCTATACTGCACATTGCCGCATTAGTGAGTTCCTCGCGGAGGTCGCGGACTTTAGTCAGCCAGACCGGGTCAAACATGCCACTTTCGCTACTGGTCGCCGCATTCTCGAAGCACCGGCGCAAGAGCAGATTGCCATTGCCGAAGCAATCATGTTGCACCGTGCATGGATTGAGAACCAGAATTTTGCGAATCCCAATTGTGGTTGGACGCTGCGCAATCTCGCGCACCTGCTTTGGCGCCGAGACCTGCCGTATGCTCCCTCTCAAGTGGCGGCTCTCATCTTGATAGTTTCCACACAGTTGGGGGAAAATCGCCAGTTCGATGACGACCTGGCTCCCATCTTCAAAATATGCGAAAGGCTGAAAGCGCGAAACGCGATCTCGGCAGAGCTCCTGCAGGCTTTGAGAAATCTTAAGGCGTCCATGAGACCCGACTTTGTGTGGGAGAACGCCGGCAGGAAAAGAGCGCGTGACACCATAGACCGCCTCACCGCTCCTGAGTTATTGCCTCTGAATGCCGGTGAGGCCTGGAGCGATGCCGCCACGGAAGACCTCAAACGGATGCCCTCCAAAGCTCAGGTTGCTTGGATGATGCTTTTTTACCATTGTCTAGACACAACTTCTTCAAAACCCACACAGAAATGGAGCCATGCCGCTCAGGCTCTACTCGAACTTATTGGCGACAATCAGTTCAAAGCCCACGTAATCCGCTGGTTCGAATTGGTAACCTTACCACGTCCCGTTCATCGTGAACCGCTTTCACCGTCACACCCCAATCCTGACTTACTGATCACCGATAGAAACGCCAGCCTCCTCAAAGGCCTCGTGTGGTCGTGCGCAGGCCGGCAAGACAGGGATCTGACTCGGGCATTGTCCCGGCTTGCCGAGGTCTGTTTTAAAAAAGTTCGCAACTTGGGCGCCCGGTGTCCACGAGTCGGTAACGCCTGCCTCTACAGCCTCAGCATCGGCTCCACCGACGAGGCAGCGGCGGAATTGACGCGACTCAACCAAATCGTCAAGCAGCCTTCGGCAAAGAAACTGATCGGCAAATCTCTGGACGAGGCAGCCGAGGCAAGTGGCCAAACGCGCGAGGATTTGGAGGAATCCACAGTTCCGACCTACGGGCTAGATGCGGGTGGCCATTTGAAACAACTATTCGGAGATTTTACGGCAGAATTTTGCATCTCCGGTCTCGATGCGATGCGATTGCTCTGGCGCAAAGCCGATGGCAAGCTGCAAAAATCTATCCCAGTCGAGGTCAAGGAAAAGCAGACAGCGGAGCTCAAAGTGCTTAAAAGAACGATTCAAGATATCGAGAAAATGCTGCCTGCGCAGCGCCAACGGATCGAACGGTTGCTGCTGGCAGAGCGGGAGTGGGAATTCACGAAATGGCGAGACCGTTACTTGAACCATCCGTTGCTGGCGCATTTCAGTCGCCGACTTATCTGGCACTTTCGCCAGGACGGCCAGCAGGCAGCAGCCGTCTGGCACGATGGCAGAATGGTCGACAACCAAGATCGTTCCGTGGATTGGCTTTCGCCCAAAACTAGTGTGCAGCTTTGGCACCCGCTGGGTCAGGAACTAGAATCAGTCGCAAGTTGGCGGCGGTGGCTTGAGCAACATCGAGTCACGCAGCCGTTCAAACAAGCACATCGCGAAATTTACATTTTGACTGATGCAGAACAGCAAACCGGAACGTATTCGAACCGCTTTGCGGCCCATATCATCCGGCAATATCAGTTTGCGGCGCTGGCGAAGGAGCGCGGGTGGACTTACCGCCTCCAAGGCGCATTCGATTCACACAATGTTCCGACCTTGTTTCTGCCACGGTGGGACCTCGCTGTGGAATTCTGGGTTGATTCACCTGGCGGACAAGAGGGCACGTCGGAAGCGGGGATTTATCTCCATTTGGCAACCGACCAAGTCAGATTCTGCGATATGACGACGACGGCGCGGCCCTTGAGCGAAGTACCCGCGCTGGTCTTTTCTGAGGTCATGCGAGACGTGGATTTATTCGTGGGTGTCTGTAGTGTTGGGAATGACCCGGCATGGCAAGACCGAGGCGAAGGTGGTCCATTTGGTGGCTACTGGTACAGATATTCATTCGGCGATTTGTCCACACCTGCGAAAACCCGGCGGGAAGTGCTGGAAAAACTTCTGCCCCGCTTGAAAATTGCGGGCCAGTGCAGCTTGGAAGAGAAATTTCTCGTCATCCGCGGAAGTTTACGGACTTACAAGATTCACTTGGGCAGCACGAACATTTTGATGGAACCGAACGACCGATACCTCTGCATCGTCCCGGACCGGAGCCGTGCGATTTCCTTGTCCCACCAGGAAGTCTTCTTGCCATTTGAGGGAGACAACACGCTGGCCGTGATTCTCAGCAAGGCGTTCCTGCTGGCAGACGACGCGAAGATCACAGACATGAGCATCGTGAACCAGATCAAGCTTGGATGATACTTACCACTTCAATTCCTGCAGCCGGCGCGCAACCAAACCCGGAATGACGATTCCGGCTCGATTCATTCGCGCTCCGCTGCGCATATCACCTCACCCAGCAGCGCATCCAAGGCCACTGACTTGCTCAACACGGGCAACTTGACCAAGTCAATGAATTTCTGGAAATGCGAGTGATCATCGAGTCCGGTGATAAAAATAAACCGCCTGGCCAGCGCCGGATTCGAACGTTCGACCGTGGCATACCACAGGTCGCCTTCAACCTGGGACATCTGAAGATCGCAGACCACGGCATCCAAGTGATGTCGGAGGACAAACTTCAACGCCAGCGCGCCGTCAGGCACAATCGTCGCTTCATAGCCTTTGGATTCGAGGGTCTCTTTGAGGGACCAGGCGAGTGGAATATCGTCGTCCACGATCAGGACGTGCTTTTTCCGAGGTGTGCCATTGTTGGTTTCCATGACGACTGACCTCGCCAAGACCATATTACCAGAATGCGTCCAATGCAAGTCCGCTCGAGCGTCTGAATCAACCTCCTCCATCCCGGGTTCGGTTCTGGTGAAACGGGCCTTGTCACCACTTCAAGGCCTGCAAACGGCGCGACGAGTCCGCCCGTTTCCATGCGGAATTCGGATTTCAAATGGTTCACGTCCGACCTCACCCCGGCCAAACTCATTCCCTCACCCGGCCTGCGGCCACCCTCTCCCCTCCGATGGGCGAGGGAAAAGAGGGAGAATTATATTCCGTCCCCTTCAAATTCGCGCAACTGGATTTGCCGAACGCTCATCCGTAAACAAGAAACCGGCGATGGCTGTTCCTTCTCCTGGGGTAGAAGGTCAGGTTGAGGGCGAGCGTAAACACAAACTTCATCCGCCCCCCCCGCCACAAATTTTCACCACTTCAATGCCTGCAACCGGCGGGCGACTTCCTCGGCGTTGGCGCGGCTGTTGAATGCGCTGATGCGGAAATAGCCTTCACCTCTTGCGCCGAACCCGCTGCCGGGTGTAATGACGACGTTGGCTTCGCCGAGAATTTTGTCGAACGCCTGCCAGCGCGTGACGCCTTTTGGCGCTTTGGCCCAGATGTAAGGCGCGTTCACGCCGCCGAAAACTTTAAGCCCGGCCTGCTTCGCGCCTTCGCGCAGCACTTTCGCATTGCCGAGATAATGTTCAATAAGCGCGCGCACCTGCGCCTTGCCTTCCAGTGAATAAAGCGCCTCGGCGCCGCGTTGCACGATGTAGGAAACGCCGTTGAACTTCGTGGTCATTCGCCGCAGCCAGAGCGGATGCAGCGGTTTGAACTCGCCGGATTTCGTCTGCGCGTTGAGTGTTTTTGGAACAACGGTGAACGCACAGCGCACGCCGGTGAACCCGGCGTTCTTCGAGCAACTGTGAAATTCGATGGCGCACTCGCGCGCGCCGGGGATTTCGTAAATCGAATGCGGCAGGTTGGCGTCGGTGATGTAAGCCTCGTAAGCCGCGTCGAATAAAATGACGGCCTTGTGTTCAAGCGCGTATTTCACCCACGCTTCGAGTTGCGGACGATTGGCGGCCGCGCCGGTCGGGTTGTTCGGCGAGCAAAGATAAATCACATCCACGTGCCGCTTTGGCGGTTCGGGAATGAAACCGTTGGATGGCTTGCACGGCAGATAGACGAGCTTCGAGTAAGTGCCCGCTTCGTTCGCCTCGCCGGTGTGGCCGGCCATGACGTTCGTGTCCACATACACCGGATAAACCGGGTCGCTGATGGCGATTTTGTTTTTCGCGCCGAGGATGTCGAGGATGTTGCCGGTGTCGCATTTGGTGCCGTCGCTGACAAAAATTTCGTCGTCCGCCACGTCACAGCCCCGCGCCGCGGGGAAATCGTTTATCGCAATCGCGGCGCGCAGCCATTCGTAGCCCTGTTCCGGGCCGTAGCCATGGAACGTTTCGCGCACGCCCATTTCGTCCACGGCCTTGTGCATCGCGGCGATGGCGGCAGGCGGCAGCGGCTCGGTCACGTCGCCGATGCCGCAGCGGATGAGGCGCCGGGCGGCTTCGGGATTTGCTTCGCAAAAAACTTTTACGCGCCGGCCGATTTCAGGAAAGAGGTAGCCGGCTTTCAGCTTTAAAAAATTGTCGTTCAGGTGTGCCATGAAATTAAGAATTCCGAATTCTGGCTGGAGAATAAAGCGCAAAATTTGAAGCGCGAGGCGGCAAGGCGGCGGCTGATGGATTGGCCCGAAGCCTCTTTGCTCAGGAAACCCCCGGAATTGGCGGGCCTTCGGGGTTCGCGAGGGCCTGCGATTTTGGGATTGCCAGCGCAGCAGCCCGCTTTTATAATCCGCACGAAGCTCGCGAGTTGAAATCATAGGTTATGTTTTTTGGCGTTGATTATTATCCTGAGCAGTGGGTCTTCCCTTACGGCGGCACCGCCGACGATCCCGAGGGCGCTTGGGAGCGTGACGCCGAACTGATGGTCAAGGCCGGCTTCAATGTTGTCCGCCTCGGCGAATTTTCCTGGGGCCTCTGCGAACCGAAGGAAGGCAAATACGATTTCCGCTGGCTGCGCCGCGTGATGGACATCATGGCGAACCATGACATCAAAGTTGTGCTGGGCACGCCGACCGCCGCCCCGCCCATCTGGCTGGCGCGCAAATATCCCGATATCCTGCCGCTGAACGAGCACGGGCTGGTCAAACGCGAAGGGACGCGCCGCGCGGTGTGCTTCAACAACGATACTTTTTGGAACGCCGCCAAGCGCCTGGTCGAAAACATGGCCCGCGCCCTGGGGGACCATCCTGAACTCATCGCCTGGCAGATCGATAGCGGCATCGGCGGCCATCAAACCGAGTGGTCGTTCAACGAGGATTCACGGCTGGAATGGCAGAACTGGCTCAAGTTGAAATACGAAACCGTCGAGCGCCTCAACGACCAACTGGGCTTGCGCTATTGGGGACAGGTCGTTTCCTCCTTCGACCAGGTGCCAATGCCCATGTATGCGCCCGGCAAGCACCATCCGGCGCTCCTGCTCGATTGGAACCGCTTTTGCAGCGACACCATCATTGCCTTCGTCCGCATGCAGGCCGACGTGTTGCACGAACTTTGCCCCGACCATCCCGTCACCGTCAATCTCCGCGCGCTTCAGCGCAAATTCGATCATTTCGACATGGCGGACGTGGTGGACTTCGTGTCCGTCGAAACCAACGCCGCCATCAAAGCCAAATCCGCCGAACTGGCCTGCGACATTGACATCTTGCGCTCGCTCAAAAAGCAAAACATCCGCACGCCCGACGGCGATTGTGGATTTTGGGTGATTGAACAAAAAGCCGGCCAGGTCAACTGGCAGGACGTGAATTCGCTCGTGCGCCCCGGTGTCATCCGGCTGTTTACTTATCAGTTGATTTCGCGCGGCGCGTGCGGCGTGCTTTATTATCACTGGCGGCAGTCGCGGGTCGGCAACGAGAAATTTTTTGGCGCCGTGCTGCCGCACCATATTGAGGGCAACACGCGCGTTTACCAGGAAATCAGCCAGATCGGCGAGGAACTCAAGTTGCTCGCGCCCGCGATCAAAGACACGAAGGTTGTGCCCCAGACCTGCATCCTTTACACCCACGACAACGACTGGGCGTTGCAACTGCCGATGCAGCCGACCAAATTCTTCAACCTGCGCGAGCACATCCAGCTCTATTACAACGCGCTGCACGACCGGAATATTCGCGTGGATTTCGCGCGCCCAACGGAGGATTTGTCGCGATACAAGCTCGTCATCGCGCCGTCGCTGCATTTGCTGGCCGCCGGCGAGGCCGACCGGCTGAAACTTTACGTCCAGAACGGCGGCACGCTCGTCAGCACGTTCAACACCGGTCTGGTGGACCAATACAGCATCGCGCCCGACACCGGATATCCCAACGATCTGACCGACCTGTTCGGGATGGAAGTGTTGGAGTTCGATCCCATTCCGCCCGGCGAGGAAAATCATCTCACCTTCAAGGGCGCGTTCCAGACGAGTCATTTGCATCCCGCGCGGCTCTGGTGTGATATCATCGAACCGAAGGGCTGCCAGATTCTGGCGACTTACGCGAAGGATTTTTACGCCGGGCGCCCCGCCATCACCATGAACAATTTCGGCCTCGGCAAGGCGATTTACATCGGCACGATGAGTCACCAGCACTTCTACCACGATTTCATCGTCTGGCTGCGCCAGATGTGCGGGCTGCAACCGCTGCTCAAAGTCCCCGAAAACGTCGAAGTCAGCATGCGCGAGAAGGAAGGCACGCGGGTTTATTTCCTCCTCAATCATCAAAATTCGCCCGTCCGCATCCAGTTTTACAAGCCGATGCACGACTACCTCACCGGCAACACCTTCTCCGGCAACTACGACCTCCCGCCGCACGGCGTGCTCGTGCTCGACGAGCATCCCGAAGCCAAAACAGCTGGCGCCCCCGCCTGATTTTTGATTTCTCTCCGGTGAATTTTGCCAACGCAATTCTCGCCGTCCTCGCGTTGTTGAGCCTTGCGCTCGCGCTCTGGCAATGGGTCGCCGCGTGGCGATTTCCCCTGCACCGGCGCCTGCCCGTCAACTCTCAACCCTCAACCCTCAACCAGATTTTCCCCGCCATCACCCTGCTCAAACCGCTCAAGGGCTGCGACGAAACCAACGCCGAATCCCTCCGAAGCTGGTTCAATCAAAACTACACCGGCCGGACGCAAATCCTCTTCGGCGTCGCCGAGGCAAATGACCCGGTTTGCAAAATCGTCCGTGACCTCATCGCAGAAAATCCCGGGCACGACGCTCAACTTGTTGTTTGTGACCGGTTGTCCGGCGCGAACGCCAAAGTCGCCAAGCTAGTTCAGCTTGAAAAACTCGCAACGCACGATTTGATTTTGGTCAGTGACGCCGACGTGCGCGTGCCGCCGGATTTTCTGGCCAACGTTGTCGCGCCCCTCACACGGCCTGCGGTCACCCTCTCCCCATCCGATGGGGAGAGGGGCGGGGTGAGGGGCGAAATTGGTTTAGTCACTTGCTTTTACCGGCTGGCTAATCCGACGACTCTCGCCATGCAATGGGAAGCCGTCGCCATCAACGCCGATTTCTGGAGCCAGGTGTTGCAGGCCGCCAGCCTCAAGCCGCTCGACTTCGCTCTCGGCGCGGTGATGCTCACGCGACGCAAATTAATCGAAGAAATCGGCGGGTTCAGCGCGCTGGCCGACTGTCTGGCGGATGATTATCAACTTGGCCAGCGCATCGCCAAAAAGGGCCAGCGCATCGCGCTTTGTCCCGTCGTCGTGGAATGTTGGGATGAGCCGATGAATTGGGGCGACGTCTGGAAACATCAACTCCGCTGGGCGCGTACCATCCGCGTCTGCCAGCCCCTGCCCTATTTTTTCAGCATCCTGTCCAACGCCACCCTCTGGCCGCTGTTGTGGCTGGCTGTTTCACTGATTTCGTCGGCGACGCTGTGCGCCTCGCTCGCCGCCGCCGCCTGTTTGTTGATCCGAATTTGTCTTGCTCAAAATCTTCAGCGCCGGTTTACGCCGGATCGCCGTGTGATTTCACCGCCGTGGCTTGTGCCCGTGAAGGATTTGCTGCAAGCGGTGCTTTGGATCGGCGCGTTTACGGGGAGCACGGTTGAGTGGCGCGGACGGCGGATGAAACTGCGTGGCGACGGGACTTTGGTTGAGGATAAGTGAGCCGCCTGAGTTTTCCGCTGCAAAAAGGGCTGGCCTGCCGAACCGTAGCTTGAAGCGATTTTGGTGAATCATCATTGCAGCCCGCCTACGCGCTATGCGCTACGGCGCGGCAGACTTCGCCCTTGCTGCGCTTCGAGCGAAGACTGGTGGGCGCTGAGGGATTCGAACCCCCGACCTACTCGGTGTAAACGAGACGCGCTAGCCACTGCGCCAAGCGCCCGACCGCACATAAGCTATCAGAGCCAAGTAATGACAACAAGTGTCTGGCGATGTTCGGGAAAAGTGCGGCGAGAAATTACGCCTGGATTTTTTGCATGATGATGAAAGACCGAACAATTGCTCTTAAAATTCTCTGCGCCTTTTGCTCTGGATTTTCGCATTGAAGAGCAGAGAGTAATGCCGTCTGCACATGACAAATTCTCCTGATCGCGAAGTGGCCGTCTTTAATGCTGCCCGGCGGCTGCCGCCCGGGGAGCGCGCGGCTTATCTTGACGAGGCGTGCGCCGGCGACGCCGCATTGCGTCAGCGCGTCGAAGAACTCCTTCAGGCCAGCGAAGAAGCGGGCGCCTTTCTCGAAAGCCCGGCGCCGGGAGCAGAGCCATTATCACCGGCAGCAGCTCCGCCGGGACCGGGTGGGACCGTCCGCCTGGCGTCGGTTCCCGCCGAGAAGCCCGGCGACCGCATCGGTCGCTACAAGCTGCTTCAACAAATCGGCGAAGGCGGCTGCGGCGTGGTTTATATGGCCGAGCAGGAGGAACCTGTTCGCCGCCGGGTCGCGCTCAAGATCATCAAGCTGGGCATGGACACCAAGAGCGTCATCGCCCGCTTCGAGGCCGAGCGTCAGGCGCTGGCCCTGATGGACCATCCGAACATCGCGAAGGTGCTGGACGCCGGCGCGACGGACACGGGCCGGCCGTATTTCGTCATGGAACTGGTGCGCGGCATCAAAATCACCGATTACTGCGACCAGAACAACCTCTCCACCCAGGAACGGCTGGATCTGTTCATTCAAGTATGTCGGGCCATTCAGCACGCGCACCAGAAAGGCGTCATTCACCGGGACATCAAGCCCTCGAACATCCTGGTGACGATGAACGACGGGGTGCCCCTGCCCAAGGTGATTGACTTTGGCATCGCCAAAGCGACGCACGGCAAATTGACCGATCAAACCGTCTTCACCGCCTTCGAGCAATTCATCGGCACGCCCGCTTACATGAGTCCGGAGCAGGCGGAGATGAGCGCGCTGGACATTGACACGCGCAGTGACATCTACAGTCTGGGCGTTTTGCTTTACGAATTGCTTACGGGCCAGACCCCGTTTAGCGCCGAGAAGTTGCTGCAAGCCGGCCTGGATGAAATCCGCCGCACGATTCGGGAGCAGGAGCCGGCGCGTCCCTCGACCTGTTTGAGCACCATGCTGGGTGCGGATCTCACGGAGATTGCCAAGCACCGGAAAGCCGAGCCGCCAAAGCTGATTCATCTGGTACGGGGCGACTTGGACTGGATCGTCATGAAAGCGTTGGAAAAGGATCGCACCCGCCGTTACGAGACCGCCAATGGCCTGGCGGTGGACATCCAGCGTCACTTGAACAACGAACCGGTCGTGGCCCGCCCGCCGAGCAATCTTTACAAATTCCAGAAACTGGTTCGACGAAATAAACTTGTTTTCGGTGCTGCCGGTGTCGTGACCGCTGCGCTCATCATCGGCTTGGGCGTGTCCACCTGGTCATTCTTCAAAGAGCAGCAGGCCCGCCGGCAAGCTGAAGCGGAAAGAAAAATGGCAGAGACGGAAGCGGCCAAGAGCCAACAGGTCGCCCAGTTTTTGCAGGATATGTTGGAGGGCGTAGGTCCGGAAGTGGCCCTCGGGCGGGACACCAGGATGTTACAAGAAATCATGGAAAAGACCAAGGAACGGCTGCACACGGAGTTGAAGCATCAGCCGGAGGTGGAGGAAGAATTGAGGACCACGATGGCCGGGACCTACCAGCAACTGGGCGACTACGCTAATGCCGAAAAGGAATATCGCCAGGCAATGCAGCTTCAGGAAGGCCTGACCGGAAAGGACTCGACGAATGTAATGCAGTTGGCCGACGCGCTCGCGGAAATCATGATCGACCGCGGCGAGTTTTCGGAAGTGGAACCGATGATCCGCGGGGAACTGGCGCGCAGCCAGAAACTTTTCGGCAAAGTTCATCCTGCCGTTGCGAACTCACTCCATGAACTGGCCGTGGTGCTTTGGCAGCGGGGCGATCTGGCCGGGGCCGACGAGATGCAACGCCAGGCATTGGCTCAATGGCGGCAGTTTCAAGATCCCAAGGACATCTCCATTGCGCTTAGCGACCTTGGTTTGGTGCTGGTGGATCGCGGCGATTTGACCGGGGCGGAATCGTTGTTTCGCGAGTCACTGGACATCCGGAAAAAATTACTTCCCCCGGGACACCCGGCGCTGGCCATGGCCGAGAACAATCTGGCTTTGGTCCTGTGGTATCAGGGTGACCTGGCCGGGGCGGAAGCAATTGACCGCCAGGATTTGGACATGGACCGGAAGCTGTATCGCGACGGAAGCCCGGATACCGCCGCATCACTCAACAATCTGGCCATGGTGTTGCGGGATCGGGGTGACTTCGCCGAGGCAGAGCCGCTGCAGCGCGAATCGCTGGCAATGGTCGAAAAAGTCCTGGGAAAGGAAGATTCGCATGACGCAATTGCGCGCAATAACCTTGCGACTTTGCTTCGCCGTCGTGGAGCGGTGGCCGCTGATCCGGCGATTTTACGCGAGGCGCTGAAATTGAATCCCACCGACCCGATGACCGCAGACGCATTTGCAGACCTGCTGGAGAATCCATATCTGACTCCAGTGGCGATTAATTTGGGAACTGCATCGTCCGGCTGGCGATGGACGTCCACGCAACCTGGCACCAACTGGGCCGAACCGGATTTTTCCGATGCTCTCTGGCCCTCGGCTCCGGTGGTGTCGGGAGTGGCGATATACGTTCCCCGAACTCCCAAGAACCCCATCAACTGCCACACCAATCTCTGGCTGCGGCGGGAATTCGAACTGTCCAGTGTCCCGGCGGGGAAACTGGTATTTCGCATCAATCGCAACCATGACGCGCAGGTCTTCCTGAATGGCACCGAGGTGGTGCCAACGGCGGACTGGAGCGATACCGAGGTGCTGCTCCCGGCTGCCGGACCCGGGAAGCCAACGCTTAAACTCGGCCGCAATGTTTTAGCGGTCCACTGCCAAGACGCCGATGGTGGTGCGCCTATAGATGTCCGTATCTACTTGACCCCGGATCCAGGCATGGGGATGCAAAAATTGATTGAAGAGCTGGGCAGGATGATCGGCAACGAGCCTGAGCGGGCCGAACTTTACGCCGGTCGTGCTCAGATTTTTGGGCGTCTGGGCCGCTGGCACGAAGCAGGAGCAGACCTGTCAAAAGCCATCGAACTCAAGCCCGCCGAATCCTCAGGATGGTACGAGCTTGGGCCGTTGCTTCTGGAAATGAATGATCCGACGGGCTATGGCCGGTATCGCCATCAGGCTCTGGATCAGTTTGCCAAAACCGATAATCCCGTGGCGGCCGCACGAATTGCCAGACTCTCGCTGCTCGTTCCGGTGGAAGGCGAAGAACTGGTAATGGCGGTGAAGCTGGCTGATGACGCGGCGGCGGCGGAATACGCGGATGGTTACCTCGGCTCGAGACAGTTGGCGGAAGGTTTGGCTGAATACCGACGGGGGCGATTCACAAATTCCGTGGTATGGATGGACAAAGCCTTGGTGACGGTCGGGCAACAAAGTCTGCCGGGCTGGGACCACGAACTGGAGAGAAACCGGAAAGCCACGGCATATCTTGTGGAGGGCATGGCCTGCTGTCAAATGCACGACACCGTGGCGGCGCGGGCGGCGCTCAACAAAGGGATCGAGATTGTCGAAACGCAATTCCCCGCCTCCGACAGCGGCGACCTGGGCCGCGACTGGCCGGATTGGATCATCGCCCACATTCTTCTGCGCGAAGCCCAGGCGCTGATGCGATGAGTGCCGGGGTTCCTTGGTCGCTCGTGCGTTTCCCAAATCCCACAAATCCCGGCGGTAGTCTCTTAATTTGAAATTCGGAGCGCGAGTTGTCCCAACTCGCAGCAGGTTCGGACGAGAAAAACTATTGAAATCATTGGCGGCTTGCTTTGCATTCGGGCGCGCTGCGGTTTGAGACAAACCGCGCTCCCTCAAATTAAGACTACCATCCTGACAAATTGCTTGACTTGCAGAAAGCAATCTGTTAGCCTGAATAAGTTCTATTACCGCCGCTCACATTAATTAGCCCATTCCAAAGGTTGGCAGATGCGGCCCGCGCCAGACCCGTTGGCGAAAGGAGTCATGAAGGTAAATTTCCTGCTGCTGTCGGTGGCCGCGTTCGTCGGCCAGGTAACCATGATCAACCCGGTGTCCGCACAAAGCTGGACACCAACCACCGCGCCCGGCGAGAATTGGGCGGCCATCGCATCTTCCGCTGATGGCAGCAAGCTGATCGCGGTGGCGAATAATTACCCGGGTGTGATTTATATCTCGACCAATTCCGGAGCATTCTGGACAAATGCCAGTGCGTCCTCCGAGGCCTGGACCGGCGTCGCCTCGTCAGCCGATGGCACGAAATTGGTTGCGGTGGCAAACAATTTCCCGGGCGCAATCTGCACCTCCACGGATTCGGGAGTGACCTGGTACAACACCAACGCGCCCAGTGCGGAATGGTCCGGCGTGGCTTCCTCGGCGGACGGGACGAAATTGGTGGCCGTGGCGAATAACTACCCCGCCGGCCCGATTTACGTCTCCGCCGACTCCGGCGCCACCTGGCAGTTAACCGATGCGGCCAGTTCCTCTTGGGCTTCCGTTGCCGCTTCGGCAGATGGAACCAAATGGGTGGCAGCGGGAAACAACTTTCCCACCGGCCCGGTTTACGTCTCCACGAATTCAGGGGTCAACTGGAAACCGACCACCGCGCCGAGCGAGGAGTGGGAATCCGTGGCCTCGTCCGCAGATGGGAGAATACTGGCGGTGGTTGGGAACAATGCCCCCACGGGCCCGATCTGCGTTTCGACCAACTCGGGAGGGACATGGCCGTTCACTCTCGCAACGCCGGACAATTACCTCGCCATTGCGTCTTCGGCCGATGGCACCAGGCTGGTGGCAGCATCCCAATATACCAACGGAGTCAGCGGCGCGATCTACCTCTCGACGAATTCGGGACAATCCTGGCAGAACATGGGCGCGCCGCAATTAGCCTGGTCGTCCCTCGCTTCGTCCGCGGACGGTCGCAAACTGGCGGCGGCGGTCAATGGCGGCGGCATTTACACCTGGCAAGCCACGCCGACCCCGCGGTTGAGCATCGCCACGTCGGATGGCGCCATCCTCATTTCCTGGGCCATCCCATCGCTGAACTTCGTGCTCGAGCAGAACTCCAACCTGACCACGACGAATTGGCAGGACGTGACGAACCTGACGGTCCTCAATCTCACAAACCTGCAGAATCAAGTGGTAGTTCCTGTTACCAATCGTTGGCAATTCTACCGGCTCCAGAGCCAGTGAAGGGTGCAACCGGCGTGTGGATCCTGACAGCCTGAAAGCCGTTCTCTTCTGCCCGGCTTGCGGCTTAGCCTCGTATCCATCGGCGTCCGTGCGCGATTCGACTCCGCTCTGCCAATTAATTTGCGCCTTTGGCCCCGGAATCTCGCATTGCTTGACGGTGGGCCAAATGGCTGACATAATGAAAATGAAATTTAACTGAGAAGGGACCCTTATGATTGACAGGAACCATTTCCGAAATTTGGCCGCGTGTCTGCGCGCGGGATTCTTCGTGACGCTGTTATTCAGCAGCCTCGGCTCCGGCTTTGCCGCCGGACCGGATAAAATCAGCGACAGCGCCGCCCAGCAGATTCGCGCCTTGGAGCAGGAGAAGTCCTCCCGCTCGGCCCTGCACCGAAAATTGGATTCGCAATTTGTATTCAAGTTAAAGCAGAATCGCAACCAGATCATCGCTGCGGGGGTAACGCGGCTCCAACCGGATATCAAGTTCGAGCCGGATGGCCGGATTCTGGTGGATATTGAGGGCAACGTTACGGAGGGTTTGCTGGCGCAAATCAAGCAGTCGGGCGGAACGGTTATCAACAGCTTTCCCCGGTTTCATACGATCCGCGCGCTGGTCGCCCTGGACCAGTTGGAAAACCTGGCCGGCCTGGCGGATGTGAAATTCATCGGACGCGCCCGGCGGGCCCAGACGAATACGGGCAGCGTGGATTCCGAAGGCGATGTGACGCACCGTGCGGATACGGCCCGCAGCACGTTTGCCGTGAATGGACAGGGCGTCAAAGTGGGTGTGCTCTCGGACAGCATTGACTACCTGGCCGACGCGCAAGCCACCGGCGATCTGGGTCCCGTCACGGTTTTGCCGGGGCAAGGCGGCTCCGGCTCCGGGGAAGGGACGGCCATGTTGGAGATCGTTGCTGACCTGGCTCCCGGCGCTCAACTTTATTTCGCCACCGCGGTCAACGGCGAAGCAAGTTTTGCGCAGAACATACTGGACCTGCGCAGCAATGGGTGTGACATCATCGTGGATGATGTCGGATATTTTGACGAATCACCGTTTGAGGATGGCATCATCGCGCAAGCCGTCAACAGCGTCACCGCGGACGGCGCGTTGTATTTCTCGGCGGCGGGCAATGACGGAAGCTTGAAGTACCAGACTTCGTGCACCTGGGAGGGCGACTTTGTGGATGGCGGGCCGGCGGTTCCGCCAGAAAATATCGGTGGCGGACATATCCATAGCTTCGGAACCGCAACCTACAACAAGGTGATCATACCCGGCGATGGTGTGGACTTGTTCTGGTCGGATCCGCTGGGTGGCTCCTCGAATGATTATGATTTGTTTGTGCTGGATCCGACGGGTACCTATGTGGTGGCCAGCTCAACCAATCCGCAAGACGGCACGCAAGACCCTTATGAAGAAGTTTCATACGTGAGTGCAGGCGACCGGATTGTGATCGTGAAGACGACCGGCGACGCCCGCTATCTGCATCTGGACACGAGCCGGGGGGCCTTGAGCCTCAAAACTACTGGCGCGACCCGGGGGCACTCGGCCGCCGCAGCCGCATTCAGCGTGGCGGCCGTGGACGCTCTGGACTCGTTCCCCAGTCCGTTCAGCGGGGGCAGCCAGGATCCGGTTGAAACGTTTAGTTCCGACGGGCCGCGCCGCGTATTTTACAACGCGGACGGCACGCCCATTACTCCGGGAAATTACTCATCCACGGGCGGAGTGGTTCGTCAAAAGCCTGATATCACGGCAGCCGACGGGGTGACGACTTCATTGTACAATTTCGATCCGTTCTACGGAACCTCCGCCGCCGCTCCTCACGCCGCCGCCATCGCCGCCCTGCTCCTGTCTTACAACCACAATTTGACCCCCAGCCAGATTCGAACCACGCTCACCAACACGGCGCTCGACATAGAAGACCCAGGTATTGATATAAATTCAGGCGCTGGCATCGTCATGGCCTATCAAGCCTTGCAATCACTCCCGCCCGAGCCGGTGCTCGTCGCGGGCGTTTTGGTGTTGCTGAATGAAAGTTGTCCCGACGGCGCGATTGACCCGGGTGAAACCGTCACCGTCGGCTTGTCCATTACGAATATCGGCTACGGCAATACAACCACCAACCTGACCGCGACGTTGTTAAGCACGGGAGGGGTGACTTCTCCGAGTGTGCCTCAAAACTACGGTTTCCTGGCCGGCGGCGGCGGAACGGCCAGTCGGATGTTTACCTTTATTGCCGCCGGCAATTGCGGCGACACAAACATGGCAACGCTGCAACTCCAGGATGGCTCCAACAATCTCGGCACGGTCAGCTTTGTTTTTCAATTGGGCAACCCGAGAGCCCCTTTGTCAGAGGACTTCGACGAGGTGACGCCGCCGGCTCTGCCGCCGGGTTGGACAACGGCTGGTGGCGGAAGTGGAACCCAATGGTCCACCACCACCAACGCGAGTGATACTCCGCCCAACTCGGCCTTTGTCCCGGATCCCTATGGCGCGAGTCAGTGGGTCTTGTTATCGCCGACATTCCCGATTGTGACGACCACGGCGCAATTAACTTTCCGGCAAAGCATGGACACTGACTACGACGGTTTCGACGGCGGGGTGCTGGAAATTTCCATCAACGGCGGCTTGTTCGTGGACATCCTTGCGGCTGGGGGATCATTCGTGACGAATGGATATAATGCCACCCTTTACACCGGCTATGGCAATCTACTCCAAGGCAGATCGGCCTGGACCGGTTACTCGGGCGGATTTGTCACGACCATTGTCAACCTGCCGGCCGCGGCGGCGGGTCAGAATGTGCGACTGGGGTGGCTTTTTGGCAGCAGTACTTCCTACGGCGGCTACGGAGGCTGGAACATTGACACCATCTCCGTGGCCGATGGTAACGATTGCTGCGTTCCGGTTCCGAATGATCTGGTCGTGAGCGTTTCTGATTCACCTGATCCGGTGGTTTTGGGAGGGAATCTGGCCTACACGATTAATGCTGAAAACACCGGGCCCAATACCGCCACCGGCGTGAGCTTGACAGAGGTTCTGCCCCCCAGCTTCACGTTGCAGACGATCACGGTTTCGCAACACGTCTATCCCGGCCCCCAGCCCAATGGTGGTGGCACACTTATCTTCAATCTCGGCTCTTTGACCGGGGGCAGCACCGCCACAATTACCATTGGGGGCACGGCAGACAGCCTCGGACTGATGACCAATCGTGTGACCGTCTCTCGCACTGACGCGGATGCGAATACGAACGACAACACGGCCCTGGCAGTCACCACCGTCATCCTGCCCTCTCTTTCCATCAATGACGTGACGCTGTTCAAAGGAAGCTCGGGAACGACCAACGCCGTCTTCACGGTCAGCTTGTGGCCGCCCCCCAGCCAGCGTGTGACCATTCAATTCGCCACCAGCAACCAGACCGCCATCGCGGGGAGTGATTATGTGAGCACCAGCGGCACTTTGACCTTTGCACCGGGCATGACCAACCAGACCATCGCCGTTCCAGTGATTGGCAGCCTGCTTAACGAGACGACGACAACCTTTGCCGTGAACCTGT
>Ga0181523_10000206_pt1 | contig 64836 bp, 52 predicted proteins | sample PEATcosm2014_Bin_43_FD_119752 | JGI IMG/M metagenome (GOLD analysis project Ga0181523, IMG submission 119752) | Peatland microbial communities from MTU Mesocosm Facility, Houghton, MI, USA - PEATcosm2014_Bin05_30_metaG | ecosystem: Environmental > Terrestrial > Soil > Wetlands > Peat | place... | reverse complement strand
GAGATCCGGCCGGAGAAGATGACCGTGTCCATCGGGAACTTCTCGATGCGGAAGTGCGTGTTGAAGAAGTGAAACGTGAAGATGAAGCCGGCCGCGAGAAGGGCCTCGTCGGAGTGGAGGATGAGCGCGATGTTGATCGCCCACCCCGGCAGGAAGCCGGTGAAGAACCTGGGGAACCACATCACGAGGCCCGAGGCCCCGATGATGGCGACGCCCCAGAACACGGCGAAGTAATCGAACCGCTCCCAGTAGGTCCACCTGTCGAACTGCGGCTTCGGGCCCTTGCCGAAGAACCACTTCTGGTGCGCCACGAAATCGCGGAAATCCTGCGCCGACGGCACCATCGAGTCCGGGCCGAAGAGGGCCGTCCAGATCCGGCGCGCCTCGAGCCGCCCGGAATCGGGGTTCCTGATGAGCCTGCGATTCGTCCACAGACCGGCCACGAGGGCGGACACGTGAAGGCCGAAATACGCGAAGGTCACGATCGCGCCGAAATGGTGCAGGGCGCGGGCCACTTCGGCCCCTCCAATAAGGCCGAAGATCACCTTGGCCCAGCTCGTGTAGTAGAACTTCAGAGGCATTCCTGTCAGCACGAGAAGAAGGAAGCTCGTCACCACCATGAGGTGCAGGAACCGGTCGAACGGCGTGAAGCGCGTGTACTGGTCGTCGTCGGCATTGGCCTGCACCTTGGCCTCACGGAAGGTCTTCGAGTCGTTCAGGTAGAGGTAGATGGACCTGACGAGCCAGAGCAGGGTGTGCAGCCCGAAGAAGGCGAAGACGCCGATGAGGAGCGCCGTCATCCCGACGTACACCTTGTGCAGGAGGGGATAGTTCACCCGGTCCAGCGGGTCGGCGTGCGGGCGGTATTCAGTGAACTTGGCGCTGACTCCCGGGTGGCACTGCTGGCACGTCGCGACGATGTGTTCCTTGGAGAGGCGCGAGCGGGGATCGCTCACCGGGAAGACGTCGTGGTGCCCGTGGCAGTCGTAGCACGCGGCCACGTCGGACGCGACATTGGGCCGGCCGAGCGCCATAGCCTTGCCGTGGTACGTGTCGCGGTAGCGCGCGAGCCGGTCCTGGTGGCAGCGGCCGCACACGAGGTCGCTCTGCGCCTTGAAGTTCACGCTCGACGGGGTCGTTATCTGGTGCGCGCTGTGGCAGTCCGAGCACACGGGCCCGCGGCGGTCGCCCTTGGCGAGAAGCGCCCCGTGGACGCTCTGGCTGTAGACGGCCTCGATGCCGACGTGGCACTGGCCGCACGTGTCCGCGATGTTGGCCTGGTTCGTGCGCGAGCTCTGGTCGACGCTGCGCTTGATGTCGTGGACGCCGTGGCAGTCGTTGCACGAGGGGGCCACGATGAGACCCATCTTGAGGAGCGCCTGGCCGTGGATGCTGTCGACGTAGTTGGCCGGGGCCTGGGGGCTGCCGATCCGGTACTCGGACGTCAGCTTGTCGTTGCTGTGGCACTTGGCGCAGGTCTGCGGGAGGTTGAGCTTGAAGACGGGCGAGTCGGCGTGCTTCACGGGCACGATCTCATGGTCGCCGTGGCAGCTGGCGCAGATGGCGGCTCCCGAGGCGCCCATCGCGTGGCTCATCCCGTGTATGCTCCTGGAATACGCGCTCGCTTCCTTCTCGTGGCAGGACGAGCACTGCGCCGGGGGCAGCTTGTCGTCGTGAGGTATGCCGGTAATCCCAGCATGGCAGTCGACGCACAAAAGCTTGCCGTGCACGGATTTCGCGAATCGGTCTGGCCTCAGGATCTCGATCGCCGGATTGGACTCCGCGTCCTTGTCCCTCTTATCGGGCGGTATCTGCTCGTGGCAATCGAGGCAGGACTGGTTCGTCAGCGGAACGGCGAGGGCGAGGGGCCCAGCGGCAAGGGCCCACGCGAGCGCGGCGCCGCGCAGAACGGACCGCGCGGCGCCCGAACGGCCTGGGGGCGTTCGTTTCGGCATCCGGCGATAGTATGGGCCGCGCCACCCGCTGCCTCGCCGTATCTTGCGAGACAATGCGCAGTTTTTGAACCGTGGCGGCGCGGGGCGCCCCCGCGAGCCCGGGCATGGGGACGGCCTGCACCGCCCCGCCCGTTTGCCCTTGCCCCAAGCTGCGGCCCCGCCGCCAATTGCGCCCATGAGACCGAAAGGATTCATCGCCTTGTTCGTCGCGGCCGGGCTCGCTGGCCTGGCCGCCCGCGCCGCAGACTACCCCCAGCCGCAGGAGGCGGACTACGTGATAAGGGACTTCAGGTTCGCCTGCGGCGAGAGCCTCCCCGAGCTTCGCGTGCACTACCGCGTCCTGGGGCGGCCGGATCGCGGGGCGGACGGGATGGTGCGCAACGCCGTCATCATTCTCCACGGCACGGGGGGGTCGGGGGCGAACTTCATCCGCCCCGAGTTTGCCGGCGAGCTGTTCGGGGCCGGGCAGCCGCTCGACGCAGCTCGCACATTCATCGTGATCCCGGACGGGATCGGCCACGGCAAGTCGAGCAAGCCAAGCGACGGGCTCCATGCGCGGTTCCCCGCATACGGGTACTCCGACATGGTCGACGCGCAGCACAGGCTGCTGACCGAGGGCCTCGGCGTCAACCACCTGCGCCTCGTGATGGGCACGTCGATGGGGGGGATGCACACGTGGGTCTGGGGCGAGCGGTATCCGGATTTCATGGACGCGCTGATGCCGCTCGCCAGCCTGCCGACGCAGATCTCCGGCCGCAACCGGGTCTGGCGGCGGATCGTGATCGACGCCATCCGCGGCGACCCGGAGTGGATGGGCGGCGATTACAAGGCGCAGCCGCAGGGCCTGCGCACCGCTGCCGAGGTGCTCTTCTTCATGGGCAGCAACCCGGTCCTGCGCCAGCGGGAGATGCCGACGCTCGCGAAGGCGGACGCGGTCCTCGACCACTACGTGGCGCATGAGGTCGCGACGACCGATGCAAACGACCTCCTGTACGAAGTCTCGGCCTCGCGGGACTACGATCCCGGTCCCGGCCTTGAGCGAATCCGCGCCCGGCTCCTCGCGGTCAATTCGGCCGACGACCTGATCAACCCGCCCGAGCTCGGGATTCTGGATCGCGAAATCGGCCGCGTCCGAAACGGCCGCGCGGTCGTCGTGCCAACAAGCGAGGCCACCCGCGGCCACGGGACCCACACCCTCGCGGCCGTGTGGAAATCCTACCTTGTGGAGCTCCTGCGCTGAGGCCGCGCGCGCCCGCGCTACGCCCTCCCTGCGCGATGTGCGCGGGCGGCGCCTCGAAAGGCGCCGGACCGCGCCGGGCCGGGCTTCATCTCCAGCCTGGCACCCTGGCTTGTGGGCGACAGGCGCACGACGAGGTCCCTGATCGACCTCAGGAGGTGGGCCTGGCGGAAGCGGCGGCCCTTGCGGGGCTCGCATTCCGCGCAGGCGAGGCGGTACCCGCCCGGTGCGTCCCCCGACGCCGGGGCCGCGTTCGGCAGCACATGGTCGATCTGCCAGCCCTTCGCGCCCCTGGCGTCCCGGCGCCACCGCCGGCCGCACAGGTGACAGCGGCCCTTGCTGGCCGCCCAGACCGCCAGCGCCTCGGGGCCGCTGAACTTGCGCTTGCGCGGGGACACGGCGACGGGCCCGCTGAACCCGTCGTCCTCCGCGGGCTGCTTGTGCGAACCCGCGGCGCCGCGCGCCGGCGGCGGGCCCCCGCCGTCATAGCATTCGAGCTCTCCGCCCAGCGTATAGCGGTCGTAGGCGACATCGAGTCCGCGGGCGTCCTGCCCTATACGCAGGTAATGCACCGCCTCGCAGTCCTTCGCCAGGCACCAGACGTTCTCCCTTCGGATGGCTCCGGACAGCAGCGACACGCCCACGGAGTCCCTTCCGCAGCGCAGGCAGGGCAGGAAATGCATGTAGGAGATGCCGCTGGCGCCCTTGAGTGTCATGCCGGGCGCGAAGGTGCCACACGCGTCTTGGGCGAGCCAGCACAAACCGGACGCGCCGCAGCCACCGCGCCCCGGCCCGCGTAGGCTGCACGTGTTCCGCACGCCTCCGGTCGCGCGGGCGCCCGGCGTCGTCGGCCCCTACTATCTCGTAACCTTTGCGATCCAGTCGAGGTAGCCCGCGAGACCCCGGGCGATGCGCACCGACACTATCTCGGGGACCTCGTAGTCGTGATTCTTGACGATGACCGCCTTGATTGCCCCGAAATCCCTGGATTTCGCCTTAATGAGCATCAGGCTTTCGCGGCCCCTCGAGATCCTGCCCTTCCAGGAATAGAAGCTCCTTATCGGGAAGGTCTGGATGCACGCGGCCAGCTTCGCCGCGAGCAGGGCCTCGACCAACCTGGCCCCCGTCTTCTTTCTGGAAAAGGTCGTGACGACGATGCTGTAGCTCTTGCTCATGGTGGCGCCATCCTACCGCGCCACTTCAGCTCTTTCGAGGAACAATCGGGCAACCGGAGGGCCAGGCGGCGGACCGGGTCAATGGGAGGCGGCCGCCGGCCGTTGGGGGTAAATGCCTTCGGCGGCGGCGGTACCCGCAGGCGCGGGGCAGGGAGGGGAAGCCGGGAAGGGCCAGTCTGGGAGGAGACCGCCAGGCGTGGACCGGGCGGCCAGAGGGGATCGAGGGCGGACGATCGCAGGGACGAGCCCGGTTACAATCCAACGACCGGCCCAACGAATGTTTGCCGCCCGCGGCGCTCCGGTCCACGGTCACCGGGCCATGGCGGGCACAGTTTCCGGAATCGATCTCGAATCGGTGGACCTTCGGGCTCTGATCGGACACAGCGTGGCCGTGCCCTGGAACGCGACCGTCGACGAAGTGCGGGCCGAGTTCGCGCGGACAGGCACAAGCTTCATCGCGGTCCTGGAAGGCGCGGCGCTGCTCGGCGTCTGCGCCCGCCAGAAGGTGGTGCAGGAAATGGGATCGCGCTTCGGATACGCCCTTAACGCACACCGGCCCGTGCGCGAGCACCTGATGCCCGACATTCTGCGCATCACCGAGGGAACGCCTGTTACAAAGGTGTTTCAGGCGCTCGCGACCCGGGCGGACCGCGATTTTTACGACGACGTTCTGCTGGTCGACTGCCGTGGCGGCTATGTCGGAATGATCCAGGTCGGAACGCTGGTGCGCCTGCAGACGGAGTTCCTGATGGGCACGGTCGCCCGCCTCGAGGTGTCGAGGCAGGAGATAGCTGCCAAGGCCCGCCAGATGGAGGACGACCTGCAGATGGCGAGCAGCGTTCAACAGGCCATGATGCCGCGCGGCCAGGAGCAACCGCCAGGCGGGGCCTCCGCGCTGCGAATTGCGCACCGGTTTCAACCGGCGGGCGTGGTGAGCGGGGACTTCTTCGACATCCTGCGGATGCCGGACGGGTCCGTCGGCATCCTCATCTGCGACGTTATGGGCCACGGGGTGCGCTCGGCGCTGATCGCCGCCATGATCCGCGCGATGCTGGAGCAGCTCCGGCCCGTCGCCCCCGATCCCGGCGCGTTCCTCTCGAGCCTGAACCGCGACTTGACGCGGATACTGCGCCAGACCGGAGACATGATCTTCGTGACGGCGGCGTACTGCGTCCTCGACCCGCTCCGCGGCCGCCTTCGCTATTCCCAGGCGGGCCATCCCACGCCGCTGCTGTGCCGCCGCCCGGGAGGCGAGGTGAGCGCGGTGGCATGTCCGGACGCCGCCGCGGGGCCCGCGCTCGGCCTCGTCGACGATTTCGAATTCGCGGCCTGCGAGGAGGCGGTCAATCCCGGCGACCGCGTGCTCCTTTTCACGGACGGCGTCGTCGAGGCGGCCTCGCGCGAGGCCGGGGAATTCGGCCAGGAGAGACTCGTGGCGGCGTGGTCCAGGCGCGCGCCCGAACCTCTGGACGCCGCCGTCTCCGGCCTGCTCGGCGACGTGGCCGCGTTTTGCGGCGGCGCGGCCTTTGACGATGACATCTGCGTCGTCGCGGCCCAGTGGGACGGGCCGGGCGGCGGCCCGGCGCCGTAGGTCCGGACGGGGACGCGGCCCGGCGAACGCGAGGCGCCGGGCTATCCTGGGCAGTTGCGGCCGCGCCGGCCCGCTTGACTCCCGTACCGCGGTAAATGATCTCTCTCGCGTGAATTCATCCAGCGCCACTCCCGGGCACTACCTGCTCGTCGAATGCCAGGATCGCCCGGGCCTGGTTCACGCGATAACCGGGGTCCTGTTTCGCGCGGGCGCCAACGTGACCTCGAATCACGAGTTTGTGGACGCGGATACCCAGCGATTCTTCATGCGGACCGCGTGCAGCGGCCCTTTGGACGGGGATGCCGTCCGATCGGCGTTGTTGGCGTTCCTGCCCGCCGGGGCCTCCGTGCGGATCCGCCAGGCGGTGCCGCGCCGGCTACTCGTCCTGGCCTCGCGGGAGCACCATTGCGTCGCCGATCTGCTGATCCGGCACGAGTTCCACGAGCTCGGGGCGGACCTGCTCGCCGTGGTGAGCAACCACGAGAACCTGCGGCCGCTCGTGGAGAGGTTTTCCGTACCCTTCCACCATGTCCCGCACGAGAATGTCTCAAGGGAGGCCCACGAGGCTGCGCTGCACGCGGTCATCGAGCCGCTCAAGCCTGATTACCTTGTGCTGGCAAAGTACATGCGCATCCTCGGCCCCGCTTTCGTCGCCGCGTGGCCGAATCGGATCGTGAACATCCACCACTCGTTCCTGCCGGCCTTCGTGGGCGCGCGACCGTACCACCAGGCGTTCAGCCGGGGGGTCAAGGTTATCGGCGCGACCTCGCATTTTGTCTCCGAGAGGCTGGACGAGGGACCCATTATCATGCAGCAGGTAACCCCCATGGACCACTCGTACACGCCCCGGGACCTCGAAAGGGCCGGGCGTGAGATCGAGCGGACGGTTCTCGCTAACACGCTGCGGCTGCTCGACGAGGACCGCGTGTTCCTATGCGCCAACCGGACCATCATCTTCGACTGAAGGGTCCATGAAACGCCACGATCCACGGCCGGGGCCGCCGCCAGGGTGTCCACGGTCGCGCGGCGCCCTGTCCCTGGGAGCGGGATGCACGGGGAATTCCCCGGCATAACCCCGAAAAATCCGGTGACTTACGCAGGGACAACGGTTACATCCTGTGAGCTGGTCCGGTTTCGCACATGAGAAAAAGAACGAAGTTGGGGGCTTTCGTCCTGGCCGCGGCGCTGTGCTGCGGAAGCCGCCTTTCGGCAAAGTCGGAGATTACGGTCAGCGACACGTTGAGCTGGATCGAGAAGCATCGAGCAGATTTCCGGGCCGAGTGGCACACGTCCGAGGGGCCGGTCAAGTGGCAGCCGGATGATTTCAAGAATTTCGATGGCTCGAGGAACATGTTCTGGGACCGGACCGTCAAATGGACCTACAAGTCCGACTGCCCGCGTTTCCCGAAGGCGCTGGAGACGGATGGCGTGACCTACGCCATAAGCCGCGCAGTCGCGCTTGTCGGGGACGTGACCGACATTAGCGAGCAAGAGACCACCAGGGACGCGACTTATACGAAACAGGTATGGGCCGACTACGAGTGGCGCCTCAAGATCTCGCAGGTTTCACCGAACCCCATCGTCATAGACTACAAGGAGTACCTGAAGCGGACGAACCAGGTCGACAACCAGACCGTCGACGCGGGAGGCTATTATTTCGTCTGCATCCTGCCGAAGACGGGCGCGGACCCGGATGCGATAATCGAAATACTTCACGACGAAAAGGTCGACGACGGCCGGGGCTCGGTCTCGACCGCCAAGGGTTACAGGGATTCCGTGTCGATCGCGGGCGTCGCGACGGTCCACGACAGGAAGATGGCCGAGCGCCTGGCCAACGCGCTGGGCCACTTGATCGGCATGATGCAGAGCCAGAAGGTGTCGAACGAGCCGTTCTGATCGGCCCGCTGAGGAGCAACGGCTCCGCCTTCTGGCACGGTTGTTGCATTGGAACGCCCATGAGGACCGCTTCGTCGCGCGCGTTCCTGTTCGCGCCGTTCATCCTGCTTACCCCGGCCGCGTTTGCCGCATTCCCGCCGGCCCAGCCCGACGACCCGGCATGCACTGCCGAGGACCGGACCTACATGGCCCGAGCCAACGAGCTTGCCCGGTACGCGGTCACGCACGGTGGCGGGCCCTTTGGTGCCCTGCTGGTGAAGGACGGCAAGATTCTCGCCGAGTACTCCAACTGCGTCCACTCGACCCATGACGTCACCAAGCATGCCGAAACCGGGCTGATCTCTGCCTTCAGCCCCAAGATCGACCGCGAGACGTTTGCCAAGTCGACCCTCTACACGAGCACCGAGCCGTGCGCGATGTGCTGCGGCGCCATCTGCTTCGCCGGGATAGGGCGCGTCGTCTACGGCACCTCGGAGGCGTCCTTCGAGCAGGTCATGGGACTCCCCCCCGCGCCGAATCCCCTGAGGAGCCACGAAATCCTTCGACGCATAGCCCCACGCGTGAGGGTCCTGGGGCCGCTCATGGAGGCTGAGGGCCTGGCCATCCATGAGGATTACTGGCCCAAGCACCCGGAGGATGCGGGCAGGTCCTGACGCGCCGCCGGGCTAGCCCCTTCCTGTGTCCGCCTGCGGGTGGGGGCGTGTCTCTTGCGCCAGGCTGGGCCCGGGCCGCCCGGGCGGCGGCCCTGGGGCATCCCCGCGAAACGTGCGCCCCGGCAAGAGCTCGCCGCCGGCTGCCGGCGGGAATCCCGTTCAGCCCGGCTCGTCGGTGAAGATGCCCTCGATTGGCCTCCCCATCAGCCGCGCAATCTTGAAGGCGAGCGGCAGGCTGGGGTCGTATTTGCCGGTCTCAACGGCGTTGATCGTCTGGCGCGACACGCCGAGCCGGTCGGCGAGGTCGCGCTGCGACCAGTCCCGCTGCGCCCGCAGTTCCCGCAGCCGGTTCTTCACAGGTACCGGCGGCTGGCCATCGCGTAGCCCGCGAGCCAGAGGAGGCACATCGCGCCGACGAGCATTCCCCAGCCCCAGTGCGTGGCCGGCAGGACCATGGCCTTCTCCAGGAGATCAAACGTCATCACAAGGATCGCCGTGGCGGGGAAGGCGAAGCCGAGAGATTCCAATTGGATGCGACGCTGAAGCTCGTCGGCCCGGCGGAACATGCCCACGACGCAGGTGACGTAACCCAGGCTCAGGAGCACGGGCAGGATCACCAGCGCCAGGCGCAAGGGAAGCGCCAGGTGGTACAGGGCGAACAGCGCTGTGTCGGCCGCCGCCGCAAGCCCCGCACCCAGGCCCCAGGCCATCGGTGCAACCCAGGAGCCCGTGTCGGTGGCGCATCCCTTTTCAGAGTCTTGTTTAGTATTCATGGTTGTTATCGCCTTTCGATCGCCGCCGGCGCCCTTGGGCGCCCGGACTTGCGATTAGTTGATGGGGGCATGGTGTAAAGCATCCTTGTCATATGTCAAGCATACTTGTCATATGCTTTGGCCCAATGTTGCTGGGCCCGAATGGCGCAGATGCACGGGTACGGGCTGGTTCGCGGTCGCTGGCGTTGCGGGCTCCGGCCGCGCCCCAGGATGGGACCAACGCCGTCCCGGGTGCGTCTTGCGTCGCGAGGCGCGGAGCCCGAGGGGGCCGGTCATTTCCTCCAGGGCCGCCGATTGCCGCATGGATCTTCCTTCCAATCTGTCCAGGCCGGCCATAGAATCCCAAGGATCGTGAACGTTCTTTTGGTCTACCCCGAGTTTCCAGACACGTTTTGGGGCTTCAAACATGCGCTCAAGTTCATCTGGAAACGCGCTTCGCTGCCGCCGCTGGGCCTGCTGACGGTCGCCGCGATGCTGCCCCCCCGGTGGAGGCCCCGCCTCGTAGACATGAACGTGCAGTCCCTCAGGGATTCCGACCTGGCGTGGGCCGACCTGGTCCTCGTCAGCGCAATGATTGCGCAGAAGGATTCGGTCGGCGAGGTCATCGGCCGCTGCCGCGCCGCGGGAAAGACCATCGTCGCCGGAGGGCCGCTCTTCACGAGCGAGCACGCGCGGTTTCCCGAGGTCGACCACCTCATCCTGAACGAGGCTGAGCTGACGCTGCCCGAGTTCCTGGACGACTTCGAGCGCGGGCGCGCCCGCCGGCTCTACGAGACGTCGGAGTTCGCCGACATCCGGCGGAGCCCCGTGCCGCGCTGGGATCTGGCGCGCCTCCGCCGCTACGGGTCGATGAGCGTGCAGTTCTCCCGCGGCTGCCCGTTCGACTGCGAGTTCTGCGACGTGACGGCGAAGTTCGGCCACCGGCCCCGCACCAAGACCGCGGCGCAGGTCATCGCGGAGCTCGACGCATTGCTCAAGTGCGGCTGGCGGGGGCCGGTGTTCTTCGTCGACGACAACCTCATCGGCAACAAGCATGCCCTGAAGACCGAGCTGCTGCCGGCGCTGGTCGAGTGGCAGCGGAGGGGGCGGCGCAACGTCCCGTTCTACACCGAGGCGTCGATAAACCTGGCCGACGACGAGGCGCTCATGCGGCTGATGTCCGCATCCGGCTTCGACACGGTCTTCGTCGGGATTGAAACCCCTGACGCGGCCGCCCTGGCCGAGTGCAACAAGCGCCAGAACCAGGGCCGCGACCTCGTCGCGGACGTGAAACGGATGCAGCGCGCGGGCCTGCAGGTGCAGGGAGGGTTCATCGTCGGGTTCGACAGCGACGCCCCCAGCATCTTCCAGCGCCAGGTGGACTTCATTCAGAAGAGCGGCATCGTCACTGCGATGGTCGGCCTGCTGAACGCGCTGCCGGGCACGAAGCTCCACGCCCGCCTCAAGGGCGAAGGCCGTCTCACGGGCGATTCGTCGGGCAACAACGTAGACGGCTCGATGAACTTCTCCCCGCGGATGCCGGCCAAGCTTCTTGCCGACGGCTACAAGGACATCCTGCGGCGCATCTACTCGCCCGGCCCCTATTATCAGCGGGTGCGCACGTTCCTGCGCGAGTACAAGCGGCCAAAGATAACGGCGCCGCTTAGCTGGCGTCACGTTGTGGCGCTCGGCCTGTCTAGCGTGAGGCTGGGCGTCGTCGGCCGCGAGCGCCTCCACTACTGGCGGCTCGTGCTCTGGACGCTTTTTCACCGCCCGGCGGCGATCCAGCTGGCCATCACGCTCTCGATCTACGGCTACCATTTCCGCAAGTGCTGCGAAGCGATGGATATCGGGTGACCGACCCCGGCCGGGACGCAAGCTTCGCGAACACCACCGCTTTATGAAGACGACCCGCGTCCTGTGCATCGCGGCGATCTGCGCGCCCGCGTTGATGGCCCAGACCAATCAGACAGCCGCCGAGCGATGGCTCGCCGCGGCCGACATTGCGCCGCCATTCGCTGCCCCCTCGACAGTCGGGGAGTGGGAGGCCAGGCGGGTGGAGGTGCGGTCTGAGCTTTGGAGCATGCTGGGCCGGTTGCCGCCGCGTCCGGCGGCGCCCAGGGTGGAGACGCTCTCGCGCGACGACCGCGGCGACTACGTCGTCGAGAAGTTCCGCTTCGACAACGGGGCGGGCGACACCGTGCCGGGCTACCTGCTCCTGCCGAGGAAGCCCGCCGGGAAGCTGCCCGCCATCCTCTATTGCCACTGGCACGCCGGCGAGTACGACCTGGGCAAGGAGGAGCTGTTCCAGGACAAGCACACTCCCGAGCCGCCCGGTCCCGCCCTCGCGAGGCGGGGCTACGTCGTGCTCGCGGTCGACGCCTGCAACTTCGGCGAGCGCAACGGCCACAGTCCCGATGGGCCGTCCCTGAGGGATTACCGGGCCGAGGAGACGGACAGCAAGTTTGACCTCTGGGTCGGGCGCACGTTCTGGGGAATGCTGCTGCGCGACGACCTGATGGGGCTCGATTACCTGGCCTCGCGCCCCGAGGTGGACGCCGACCGGATCGGGGTCACGGGAATGAGCATGGGCGCGACGCGGACCTGGTGGCTCATGGCGCTCGACGAGCGCTTGAAGGCCGGCGTCGCGATAGCATGCATGACGCGGTACCAGAACCTGATAAGGCATGGATCGGTCCACGAGCACGACATCGGCTACTTCGTGCCAGGAGTCCTGAACCACTTCGACAGCGAGGCCGTCATCGCGCTGATCGCGCCGCGACCCGTGCTGTTCCAGACCGGCGACAATGACCCGGGCTCGCCGGTGGACGGCATCCACGCCATCGAGTCCGCCGTGCGCCCAGTCTACGGCCTCTACGGCAGGCAGGGCGACTTCCAGAGCATCGTCTACGCGGGACTGGGCCATGTCTACACGCCGGAGATGTGGGCGAGGACCCTGGCGTGGATGGATTCCCACCTGCGCCCCGCCGCCGACCGGCACTGAGAAGGTGACCGGGGCGACCGCGATGCGCGGCCTCGCCGCCCGGACAAGCGGACCTGGTGCCTGCACCCGCCTCGGCGGCGCCGCCGGCGCCCTTCCCTGTCAGTACGTGCCCAGAAGCACGCGCACAACCTGCGGCGCCGAGTAGAAGCGGAGCCCGTAGTCGGTCTCGTCGCCGTTCCAGATGCGCATGGGCTTGAAGGCGCCATTCTCAAAGCCCCCCTCCTCAACGCGCAGGAAGTCGCGCTTTTCGCCGGTGACCGAGGTGAAGTCTATCTTCCCGTAGGCGCCGGTGACCAGGAACTCATTCTCGGCGAGTTTGGCCACCAGGGCGCGCCCTATGGGCGAGGCGTTGCCGTTCGTGTTGTTGCTTCGGCCGCCGGCGCCAAACCTGACAACAGCCGTCCAGTTTCCAAAGTCCATCGTCTGCACGGCCCGGCCCTCATCCTCAGCCACGGCCTGGAGCCTTCCCTCGAAGTTGAGGCGGGCCACCTCGCGCATCATCGGCTCCAGCATCTTGAAGTTGAGGGCGACGGGGGCCAGTGCGTCCTCAGTCATGCGCGGCGCACCCTGCGGCTCGGTGGAATAGCTCGTGTAGTCGAGCCCGAAGGGCGACCAGCCGATCGCGCCGCGCCCGAGCGCCGCGAAGCAGAGGCGCGCGTAGCCTCCTGGGCCGCCCGTCTCGGGCACGAAAAGCGCGTTGTCGGGCCGGCCATAGAGCTCGAGCACCCTGCGGTAGCGGGAGCTGTCGTTCTGGTAGATGTCGGGGGCGAGGACGTCGAGGGCCGGGGCGGCGGCCTTCCAGATGCCAAGGACGTTGTCCGTCGGGCCGCCGCTCTCGTAGGTGCTTGCCGGCCCGGGCTCGAAGGGGTCGCGCAGCGCGGCGTTGGCATACATCGGCAGCGGGTATTCCGCCTTCCCGGCGGCCGCGACCTGCCCAATGTAGCGGGCGACGGACCAGGCATGGAAGTACTCGTCGGCGTTGGCGCCGAAGGCCGCGGTCCAGTTGGCCCCGGCAGGGGCGGTCGCGCCGAGGGCCCTGAGCAGCTCCGCGGGCACCGGCCCGGCGAAGAGCCTCTCGGCCGCTGCGGAGTAGTCGCGCACGCTGCCCCAGGAGCCCGCCTCATTCTCAACCTGCACCATGATCACCGTGCGCTCGGCGTCCTCCTGCCTGAGGTGGCGCATGAGGGCGCCGAAGGCCCTCAGGTCGGCCTCGAGGGCCGCCTGCGCGTGGGGCGAGGGCGAGTCCACGGATTTGCCGTCCCTGCCGGTGATGCGCGGGAACTTCTCGGGCTGCCTCTTCGCCCACAGCGGGATGTAGTGCGAGCTGCCATTCTTCCAGGTGCCGAACCAAAGCAGGACGAGCCGCACCCTGTGCTCACGCGCCTGCCCGATGATAGTGTCGACGATGGACGTGTCGTACCTTCCCGGCTCAGGCTCGAACTGCTCCCAGTAGACCGGGATCTCGAGCGTATTGGCATGCAGGTATTCGATGGCCGGCCAGACCTTGGGGAGCATGGCCGGCCAGGCGCTTGAGTTGTGGCACTGCGCCCCGAGCACAAGGTAAGGTTCGCCGTCCACGAGCAGCGCGTAGCGGCCGTCCTTCTTGACGATTTCCGGCATCGGCTTGGCCTGGCCCTCCGCACCCGCGGAAGGGAGGGGCGATCCCGCAAGGGCGGCGAGAAGGAGGCCGGCCGCTAGCAGGCGGTTGGGGAGGAATCCTGCGTCCGTGATCATGGGGTGGCTCCACCGGGCTGAATCATACTTGATTCATCGGACTTTGGGGCCCGTTGGGACCCGGCCTTTCCGAGCGGCGGTCAAGCCTGACTAGACCTTGAAATTGGCGGATCAAACGAAAAGCGACGCGTTCGTCGCCGCGTCGGCGCCCTTTTTCAAGCATTGAATTTGGGCCGTTCGCAGACTCGGGTATCGCCTCGCACATGATTTTCGTTGATGTTGCCTGCCGGGCTGACCCAGCCTCCACCAAACCCCCACTATGAAGGTTGATTACCGCGCCTCGGACATACGGAATTTTGCCGTCGTTGGCCACGCCTCCGCCGGAAAAACGATGCTCTGCGAGGCGATGCTCCTGTGCGGCGGCCGGATCGGCCGCATGGGCAGCATCGCCGCAGGAACGACCGCTTCCGACTACCACGCGAGCGAGCAGAAGCACCAGATCTCGGTACACGCCTCGCTCCTTCACCTGGAGTGGCTGGGGCGAAAGTTCAACGTCATCGACACGCCCGGATACGCGGACTTCATCAGCGAGGGGATCGGCGCCCTGCGCGTCGGCGACCTAGCGCTCGTGGTCATCAACGCGGCGCACGGCCTCGGGGTCGGGACCGATGCCATGTGGGATTACGCCGGCCATTACGGACTGCCCAAGGCCATCGCGGTCAACGCGCTGGACAAGCCGAACATAGACTTCGACGCCGTGCTGGCCCGGGCGCGCGACCACTTCGGCAAGAACGTCTTCCCGATGACGATCCCCCTCGACGCCGGGCCGGCCTTCAGCCGGGTCCTGGACGTCCTGCGCAACGAGGTCGTCACCTACAAGCCGGGCGGGGACGGCCACTACTCGGAGCAGCCCGCTGAGGGCGAGCTGGCGGACCGCGTCCACGAGCTCCACCGCCAGCTGATGGAGTACGTCGCCGAGTCCGACGACGCCCTGATGGAGAGATTCTTCGACAAGGGCATCCTAGGGGAGGAGGAGCTTCGCGCCGGCCTCCACAAGGCGGTCCAGAACCAGGTGCTCGTCCCTCTCTTCGCCGTCTCGGCGGAACGCAACGTCGGCGTGGCGCGCCTCATGGACTTCATCGCGAAGTACGGCTCGTCGCCCGAGGACAGGGCCGACGTGCCCGCCCGCGACTCGGGCGGGCTCCCCTGCACCGTGTCGCTCTCCCAGCCCGAGCCCGTCGTCTACGTCTTCAAGACGATGAACGAGCCCGGCGTGGGCGAGCTGTCGCTGATCCGCCTTTACTCCGGAAAACTGCGCGGCGGGGACGAGCTGTTCAACCGCACCCGGCAGATAAGCGAGCGCCTCGGCCAGCTCTACATCCTCAACGGCCACGAGCGGGTGGCGGTGACCGGGCTCAACGCGGGAGACATCGGGGCCACGGTCAAGCTGCGCGAGACCCGCACGGGGGACACCCTGTGCAGCCCGCGCTTCACCGTGGAGCTGCCGACGGTGGAGTACCCCCATCCCAACATCCACGTCGCCCTCCACCTGCGCGCCAAGGGCGACGAGGACAAGCTCGCGGTCGGCCTGGCGACGCTGCACCAGGAGGACCCCACGTTCAGCTACCGGGTGGACGACGAGGTGCACCAGACGATCATCTCCGGCCAGGGCGAGATCCACCTGCAGGTGATCATCGAGAGGCTGGCCCGCAGGTTCGGGGTCACCGTCGAGTTGGAGGACACGCGTGTGCCCTACCGCGAGACGATCCGCGCGAAGGCCGAGTCGCGCTATCGCCACAAGAAGCAGACCGGCGGCGCCGGCCAGTTCGCGGAGGTATGGATGCGGATCGCCCCGGGCCAGCGCGACAGCGGAGTGGTCTTCACCGAGTCGCTGGTGGGCAACGACGTCGACCGCGTGTTCGTCCCCTCGGTGGAGAAGGGGGTTCGCGCGGTCGCGGCGGAGGGCGTCCTTGCCGGATACCGGATCACCGACGTCAAGGTCGATTTCTACGGGGGCAAGATGCACCCGGTGGATTCGAAGGACATCGCCTTCCAGGTCGCCGGCTACCACGCGTTCAAGGAGTCCTTCGCCAGCGCCTCGCCGTGCCTGCTCGAGCCGATGTACACGGTCGCCATCACGACGCCTGACGACTATGTTGGCGCGGTGCTCGGGGACCTGTCCTCGCGCCGCGGAAACATCCTGGGGATCGACTCCGACGGGCATTTCCAGGTGATCCGCGCGACGGTCTCGTACAGGCAGCTCCATCACTACAGCACGGTGCTGCGGTCGCTCACGAGCGGCCGTGCCCGCCATTCCGAGAACTTCAGCCACTACCAGGAGGTGCCCACCGACCAGATTCAGGGCATCCTGGCCGAGGCCCAGAAGAGGCGCAACGGGCAGGTCGAGAAGTGACGGGCCCTGCCAATGGGAGGGATCTCGCCGACTAGGCTCGGGCCCGGGAGGCCGTAGGCACGGATTAGGCTACCCCGACCCAGCGACCAAACCCAGCAACAGCCCATGAGCGTAAAGAGCCGCCTGATCATACTAAACTTCACGCAGTTCTTCGTCTGGGGAGCGTGGCTCATTTCGCTCGGGGGCTATATGATCGCCACCCTGAGGTTCACCGGGGGGGAGGTCGGGAGCATTTACTCGACGATGGGGCTGGCCTCGCTGTTCATGCCGGGGTTGCTGGGAATCGTCGCCGACCGGTGGATCAACGCGGAGCGCGTGCTCGGGCTCTGCCACATCGCCGGGGCCCTTCTGCTGTTCCTTGCGTCCACGATAAGGGACCCCGCGGTGATGTACTGGGTGATGCTCCTGAACTCGATGGTCTACATGCCGACCATCGCGCTGAACAACTCGGTGAGCTACGGGGTCCTTTCGTCCGCGGGATTCGACGTCGTCAAGCACTTTCCCCCCATCCGCGTCTGGGGCACCGTTGGCTTCATCGCCGCCATGTGGGTGGTCGACCTGATCGGGTGGTCGGTCAGCCCGATGCAGCTGTACATAGCCTCGATCTCGTCGCTGGCCCTCGGCGTTTACTCGTTCACCCTGCCCGCATGCCCCCCGTCCGGCGCCAAGAAATCCGCCTCATTCGCATCCGCTTTCGGCCTCGACGCGTTCGTGCTGTTCAGGAACCGCCAGATGGCCGTGTTCTTCGTCTTTGCCGCATTCATCGGCGCGGCGCTGCAGATAACCAACACGTTCGGCGAGGCCTTCCTGCACGATTTCAAGGGCGCGTACGCCAACTCGTTCGCGGTGGTTCATCCGGGGTTGCTGATGTCGGTCTCCCAGATCTCGGAGACGCTCTTCATCCTGACGATACCCTTCTTCCTGGGCAGATTCGGGATCAAGAGGATAATGATGATCAGCATCTGCGCGTGGGTGCTCCGGTTCGGCCTGTTTGGCGTGGGCAATCCCGGCGGGGGCCTGATCCTCCTCGTCCTGTCGATGATCATCTATGGAATGGCCTTTGATTTCTACAATATCTCGGGCTCGCTGTTCGTCGAGCTTGAGGCCGAGCCGCGAATCCGAGCGAGCGCGCAGGGCCTTTTCATGATCATGACCAACGGGCTTGGCGCGCTCATCGGCGGGGTGGCCAGCGGAAGGGTTGTCGATTATTTCACCGTGGGCGGAGTCAAGGACTGGCGGGGCATCTGGTTCGTCTTCGCCGCGTACGCGCTCGTGCTCGGGCTCATCTTCCCTTTCGCCTTCAGATACGACCATGACCGCAGGAAGGCGGCGCTCCGCGAGGCCGCGGGGTGATTGACCGCCAGGGTGCATCGCGGGCGCCTGGGCGCCCGGCGCGGGCGGCTCCCCGAGGCGGGGCCCGGAGCGGCGGGTCTTTCAACTGGATCCACTACGTGATAGAAGGCCGCGTTCCCCAATGATGACGCGGCGCGATTTCATCAAGAGCTCGGCGCTGACCGGGGGCGCCCTCGTTCTCGCGGAGGCAAGCCTGGCCGCTTCCGGCGCGCATGCCGCTACCCCGGAAACCCCGGTGGCGTTGCCCGGGGACCGGCCCAGGCTGCCGGACCTCAGCCCGGCGCGGTGGATCTGGTATCCGTCGGAGCGCACGCTGCCGAGCACCTTCGTCCTGTTCAGGCGCGAGTTGTCGCTGGCGTCCCCTCTGCGCAAGGCCTCGGGCTGGATCGCGGCGGACAGCCGCTACCTGCTCGAGGTCAACGGCCAGCGGGTCCAATGGGGCCCGGCCCCGGCCGATCCGCGCTGGCCGGAGGCCGATCCGCTCGACTTGACGCCGTTCCTTCAGGCAGGAAGGAACGTCCTGGCCGCCACCGTCCTCTTCTATGGCCATGGCGACGGCACGTGGCCGCTGGGAAAGCCAGGCTTCCTCTTCTGGCTTGAACTCGAGCATGCCGACGGACAGCGGGAGGTGGTCGCTTCCGACGAGGGCTGGCGCTCATTGCTTTGCCGGGCCTGGAGGGCCGGGCACTACAAGCGCTGGTACCTGCGCGCGCTTCAGGAGGAGTTCGATGCAAGGCTGTACCCCTACGGCTGGTCCACCGTCGCCTATGCTCCCGGCGGCGACTGGGTGCCGGCCATGCCACTTGGCGGGTCGCCCAACAAGCCTGCGCTGTGCACGAGCTACCCCGAATACGCGCTCGACCTGGGGCGGGGCCCGGTCGAGTGCGAGCTGCTTCCCAGAAGCATACCGCTCTTGGCGGAGTCCATCGTCGGCGTTCGCGGGCTCTCGGAATCGCTCTGGGTCGAGTGGGCGCGCCCGCCTCGGGAGTACTTTGAGGTCTGCGCTCCCGGCTCCTTCAGGGAGGTCCGCCAGTCCTGCGTGGCGTCGTCGGCGCGGGACAGCTGGAACCTGCTGCTCGGCGGGCAGCGGGGCGCGGTGCTCACGTTTGAGCTGGAGGAGCAGGTCGTTGGCTGGCCGTTCTTTACGATCGAGGCGCCGGAGGGGACCGTCGTCGAGTTGCTGGTCCACGAGGCCCACGAGGTCGGCGGGCCGCCGCTGCTGAACACGCATTTCAATTCATGGACGCGTTTCACCTGCCGCGCGGGCGTCAATCGCTTCGAGACCTACGATTTCGAGAGCCTGCGCTGGCTCCAGCTCCATATTCACGGCGCGGCCGGCCCCGCTGCGGTGCGCGACGTCGGGGTTCGCCGCCGGATGTTCCCCTGGGCGAACGCGCCGCTGGTCCGGACGGACGAGCCGTCGCTCCAGAGGCTGTTCGACGCCTCTGTGAACACGCTCAGGAATTGCGCGCAGGAGACTCTGGTCGACGGCATGGCGCGCGAGCGCCAGCAGTACAGCGGCGACGGCGGCCACCAGCTCCACGCGGTCCACCTTGCGTTCGGCGAGACCCGGCTGCCGGCGCGCTTCGTCAGGACCTATTCGCAGGGCCTCACCAAGGACGGCTTCTTCCTCGACTGCTGGCCCGCCTACGATCGCCTTGCGAGGATCATGGAGCGGGAGCTTGATCTGACCGAATGGGGTCCGCTTCTGGACCATGGCGTCGGCTTCAACTTCGACTGCTGGCATCACTATAATTACACGGGAGACCTTGGCGCCGTGAGGGAGGCGTATCCCCGCCTGCTCAGGTTCTCGGGCTACCTGCGCGACAGGGTCGGGCGCGACGGGCTCCTTCCCGTCGAGAACAACGGGGTTCCCACCGTTTGGATCGACCAGGAGGCCTACCAGCAGCAGCGGCACAAGAAATGCGCCTACAACCTCTATGCCGCTGCCATGCTCCAGAACGCCCTGGGGCCGCTGTGCCGTGCGTTCGGCGACCTGCGCTTCGCGGAATCCGTCGAGGGCCTGGGCCGCGAGATCCAGGCGGCGGCGGTACGCGCCTTCTGGAGCCCGGCGCGCGGCATCTTCGTCGTCAACCTGCCGTGGCTGGCCGAGGAAGGGAGGCCGCGCCTGTGCGACCGTTCGCTCGCGACGGCCCTGCTCTACGATCAGTGCCCCGGCGGGGAAGAGAAGGCGGCGCTGCAGGCCTTGGCGGATTGTCCTCCCGAGATGGGGCTGTCCTACCCCTGCAATGCCGGCTGGCGCCTCTGGGCGCTGGGCAAGGGAGGCCGGGCCGATGCCATCGTGCGCGACTTGCGCGTGCGCTGGGCGGCGATGGCCTCGGTCCGCCTCAACAACACCCTGCAGGAGGGCTGGACCGCGAGGCCTGATTCCGGCGATCAATGGAGCCATTGCGGGGTGGCGCCGCTGTACGTCACCTATCACTGCCTGGTTGGATTCCGGCCCCTTGCGCCGGGTTGCTCCCGCGTGGAGATTCGTCCGAAGCTGGCCGACCTGGAGCGCCTGGACGTCGTCGCGTGCACGGTGCGGGGTCCGATCCGATTCACGGCGCGGGGCAGGATGGGGGACCGCGAAATCGCGCTTCAATTGCCGCCGACGTGCGAGGCTGAAGTCGTCCTGCCGAGCGGGGAGTCGACGCAATTGGCCCGCATCGGCGGTCCGGTGCCCACGGGCCAAGCGCGTTACGTGCTCCCGGCCGGCGGCAGCGCCACGCTGCATCTGCGCTTGTCGTAGTCGTGCGCCCGGGCCTCCCGCGTCGTGCCGATGGACGGCTGGAACGGCCGGTCCTGGGGAGCATTCGTGCTCGTTGCCCGCGGGACTTCCGGATACGCCTTTCTCGCGCCTCGGCCCAGCTCAGGTGAACACAGCCCGCCTCTTCCCGGTCGCGATCCTGGTCCTCAGCGCCCTTTCACGTGCCGTGGGCGCCGCGGCGGGCGCGGCCGGGGAGTCCAGGTGGTCGTCCGCCGCGGCCGACACCCTCATGACGCGGTTCCCGGACCCGGACGCCATCCATTGGGCGGGCCAAGCCAACCACTTCAGCTGGCAGGCCGGATACGTGATGTTCACGATGGAGAAGCTGTGGCGGGCCACGGGCGACGAACGTTACTTCAACTACATCAAGCGGTATGTGGACCAGCAGGTGGACGAGAACGGGAGCATCCCGGGCTTCGATCCGACAGCTTTGGACAACTTTCTGCCCGGCTACGCGGTGCTTTTCATGTACGAGCGGACGGGTCTTGAGAAGTACAGGGTCGCGGCCACGAGGATCCGCGACGGCTTCCGGCACTACCCAAGGGATTCAGACGGCGTCTTCTGGCACGGGGCGTGGGCGAGGCACCAGATGTGGGTCGACGGCATCTTCATGGGTCAGATGTTTCTCGCCCGGTACGGCAGCGTGGTCGGCGACCGGACCTATGCCTTTGACGAAGTGGCCAGGCAAATGAAGCTGGCGCTCAAGCACTGCGCCAAGCCGAACGGCCTGCTGCTTCACGGATGGGATGAATCGAGGGGGGCGAGCTGGGCCGACAAGGGGACCGGCCTGGCCTCGGAGGTGTGGAGCGAAGGGCTCGGATGGTTCGCGGTGCTTATCGCGGATGTGTTCGATTATCTTCCAAGCGACCATCCCGATCGCGAGTTCCTCATGGGAGCTCTCCGGAGTCTCTGCAGGGGCCTTAGGGAGGTGCAGGACCCCGAGACCGGAATGTGGTGTCAGGTCGTCGACAAGCCGCGCGAGCCCGGAAACTGGAACGAGACCTCCGGGACGGGCATGTTCATTTATCTCATCAGGAAGTCGATCGACAAGGGATACATCCGGGGCGACGAGTACGCGCCCGTCGTCAAGAGGGCCTATGCGGGGATCGTGAAGAAGGCGGCGATGGGCCCGGATGGCCTGGTCGACGTCCGCGACTGCAGCAGCATCGGCATTCAGGACAACTATCAGGCCTACGTCGGCTGCCCAAAGGAAGTGAATCCATTCTCGGGAGTCGCGTCGTTCATCCTCGGGACGAGCATCGTTGAGTTCCGGTGAGGCGCTGTTGCGCTGCGCCGGCCGGCGGGCCCCCATGGCCAAGATTCGCTCGATTTAACCCAAGGAATGCGCAGCTATTCCGGGGGAAAAGGCTAGATTGTGGAAGGATCAGTCCTGGCTGCATGCCGTGAGTGCGACAAAGTTCACCCCGCCTCGGGCCCCGGAACGCCAGATGAAGGGTAATCCCGGCGTGCCGTCCGTCGGGTATGGGTCCGGCCCAGGATCACCCGCGGCGCGGGCAGAGAAAATGAATGGATTCCATGGAGATGCCGCTGAAGGCTCCGGCCTGGTCGGCCCCGGGCTCCGGGCGGCGGTGGCGGCTTGCGCTGGAGGCGGGGCCCGCGCAAGGCGGTGGCTCCTGGCCGCTGCCGCCGCTTTCATCGCAGGCCCGGTCCTAGGCGCGCCGGCGCCGCGCGTGGACCTCATCGAGATCACCGGCCCCATCGGGCCCGCCGCCGCCGAATACGTGTCGCGCTCCATTAAGGTGGCGGCCGCGGACCGGGCGCAGTGCCTTGTGGTCCGCCTGGACACCCCGGGCGGGCTCCTCGACTCCATGAAGGACATCGTACAGGCCTTCTACGCGTCGCCGGTGCCGGTGGTCGTCTTCGTGGCGCCTGAGGGCTCCAGCGCCGGGAGCGCGGGCTGCTTCATCACGCTCGCGGCGGACGTCGCCGCCATGGCCCCTCACAGCAACATCGGGGCGGCCCATCCCGTGGAGCTGGGAGGTCTCGTCCCTTCGCAGACGGACGACGTGATGGCAAAAAAGCTCGAGAGCTACGGGGCAAGCTACATCGAGGCCGTGGCGAACAAGCATAACCGAAACGCCGACTGGGCGAGGTCCGCGGTGCGCGAGAGCGCCAGCATCACCTCCGAAAAGGCGCTCGAGCTCAAGGTTGTCGACATCATCGCCCGGGACCTGCCGGACCTCTTGGCTCAGCTTAACGGGCGCCTTGTGAACGGGCGGCGGCTCGCGACGGCGGACGCCCAGGTTACTGCCATACCGCTCCTGGCCCGCGAGAGGCTGTTCCAGATGCTCTGGAGGCCCGAAGTCATGTTCGTCCTGATGCTGATAGCCGTCTACGGGATCATCGGCGAGCTGAGCAGCCCGGGGGCGATACTGCCCGGCGTCGCAGGCGCCATCGCGCTCATCCTCCTCCTGTACATGGCGTCGATCGTGCCGATCAACATCGCCGGAGTCGCGCTGGTCATCCTGTCGATCGGGTTGTTCGTGATCGATCTGTTTGCCCCCACGCACGGCGTCCTGACCTTCGGGGCGATCGTCTCCTTCTTCCTCGGGTCGCTGCTCGTGTTCGACCGCGCCGGCAGCGGCTTCCAGCTTTCGCTGACCGCGGTCATCCCCGCGACGCTGACGACGGCGGCGTTCTTCCTGTTTGTTGTGGGAGCGGGCCTAAGGGCGCAGTGGGCGCCCGTGAGGGCCGGCCCCGAGACGATGATAGGCAAGGTGGTCCCGGCGCAGACCGGGATCAGCCGCGATGCGGGGCGGGTCTTCGTCGAGGGCGAGAGCTGGAGCGTGAGATCGGAGGAGCCCATCACCGAGGGCCAGCCCGTTGAGATCGTCGGCGTCGAGGGATTGGTTCTGAAGGTTAGACCCAAAAAATAGGAGGCATCATGGACACCATGGAAAGAACGCTGGACCTGCTCAAATGGCTCATCCCCACCGCCATACTGGCCGCGGCGCTGCTGCCGTCGGCCGTTCGCATACTTCGCGAATATGAGCGCGCCGTGGTCTTCCGCCTCGGAAAGCTTCTTAGGGCCAAGGGGCCGGGCATCGTGCTTCTGATCCCGATCGTCGACCGCATGGTGAGGATGGACCTGCGCGTGGTGACGATCGACGTCCCGAAGCAGGAGATCATGACCCGCGACAACGTGCCGGTGACCGTCGACGCGGTGGTGTACTTCCGGGTCGTGGACCCGGTGGCTGCCGTGATCAAGGTCGAGAACTACCTCAAAGCCACCTCGCTGATCGCCCAGACCACGCTTCGCAGCGTCCTGGGACAGGCCGAGCTCGACGACCTGCTCTCCCGCCGCGACAAGATCAACCAGACGCTCCAGGAGATCGTTGACCGCCACACCGACCCGTGGGGAATAAAGGTGACCGCCGTGGAGGTGCGCGACGTCGTGCTGCCGGAGGACATGAAGCGGACCATGGCGAAGCAGGCAGAGAGCGAGCGGGAGCGCCGGGCGAAGGTCATCAACGCAGAGGGCGAGTTTCAGGCCGCCGAGAAGCTGGTGCAAGCCGCCGCGATGATGGGCGCGCAGCCCATCGCGGTTCAGCTGAGGTTCCTGCAGACCATGCGCGAGATCTCGAGCGAGCACAACACGACGACCTTCCTGCCCGTGCCGATCGACCTGTTCACGCCGTTCCTGAAGCGGGGCGCGGATGAGCCCTCCGGCAAGCGCTAGGCCCCGGCATCCCGTAGTCGACGAATCGTGGGGGCCGTGGTAGGTTTGGCGCGATGCGGCGAGACGCGACCCACACCTGGACCCCCGACGAGATTCACGCGCTGATCCGCGGCTACCAGGGCGCCGCGGTCCTGGCGGCGGCCGCCGAGCTGGAGCTGTTTCCGGCCCTCGGCCAGGGGCCGATGACCGCCCGGGCGCTTTCGGAGCGGATCGGCTGCGACCTGCGGGCCCTCTCGGCGCTCCTGGACGCCCTGGCCGCTGTCCGGCTCCTGGTGAAGAGGGGAGGGCGCTACTCCCTCAGCCCGGGCGTCGCCGACGTCCTCACGCACGGCGGCGGCCACTCGGGCCTCTCCATGGCGCAGCATCAGGCGAACTGCATGCGCAACTGGGCGCAGCTCGCCCGCGTGGTCAAGGCCGGCCGGCCCGCGGAACGCACCCCGAGCGTACGCGGCGCCAAAGGCGACCGGGAGGCCTTCATCGGGGCCATGGACAACACCTCGGCCCCCGTCGCCGACTCCGTCGTCCGGCGCGTGCGCCCGCTCCGGTTCAGCCGGCTGCTCGACATAGGCGGGGCATCGGGCACCTGGACACTCGCCTTCCTGCGCGCCTGCCCGACCGCGACCGCGGTCCTCTTCGATCTGCCCGCAGTCATCCCGATGGCGGCGAGCCGCGTCGCGGCCGCCGGGATGAGCGGGCGCGTCAGGCTCGTGCCCGGGGATTTCACAGCGGATCCCCTGCCGGACGGCGCCGATCTGGCTTGGGTCAGCGCCATCGTGCACCAGAACTCCCGGGAGCAGAACCGGGGGCTCTTCGCGAAGGTGTTCTCCGCCCTCGTCCCCGGCGGCCGCATCGCGATCCGCGACATGGTGATGGACGAAGCGCGCACCCGCCCGCTTGCGGGCGCCCTCTTCGCCGTTAACATGCTGGTGGCGACCGAGGGCGGCGGCACCTTCACCTTCCGCGAGCTGCGCAGGGACCTTGAGGCGGCGGGATTCGATAGGGCCGTGGTTGCCCACCGGGACCCGGGGATGAACTCGGTCGTCGTGGCGAGGAAGCCCGGCGGAACCTCGAAGGGGGCCGCGAGGCGTCGGTAGCCCGGCCTGAGGGGAAAGGACGCCGCTCAGGCAAGCGCCGCCCTGACGCGGTCCGGCGACATCGGAAGGCGGAGCACGCGGGCTCCTGTGGCGTCGTGTATTGCGTTGGCGACCATGGCCCCCACCACCGTGATCGCCGGCTCGCCGCCGCCCTGCGGGGCCAGCTCGTTGTTCTCCACCAGCACGGTCTCGATCCTCGGGAGCCAGGAGAAGGTAGGGATCCGGTACGTTCCGAAATTTGTGTCCAGGATCCTGCCGTCCGAGAAGTGGACCTCCTCGCTGAGCGCGTAACCCAGGCCCATCATGATGCAACCCTCCATTTGCATCCGGGCCCCCTCGGGGTTGATGACAATGCCCATGTCCTGGGCGCAGACGACCCGCCTGACGCGCACCGGGCCCTCTCCGGCGCCGACCTCGACCTCGGCCATCGCGGCGACATAGGTTCCGGCGTCGACGGCGCAGGCGACGCCGAAGCCACGCCTGCTCGGCGGGCGCCCGGGCGTCCAGCCGAACTTCTCCGCCGCCGACTTGAGCACGCGGATCATCCGCGGGTCCGTCAGGTTTCTCAGGCGGAACTCCACCGGGTCGATCCCGGCCGCCGCCGCCATCGTGTCGACCTGCGACTCGCGGGCGAAGGTGTTGCCGCTGTTGCCCGGGGCGCGCCATGCCCCGGTCGCAAAGGGATGGGAGCCGGGCGGGCCCCGCAGGTCCGACCCGTGGACGCTCGTGCGGTGGTTGGGGACGGCGTAGAACTGCTCCGCGCCGCGGCCCCCGCCGTAGAAGTCGTCGAAATCCCAGAAGGCCATCCTTCCGTCGGCGTCGATCCCGGACCGCACCTTTGTGATGGCGGCGGGCCTGAACGGATCGTGGAAGAACTCGTCAGCGCGGCTGCGCATCACCTGGACAGGCCTGCCAGCGGCCTTCGCGAGGCGGGCCGCCTCGACCGCCTGGCCATTGACGGTCTTGCCGCCGAAGGCCCCGCCCACGAAGGGCACGATGACCCGCACCGCCTCCGGGGGCAGCCCGATCGCCTGCGCGACCTGGTCGCGCGCGCTGAACGGATTCTGGGTCGACGCCCACACGGTCGCCTTCGTTCCCTCCACCTGTGCCAGGGCGGCGTGGGTCTCGATGGGCACGTGGGCCACGTAGCCGTTGAGGTAGGTCACCTCGAATCTCCGCGTGGAGCGCCTCTCGCCCTCGGACAGGTCGCCGCCCTGGGCCGAGATCGTCCCGTCGGGGGCGACGCGCAGGAGGTGATCAAAGATGTTGCGGTCGTCGAGACCGGTGCTCGGAAGGTCGAACTCCGCCTTAATCCGCAGAAATGCGGCCGCCGCCTCATCCGGGATCTCGTGCAGGACGGCCACCAGGTCCCCGTCCCGCACCACGCGGACACCGGCGACCTGCTCGGCGGACGTCGTGTCGAGGCTCCTCAGGGTGGCGCCGTGGGCGGGGGGCCGCAGGACCCTCGCGTAGAGCATGCCGGGCAGGCGCATGTCCGCGGCGTACCTCGCGGCGCCCGTCACCTTCTCGCGGCCGTCGCGCCGGGGCACGGACTTGCCCATAACGGTGTACTCGGGGAATTCCTTGAGCCTCGAGGCGGCGTCCACGTGCCGCTCGATCCTGCGGCCCTTGGCAAGGGCGGCGTAGGTTATCCTGCGCGTCTCCTGCTCCCGGTCAAAGACGACCCCCGCCTTCGCCACCAGCCGGTCCCGCGGCAAGCCGAGGGACTCGGAGGCGAGCTGCAGGAGGACGGCCTTCGCCTCCGCCGCCGCGGCCCGGAGGGCGGGACCGAAAAAGCGGGTCGTCATCGACCCCCACGTGCCCATGTCAAATGGGCAGAGCTCCGTGTCGCCCATCACCATGTCGACGCTGTCGAGCGGCACCTCGAGCTCGTCGGCAAGCATCTGGCAAAGCGAGGTGATCGGCCCTTGCCCCATCTCGATCTTGCCCGTGAAGCCCGTCACGCGTCCGTCCTCGCCGATCCGGACAAAGGCGTTAAAATCGGTGGGCAGCCCGGGGAGGGCCCGCCTGGCCTGGGCCACCCCCTCCAGGACGGCCTGGGCCGCGAGCAGGTCCCTGAGCGAGACGAACACGAGGATGCCGCCCGCCATCCGCCGGAGGAATTCGCGGCGCGTCGGCAGCGGGGCAGTGTCCGGGCTCATTTAGGATTCCCCCCTCATCTCCGCGGCGGCGGCCAGGATCGCCCGGACTATCCGGGGATGGGCGCCGCATCGGCAGAGATTGCGCTCCATCCCGCGGGCGATCTGCTCCTCGGAGGGCCTCGGGTTGGTTCTTAGCAGGCCGAACGCCGCCATGATCATGCCCGGCGTGCAGAACCCGCACTGCAGCGCGTCGTGCTCCATGAAGGCCCTTTGCAGGGGATGGAGCTTCCCGTCCTTCTCGAGGCCCTCGATCGTGACCACCTCCCGGTCCTGGACGTCCTTGACGCGCAGGCGGCACGACCGGACAGGCGCGCCGTCCACCAGCACGGTGCACGCTCCGCAGTGGGCCTCTCCGCACCCGTATTTCGCGCCCGTCAGGCCGAGCTCGGTCCGAAGCACCCAGAGGAGGCGCCGATCCCCGTCCACGTTGAGCTGGACGGGCCTGCCATTGAGGCGCAGCGAAAGGGATTCGGGCATCGGCGTCTAGGGTCCGGGGTTGGGGTGGCCCGTGTCCGGCGCCAGCGGGTGCCCCTGCCCGGCGCGCATTCCCCATCGCCTGCTGGGTGCCGAACCGGGCCGGACGCGGGCCAGCGCGAGGAGCCGCCGAGCAGGGCCGTTGCCGAATCCGCTGCGCGGGGCCACGGCGGCAAGACAGGCCATCATGGGCTCCAGATTCATGGCACCGTCTCGATTATAGCCCCGCCTCGGCTGCAGGCTGCTCCTCTTTTGCGCGAATTGCCGCAGATCTTGCACCGCGAATCGGGCCCGCCTCCGGAATCACCGGCGCGGCGGCGCTCGCGCGGCGCCTTCGGAGCCCGCTCCTTGAGACCCCCCGGTACGATCCCGCTGTCCTCGCCCGCGTCGCGGGCATGCTGGCGCTGGCGGCACTCGCCGCGTGCCTGCTTCCCGCGCGTCGCGCGCGGACGCGTCCGGCCTCCTGAAGTCGAACCGACCCGGGGGCGTGCTCTGAATGTCATTTCCCTAAACAAGAAAGTCCGATATCGGAGACCTCCGATGAATCCTCCAACCGCATCCCGGTGCGTTGTCGCGTCACTCCTGTTCCTGCTGGCCGCGTGCTCAAGGAGGCCCGAGACAGGGGCCACCGCGAAGCCCGCCTCGGTGCAGCTCGTTCCGGAGGGGGAGCGAAGCCGCCACTTTGACGCCGTGAACGGCCGCCTCGAGCTCGGCGGCACGCTCTACGCCTATGCCGACGTGGACGGGGACGCGCTTGCCTTCGCGGGGAACGTGCAGGCGCTCGTCAGGCAGATCGCGATGGCCCAGCCGAAGGCGGCGGCCTTTGCGAAGCAGGATTTCAAGGCGCTGTTCACGGAAATCGGCCTTAACGACGTGAAGGCGATCGGCCTGAGCTCCGTGCGCGAGGCGGGAGGCACCTTCCGCAACCGCGCGTTCCTGTACACGCCCGAGGGGCGCCACGGGATCTTCGCCGTGTTCGGAGGACAGCCCGGGCGGTTCGTCGGCGCAAGGCTCGCGCCGCCGGACACAGACTTCTACGGAGAGCACGAGTTCGACGTCACCGCGCTCTATGACACGGTCAAGTCCGTGATAGCCAAGGTCAACGGCCCGGAAGCCGCGGCCGGCTTCGAGGAGCAGGTCAAGAAGGTCGGCGCCAAGGCGATGTTCTCCCTCCTCGACCTGATCGAGGGGCTGAACGGGCGGGTGACGATCATCATCAGGCTCGATCCGGTCAGGAACGTGGCCCTGTCGGGGGCGAACCCGGTCAACGTCCCGGCATTCTCGGCGTTGGTGATGGTCGACGGCATCGGACCTGTCGTCGAGCGGGCGCTCGCGGCGAGGACCGCCGACCTGGAGGCCTCCCAGGAGGGGACCCGCCGGCTGTTCACGTACAAGGGAACCCCGCCCATCGAGGGCCTCAGGTACGTCCTGGCCGTGGACGGGAAGACCCTCTACGCGGCGTCCTCGGCGGAATTCCTGCGCGAATGCATCCAGCGCAAGGACGGGCTCGATACGACCCCGTCGTTCTCCTCCGCGCTTGCGGCCCTCGGGCCGGAGGGCAACGGCCTGACGTGGATAAGCCCCCGGTTCGTCTCGCGCTTGAGGGACCTGGGGGCCATCAACTCCCAGGTCAATCCCCAGGTGAGGAGGGTGTTCGACAACTTCGCCCTGAACCTGCCCGTGGTCAGCCAGCCCCTGCTCTCGGTGCGCACGAATCTTCCGGACGGCATCCTGATCCGGTCGAGCTGGAACCGCTCGCTGAAGGCCGACATTGCGATGTTCACCATCTACAATCCCGTCACTGTGGGGCTGCTGGCCGCCATGGCCGTGCCCGCCTTTGAAAAGGTGAGGGCCAACTCGCAGACCCTGGCGGTCTACAACAACCTCCGCATGCTTTCCGCCGCGGCCGACCAGTACTACCTTGAGAACGGCGTAAGCTCGACGGACTTCGACAGCCTCGTCGGGCCCAACAAGCTCATCAAGTCGGTGACCCCCGTTGCCGGCGAGGACTATCGCTCGCTGACCTTCAGGCAGGGCCTGCCGCTCACGGTGCACCTCCCGGACGGGCGCGTGATCTCGTACCCCCAGCCGGGGTCGAAATCCGCGACCCCAATGCCACGCCCGGCGCCCCTTCAGAGGCGCGACGCCTCGCCGGTGGCGCCCGGCGCCGTCGGCGCGGCACCGGAGGGCGGTTCGCCGGACCAGGCCATCATTGAGAACCTGCGCAGGCTCGATGCGGCCGCGAGTCGTTTCTACGCCGAGAACGGCACCACCACGACGACCTTTGAGCAGCTTGTGGGACCGGGCCGGCCGATCTCGTCGATAACCCCGGTGGCGGGCGAGGACTACCGCTCGCTGCTGTTCAAGCAGGGGCGCCCATTGCGCCTGTACCTCAAGGAGGGCGGCAGGGTCATTGTCTACCCGCCTCCCCAATAGGGGCGAAGAGGGTTGCGATTCGGGGCGGGCGCCGCTCCCCAGGGCGCCCGCTCGGGGGCGATAGTCAGCCCTGGCCTTTGTCCCGGCCCCGGAGTCGGAGCTCCCTGGCCTTCGCGATGCTCAGGAACTCATAGAATCCCATCAAGCGGCAGAAGACATAGCCGCGGTAGCCGTCTAGAAAACCCCGGCGAAGGACGTAATGGTAGAGGAAGCGGAGCGCCGGCCGGAAGGGCAGGCGGGTCGACCGGCTCCTCAGCCGGCGCTTGCGCGCGAGGGCCGGCTCAATCGCCGAATTCGCCGCCGAAGTCATCGCGGAATCTGAGCTGAGCAGGCGCGCCTCCCAGTTTGAATACCGGTTATGCTTCTCCACCCAGATGTCGATGGTCGGGAAGGCGTAGTGCTCCATCTCGTGCCGAAGGCGCCCCGCGGGGCCGTTGAGTACCACGTGCTCATGCACCTCGTTGTCGCCCGAATCCGTTGAGCTGACGCCGTCGAATTGCTCGTAGCGGCCGGCCGCGTGCCGGAAGAAGCGGAGATTCCAGCTTGGGTAATACCCGCAGTGGTTCAGCCAGCCATCCAGAAAGAAGAACCGGCGATTGACATAGTATCCGCCGAGTCCCGCCCCGCCCGCCAATGCGATCGAACGAACCTCCTCGGCAAGCGCCGGGGTGATCCGCTCGTCGGCGTCGAGTATGAAGACCCACTCGTTGCGCCATGGGACGTTCTCGAGCGCCCAGTTCTTCTTCTTCGGGAATTGGCCGTTCCACCTGAAGTCGACGACCTTCGCGCCGAATCCCCGCGCTATGTCCTGCGTGCCGTCGGTGCTCGAAGAGTCGACGACGACGATTTCATCCGCGAATCGGCACGACTCAAGGCACGGCCCGATGTTCGCCCTCTCGTTCCTCGTCGGAACGAGGACGGATATCGGGCTTTGCGAGGTCATGTTGTGGCGGTGATCGGATCAGGTCCTGCCGGCCTGCCCGGGAATCGGCCAGGGAAGCCAGGGATCCGTGCGCCTTTCGGGGCGCCGGGAGCGCTTGTCCTTAGCTGGTGGAGGCTGTATCGGGAGACGCCCGCATGGTATTGCGGTCGTGGCGCCAGAACTCAAGTTTTTCCCCCTGCCCGGCAGCCTGTCGATATGTCCTTCCAACGCGTCCCCGCAAACGGAGCTTGGCCCCGGGTGGGCCCGCGCAGGGACCGCGGGCGGGCTTCGGCTTGTCCCTGGAGGGCTCCGGGGCCCGTCTAATCGCTCCCGCCACGTAATTCTTCCCTTTGGCCGGCCGCTGGCTTACGACTCGACCCCGTTGACCTGTTGCCTTGGCCAATCTCGGTGGCGCCGATGCCCGGCCGCTACATGAATGCACCGGAAGTTCAGCTCGAATACCTGGCGGACCGTCCTGAGTTCATCCCCACCGTGGCCGGTTGGCATCGCCGGGAGTGGGCGCACTTCCGGCCGGACGACTCGATTGAGACGTGGATCGGAAAGCTCAAAGACGTGTGCGGCCATCGGGGGGTTCCGACTGTGCTCGTCGCGGTCCGCGAGGGAGAGCTGGCGGGATCGGCGATGCTGCTGAAGGAGAGCATGCAGACACGGAAGGAGCTGTCGCCCTGGCTGGCGGGGGTGATTGTCGCGCCGCAGTTCCGCAGGCGCGGGATAGGCGGGCTCTTGGTGGACCGGATTGTTCACGAGGCGCGGATGCTTGGCTTTGGACGGCTCTACCTCTGGACTCCGTCCGTCGAGCAGTTCTACGCCAACCGCGGCTGGACGACGATGGAACGAACGACCTACCGGGAAGTGGACGTCGCGGTGATGTCCCGCCCAATCGTGCCGATCGCCGGGGCCGCGCCGGGAAGCACCGGCTGATTAAGTGCTTGCCGCGCAGGGGGCCAGCCCTGAAATCCATGGCGACCCGGGCGGCCCACACGGATCCTGATCGTCCAGCAACATCACATGAAATGGCTGTTTCGCCGGCACACCATTGCCGATCTCCAATCCGACGCCCGCAACAACCAGCGGCTGAAGCGCGCGCTGGGGGCGGTCAACCTGACGGCGCTGGGCGTTGGCGCGATCGTGGGCACCGGCATCTTCGTGCTGACCGGCACGGTTGCCGCGCAGAACTCCGGGCCGGCCGTGGTCCTGTCGTTCGCCATGGCTGGGGTGGCGTCGTTCTTCGCGGCGCTTTGCTACAGCGAGTTCGCCACCCTGGTCCCGGTGGCGGGCAGCGCCTACACGTACTCGTACGCAACGCTGGGCGAGATCTTCGCCTGGATCATCGGGTGGGATCTCATCCTTGAGTACGCCCTCGGCGCCATCACGGTCGCGATCGGATGGTCGGGCTACGTCGTGTCCTTCCTCAACAGCGTGGGCATCCACCTGCCGCCGGAACTGTCCGCCGCACGCGGCCTGACCGTGACGATGCCGGACGGAGCTCACGTCCCCGCGGTCTTCAACGCGCCCGCCGTCTTCATCGTCTTCGTCGTCACGACTCTGCTGGTCGTGGGGATCAAGGAGTCGGCGGCCTTCAACAACGTCATCGTGTTCGTGAAGCTCGCCGTCGTCGGGCTGTTCATAGCGGGCGCGGTGCACGCGATCAACCCGGCCAACTGGCACCCGTTCATCCCGCGAAACACGGGCACGTTCGGCCATTTCGGCTGGAGCGGCGTCGTTGCGGGTGGCGGCGTGGTTTTCTTCGCCTACATCGGATTCGACGCCGTAAGCACGGCGGCCCAGGAAACGCGCAACCCTCAGCGCGACATGCCCATAGGCATTATCGCCTCGCTCCTGATATGCACGGTGCTCTACCTGGTCGTCTCGGCCATCGCCACGGGTGTGCTGCCGTACACGGAACTGGACGTGCCGGATCCGATCGCGAAGGTGGCCGACCACGCGGGCATGGGGCTGACCTTGCACGGGGTGGGCCTCATGCCGATGCTGATCAAGCTGGGCGCAATCGCCGGGCTGTCCTCGGTCGTCCTGGTGATGTCGCTGGGGCAGTCGCGCGTCTTCTTCAGCATGTCGAATGACGGCCTGCTGCCGCCGTTCATCAACCGGGTGCATCCGCGGTTCAAGACTCCTTGGATCACCTCGATCATCACGGGAGTCGGCGTGGCGTTCTTTGCCGCGCTCCTGCCGGTGCGCGAGGCGGGCAGCCTGTGCTCGATCGGCACGCTGCTGGCGTTCGTCATCGTGTGCAGCAGCGTGCTGGTGCTGCGGATCCGCGAGCCGCACCTCGAGCGCGCCTTCAAGACGCCGGCCGTCTGGTTCGTGGCGCCCGCCGGGGCCCTCTCGGCACTGGTGCTCATGGCCGCGCTGCCATGGCCGACATGGCGCCGGCTCATCGTCTGGTTTCTGATCGGGATGGTGGTCTACAGCCTCTACGGCCACCGGCACTCAAAGCTGCGCCTCGGGGCTACCGCCGCGCCGCCGCCGGGGGGACCCTCCCTGGGATAGGGCCGAGCGCCGGCGGGGCAGGGGCCCGTCCAAGGCGGCGACCGGGTGCGCCATATGCAGAAAAGGGCCCCTTCTGATAGAATGACCCCAATGCGATCGATTTGTGCAGCGGCTGCGGCCGCGCTCCTCGCCGTGGGAGGCCAGGCGGCCGGCCCCTCCGGGGGGAGCGCGGGTCGACTGATCGTCTTCAACGACAACGGCGCGTGGTGCTGGTATCAGGACGAGCGCGTGATCGTGGACAGCTCCCCCGGCACGCTCCTGGTCGCCTCCGTTGCCGCCGAGGAGGGTGTTGACGGAAGGAACCGGGCCGGAGACGTGGATGTCGCCTCGTACGACCTGTCATCCGGAAGGACATCCCGTTTCGTGCTGCACCATCACCTGCTGACGCAGGACGACCACAACACGCCGGCCCTCCTGATCCGTCCCGATGGACGCTACCTGGCCGTGTACTCCAAGCACAATTCGGAGAAGGTCACGTACTGGCGGGTATCCGTGAGGCCGCACGACGCCGGCGACTGGCGGCCGGAGCGGACCTTCGACTGGGGGCCGCATTTGGCGGCCGCCGACGGCGCGGATAACGTGACCTATTCCAACGTTTTCTATCTCTCGGCCGAGAACCGCGCCTACGATTTCGCGCGCGCCGTCAACCGCGATCCTTGCTTCCTGGTCTCCGCCGACCAGGGCGACAACTGGTCGTACGGCGGCAAGCTCCTGACCGAACCCAGGCTCGGCTATGTCAACGGCTACACGAAATACGCCTCAAACGGGGTTGACCGCGTCGATTTCATCACCACCGAGCACCATCCCCGCGACTTCAACAACAGCATCTACCATGGGTACTTACAAAATGGAAGGCTGCGCCGGTCCGACGGGGCGGTTGTTCACGGCAATGTCTTTGACGGCGCCGGCGCGCCGCAGGTGGAACTGACCAAGGTCTTCTCTGCCGGCAGCATCTGGAACGGCGAATTGATGACCCACGCCTGGACGATGGACCTGCATGTCGACGGCGCCGGCAGGCCGGTCGGGTTGTTCTCCTGCCGGGCCAACGACAAACCCGAAAACACCAACTTCGGCGACCACCGCTTCTTCTACGCGAGGTTCGATGGCTCAGGCTGGCAGGTGCACCAGATGGCCAAGGCCGGCGCGAGCCTGTGGCCGGCGGAAGAGGATTACACCGGCCTGGCGGCCCTCAATCCCAACAATCTGAATGAGGTCTACGCGTCCTCGACCATCGACCCGCGCGACGGCGCGGCACTAAGGGTCCACGAGATTTTCAAAGGCGTGACGCCTGACGGCGGGTCGACATGGACATGGACGCCGGTCACATGGGCCTCGCCGGTGGACAACCTGCGTCCGACGGTGGCCATCTGGGACGCGGGTGATACGGCGCTCCTGTGGTTCCGGGGCACCATGAGCCGCTCGCAGCGCTACAACTGCGAGATCGTCGGCGTAATCAGGCGCGGGTGATCGGCGCCCGCGAAGTTGGGCCGCGCCGCCCCGCCTTGGGCGGCGCCACACGCCCGATTGACGTGGGCGTCCGGCCGCCGGGCGGCCCACCGGAATGTCCGACCCGGTGCGCAGGACCCGGCCTCATGAGGGCTGGCGGTCGGCTCGGCCGTAAATCCTGTCGAAGAGGGGCGACATCATGAGTGTCGTGATGACCGCCATCAGCACGAGCAGGGAGTAGAGCGCGGGATCGATCACGCCCTTCTGCAGGCCGACGCCTGCAATGAGCATTCCCATTAGGCCGCGCGCGTTCATCAGCGTGCCTATCGCCCAGGCCATGCGCGGAGTCTCGCCGGTGAGCCGCGCAGCGGCCCAGCAGGCGATGCCCTTGGCGACGACAAACGCGGACAGAAGCGTGATAGCGACGAGCCACGGGCCACCGCTCCCTCGCCCAGCGACAGGCAAGCCGGGTTGCTGCGTCCACAGACGCCCAGGCGCGGGATCCGCCGCAGTATCTTGCCATCGCCACGACCCTCGCTAACGATAGGGCAGCGGACGGAGCCGGCTCCCCCCGAGCAGGCCGAGAAGGCGTCCAGGAATCGAACAAACAAAAAATTCAACATGCCCTCCCGAAAGAAGAAAGCCAAGGCGAAGCCCGCCGTGAAATCCAGGAAGCTCAAGTCGAGGAGGTCCGCCAAGGGGCCGGCGCGCGTGAAGAAGAGGTGGTAGTGAAGGCGTCTCCGTCGCTGAGAATTCCTCTTTGATCGGGTGTCGAGCGCGACGATTGACGGGGCTGCCGATCATGATCTCGCGCACGGTGCTCGCCACTGCGCGCGGCGCAGCCATTTCCAAGCGTTCTTGACGCAGTTGCTCGGGCGCACGGGCATGCGCGCCTTGGCCCTGATGCCGTTCCTTTTGCTCGGCTGCGCGCATCCTGAAGGCCCGTCAGTATCGGATGGCATGCTCGCCGGCTCGTATATGAACGGCGACCCCGTTGTACCCCGGACGCTTCTACTTCACGACGACCACGCTTTTGAGTATTTTCAGCTCACCAACTCGATCGGCCCCAGGGAAGGCGCGGGCGTGGAATGGGGCTATTACGGCAGATGGGTCTTTAGGCCCCCCGATTGTGTCGAATTGCACATCGGGGAAGGTGCGGATGTCATCCTCGTGTACGTTCGCGCCCACTCGGGGTCGGATGTTGCCATCCTTGAACCCGATCTATTCCCGGGGATTCTGGCGGGTTGGGACCCCGTGCGGACCTACGAATATTTGACCAAGCAACAGCCCAGCCGCCTGCCGGCTCCCAAACCCGCTCTGGTCATGCCCCCCGAGGGCCCCGAGCGGCGTGCCGTGTCTGGCGCCGATCGTTAGGACATTCGGAAAAATGACGCACCTCGGCCGCCAGACCGTCCCCTTGAGCGTCCAGACCGCCTGCGCGATCCTGGTGGCGATCCCCTTGTTTCACGGCGCCGCCCTTTACTTGGCAGTGCCGCCCGCCGGGTTCATCGGGTACGCCGGGCGGATGCCGTCTGGCGGTTTTCTGTTCGGATACTGGGCCGTGTACGCATGCATCGGCCTGGGTCTTGCGAAGGGTGTCAACGCGCTCCGATGGTGCTTCGCTCTGCTTGTGGCGCTCTGCTTATTGAGCGCCCTGATTTCCATTTTTGTGTTTGTCGGGCGGATCACTGGGCCGCGACTGCCGGCGTATCATGACTGCGTCATCTGGCTCGCGCACCTGGCGGTGCTGGTCCTGTGTTTCCTTCCGTCCGCAAACAGCTATTTCGCGCAAAGGAGCGTGCCGAACCGGGCACCTGGCCCGAAGCCTGCTCCGGTACCGCCGACGGCCGGGCCGGCGCCGCGCCAGCCATAGTCTCCGATCATTGCGGCGTTCAACGGCGAATCCATGCAGATCAAGGTCGACAACCTAAGGGGGCCCGAGATTGCGGCCCTGCTCGCAGAGCACCTCGAGTGCATGGCCCAAGTGTCTCCGCCCGAGAGCCGTCATGCGCTGGACTTGGAGCGGTTGCGCCAGCCAGGCATCACATTCTGGACCGCATGGGATGGCCCGGTGTTGGCGGGCTGCGGAGCCCTCAAGGAAATCGATGCGGCGCACGGCGAGGTGAAGTCAATGCGCACGGCGATGACCCACTTGAGGAGGGGTGTGGCGAACATGCTTCTGCGCCACATCATCGCCGAGGCGAAACGGCGCGGGTACCGGCGGTTGAGCCTCGAGACCGGATCGATGGAGTATTTCAAGCCGGCTCACACGCTCTACCTCAAGGCGGGATTCAGGCCATGCGAGCCGTTTGCCGGGTATAGGGCGGATCCCAACAGCGCCTTCTTCACGATGGAGATCTAGGCCGTGACCGTCTCACCAAGGCGCGCAGGCTGCGCACGAGACAGGCTGCCGAACGCGAGGCGGGCGGCGGCGGCCACGGCCCGTCGTGGAGGCGTTCCGAGCCCGCGATGAACCCGGTTGCTGCCGTTCACCTGGCGGTCGCTGCCTTGGCCGTGGTTTCAGCCGTGCCGCTTGTCGGAGGCTGGGTGAGGATGAACTGTTGGTACGGGGTTCGGATCCCTGAGGCATTCGCCTCAGAGAGGCGATGGCTTGAGATCAACCGCTACGGCGGCTGCCTCCTCTTGGCGTGGGGGGCCGTCTTGGGGGCGATCGCGGTTGCGGGCGCGTTTGTGCCCCGGAAACACTGGAAGGCGTACAACTGGGCATCGCTCATTTTCATCGCGGGCGGTCTTCTTGCCGCGATCGCGGCGATAGCCCGTTACGCGCGGAAGACTAAGGCGTCCAGCCAGTTACCGGATCCCACGTCGTCGCCCGCCAGTGGTCCCCCGGGGCGGGGGCCACGCCGGCCATAGATTCCGACCATTGAAACGATCGGCGATATTGGGCAATTTCGCGCCCAACATGAATACCCCGGACGCCCCCTCGCGTAATCCACTTTCAACGGCGCTGGTCGGGACCTGGGAGTTGCTCTCGCGCGAAGATTACACCCACACCGGCGAACGCCGTATCGAGCCCTCGCTCGGCTCGGATCCGGTGGCGCTGCTTGTATTCGACAGGAAGGGCCATTTTGCAGCCCAGTTCATGAGGCGGGATCGGGGAGCGCCCGATGCCGAAGTCGGCAATCCGGCGCCGAACAACAGCCGCGCCCGGGGTGGATATGACGCCTACTTCGGCACCTACAGCGTCGACGAGGCGCTCGGCACCGTGACCACGCTCCTGATTGGCGCGCTTTCGCCCGAGAACGTCGGCCAGGTTTTCACCCGCACGATGGGCGTCGCCGGCGACGAGCTCACGATCCGGCTGGAGACCGCGTCCCCGGCCGGCGAGCCTGTCACACGGACGCTGCGATGGAGGCGGGTCGGGTGAACCGCCGGGCTGCGCCGGCCAGCGGTGGCGCCGGGTGGGCCCGCCTCGCCCGCCCGGGGGCCACTGGCCGCGCGGCCCCGGGCGCGCCGCGACGGCCGGTCACTTGTTGAAGCGGAAATTCACGAGGTCGTAGTCCTGCATCACGTAGGTCTTGGTCTCAACCCGCAGCTTGTTCGCGCGCTTCGCCTGGGTCTCGCCGCCGGCCGCGATGAAGTCGGCGAAGCCGATGATCTCGACGCGGATGAAACCCTTCTGGATGTCGGTGTGGATCGCGGCCCCGGCCTCGGGCGCCGTCGAGCCCCTCCTGATCAGCCACGCCCGGTTCTCCGGGCCGCCCACTGTCAGGAAACTGATGTAGCCGGCCTCGCCCGCGACGCGGACCAGGAAATCGTCGAATCTCTCCACGTCCGGGGCGTCGGCCACGACGATCGGCTTCGTCGTGAAGAACGCGTGGGCGCCGACGACCTGCGATTCCTCCGGCGTCAACCCGGCCTTGGAGATGACCTGCTCGGCCTCCAGGCATGCCTTGATCCTCTGAAGCACCGCCAACTCCGCCTCGGGCGGGCTGCGCCCGAGGCGCGTCTCCGCGAGCTCGAGGTCCCGTATGATAAGCTCGAGGCGTCCCTCCGCCGAGGCGACGATCGCATCGGCCGTCGAGGCCTCACCCTCGCCCACGACGTCGACATGGGCGTAGACCTTCTTGTCCGCCTCGACCAGCTTGTCGGCCTGGTCCAGGCGGGGGTCCTTGATCCTGTGTGTTCCCAGGGGAACGCCGGCGATGCCGACCAGAGAGATTTTCATGGGGGAAAGGGAGCCTGCTTGATTAACGAAGCGGTTGGAGGAAGGAAAGAAAGGAAGCGGCGGCTAGGACGGATGGCCGGCAGGGGCCGGGGCGGCTGTGCGAGGACGGGCGGGTCCAGGGGGCGGGGGCGTGGCGGCCCAGCCGGGCGCCTACGTATTCCCGCGCATTTAAACTGTCCAAAGCCTGGGCCACACTCGCGGGCACTTCGAGAGAAGATGCGCCAGGGCCTCAGCCACGAGGCGCCAAACAGAGGAAAGGCCAACACCCATGATAATCAACCGACTCACAGCCCCTTTGATCCTAATCGCCGTCGGCTTCGCAGTGCTGGTCTACGGCGCCCTCCGGGGAGCGGGATTCATGAGCCCGACTGCGAGGGTGCTTCGGCGCGTCAGGGCGAGTCACAGCGGGCAGCCTGCGGCGTCGGAATGATTCGCCGCGCAACGCGCAGAGCGCCGTTTGGGAAAGGACCCCTACAATAATCCGGAATCGTTGACCACGGACGACTGAGCGCGGGCTTCAGGTCCACCCTCCTCGGGGCCCCGTGCGCCGTGCCAGGGACGGCGCCTGCTTCCGCCTGGGCCGGTCCTTTGAGGAGTTCGCGGACGCCGAATCGCGCTCCCGACGCTTTCCAGCGGCGGTCGGGCGCCCAAACGGCACCCTGGGTCCCAGCATGGCGCCTGGCCGGAGATCCGCCGCGCAATTCAGGCTTTCTTCAGATCCGCCAGCTTTGTGTCCGCCCAGTTCTTCAGAATGGCCTTCTCGAAGCGAAGCCGGACGCCGGCCGTATCGGCCGTCTCGATCGTGCCCAGGTAGTTGCCGAAGTCCCAGTAGTGCCTCAGGTTCTCCGATCCTTTCCTGACCACCGTCCCGGCGGAATCCGTGATCACATAATTGAACTCGAAGGCCGGCGCGCCGGAAGCCGAGGGCTCGTGCCTCGAGTTCCTGTGGCCGAGGTCTATGTCCGTGAACGTGATCTTGAGGTTGTAGCCGGCCGGAAGCATGGGTTCGGCCACCTTGACGAGGTAACTGCTCAAGGCTGCAAAAATGTCGTGGCGGTACCAATCCGGGCCCCAGCTCAGCTCCCAATCGGTGAAGTTCTCCGGGTTGTCGAATGCAACGTCGACACGGGGCGCGGGTGCGGGCGTGTCGGCTGCGCGAAGGGGTGCGGTCAAGGCGAGCACGGCGGAAAGGGCGACGAGTCCATGGACCGTGGGGTGTGTTTTCATTGGAGATCTGTTCTCAATGTAGCACGACGGTGCGCGGCTGTAAAGGGCGCGCGCCCCCGGGTCGTGTCCCAAGTCGAAACCATCATACCAACGGCTTCCGCCGCGACGGCCTTCGCTCGGCCTCTGTTCGTAAGTCGCGTTCGCCCTCGCCCCGCGTCGGCCCAAGCTAAGGCCGACCGCCGTAGGTCACATAGTCGTCGAGTTCCAGCCACTCAAACCACGTCCCGATGTCGGCGCGCTGCGGCGCATTCTTGCGGTGAATGTCGTTAAAAAAGGCCCGGGTGTCGGGAACCGAGGGCACCCAGCGCTCCAAGTGGGCTGACCACGCCGCGACCTCGAAGGGTTTCCTCCGCGAACGGGACTCAACATAGGCCAGCATCTCCGAATCCGACTTGCCCTTCTTGATCTGGGCCATGAAAGCCTTCTGATCGATGCCCGTGAAGGAGAAGAATTGCTGGTCAAACGGGCAATTGTAGTGGAAATCGCCCCCCTTTCCCGCGGCGACGGCCCGCGCCTTGTCTAGAAGCCTGGGCAGGTGGGCGTACCCGCCTAGGCGTGTCCGAGGGCTTCGGGGCGGATGCACCGTCAGGTCGGGAGCGCTGTAGTTGACCGCCCCCGCGGCAGGCGCGGAGGGGTTCTTGTAGGATTTGGAGAGGGTGGATGCCATTTGGGCGCGGTTTCGCAGATAACGTACCCTGTTCACTCTCGAGCTCAATTCGCAAAACCGCAAATATGGCTCCGAATCCCGCGCGGGGGCTCTGGAGCCCGAATTGGGACTCCGCGCACGCCCGGGGCCCGCGGTCCGCAAGAGCCCGGGAACCCCCAACCTAGCGAGCCGGCTTTGGCATGGTCGCCTCGGGTTTGTCGTTCCCCTTGGCGTCTTCCAGATAGTCGGTGAGCGCCAGCAGCGCGCCCCAATGGTAGAAGCGGTCGCTGCTGCTCACGTCGTCGCCCGACCCGGTGATGGCATTGTAGTTCTCGTGCACGTGGCCCTTCGTCACCCATTCGCCGTTGAACAGGGCGAGCGACTTCCGGGCCAGCTCCCTGCGCGCGAACGGCTGGTCGTAGTTCAGCAGCCCGAGGTACACCAGGTAGTTCATGGGGCCCCAGATTCGCCCGCGCCAGTAGTCCTGGTCCTTGAACGCCGGGTCGGACCGCGCGATGGACGGGATCACCCATTCGCCCCAGAACTCCCCGGGGTTGAGCAGGTGCTCCCTGACCATGCGATCGGCCTGCCGGGGAGTGGCGACCCCTCCCACCAGCGGATAGAAATTCGTGGGAGACATGCGCGGGCTGAAATCGCCCGTGTCGAGGTTCCTGTTGAGGAACATGCCCGTCTTCTCATCCCAGAGGGTCTGGAGCTTGGCGCTGAAGCGCCCGCCGCGCGCCTGCAGCTCCCGCGCCTCCTGGTCCCTCCCCAGGATGCCCGCGATCTCGGCGAGCGCCCTGCAGTCGGCGACGTACAGGCCCATTATCCCGACATCGGCAAGGTGCATCCTGCCGGTCTCCGCGCGGAACGGGGCGTCGTCGTACATCGGGCTGTTGTCGAGGCCCTCGTACTTCGCGGCCTGCAGGGTGCCGACCGACGTGTCGTCGAGGTTCACCGGCCGGTTGCCCGCGTCGGTGCCGAGGACGAGGTAGCCGTCGAGCTGGCGGTGGGCGTCCCACCAGCGGTTCCATCGCAGGAGCGGTCCGAACGCGTCGCGCAGGAACCAGGCGTCGTGGTACTTGCGGTAGATATTGAGGACCGTGATGGCGCCCACCGGCGATTCGGAGCGATCGGAGCTCTTCCAGCCGCCGTCGCGGGCATAGTTGGGAACGATGCCCTCGGCGGTGGACTCCCTCAGGATCTCGAGCGCGTTGGCGTACGCCAGGTCGCGGTCCCCGACAGCCGAGAGGGTGGCCGCGAAGAAGGTGTCCCACTCGAAGAGCACATAGCCGCCCCAGCCGGTCGACCACAGACGGCAGACGGGCGAGATGACGCGCGACTGGGACGGGTCGTAGATCGTGTCCCAGCCCATGACGCTCTCGATCGCCTGCGGGATTCCCGCGGCGGACGGGCGCTGGCGGCCTAGGATCGCCCGGATCTGCTCGACGGACCGCGGCCTGCCGGTGCTGACGCCGACCGGCTCCCGGAACGCCGCCGCGAAGAACGGCGTCGCGACCGGCAGGGCGGCCGGCGCCTGCTCGACCCCGGTCCAGTAGACGGGGATCTTCCGCGAACCGTTGGAGAATTCAATGTGGTCGCCCGACCTCGCCGCGCTGCCCGGCCGGCCCCAGAGGACGCCCGTCGAGATGACCAGCGAGGGTGGAAGCGAGGTACCCGAGGCCGAAGGGCTCGCCAGCATGACCAGGTCCCCGCCCTCGTGGGCCGTCTGCAGGAGGAGCCCGTGCCCGCGCCAGGTCAGCCGCAGCTCCGTGTAGCTGCCATCCCAGGTGTGCGGCCCCGGGAACACGACCTCCTCGCCCGGACCCTGGCGCCCGATCAGCGCGTCGGGAAGGAACGCATCGGCATACAGGGTGGAGTTGTTCTTCAGTCCGACGCGGATGGTGAACCCCTCGGGGAGCAGGGCCTGCGCGTCGACGCTGTACACGTCCCATGTGTTCCACCCGCGTCCCAGGCTCCCTTGGACCGCCTCGTACTCCGGCGAACGCGGCGCCTGCGCTGCAGTCCCCAGGGGGAGGGAGAGGGCGACGAGCCACCCTAGGCGCGCCGTCGGGCCTGCCTGGGGAGCGGTCGCTGTTCCGAGAAGGCGCCTAAGTCCGGCGGCGAAACAGGAGGACATGGGGCAACCGTAGCGAACCGGCCCGTGCATCGCAATCCCGTCCGCTTCTCCGGAGACCGGTCCCGGAGGAGATGGCGCCAGGATCGCCCCGGGCCCCGGCGACGCGCCCGCCTCGCCATGCCACGCCCCGATCGGGCCCTAGAATACAAGCGGCGGTCCCACGATCTCCATCCCGTGCCGTTCCCAAAGTTCCTTCAGAGCCACCTCCTGGTTCCGCGGGATTCCGCCGCCGAGCTTGGCCATCTGCCTGAAGAAGTCCTCCATGCTCCCGGCCGGCTGGAACGCGATCAGCAACTGGCCCTCGGCCTCGCCGACCTTGGCAAATGCGTGCGGGATCATCCTCGGCGCGAAGGCCGAGTCGCCGGGGTTCAGGCTCAATGTGGCGTCGCCCACCTTCGCGATGAACTCTCCGCGCATGACATAGAACCATTCGTCCTGAGAGTGATGCAGATGGAGCGCCGGGCCTCCCTTGGCCCTCCTGACCGTGTCGTATATGCACAGCTCGCCCCCCGTGTCCCTCCCGGAGACCTTGCAATAGAAACGCCCTCCCATGACCAGGAGCTCCTCGGCATAGCGGTCCTCCTGCGATCTCACGCTGAAGGCCTTTCCGGGACCCTCCCCGCCACCGGCCCTCGCATCAAGGGTGAGCGCCGCGGCCGCCAGCGGGAACTTGAGAAACTGCCGCCTGTTCATTTTGAGGGAGCCCCGACCTCGCCGAGCGACTTCGGCTCGCCGACATCAACCCGTCCCAGGGGAATCTTCTCGTGCACCAGGCCGTGGCTGTCCTGGCCGAAGTACTGGGAGGCGAATTGCGCCATCACCGGCAGGTCCCTGTCGAACTCGTGGTGGCGCTGGCGGATGCTGAAACGGGTTTCCCAGAGGAGCTTGTGCTTCTTCTGCTTCCACATGAGCTGGAAGTCATAGGCCATCAGGACCACAAAGTAGCGACCGTCCTCGAGCTCGTAAAGCAAGTCCTCAAAGCGCCGTTCACGGGCAGGATTCACGAAATAGCCCGGCGCGCTATCGTCCCACCACGAATCGTAGCCCAGCAGCTTGGCCGTTCGGAAATCGGCGTCATCGCGGGCGCGATTTGCCGCGGTTACCAGGCTGAGCGCGACATCCATTTGGCCCTGCGCCTGCAGCAGCGATCCCCCGCGCATCTGCACCGAATCGCCCAGCATCCTCGCCCGGTTCATGGAGTCGATTGCGTCCTGAAGACTTGCATAGGCCGCGGACTGGTTCGGCTGGTCCTGGGACTGCGTCCCGCCCCAGTAGACCATGATCAGCAGCCTGGTGGTCTTGGGATCCTTGCTCGGAAGGTAGTTCCGGCCCTCAAGCGGAAACGCGATCGTGTGCGCGACATCCAAGAACGTGAGCTTGTCGATCGAGGCGTCCCTCGTCCCATCGGGCCATAGCCCGCCGTTTCCAAAGACGTAGGATTCGGGCGCGAAGGACCCGTTGGCCAGCCGGGCACGGACGTAGTCGTTGCTCGTTCGCGCCGCGACGGCGGTTATGTCGTCGCTCTCCGTGGTGCCGAGGGAGGCGAGGAGGTCCAAGCCGCGGGACTCGCGGACCGCGATCACGCAGGATAATAGAAATAGGACGGCGCAGGCCTTCATTGTCCGCACATGGGGGCCCCTCACGTTTGGCGACCCGTTCACCTAGGGTCTTTCAGCGGGCTGACCGCTGCCGGAACCGGGCTTCGCTGGCACGTCCCCGAGCGATCTCACCTCGCCGATTTCGACGCGCCCCTCCGGAACCCTCGTCCTCATCAGCCCCCTGCTGTCCCGGCCGAAGTACCTCGAGGCGTACTGCGCCATGACCGGGAGGGCCTTGTCGAACTGATTGCGCCGTTCGCTGATGCTGAAGCGCGTCTCCCAGAGGAGCTTGTGCTTCTTCTGCTTCCACATGAGCTGGAAGTCGTAGGCCATCAGGACCATGAAATACCGGTTCTCCTCGATCTCCGAGATCAGCTCGTCCCTGCGAACCCTTTGAGGGGTTCTTCTGAGTTCGAGCCCGTAATCGGTCCCGATGACTCCCTCGGCGTCATAGCCCAGCATGGCGGCGTTCTTGAAGTCGGTGGCGTCGCGCTGGCGGTTCTCCATGTTGAGCAACACCGTCGCGCCGGTCATTTCAGAGATGGCTGCCTCCTGTATCCAAAAGGGCTCGGGGTTGAAGCGGCTCATGGCGCGGGCGAGATCGGCCTGCGCCGAGCCGTAGCCGTTGTACGCGACCGAGTCGGAGGTCGGCCCGGGGACCGCGGTGGTCCCCCAGTAGACCATTATGAGGAGCCTCGTCCTGGCCGGATCCCTGGCCGGAAGGTATCCCTGGGATGCAAGGGGCTCGGCGACGACCCTTGCCACGTCCGTGAAATGCAGACGGTCGATGGTGGCGTCGCTGATCTCGCCGCCCCATTTTCCCCCCTCCCCAAAGGCGTAGTATTCCGGCTGGAGCGAACCGTCGGGAAGTTTGCCGCGAATATAGTCCTTGCTCGCCTTGGAGGCCACGGCGGTGACGCCCTCCACGTCATCCCCTGCGCGGGCGCCTGCGTGCGCGAGCAATCCGAGCATGACTGCACAGGCCAGCGGGGCTGCGGGGCAGGTCTTCACAGTTGGTCGGCGCTCCAAGGTAGCACCGCCGGGCCCGGCCGTAAAGGATGCGCGCGGGACACCGCGGCTTGCGCAGACCCGGCCGCGCCCCCGAGTTATGTTCGGCCGGATTAAGTTCGATAAACGACCGTCGGACGGGCATACCTTCGTGCCGCCCTCCGCCTCACTCGGCTGGCCGCCCCACGTTTCCAGCAACGACGCCCCCGCCATGAGAAACTCCCTGCGATTCTCGCTCTCGCTATCGATTGCATGCTGCGTCGGAACCACCGCCGGATCCGCCCAAGGGCGGGTTGCGGTCTATGAAACCTCGAAGCTTTCGACCCACAGGATGGCCAAGGTTGGCGAGCTTCAACTGGCGCCGGGCAGGCCCCTGGACGAGACGAGGGATTGTGTCTTCGTCGACCCCGGCAAGGCCTTCCAGGCGATCCTCGGGATCGGGGGCGCACTCACCGACGCGGCGGCCGAGACTTATTACAAGCTGCCGCAGTCAAGGCGCCAGGAACTCATAAGGGCCTACTACGACCCGAAGGACGGCATCGGCTATACGATAGGCCGGACCCATATCAACAGCTGCGACTTCTCGAGCGAGAGCTACTGCTACGTGAAGGACGGCGACGCGGCGCTTGCCTCCTTCAGCGTCGGGCACGACCTCCGGGCCCGAATCCCGTTCATCAAGGAGGCGATCGCCGCCGCAGGCGGCCATCTCACGCTGTTCGCGAGCCCTTGGAGCCCGCCCGCCTGGATGAAGGGGAACGGAAACATGCTGCACGGCGGGACCGTGAAGCCCGAGTATCGCGACAGCTGGGCGCGCTACTACGTCGCCTTCATCAGGGCTTACCAGAAGGAGGGGATCCCGATCTGGGGCCTGACCGTGCAGAACGAGCCGATGGCGATCCAGACGTTCGAATCGCAGCACCTGACGGCGGAGGAGGAGCGCGACTTCATCAAGGATCACCTGGGGCCCACTCTTGCCAGGAACGGGCTTGCCGACACGAAGCTCATGATCTGGGACCACAACCGGACCTTCATGTATCAGCGGGCGGATGTCATCCTGAGCGACCCGGAGGCGGCGAGATTCGTCTGGGGCGTCGCGTTCCACTGGTATTCGGACCCCGCCTTCGCCAATGTCGGCCAGGTGAGGGAGGCCTTTCCCGGCGTGCACCTGATGCTCACCGAGGCCTGCAACTACCCCTACGACAGGCAGAAGATCCACGACTGGAATTGGGGGGAGCGGTACGGTGCGGCCATGATCGAGGACTTCAACAACGGGGCCGAGGCATGGACCGATTGGAACGTGCTGCTTGATGAGACGGGCGGGCCCAACCACGTCGGCAACTTCTGCTACGCCCCCGTCCACGCCGATACGCGAACGGGCGACCTGACCTACATGAACTCGTTCTACTACATCGGGCATTTTTCCAAGTTCGTCCGTCCCGGAGCCCGGCGCATTGTCAGCTCATCCACCAAGGACGCGCTTGCGACCACGGCGTTTCTCAACACCGACGGCTCGATTGCGGTCGTGGTCATGAATGCGTCGGACGCGGCCGCGCCGTTCGACTTGTGCCTGGCATCCAACTCGGTGGCCGTTGCCAGCCCGGCCCACTCCATCCTCACCTGCGTCGTCAGGGCCGACTGAGCGCGGGAATACCTGGGTCCCGGCAGAGGCCGGTCGGGCGCCCCGGCGTCGGGGCGGGGAAAGCGGCCCCGCATCGGCTCGTGCGAATTCCAGGAAGCCGGGCCCGCCGGCCGCGTCGGGAAGGCCCCCGGTCAGCGCCTCGATCCGCCGCCGCGGGATTGCGTCGTTGGGCTATCGGGAGGGGCCAGGCGCTTGGTCAGCCGGGGGGTAGAAGTCCTTCCTGTCCCTGTTCGACTCGAGGTCCTGGATCTGCGCCTCGAGTGCCTGGTATTCCTTTGCCGCGGCGGGATCGAAGAAGTCGAACACCACCTGCCCGTCGTTGGCGGGCGGCTCGTCCGGCGGCAGCGCATAGACGCGCCCGAACGTGCTTTCGGCAAGGTCCAGGAGCCTTTGCAGCGCGTTCAGGTAGGCCCCGTCGACCAGCCGCATGCGCTTCAGGTCGGCGCACCAGGCCGGGTCGTCCCTGAAGTGCTCGGGCAGGATGCCCGCCTTCGCGAGCCTGAGCCATTCCGCGTTCGTCGCCTGTGTCCGCTCGACAACGGCGCGGGCGTCCCTGATCTGCTGGCGGCTTCGAAAGAGGCAGAAGTTCGCGACGAACGGCGCAACCTGGCTTTCGCAGGCGGAGGCGTCCTCGGTGTAGTCCGAAAGGACCGCCTCGTAATGGGCGATCCTGCTGTCGCCGGGTGCGGGCGCCTTCGCCGCCGGAACCAACGGAAGGCCCTTGAAGGCGACGGGATCCTGTACGAATTCCGTCCATCCCACGAGGTTGAGCGTCGCGACATAGCCCGTGTGAAGGATCCTTTTTCCAAGCTGGATCCGGACCGTCCTCGAGAAAGGCGCCCCGTTCTTGCGATTGACCGTGAAGCTGAACTGGCAATCGACCGTGTCGGCTGTGGACCAGATCTGGTCGTTCCTGAGGGCGACGCGCAGGGTCGAGTAATCGAGGTCGGCATTGAGCGGCCACTTGTGGCTCGTCGCGAAATTCAACACCCCGTAGAGGCTTGCGGAGATCGCGCCCCGTAGGTAATCGGGATCATTCAGCCGGGCTTCGGGGGGCGCGGGCACCTCATGGCCCGGGGGAATGCTTGCCGGCGGCTGATCTTCAGCCCGAGCCCGAGAGGCGAGGCCGTCGAAGCAAAACGCGACGGCGGCCACCACCCATATGTGCCACCCATCCCGATGCGCGGCTCCTTGGCTCTTGATCCGCATCCTTAGGAGCGCGTTGTATGCAGATGGCGGCCGTCCGGCAACTTTGAAGGTTGGACGGTTGAGCCAAGTCGGTTCGGGGCACGTCCCAAACCTCGGCGAGGGCGACCCCGCTCGTAGCCTCGACGCCCGATTCGACCGTCGTGTGGGCTCCAGGCGGAAGGCTGAGCAATAGGGCGGAGTCGGCGCTTCCACTCTCAAACACATAAGCAACAATCGGTTGCGCCGTTACCGCTGTCCGGGACGCGTTCGAATCGCTGGACCATACGCTGTTGGAGGCGACCAGATTCCCGGAGGAGTCGACAAAGCCCAACGAAGGCTGCGCCAACGCTCCGGCAACGCCCAGCACCTCATTTCGAGGGGGCTGCGACCTCGCCAAGGGACCTTGGCTCACCAACGTCGACGCGCCCTTCCGGGACCCTCGCCCTCAATAGCCCCCTGCTGTCCTGGCCGAAATATCGTGAGGCGTACTGCGCCATTATCGGGAGCGCCTCGTCAAACTGGTTGTGCCGCTCGCTGATGCTGAAACGCGTTTCCCAAAGGAGCTTGTGCTTCCTCTGCCTCCACATGAGCTGGAAGTCATAGGCCATCAGGACCACGAAGTAACGATTCTCCCTGATATCAGCGTATAGATCGTCCCGGTCGGCGCCAAACGCCGTTCCCCTGACGTAGTTTGCCCTTTCGGTTCCAATCAGGTCGGAGGCGTCGTATCCGAGCATGTGCGCGTTCTTGAAATCAAGCTGGTCATTCTGCCGGTTCTGCATGTTGAGCATGAGCAACGCGGCCGACCATTGGGAGATCGCGGCATCCGCCAACGGGCCGCCACCGACTGGATTCCGCCCACTGGGAGAAATGGACGAGTACTTTGCCAGGTTCTCGGCGGCTGCTTGGAATTGGTCGACCGCGACCGTGTTGAATGTCGGGGCGGGGACCGCGGTGGTCCCCCAGTAGACCATGATCAATAGCTTTGTGGCCTTTGGGTCCCTGCTCGGAAAGTATTTCTGGGTCCCGAGCGGGTACGCGATCGTGTGCGCGACGTCCAAGAACTTCAGCTTATCGACCGTGATGTCGCTGATTTCGCCGGCCCATTTCCCCCCTTCTCCAAAGGCGTAGTATTCCGGTTGGAACGAACCGTCGGGAAGCTTGGTGCGCACGTAGTCGCCGCTCACCTTGGAAGCCACAGCGGTCACGCCCTCGACATCGTCGCCAGCACGGGCACCTGTGGAGGCGAGCGATCCGAGTATGACCGCAGCGACACACGGGATTGCGAGGCATGTTCTCACGGCTGAACAGAAGGTGGGCACGTTAGCAAGACGGGTTGCAGCCGTAAAGGGTATGAGCGGCGTGCCGCGGTTGCCGGGGACCCAACCGTGGCCATCCGGGCGCGCCGGAGTGGGGCCAAGCGCACTGGCGGGGAACCCAGGACCAACGGACTTGCCAGCCGCCAAGGCCGCACCGGCCCCCGTGTCGGGCCAGTGAGGGGTCGGGCCCGGGGCCGGGGCAGGCGGCTGATGGTGCGCCAGGGCGGGCCAATCCCGGCGTCAGCAGGGCTGGTGCCCCCAGTCGTTTTCCTTCAGTTCCTTTTCGAAGAGGGCCATCTGTTCTTCCGGCGTCAGTTTCTGCGCCGCCGCCGGTCCTCCCGTGGCTGATGGGTCCGCCCCGGCCGCGGAAAGCTGTGCAGGAACGGGCGCCTTGGGAATCGGCGACTCGACCTCAGGCGCGGGCTTTTCGGGAGGAGGCGGGGACATCTTCGTCATGCTCGAATGATGGAAGACAGATGAGCAACGTGAGCGTCAACCCCAGAATGCCACAGGGCAATATGCCCGTCCTGGGTGCGGGTATCGGGGGCGAGGGAAGGCTCGCCTCTTCGTCTGCTTCGCGACGAGCCCGACGGACGTGAAGAAAGGAACAGAGGACGGGGCCATCCGCGCAGCATCGAGGTGTCCCGTCCCAAGCCGGGCTGCCGCGCCGTTTCCCCCCGGGGCAAGCAACGGGCGATCTGAACCGTGGGACCTTCAGCCGCGGCGGCACCCCCGCGCACCCTTTACGGATTGCCCGCGTCTTGCTACCATGAGGCCCAGATCATTCATGAAAGCATACCCCATCATCACGGGCGCCGCGGCCTTTGCGATCGCGTTTGGCTTGCTCGCACCGACGGCCGCCCGCGCGACGGATGGCATCACCGCCGTGTATTCCAGGGCAAGCGACGACTACGTTCGCGCAACGCTTTCTGACGGCTCGTTCCTGAGCGAAGCCTATGCCTTTGGGAAGGGCGGCTATTACGGCGCATGCATTCGCGATGCCACGATTGACAACCTGTCCTTCATGGATGTCGCGCATGCGATCGCGGGCCCGCTCGCGACGCGGAATTACCTTCCAAGCAGGGATCCCAACAGCACGAGGCTGCTGATCATGGTCTATTGGGGCGCGACCGACGGATCCATGGACCTGAGTTCGCTTAACATTGCAAAGGGTGGTCGTTGGCGGGGCAATGGTGCTGGGCCATATGCCGGGATTTACGCCGGTGGCCAGTGGGGCCCCGCCAGTCTCGTGTGGGGACCGAGCAGCACGCAGGCGCAGATGACCGATGCGCGCAACGCAGCGCTTCTGGGCTACAGCGACGAGCTTGCACAGCAGGGAACAAGAGCGAGGCGAGAGAGGGGTGACTTGATCGAGGAGATAGAGTTCAGCCGTTATTTTGTGGTCCTGATGGCCTATGACTTCCAGCTCATGTGGAAGCACAACCAGCACAAGCTGCTTTGGGAGGCCCGCTTCAGCGTTCGTGAACAGGGCAATGATTTTGCAATGGCACTGCCTGCGATGGCGCAATATGCCTCGGAATATTTCGGCAAGGACAGTCACGGACTGTTAAGGACGCGTGTACCGGATGGGCGCATCTACATGGGCGACCCCACGGTCATCGATTATCTTGTCGCGTCCGATAAGTGAGGCGCCAGCCCGCTCCGGGGCGCCGAGTCCCGCCCGGGTGCCTCGAGGCTACGCGGACCGGATCACGGCGGCCGGGGGCGGCTTTGGCAAGGCCCGGTGACGTTTGCTCCGGTTGGCAGTTCTCCCCGCAAATTCCTGTTTGCGGGCCGGACAGTCACAATTAGAGAATTCCGGCCGCAGCGGAATTTCATCCGGACTCTTGGACCCCACCAATCCTGACCCCGAGGGACGCCGCGCCGCATGGCGGGCCATCGGCATTTTCCTGCTCATAACGGTCGTCCTCAGCGCGGTGTTTGAGGGCCTGATGGGCCGCATTGGCACGATGACACGCTACCTTGTGATGGGAGTCATGTGGTGCCCGGGCGTCGCGGCGATCCTGACTTGCCTCGTCCTAAAGCGCGATATCCGGTCCCTTCCTTGGGGCTTGGGTCCCGCGAAATGGATCCTGGCCGCCTGGCTGCTCCCGATGGGCTACGGGCTCGCGGTCTATCTTCCGGTCTGGCTGCTTTCGCTCGGCGGGGCCCGCTTCGGAAACGCCGAGACCCTCGCTCTTTGGTCGCAGGGCGTGCTGGGAAAGGGCCCGACGAGTCTCGGAGGCGCGTCGTTCTATCTGCTTCTGCTGGCGACCCTGGGCGTGATCAGCGCGGCGGCGAACGCCCTGGGCGAGGAGATCGGCTGGCGCGGGTTCCTTGTCTGGGAGATGAGGAAGGTGATGCCGTTCTGGATGGTGGGCCTCGGCTCCGGCCTCCTCTGGTCGCTCTGGCACTACCCGGGCATACTCCTGACCAACTACAGCGCCGGAGAGGGGAGCCGCTGGCTCCAGCTCGTGCTTTTTACCGCCAGCGTCACTCCGATGGGCATCGTCTTCGCCTACTTTGCCTTCAGGGCGAACAGCCTCTGGCCGGCCACGATCCTTCACGCCAGCCACAATTGCTTCATCCAGAGCGTCTACACTCCCCTCACGGTCAAGGGCCCGGGCACCCATCTCTACATTGACGAGTTCGGATGCCTGCTGCCCGTCGCGAGCATCGCGCTTGCGGTGTATTTCCTCCGGCGGGCAAGTGCTGAGGGCCTGGCCTGACGCTCCCGGCGCAAGCTCCCTCCCCCTGCCGGCCGTCCGCTGCCCTGGTGACGAAGCGGGCGTTCACCCCGTCATTGAGGTCGACGCCCGCGAGCAGAGGACGTCGCCGTTCGCCTCCGCCGGCGATGTCCGCCGAGAGGTCGGCGAGCGACCCTCGTACCCGGGGGTGGCGGAGGCTACATCCTCGGTTTATCGCATTACATCCAGGCCGGGACGGCTCCGGAGAACATCGCTGCCATTCTTGACACAGCCGCCCGCGCGCACCCGCCGCGCGCGTGGCGGCGCCGCCACGGCGGACGATTTCCAGTTGTAACCCTTCCGGCCCCATGTGTGAATAGGGGCACCCAATGCCGCAAGGTTACAAGCTGGCGGGCATCTACCTGTGGGGCACGGCGTCAATCCCCCGGACGGCGCACGGCCCACTTGGAAAGGACGCATCATGAATAGACGGCAATTCATCGAAAAGACACTGGCAGCGACGGCGGTCGGGACCTTCCTGGGCGCGATAGAGACCCGCGCCGAGGACAAGCCGGAGCAGGCGCCCCCGCCAGCCCCAAGGGAATACAATCGCAGGATCAAGCTCGGCGTCGTGGGCCTCGGCGGGCGCGGCAACTGGATCGCCGGCCTGTTTCGCAAGCACGGTGGCTACGAGATGCACGCGGTCGCCGACTATTTCCCCGGGGTCGCCGACGCGAACGGCGCTGCGCTTGGCGTGGACAGCGCCCGTCGGTTCTCGAGTCTGTCGGGCTACAAGCGCGTGATCGAAAGCGGCGTGGAAGCGATCGTCATCATCGACGTGCCCTACTTCTATCCGGAGCAAGCCGAGGCCGCCGTGGACGCCGGTCTGCACGTGTACATGGCGAAGCCGGTGGCGGCGGACGTTCCGGGATCCCTGTCCATCGGCCGCACCGGCAAGCGGGCCACCGAGAAGCACCGCGTGTTCCTCGTCGACTACCAGATGCCGACGGATCCCATCAACGCCGAGGTGATCCGCCGGGTTGCCTCCGGCGGGCTCGGACCGCTCCAGACGATCTTCAGCAACGGCGCGGCGGGAGGATCGGCCCTTAGCGACCCCCCGCTCACGGCGAACCTCGAAAGCCGCCTGCAGAACCTCGTCTGGGTGAACGATGACGCCCTCGGCTGCGGCTACATCGGCAACTACGACATCCATATCGTAGACGCGGTGCTGCGCGCGATTGGCCGCCTGCCCGTGTCGGCCGAGGGGTGGGGCGCGCGCTACCGCCCCGAGCCGCATGGCGACGCGCTCGACTCGACCTGCGTGTCGTACGCGTTCGACGACGGAACGGTCTGGAACCACCAGAGCGTCAAGGGCAATTGCGATGCCTGGTTCGCACCCGACGGCTCCCTGGCGGCGGAGATCCAGGGCAGGGACGCATCGGCCCGGGTGTCCTACTGGGGCAAGGCGTACGTGCGCGGGGGCGCCCAGCACCTCGGCGGCGGGCCGGTCGAGAACCTCTACGAGGCCGGCGCCGTGCGCAACATCGAGGCCTTCTACGACGACGTGACTCAGGGGCGGTTCGCCAACGAGACCGTCCAGCGCGCGGTCGACAGCGCGCTGGTCTGCATCCTCGGTCGGGAGGCCGCGGCCCGGCGAAAGAAGCTGACGCTGGCCGAGGTGATCCGGAAGAGCCGGCGCCTGAGGGCCGACCTGCGGGGGCTCAAGACATGAGCGCCAGGGCCGCGGTCGTCGCCGCCCTCCTCGCTTCGATCGCCACGGAGGCGGCGGCGGCGGGCGCCACCACCCCGTTCTTCCCCTTTTGCATCGACTGGCACGATGCCATGAAGCGCAACTACGACCAGCAGGCGGTGATGCTCAAGGAGCTCGGCTACGAGGGCGTCGGGCACATCTGGCTCGACGGGGTCGGCGACCGGATCCGGTCGCTCGACGCGCAGGGGCTCCGGCTCTTCCAGATCTCGGTGAAGGTGAGCATCACCCCGGGGGACGAGCCCTACGACCGGCGGTTTGGCAGCGTCGTGAAGCTCGTCCAGGGGCGCGGCGTGCAGTTCTGCGTGCTGATGGACGGGATGAAGCCGTCGGATCCTTCGGGAGACCCTCGCGCCGTGGCCATCGTGCGCGGGATGGCCGACCAGGCCCGCGGCGGCGGCGCGCAGCTCGTGCTATATCCGCACACCGGATACTGGCTCGAGACCATCGAGGACGCGGTGCGTGTGGCCCGCGAAGCCGACCGGCCGAACGTCGGCGTGATGTTCAACCTCTGCCACTGGCTGCGCGTCAGCCGGGACCGCGACTACCGAACGCGCCTTCAGGAGGCCCTGCCGCTCCTCTTGGCCGTCTCGATCAACGGCGCGGACGAGCACGACGACGGACCCGGCTGGGCCAAGTACATCCAGCCGCTGGACCGCGGTGACTTCGACATCGAGGCGTTCCTCGGAACGCTGCGCAATCTCGGCTACCGCGGCCCCATCGGACTCCAGTGCTACGGGATAACGGGGGACGCGCGCGAGCATCTGGCGCGCTCGATGGCCGCCTGGCGGCGCCTGAACGGAACGAACTGAGGCGGCGCGCGGCGCAGGCGATTGGGCCTTTCGGGATGCGCTGCCGCCTCCAGCCCGTTTCCAGCGGATCTCGCCTCATTCTCCCTCGCAGCGGCGTTGGCCCTCGGCACCTGCGGCTCCGGCCGCGCGCGCGGCGAACAACATCCCGCTCAACAACCCGTCCGCGACGCCCGAGGCCTCGACCGATCTCGCTCAAATCGGCTCTGTGGGCTCCCACGAAGGCGAGGCTCTGCTCTGGACGCCCCCTGCAGGCCGTGGACAGACCGGCGACGGTGGTGGACCTCATCCCCACATGCAGCCGGTGCTGCCAGTCAGCGCCTGTGGTCTGCAGAGCGTGCAATCAAAAACCCGCCGGCAAGCCGGCGGGTTTTAAGGGAAAGCCAGTTCTTTTGGCGTTGACGCGTCAGACCAGCCTCAGCCGGCGCTGAAGCAGCACGAGGGCGCCCAAGGCGACACCCAGGAGAACCAGGGTGCTTGTCGCGTCCGGAGCGGAAATCCCGGGCCCGGTCGGATTCAACTCGCCCACGCCGAGCGTGCTTAGTCCGATCAGGTAGTCGTCGCCCGCGGTCAATGCCAGTCCGCCACCACCGATCGTGGCTGTGACTTCCTCCCAGGTGCCCGATCCCCAAGCGGCGCCGTTAGACGTAAAGGTGAAGGGCTCGCTCGCATAGAGGATGGTCGCGGACGACTCGTCGTGGGCCTCGCCGCCGATCAGGCCGCCATTCCATGTCATGGCGAACGCTTGGACCGAGAACGGCGCATCGGATCCCTGGAGAAAGAACGAGAAACTCGTGAGGTTGCCCGCGCCCGTCGGAGCGACGAAGGTCTGCCCGTAGGTCGCCGTGTTGCCGCCAACCCCGAAGGGCTGGATGTAGTTGGTCGTGAGCATCGACGTATTGTCGAAGGACGTGTTCTGGAACGTCGCATTGAAGATCAGAGTCCCGAAATCTGCGAAGTCATCCCAGTCCCCGATGATTGGTCCATTGTGGAAATTGAAACCGCCACCGCCGACGAGGGAATCGTAAGCGGCCGCTCCGCCGCCGGCGTACGGTCCGCCGCCGTTGGGGCTGCCTGCTGTTGCCCAGGCCTCGCCGCTCTGTGCTCGAACGTTTGACGTCCCAATGGCGACTAGGGCGGCGACAAGGCCTGAAGAGGCGATAAGTTTGAGGTCTAATTTCATGGGTAGGGATCTGGCTTCCTTAGTTTGCGGGACCGGGTTTCGACCGTGGTTAGTCGACGTGAAGAAAAAGCACGTGATGTGCCAAACAATAGCAATCATGTGTTACTATTTGTGTTGAAGGATGATATATAATCCATGCGCTCCGATGCGCCCATTTGAGGTGTAAATATGTGTAAATTAAATTTACACTTCGTTGATGCGATCGTCGGAATTTAGTACAACATATTACAGCATAATGCCTTAGACCAACATAGCCCCAGTGTCCTGTTTTCCGACATCGACACTCGCGCGTGAAGGAAAGAAATGGGGCGATCAACCGGTCGACGCACTATTCCGCGGTCTGGGTCTACCCTAATACCTGATCACAAACTCCTTCTGTGGGCCGGCGAGGCGACGTTTGCTTCCAACAGACCCTTTAGTCCCCTTTGCCCTGCTGGGCTAGGTGTAGGCACGTCTAACCCCAGGATGCCCGCCTTGGGTGGAGGGGATGTCGGCCAGAAAGCGAGATGCTGTGCTGGGAGTACCAAGCCAGCAATTGCTGTAGCGCCCGAGGACAAACCGCCCAGACCAACGCGCTAATTGGAGTCTCTTGCTGCTAGACTTTGCGCCTCGGCCTGCAGCCAGTGCTCAACGTCCCGATTTTCGGGGCGACCCTGTTGAAGCCAGATGGAATAGGCACGCTCGGAAATCAGTTCATGACTAACGCCAATTATCGAAGCCTTAATCACGGGTCTCTTCAGTGAGCTCTTGATTCGTTTCATCCATGGATTGTAGCGCGCACGCCTCTAAACCCGACATATTACGGCCAATCCGCGGTCATCTGATGTAACCGGCACCCCAGGCATCCAGTTCCACTGATAATACCAAGAATCCTGTCTTCCGCTCGTTCCCATGTTCCGCGCCTGCTAGCAGGCAGGTGTCATGCGAACAGGGACGGCGGACCCGTCGTGCGCCGGCTCCAGGGGCGCCGGAGCAATCGGTCTGGAAATACCGCGCCGGGTTCTTCACCGACCCGACCCCGGTGCGGGTGCAGCTCTGGCGGCAGGCTCGTCGAACGGCTTTGCATTCTTGGGCAGGGTGTCGCGGAGCAGTTTCTCGAATTGCGGATCGCCGCGCAGAGGATCATATATTACCCAGTATCGGGCGTCGCGATGCACTCGTTGCCAGCCTGTGCGCTGTTCGTGCAGAACAGGGGAGATCTTGGCCAGGGCTTCCTCTTTTCGACCCAATCGCAACAGAGCGTATGCCTCGGTAAAATCATAGAGGGGACCGGGAACCTTGAGGCTCTGGTAGAGCCTCAGCACGCGTCCCGCCTCTTCCGCGTCGCCGAGGCATGCAAGCAGGTATGCCTCGTCGGCGAGAAGCTGTGATTCGGTTGAATTCGCCTTTAGGCGCTCCTGCACCTGCTTCAACGCGGCCCGCCATGCGGCCTGAGCTGCCTCGGGGCGTCCCGCCATTTCGTACGCGATGCCCAAAATCAGCTCCTTGAATCCAAAAAAACCGATGGACATCAAAACCTCACGGGGGAAGTCATTTAACACCCGTATGGCGTTATCGGGTTCGCGTCGCATCATGTAGACATTGCAGTATTCTAGTGTCCCTGCATCGGACAAGAGTTCCTCCGGAGTGAATTGGTTGACGGCCGCCTTTGCACGGTCAAGGTCCTCGAAGCCAATTTCCCCAACCTGGGCCTTCAGCATCAGGGCATTTAGTGTGTGTCCTTGTGAGAGCAGGCGATCCGCAACCTTGTCCGCATCGTCGAACCTGCCTGCAAAGTAATAGTTCCACCCTGTATCCAGAAGAAGGCCGTTTCTTTCAAACACGGCCGCGGCTTCGTCAAAACGCCCATTGTCGCGGAGAACAATTCCGTACTCCTCCATCAAGGACTTGTCGTCCGGGCATTCGCGGGCCAGCGCGCGGTACGTCTTTTCGGCTTCGCTCCGCATTGCGGCGGACTCGAATGCGAACGCTAGGACGCAGGCTTGGGCGTGGCGGGCGGCAACCGAGTTGGGCGCCAAGGAGACTGCGCGGGCCGCTTCGTTCTGGGCCTTTTCTCTCCGCCCCTGGGAACGGTCGAAATGCAGGTGGGCCATCCATGCATCAAGCCGGGCTGCGTCCGCCCACGCCTCGGCGTCGCCAGGATCAAGCACGAGCGCACGGGCGTTAAGTTCTTCGGCAGCCCCAAGCTTCTCGCTTGTCAATTCCGCAATGTTTTCCCAAACGGCTTCGGATCGCTGCGCTAGCTGGCGAGCTTCGGAGGAGGGCGCAGGCAGTCGGAGCGCCGCGGCCTGGGATGCAGGGGCCGCGGGATTCGCCGGCTTGCGCCAAGGCTTCCAGAAGACCAGAGCCGCGCACGCGGCCGCTCCAACGAGTGCCAGCATGCCCACATCGCGTCGGACCACGGCGCTCAGGCGCCGCCGGCGCACCGAGCTTCCCGATTGCAGCACAAGAAGGTCCGCGAGGATGGAGGAGGCGTCGAGGTAGCGCCGCTCGGGCACGGGGTCGCAGGCGCGCAGGATGATTTCGTTCAGCTCCAAGGCGCCCCGCCTGTCTGACGACTGGCTCACTTCAGGCGGCAACTCGGGATACTCCTGGCGGTCGAGCCCCGTCAAGAGCTCGTAGAGCAGCTTGCCGAGGGCAAAGACGTCCGCCGCAGGCGTACCCGGGCCCTCGGGCGGGACGAAGCCCTCCGTGCCGACAAACGTCCGCGCATCCGCTGTGGCCGCCACGAGGCCAATGTCGACGAGCTTGGGCACGCCGCCGACCAGGATGACATTCGAGGGCTTGATGTCGCGGTGGACGAGGCCCCGCGTGTGCAGGCAGGCTAGGACTTGGGCCAGCTCGACGCCTAGACCAATGCATTCGCGCGCCGGCAGCCGGCCGCGGCGCTTGCGGAGCTCGGTGAGCGTGAGCGGCACGTAATGCGCGGGGTCGATGTCGCGGCCCCGGTCAGCGTCGTCCGCCAGCTCCATCACGTAATAGAAGTAGCCGGCGGAGTCGTCGCGACCGACATGGAGGAGGGCGAGCTGGATGGGCTCGTCGAGCGACATCGCCGCAAACTCCCTCAGTCCGTTGAACTCGCGCTCAAAGGGCTGCGAATCGGCAAATCGGTCCCGCCAGACGATCTTGACCGCGCGGAAGATCCCCGTGACGCCGCGCGCAAGCCAGACGTCGCCGTAGCTTCCCCGGCCGATGATCCGCAGCAACTGGTAATCGGCGACGTGCGGCACCGAGGGGGTTGGCGCGAACGGGGGCGCCGATGCGCTGGCGCGAAGCAGCTCCTTCACGTGCACGGCGAATGCCGCGAACGATTCGTCGCCCGCAAGTCGTGTCCACGGAACCGAGAGAAAAGCCTGCGGCACCGGCGCATCGCGCTCGGAGGTCCCGTCCACGGCCGCCGGCGCGATGAACGGCCGTCCCTTGGCGATGTTTAGCGATCGCTGCTCCGCGAGGTGCCATTCGAGTCGGAAGTAGCCCTCGGTTCGCGCCCGGGTGTTGGCCGAGATGATGGGGATGAACAGCGCGCACTCGCGGATCTGCCTGCGGATCGCCAGGTTCCATTCGTCGCCTCCGCGAAGCTCGTCGTGGGCTGTCCACACCTCAATGCCGGCTGACCGCATCGCCTGAGCGATGCGAAGTGACACGTCCGCGTCCTCGCGCGCGTAGCTCAGAAACACGGGCGCGGACCGACCCGTGGCCGGTTGACTCGACATCGGGCGAATGGAGCCACGTTGGAGTCCGCCAAGCCAGCCGAAAAACCCCGCAAAATTCCCCTCAACCCATCTGTTCCTGGAGCTTCTTCGCCTCGGCCTTGAGCTGCCGGGTAAGGCGGTGGGCGATCAGGTAGACCGAGGCCGGGTTTATCCCGAGTTCTCTGGAGACGCGCAGCACGGGCCATTCCTGGCGGATGTAGAAGTCGAACACCTGAAAATGGCGCGCATTCACCTTGCGCTTGAGGCGGTCGACCGCCGCCGCGAGGACGAGGCGCTTCCACTCCAGGTCCCACTCGTCCTCCTCCGCCTCGGGCGAGGGAATGCGCTCGATCGTTCCGGTTCGGTCCGAGGGCTCATCCCGGCCTATGGGCTTCTGCTGCCCTGGTTTTGGCTGGCCGGCGAACTTGTCGGCAATCCGCCAGTTGGTCAGCTTCATCAACCATCCGCGGAAGGAGCCCCGATTGGCGTCATAGTCGAACTCCCGGATGGTTTCTGCCACCCGCTTGAAGACATCCTGCGCCACCTCCTCCGCGTCGGGGTGCGACAGCCCGGCCCGCACGGCGCGCCCATAGATAAGCCGCCAGTAGAGCCTGTGGAATTCCTCCCAGCCGGCGCTGTCCTCGCTTTCGCGGATGCGGAAAAGAAGGGTCGGGCGCGTTTTGAGGGTGGAGCCCAATGCGGGGTCATCGTCGCTCATATAAGCATTATACAGCGGTGGGCGGCCGGGTTTTTCAACAAAGCTGCATCTGGAGGGCGAAAACCACCTCTTTCTTGAAAGATTTGGGCCACCGCAGGCGTAAACCGTTGGAATGGGTGCACTGAATCCACGCAAAAGCCATGAAGCCGATCGAGAAGGGGAAAGGCCCATGAAGAAAGCTGCGTATACGTTGCCGGCGGTTGCCGCCATTGCGCGTCTCACCGGAGTCGCCCCGGATTTTCTGCATCAAGGAGTGAGTCAACGCGGGAATTGGAGAAATTCATTCCACGCTCAAACAAGTACATAGCTAACAGCAACAACGCCGGAGGGGCAGCCTCCGAAAAGGGAAGAAAAAGTATCATGAATAAACTGAGTCTATCCAAAATCGTCGGCCTCGCTGTCGGATGCGGGGCCCTTGTCCTAGGGGCCGTTTCCGCAAGCTCGAAGGACTCTCACGGCAACTGGGGGAGGGCCTTTCACGCCCACGCGGGTACAACCTTCATCCTGAGCCCGGCCACCTATCCCGGGGGGCCGCGTACCCACACGATAGACGGCGTCGTCCGGTTCTCGGGCCTGGGCGACTGTACGATCCATGCCATGGCCACTCTGGTGGAAACGGCCACCCCCGGCCATTACCTGATAACGGACGGCGCCTTTGTCATCACTACCCCCGATGGGGCCAGCACGTTGACTGCGTCGATCGAGGGAACCGGAGACGTGAATCCGGAGAATCCATACATGCTTGACATCCAGTATGATGTGACGTTCACGGGCGGCACGGGTTCGCTGGCGGGCGCACACGGGTATGCCAAGATTCACGACGGGTTCGCCTACTTCACGACCTGCGACCTTGTCCAGCCAGGCGGGGACTCCATCTGCGAAGGCATCGTGCCTGCAGGGGCAAACACCGGAAAAGCATGTTGGTTGCTGGATGGCGTTCTGGATTATTGATACCCGCACCCGATTGGTTCGCGACCTTTCCGTCCTATCCCCTTCAGATGGGGATGGACGGAATTGTCATTGGTCGGCGAAATGATAACGGCACCGGACCAGTTGCCTGCGTGCGACAGCCCGGCCCGCACGGCTAGTTCATATATGTGAGCCGCCTGTAGAGCCGGCGGAATACCTCCCAACTGGTGCTGTTCTAGCTTTTGCGGATGCGGAGGAGCAGAGTCGGGCGCGTCTTTAGGGAGGAGCCCAATCCGGGGTCATTGTCGCTCATATTGGTCTAGTACAGCCGAGTGCTTCCGGGTTTTTCAACAAGGCTGAATCTGGAGGCCCCCCCACACATCCTTGAAAGATTCAGTCCACTGCAGGCGTAAACCGTTGGAGCGGGTGCACTGAATCCACCCAAGAATCATGAAACTGACCGAAAGGGGGGAAAGGCCATGAAAAAAGCTGAATACACAATCCTTGCAGCTGCCGCCATCGTGCATCTTACCGGACCTGCCAACGCCCAGAGCGACTATCTGACGCCCTACACCTTCAGCACCCTTGCGGGGACTGCGGGCGACACGGGTGCCTCGAACGGGACGGGACCGGCCGCGCTCTTCTCGTTTCCCAGTGGCATCGCAGTCGATGGGAGCGGCAACCTTTATGTGGCGGACACCGGAAACAACGTAATCCGAAAGGTTACACCCTCAGGAGTCGTGACCACCCTGGCGGGCACCGCGGGGGCTTCCGGCAGTACCGACGGGACGGGAGCAGCCGCACGCTTCAACGTTCCTGACGGCATTGCGTTGGATGGGAGTGGCAACTTGTATATCGCGGACACACTAAACAACACTGTTCGCAAAATGACGCCTTCCGGGGTCGTGACCACGCTGGCGGGCACCGCAGGGGTCTCCGGCAGCAACGACGGGACGGGCGCCGCTGCGCAGTTCAACGGTCCGTTTGGCGTCGCTGTGGACGGCAACGGCAATGTCTATGTTTCGGACCGCAACAACGCCACGATTCGAAAGATCACGTCGGCCGGGGTCGTGAGCACGTTCGCGGGCACAGCGGGAAATTTCTATTATGCCGACGGGACCGGAGCTACTGCGGAATTTTTCGAGCCTTCAGGCATCGCGGTAGATGGAAGCGGCAACCTGTATGTGGACGACCAAACCGAAATGATTCGCAAGATCACGCCGGCCGCCGTCGTGACCACACTGGCGGGCCTCCCGCCAATCATCTCAGGCGGCGGGATCGGCGCCAATCTGGGCAGCGTCGACGGGACGGGAAGCGCCGCGGGGTTCAACAATCCCAGCGGCATCGCGGTCGACGGAAACGGCAATGTGTATGTGGCGGACACCACGAACGACACCATTCGCAAGATCACGCCGGCCGGCGTCGTGACCACCCTGGCCGGTACCCCGGGAGTTTCCGGCAGCGCCGACGGGACAGGAGCAGCTGCGCGATTCTATAACCCTTATGCCGTTGCGGTTGATGGGAGCGGCAACCTGTATGTCGCGGATTCCTCCAACAGCACGATCCGGAAAGGCACGCTGTCCGCCGGTCCGCTCGTCCAGACGCAGCCCGCCGACCAATACGTCGCCGCAGGCGGAAGCGCGACGTTCTCGGTGATGGCGTCCGGTTCCTCCGCGGTTTCCTACCAGTGGAAATTCAACGGCTCGGCCATCCCGGGCGCGACCGGCTCCTCGTACACCATCGCCAGCGTCCAGTCATCCAACGCGGGTCCGTACACGGTCACAGTCACCGACACGGACGGCTCGGTCACGAGCAACGCTGCAAACCTGTACGTGGACTCGGGATCATCGGGCGCGCGCCTGGTCAATATCTCCACCCGGGCGCAGGTCGGGACCGGGGGGAATATCATGATTCCCGGCTTTGCAGTGGGCGGCAGCGGCACCGAGACCCTCCTCATCCGCGCCGACGGTCCGGCTCTGACCCAGTTTGGCGTAGCGGGCGTCCTGGCCCAGCCCAGCCTCACCGTCCTCAGCGGGCAGACAGTCGTCGCTTCAAACACGGGCTGGGGCACGAATCCAAGCCCGTCCCAGATCGCCAGCGTCGCCGCGCAGGTGGGCGCCTTTCCCCTGGCCTCCGGCAGCGCGGACTGCGCCCTGATAGTCAATCTCACTCCGGGAACCTACACGGTGCAGGTCTCGGGCGTGGGAAACACGACGGGAGTCGCGCTTGCAGAGGTCTACGAGGTGTCGTCTAGCGGCACCCGGCTCAGCAACATCTCCACCCGCGCCCAGGTCGGGACCGGCGGCAACATCCTGATCCCCGGGTTTGTCATTGCCGGCAGCGGCTTCGAGCAGCTGCTTGTGCGGGGCGACGGGCCCGGTCTGGCCCAGTTCGGCGTAACCGGCGTCCTGGCGCAGCCGAGCCTCAGCGTGCTAAACAGCGCGGGAACGGTTGTCGCTTCAAACACGGGGTGGGGAACCGGTTCCGATCCGTCCCAAATCGCGAGCATTGCAAGCGAAGTCGGCGCATTCTCGCTGACCTCGGGCAGTGCGGACAGCGCCCAGGTTGTCAACCTGGCGGCGGGTGCCTACACGATCCAGATTTCCGGGGTAAACAATACGACTGGGGTAGCCCTGGCCGAGATTTACGAGGCGCCGTGATCGGGCCGAGTCTTGGAGCTGCAGGCCCGGCGGCTCGACAATATCCCAGGCCTTAAGGTGCCTCACTATTGAGATTCTGTGGCGGGGGTATCCGGACAACCCTCGACATGGTTCCTTAGATTGGCAAAGGGGCCCGAACCCTGCCTTGGTTTGCTCGTTGGGTTCTAGAACCCGCGTAACAATCCAGTAGCGGTTTTCGAGTTGTTGATTGTCATTATTT
>Ga0181523_10000205_pt1 | contig 64917 bp, 53 predicted proteins | sample PEATcosm2014_Bin_43_FD_119752 | JGI IMG/M metagenome (GOLD analysis project Ga0181523, IMG submission 119752) | Peatland microbial communities from MTU Mesocosm Facility, Houghton, MI, USA - PEATcosm2014_Bin05_30_metaG | ecosystem: Environmental > Terrestrial > Soil > Wetlands > Peat | place... | reverse complement strand
CAGCCCTTCGAGTCGAGACTTGCTGTTATCGTCACCTTCGGCGAGCGCAATCGCCGACCAGAAGTAGGCTTTTGACAAATCTTCAGGAACTCCGCGCCCCGCCCAATAGTAGGCGCCGAGGTGAGACTGGGCATCAACGTGGCCCTGTTCGGCGGAGCGCAAGAACCATTGCATGGCCTGCGTGTCATCCTGCGGAACATCCTCTCCGTTATGGTAGCGAACGCCCATCTGAAATTGTGCTTCCGCGTCTCCCTGATCTGCGAGCTTTCGCAGGTCGACCAGGGACCGCGGCTGCGCGCGTTGCAGTTGCTGCTGCGACGCACGTTGCGATGCTTGCGGCGAGTGGGCCCAACGCTTCTCGATCGCGGGAGCAACTAAATAGCCGGCGGCGATTGCCACCACGGCAACGGCCAGCCCGAGCAGTCCGAGATGAAACCAGTTCGATGGAGCTGCGGGCGGAGGCTTGAGAACCTGCAGTGGAACTTCCGCCGAAACGATTTCTCCATGGACCGGCTGCGGGAGTAGTTCTGGAGCTTCCTGTTCCTGTTCCCGTTCCCACAAGGCCTCGCGATTCGCGTGCATCGAACTGAACTGAGCTGTATCGACGCCTTCCACACTGGACTCCGCAGTCACGGGAGACGGGGCCAGCCCCGTCTCTATGGGTGAGTCGGGCACGGCTAACGCAGCGTCTGGCGCGATCATCTCGGCTTGCTGCTCTTCTTCATGAATCTTGGGAACCATTTCGGCGAGCCGATCCAGTATCGTCGCGTGCGCCTTGGTGAAAGCGCGCGGCTGCGGCGAGAAAACCTCCAGCAGGCCGACCACCCGGAAATTCGATACGACGGGAGCCGCCAAGATCGAGGCTATTCCCAGTGTGCGAAAGACTTCCGGATCAATACGCGGATCGTTTTCCGTATCCTCGCAGGCGACGAAGTGACCACTGCGAACGCATTCTCCAGACAGCCCTCGGGTCACGTCCACGGGAGTTCCCAGCGGCGGAGCTGGCTCGCCGGCTCGCGCCCGGCAAACCATCCGGTCATTCGTGAGCAACGCCAGAGCCGCACCACTGGCTCCCGTAAGACTCAAGGCGCGCTCGGCGATGCGTTGCAAAACGGCATCCACGTCGCCATCGATCTCCTGAATCTCGGGCTCGCGAATTTCGATCTTTCTAATTTCGATCTGGCCGACGTCACGAGGAACAGCTTCCATCGGTGAAGACGGGGCAAGCTCCGTCTCTACGGGAGCCTCTTCCTCGCACCGCGCGCGTTGCTCAGTTCGCGCAGCGTGGTTGGAGCATGCGATCAGCAGGTTCGCAAAAAGCCATTCTTTCAGTATTTGCCGGGAACTCTCAGAGAGACCGGAGAATCGGATACCGCCGCGGCCAGAGTCATCGCTCCACATCACCTGGCCACTGCTGTGAATGTAACTCTTGGTTTCAGGCAGATCGAGGCAAAGGGTTACGGCTCGGTTTACTTCGAGACGTTCGCTGGTTTGGACCGCGAAACCGTCTTCGTTCAGGTCGAGCAATTCGCTCAGGTCCACAACCATGCCGGTTTGCGGGCCATTGAAGCTGGCGTAGACCGGAGTGTGGAGCTTTTGACGAACACGACAGCGGCGCTCTCCGTCAGGAGCCCCTGCAACTGGATCCTGCAATCCGCGAATGCTCTGATCCATGAAAGTTACGTCCAAGTTACATCCATATTAACTCAGGGATACAAGGAAGGGAGCACGATCCTGCGTAGGGACAGCCGCCTCGGCTGTCCGGGCGAGCATAGCTCGCCGGGGTTGACGTTTTGGGACCAATTCGTCGAGCGGGGCTTCGCCCCGCGGACAGCCGAGGGCGGATGTCCCTACGCGGTTAGAGGTTCGCGGCCAGAGACGGGGCATCGCCTTGAGCAGCCGGCAGCAGAACCTCGGGCATGGTCAGCACTCGATCGAGCGCGTCGGCGAGGATTGCGGGGAATTCGGAAGTCAGGAGGTTGACATCCAATTGCAGATCACGGCGGCTGTAGACGCGGTTGACGACGAGTGCGCCGCGTTGCCGGTTCGAAGTTGTCACCAGGTCCAAGGTCAGCTTCCACGAAGGCTGGCTGGAAATTGTCATCATGTGCGGAAACTTGCTCCAGTGGAAATGACGTTGGGTTTCGCTGGGCGCCGCTTGATCGCCGGGAAGCGACTTGAGGTGCAATTCGAAGGCATCGAAGTCGTTGCTCTCGAAAGCGGCAACGAGAACGCTGCGCACCTGATTGAAATCGCCGGCCGCCTTGAGTTCCTCGAGTGCACGGCGCACCGAAAGATTGTTGATCACGATCTGCCGCTGATCGATGGTGCGCTGCGCCACTCGTCGCAGTTCGCCGAACTCCAGGTAATTCAGATGCTGGACTCCCAGCCAGATGCCGGTACCCACTACCGCCAACACCAACCCCAGGGTGCTGCCCGTCGGCCAAAGCAGGAAGAGGCTGAGCATGGCAAATACCGCGGAAACGGCATAGAGAACAATCACCACCTGGCGATGGGTAAAACCCATCTGCAGCAATTTGTGGTGGATGTGTTCGCGATCGGCAGTGAAAATCGGACGCCCGCTGATCAGCCGTCGCATGACGGATAGCAGCGTTTCCAGAATCGGCAATCCGAACGAGACCACCGGGATGGCGACCGCGACGAACGTCGGCGCCTTCTGCGCTCCTGCCAGAGCCAGCGCGCTGAGCATGAAACCGATGAACAGGCTGCCCGAGTCACCCAGAAAAATCGTGGCCGGATTGAAGTTGAAGCGAAGGAATCCCAGGATGGCGCCGGCCAGCGTCACGCTCATCAGGGAGCCGAGCCAGGAATGATCGACCAGGGAGACGACAAAAACCACCAAAGTCGAAAACAAGGCCGAGCCAGCGGCCAAGCCATCCAGCCCATCAATGAGATTGAAGGCGTTGGTCACCGCAACCACCCACAACACGGTGAGAGGCAATCCGATGAACCAGGGCAGCGAGTGGGAACCGAAGATCAGCGGCAGATCGAGAACGCGCATTCCGCCGGCAAAGAGCATGGCAGCGGCAATCGCCTGCACGGCAAACTTCAAATACGGACCTGCGCCGTGGAGATCGTCGTAGATTCCAAGCCCGAAAATCAGGCAGGCGGGAACATAGATGCGGAGAAGCGTAGAAGCGACGGATCCACCGAGCAGGCGGGGAAAGATGAGGGAGAGTACGAGCCACACGCTCAAACTGACCGAGAAAGCGAGAAAGATCGCCACTCCCCCGACACGGGGAAGCGGGGATTGGTGGACATGCCTTCCTTCGCGCGCCGCGAAAACCCAGCCTCTGCGGGTCGCCAGGTCTCGCACTTCACGCGTAGCCACAAACGACAAAGCCAGCGAGAATGCAAATAACCCAAAGAACAGGAGCGTCAAATCAGAGTTCCCTTCCGGCTGAAACGTCCGGCACTTCACACTTCTTCTGCTTCTGCGGAAGTTTCAGTCAATCCTCCCAGTTGGTGCTTCCAGACGGAATTTTCCTGCAGTGGCGTCGGTGTGACGAATTTTGTATTTCTTCGAACTATACAACTCGTGGCAGTTGCTGAGCAACTCTTCCGGCGCATTTCTTTATTAACCACTGGTGGTCTCAGGGCTGCGAAACATGCGCTACGCCCCGATTTTACTGGGCTGCGTGTGTTAGACTCGACGCACACGCAACTCCAGGAGTCCTGGTATGTCCGGGCGGAATCGCCGCTTCCTTTTGCGAAGCTTGTACGTATTTCTCGTTGGTTCGTGCAGTCTCCACCTTCTGGCCCAGACACCGGCCACGGCGGAGGCACCGCAGACCGCGCCTGCCAACGGAACGGCGTCGCGTCAATCGGCTCGTCCGCTGGCCAATTCCAACGTGAAGCTGGGCGTCGGCGATCTGATCGAACTCAACGTGTTCGGAGTTCCGGATCTCTCGACCAAGATTCGCGTCAGTGGTTCCGGAGACATTTACCTTCCTCTGATTGACTATGTGCACGTTGCCGATCTCACCACCGATGAAGCGCAGGAGTTGATCCAAAAGCGGCTGGAGGATGGAGGTTTTGTTCGCGGCCCGCACGTTTCCATTTTCGTGGACGAATCGGCCTCGCAAGCAATCGTGATGGTGGGTGAGGTCAATCACCCCGGCGCCTACCCTGCGATTGGCGATCGCCGCCTATTCGACATGATCTCGGCAGCGGGTGGGTTGACCGAAAAGGCGGGCCGCCTCGTTACCATCGAACATCACGGAGACGCGGGCCAGAAGCTTGAGTTGCACCTATCGTCGAACCTGGCAGAAGACACCCAGAGCAACGTGGAGGTTTTCCCCGGAGACACGATTATTGTGTCGCGCGCCGGCATCATTTACGTCGTGGGCGATGTGAACCATCCGAGCGGGTTTCTGATCGAAGACAATTCCCTGAGTGTTCTGAAAGCCTTGGCGCTGGCCGGCGGCAATACCCGCACCTCCGCCTTGAGCAAGACCAAGATTCTGCGGCAGACGCCGAACGGAGTTCAGGAAATTCCGGTCAACCTGAAGAAGGTACTTTATGCCAAGGCGCCGGATTTACCCATGGTGAGAGGCGACATATTGTTCATCCCCGGAAGTTCGGCCAAGGCTGCGGCATATCGCACGGCGGACGCAGCCGTGTCGATCTCCACCAGCTTGGCAATCGTTGCGGTTGCGCACTAGATTCCGGACACGTGTCTTCCGAGTTAAACGCTCAACCCTTCAAGCACAGCGATGTAGTCCTGCGCCGTTTTTTCGCGGGAAAATTTGTTGACGATATATCGCCGTCCGCTGGCTCCCATCTGTCGCCTGCGCTCAGGTTTCTCCGCCAGGTCGAGGATCGCTTTCGCCAGGGCTTTGCTATTCTCGGGTTCCACAAAAACACCGGCCTCGGCTTCTTCGACAATCTTGCGAGCTTGTCCATCGACCGCGACAATGACCGGACGCTCACACGCCATGTATTCGAGGAGCTTGGTGGGAATCACGGTCTTGAACAGCTCAGTCTTTTTCAGCATGACCAAACAGAGATCGGCAGAGGAAACATAGGCGGCAATCCGTTCTCGTGGCTGTTGACCGAGGAACCGAATGTTGGTGAGTCCGCGAGCTGCGGCGAGTTCCACGATCTGTTCCTTTTCCGCCCCTTCCCCAATCAGCAAAAACATCGCACTCGGCAAAGCAGTCTGTAGCTCCTCGGCGGCGGCAACCAATGTCTGCAGCCCATGCGCGTTGCCCATTGTGCCGATATAGCAAATCAGAAAACGATCTTCCGCCTTTAGTTGCTTTCGCACTTCCATGGCCGCCGGGTCGGGATAAAAAAGATCGGTCTCCACTCCATTCTCGACAATGGAAATCCTAGCGGCGGGAACGTTCCAATACCGGATCAAATGGTCCTTGAACGCCGGTGAAACAACAACGATGCGGTCAGCGCGCCGGTAGAGAAATCCAGCGATGGCGCCCAGCGTGCGATGGAGCAAGGTTCCTTCGCTGCCCGCGCCGACCGCGGCGAGCGATTCCGGCCAAAGATCGCGCACTTCGAAGATAAAGGGGACGCGATTCCAAAACGCCAACCACCATCCGGAAAGCGCGCACAACAATTGCGGGGAGGTGGCGATAACCACATCCGGCTTTTGCAGATCCAGCCCACTCACCGCTGCCGAAACAGAGAACGACACGTAGTTCCGGATCCTTTCGTGCGCCTTCCGATTCGGTAGCGGCCAGAGCCACGTGCGAACCACACTTACGCCATCGACGGTTTCTGTGTAGCGAAGGCGGTGCAGCCGCGAGCGCCACTCTTCAGGCACAACACCGGTGGGATGGTTCGGAAAACCCGTGAGAACGGTTACTTGATGACCCATGCGCGCCCAATGCCGGGACAACTCTGCGGCGCGCGCGGCCGGCGCTCCCATTTCAGGCGGAAAATATTGTGAGACGTAGAGAATCTTCACGATGCGTGGTGGAACAATTCGTTTCTTGACGATCGGTATTGCGACAATCAGTATTGTGGCAATCTTTATTGTGACAATCAGTAGCGAAGCAATTTGAAAATACTTTTCTCAATCAGTGCGCGGGTCCGATTGCCACGATGCTGCGCGTAGCCGTCCCATCGTTTCGCAACGGCCGCAAATCGAGCGTCGGCCGTCAGCTTTGACAGCACGCGCAACTGTACGATATGCAACCGGTGATAGAAAGGGCTCGCCAGCATTTTCAGACGCGTTCCGGATTGTTCATATAGCGACCAGTACCCGGTATCGAATCGATCCAGATTATGAATCAGCGTCTCGACCCCGCGATCGAAAATATCCTTCGCCGGAGCATCCGAGCGCGCCAGCCAATAATCGAACACACCCCACAGCGCCCACATGAATCCGTTCAAAATATGGGTTGGTGGATCAACGAGATACTCCTCGATCCATAGGTCCTTCTCATTGTCCTCTGACGCGTCCTCAAAGAGCACACCGCCTTCGGCGATGGGGCGCGTCAAAGCGACGAACGCCTTTTCAGCCGCGCGTTGATATTGATACTGATACTTCCCGTCTTCGAAATGAGAATGAGCGTGGGCATGCGCCCGTAAAAGAAGTGAAACACCCTGTCCCTGAGCCAGTCCGGAATACCATGGCGCCTTAAGCGTATTCCGATACTCCCAGTCAAAATGATGGTTCCAGACGCAGAGCCCGTGCGAATTCTGCTCCAGGTTGGCGGTAAGCCAGTCGGCAGCCTTGAGAGTTTTCTGCCAGCGAGTTTCGTCTCCGGTCGCACAGAAATGGTTGTAGTTGGCGAGCCCCCACTGTGCGATCGCGATCGGGTTGTATTGCAGGCCGATTACTCCGTGGTAGTCGAGCATGGGTATGCCTGCTGCATCGTAGTGGCCGGCGTAGTCCGCCTTATCTCTAAACAGCATGTAGTACTCGCCAAGCCGATCGGGAGTAGCGCGTGGATTGATCTCCGGCGTCTCGTGCCAGAACGTCAACTGGCTTCGTCCGGAACCGAGTCCGGGGAAAAGATACGCGCCGAAGATACGCCGATAGTAATGCCAACGCGTGGCGAGGCTCATGCCGATTCGACTTCCCAGATGGTTGTGACCAGATCGTCCCGATCGACGGCGATGGTGGTCGCAGCAAGATAACGAGTGGCATTCTCGCCGTCCGGCAGGAAGGCGTTACCGTACTGGAAATAACGCATGGGCAAATTGTCCTTTTTCCAGCGAGCCAGCACCTGCCAGTTCGTTCCGTCACGGGAGCCGGCGAGATGAACTTCACGGCTGGTGTTCACCGCGCTCGGCTCAACCATCGTCGAAAAAAACATCGCCTCTCCAATCCGGCATCCATAGATGGAAGAGCTGGCAAGATCGCCGACTTGTTCGACGTTCAATGCCCGATCGATCCGACGATCGAGCCGATAGACGTGATTTTTCTCCAGGGGCGTGTCAGTCGAAAGATACAACCCCGTTTGCGTTGGAATCGCAGCCACGGCCCGGGCTTGCTGGTTGCCGGCCAACACCTCTTCGACTGAGCGCAGATCGCAGGAAGCGCGGAGGACCTTGCACTCAGCGCCTTCATCTCCCGTCAGTATCCAAAGGCAATCGCCCCAACGATCGTAAACAATGTTGTGGACGTGCCTTATGCTTCCCGAGGAAAACGTGTAGGCAATCTGCCAGGTGCGCCCGCGATCCGTCGAAGCGTAAATGTGGACTTCCACGCGCTCGCGATTATCGAAATACTCGCCCCAATATATGCTCCCTGATGGAACAGCTGTGACGTGCAGCGGCCGTGTGCCGCGCCGCACCTGATGAGTAACATGAAATTCCTCGCTGTCCGAAATTCGCGTTACCAGCGCTCCCGGAACCGCTCCGACAATGGTCTGGCCATTTGTCTGGGCGTCTTGCACGTTACCGATAATAGCCAGCGCATGAAAACCATCCCGCACCAGGCGATAGCTCAGCGCCGTGCACGACGTGAGATTCCTCCACCAGATGGGATGAAAGCGCGCTACCGATTCCCACTCCGCACTCTCGCTGATCTGCGGAGTAACGAGCAGCCGAACGATCTGATACCCGCGGCACCCGTACAAAACTTCGCCGTCCCACGCCAGCACTCGAATGCCGCGCCAGGCGGCGGCTTTCCGAAGCTCAAGCCGGGACGATGCGGCCACCGCAACTGGAATTTCAGTCATGCCGGGTGATGTCAGATCTCGTTCTGAGGTCTTTTGTCTTTACTTCGGACTTGACTTCGGACTTGCGCGCAAAAAACGGGCCGATGGCGAGCACATCCATTTTGGTCCGCTGGAAGCAATCGATGGCTTCTTGCGGTGTGCAGACGATCGGCTCGTTCTCGTTGAAGCTCGTATTCAGGATCACCGGGATCCCGGTTTTCTTGCCAAAAGTCTGGATCAGATCGTAGTACAGCGGATTCTCTTCCCGAGCCACCGTCTGCAATCGCCCGGTATTGTCGACGTGGTTCACGGCACAGAGGCTCTTCCTTTTCTCCGGGCGAATCTTGTACACATGCAGCATGTAAGGCGATGGATGATCGTGCTCGAAATATTCGTGCTGCGCCTCAGCCAGAATGGAGGGCGCAAAGGGACGGAACCACTCGCGGTGTTTGATGCGTGCATTCAACACATCCTTCATGTCGGGCCGACCCGGGTGCGTCACGATCGAGCGATTGCCGAGCGCGCGCGGTCCCCACTCCATGCGCCCCTGAAACCATCCCACAACATTACCCTCGACCATCTGATCAGTAACCGCGTCAAGCAGCGGCGCGCGCTCCAGTCGCTGATACTTTACGCCAGCCGATTTCAATGCGGATTCAATCTGCGTTTCGGAAAACTTCGGCCCGAGGTAGGCATGATTCATCTGGTCTCCGTCCCTGCGCGGCTGTTTCAACACCGAGTGATAGGTGTGCAGCGCGGCGCCAATGGCCAGGCCTTCGTCGCCGGCCGCCGGCTGAATCCAGGTGCGAAGGAATGGCGTACGGGAAAACAGTTTTCCGTTGGCCACGCTGTTGAGCGCGCATCCGCCCGCCAGCGCAAGATTCTCATCGGGAACGAGCTTATGCATCTCGTTCACCAGATGAAAAAAGACTTCCTCGAAACAATATTGCATGGCATACGCCAAATCCATATCGCGCTGTGTGATCTCGGCGTGCGGTTCGCGGGGCGCGCCGAAAAGCTTTTCCATCTTGTCGGAGAAATGCCGCGCCAGACGGACCGTTCCGTCAGGCAGCACCTGCATTCCCTGACTGCTCCCCAACGGTTTGAAGTAACTCATGTTGAGCTGAAAGTTTCCGTTCTTGAGCGTGATAATTTTCCGAATCTCGTCGACGTAGGTGTCCTTTCCGTACGGCGCCAGTCCCATGACTTTGCCTTCATCGCCATATTTCTTGTACCCGATGAAATCGCAAATCATGGTGTAGAAGCTACCCAGCGAGTGCGGCAGAAACACGCGGTCGAGCACCTGAATTTCATTGCCCTCGCAGCGCGCCGACATGGTGGAAACAAAATCTCCCGAGCCGTCGTAGCTAAAGCCCGCAGCCTTTTCCCAAGGCGAACAGTAATACGAACTGGCGATGTGCGCGATGTGGTGTTCGAGATGATGCTCCTGGAACTTCAGCGTCGAAGCGTCCACGTCGAGCGCCTGCGCCAACAGCGAGCGCACATCGCGCATCGACTCTTTGCGCTGCCGCATCTTGATAAAATTCAATACCTTCGCCGGATTCGCCAGCGCGTATCGCACCTTCTTGGCGAGATTGGCGTCGCTGTCCTGCCCCACGGCAACATGGTGAACATCGGTGATCTTCGCTCCTGCCGCGTCCAGACAAGCCTTCACCGCCAGCGCCGGAAAACCGCCAAAATGCTTGTGCCGGTTCAGCCGCTCTTCAGCAACCGCAAAGAGAATTTTCCCATCGTCGACGATTGCCGCCGAAGCGTCGGCGTGAAACATATTCAGCCCCAGAATCAGCATTTACAGCTCGTTCCCTTCTCTGGTTATTCCGTTCGGTAGAGACGTGGCTTGCCCCGTCTCAGTAGACGCGGCGAGCCGCGTCTCTACGGGAGATTATGCGCGGACTTTTCCTGCAGCGCAGAGGCAATAAACTCACTGAGTTGCACACTTAGACGTTGCCCGGTCTGGCATGAGTTCTGCAGTCGAAGAGTCGCGAGAGTCGAGCCCACGATCTGTTCAAACGAAATGGGCGGCGGCGTCTTGCCGAGCAGCGCATCCACGAACGCCTGCATCTCGGCTTTGTGGCCCTTGTCCTGCGCCCAGCGCGCGCGGGTAACTTGTTTGCGCCCGTTGCGAACCAGTTCGAGCCTCCGAAAATCTTCGAGGATCGCAACCGAGCCGCCACCGAAGATTTCCACGCGCTCCTTCGAAACCGACCTGTCGCCGTTGGCGAGATAGCTGATGGTTCCGACCGTGCCGTTCACGAACTTGAGCGACGCGAGAACGTTATCCATGCTGTACTGTCCTGGATTGCTCAAAGTCTGAGCCTGCACCTCGATCGGACACGCGCCTGCAAGAAAACAGAGAAAGTCCACAAAATGGCAGACTTCGCCGAGAATGCGTCCGCCTCCCTGCGCGGGATCGTTCACCCAATGATCGGAGGGGATGTAACCCGCATTCACGCGGTAATGAATGGCCAGGGGTTCGTTGATCTCCGACAAAAACCGTTTCATCTGAATCGCCATCGGCGCGAATCGGCGATTGAAACCGACCATCAGAAGCGAAGCATTTTCCTCAGCCGATGCACAGACCAGCGCCGCCAGTTCGCCTTCACTCAGACAAAGTGGCTTCTCGCAGAAAACCGCTTTCCCCGCGCGCAACGCCGCGAGCGACTGCCCGGCATGAAGGTTATGACGGGTAGCGATCAGCACGGCATTGATTTTTGTGTCCTGCAGAACCCCCGCTTCTGAATTCGAGCAGTAGGAGAATCCAAATTTCTCCGCTGCCTTCCGGCTGCGCGGACCGGTCGCATTGCAGACGCCGATGAAAGAAACACTTGCGATGGCCTTCAGTGCAGGCAAGAGCGTGTTCTGTGCGAAACTTCCAGCTCCCAGCACGCCCAGTCTGACCGACCCTGACGAAGGCGGCGCAGCCGTAACCGAAACTCTCTCGGGAAAATTCACCGCACTTCCAGATTCAGCGCCCGCGTACGTGAGCAGCGCGGCTAGAAACGGTTCCTCTGTGCTGCCAGTAATCAGGTCATAGGCCCTGGTCGCCTGTTCCATCGGAAAACGGTGCGTGATCAGCGACGGCAGACTAAGTTTCCCGTCCGCGATGAATTGCAGAAACGCTTCCAGGTTGCGTGTTTCCGTCCACCGCACGTGGCCAATCGGATAATCGCGCCCTTTCTGTTCGTATGCAACGTCATAACGCCCAGGACCATAGGAGCGCGAAATTCTGAAATCTAATTCCTTCTCGTAATAGAGTTTGCGCTGCAACTCCATGCCGACAGTTCCCACGGCAACCACGATGGCGCGATCACGTGCCAGCTCCGCCGCCAGGTTGACCGGTTCGCTGGTCTGAGTCTCCGCCGTAATCAGCACCGTGTCGACGCCGACGCCACCCGTTTTCTGAAAACACAGATCGCGGAACTCGCGCGCGCTGATCGATACTGCCTCCGCGCCGCTCCCAATCGCGAGATCGGCGCGCTGCGGCAACAGATCCATCCCAAAGACACGGCAACCGGCGGCCTTCAGCAACTGCACCGTGATTTGTCCGAGCAACCCGAGGCCGATCACCGCGACCGTGTCACCCAGCGCGACTTCCGCCGTGCGAACGCCATGCAGGCAAATCGCCCCCACCGTCCCAAAGGCTGCCTCTTCGTAGGAAACTCCGCCTCGCTGCTGTGGGCCGTGGTCGCTGCCGAGCTGTGCTCGGCTTGGACGACCGAGGGCGGCCGTCCCTGCGCGAGACGGTGGTTCGCGAGACGGTGCTTCGCTCCCCTCGGGAATCTTCGCCACCAGCAAACGCGGCACGGACGCGATCTCGGCGTGAACCGCAAATCCCGCGCCGGCGCAAGCCACGCGGTCGCCGGGTTGAAGATCGGAAACTCCGTCACCGACGGCGATCACTATCCCGGCGCTGCTGTAGCCCGGAGCCTGCGGCTGATCGAGCCGGCTGCGCACGGCCTGAAGCGCCGAGAAGATTCCGTCACGCCGCATTTTGCCGATGACTTCTCGAACCAGGTCCGGCCGCGCCTGCGCTTTTTGCAGTAAACTCTTGCCGGCGAACTCGGCCGACGCGCGCTCCGTACCGGCCGAAACCACCGAAGCCGCAATGCGCACCAGTACGCAGCTCGGTAAAAGCATCGGCGCGGGGACTTCCTCGATCGTGATCTCGCCGGTGCGCGCGTGTTGGAGAACTTGTTTCATGCTTAACGACTTACTCAGCGACTTACTTGCTCGGGAATATGGCTATTCACTGGCAGCGGCATTTTCAGATGCGAAACCACGCCTCGGAACTTGCCGCTCGGTTCGCGTTCAATTTCCTGCACATACTCGAACTGTACTCGGAGCGAAGGACTAAGCCAGCTCCGGATATCGCTCCTGATTTCCATTTCGTCCTTGCTCCCATAGGCCTCGCGGCGTACCAGACGAATCGTTATCTCCCCGAGTTGCTCCTGGACGATTTGAGCTTCTTTTACGTTCAGAGCGTCTTTGAAAAGATAATCCAGGCGCGCGATGCGCGCTCCCTCGGGTGTCACAACATAATCGTCGCACCGCCCTCCTACTCGCAGCAAAACGTTTGACCTCCGCCCACACGGGCAGGTTTTGCCATCCTGCTCCCAGACTGCAGTATCCCCCACCTCGTACCGTATGAAAGGGAAATCATCGCAAGCGAATCCAGTGCATACAATGGTCTTGGCCGCGTCACCTTGCGTGCGTTCTACCCCCTCCAGAATGCCAAACTCGAAGTCTTCATGGTAAACGAACTCTGGACACCTTGAAGCATTGCCGCACGCCTCGGTACAGCCATAGTGATCGCTCAGCACTGCACCAGTAAATTTCTGTATGTCGCGCCGCTGAAAATCGAGCATGTTTTCCGCGCCGGTGAAGATGACGCGGGGCGGCGACTCGAGACTAAGCCCGGCATCGACGGCATGCACAGCGAGCATGTGGATGAAAGAAGGATAGCCCGTGTAGAAGTCAAAACGCTGCGCGTTGAGAAAGTCGATAACGCTGGCGATCTTGCCAGGCGCGAGGCTCTGCATGTTGATCAACGCCTGTTGCATGGGACGATTCCAGCGCCAGTAAGGCGGAGTGCGCTGGGCGATTGGAACCACCCGCTGGCCTGTAAAGTTCACATGCCAGGCTCCCGGGGAAACGCCGAATCGCAAACGATGACGCCACCAGACCGCCCATTGGAACGCGACAGCCTCTTTGCTCATGTAGAAGTGCAGCGCCTTCCCAGTAGTCCCACTGGTGTGGCGAGACAGAAGATCGCGTTTTCGTGCTTTCTGGGAGAGAAGGCGATCCGCATTCTGTCGCACATCTTCCTTCGTGAGCACCGGCAGCTTGGCGAGATCCTCGCGTTTCCGAATATCGTCGGGCGACAGTCGCAGGCTCTTCCAACGCTCGCGATAGTAGGGGACATTCTCAAAGGCGTGGCGTATGAGCGCGCGTAACTTTTCGTTCTGGTACGCTTCAATTTCCGCTGCGCTCCATTTTTCCGACTCCACCAATTCGCGGAGTCGCTGCTCAAAGCTGCTTCCCAAGCGAGTGCGGGCCTCTTTCTTTCCGTAATACCAGCAGGCGGCGTTTTGCAGGAAAACGGGCAGACGCGGATAAATCTTCTCCGCTATGAGCGATTCGCTCATCGGTTGACCACCGCCGCCGAAGTGTTCTCTTCACTCGCCGAAGTATTCTCGATGCGGCCCTTCCAGCCGAAATGCGGCTCAAAGCGAAATGTTTCGTTCGAGGGAATTCCGATGAGCAGCCTGTTCCACTCCGCATGATTGCTGCACACCTCAACGCCACGCAACTGATGATCGGCTAGCGGCAGCCCGCGGCTGTGGAATGCTCCCGTGACAATCGGAATTTTCGCCGGATCGAAGCCCATGAGATAGGCGCAGGCAGCGTCCACGCTCGGCGGATGCACTCCGAACAGAACGACACCAGCGGCGACGGGATCAGGATTCAGAGGACCCCGCCCCTCACCAGCAAGAATTCCATCCACCAGGGAGTAGTGGCGTTTTCGATTCTGCGGCAGCGGCGCGCGCAGCGAGCCGTCGGGATTGCCATAGAGCACAATCTTGTTCAGGTCCAGACACATTCGCCAAACCGTATCGTTCCCCCACCAGTTTCCACTGCGCACAATCTGCTCCGTGTCGCCAAAGACGGGACGCCCGACGCTGCGCGCCACGCGATGCATCCACGGCCCGACCACAGGAACATGCAACGACAACTGACGAACTCCGGCAACAATCTTGCGCTCGGCGCGGTTCTTCATACCGGGGTTGGGACGCTCGTCGCCGCCGCGGGCGGAAGGACCTTCGGTATGGTGAGGCAGCCAATTCTTATCGGCGTTGACCCCGACCAGGTTCTTGAGGCTGGCGGTAATGCCGGCCTTCTTGTGCGTCTTCAACTTGGGCAGGCTGAAAACCACATCGCACTTGATCGCGCACCCGGCAATCAGGTATTCATGGCGTCCGCCGGTGTGATGACGATTGACGACACCGGCGTCGTAATCGGCCCCATAATAACGTCCGCCGCCGGCGTGTTCTGCGAATTCACTGGCCTGACCCAAATCGAAGGCAACCGACCCGTAGGAGTTAGCGGGGAGCTTACGTCTTTCCACCACCACATCGCCTCGCGCCGTCCATTCTTCCTGGCGCAGATCAACGATCTCGAAGGCGAGGCCCTGGACACGATAAAAATCGCGGATGACGTCCAGCCCGAGAATACCCACCATTTCAGAAAACGATGCGTCCGTCTGTGGAGCGTCGGCGAGAATGATCTTGCCTTTCGGGCCCACCGCCTTCCACACATAATCGGCGACCGCGCGGATCACGCTTCCGTGAGTAATCGTGTAGCGCCAGCCCTGTGGATCACGTGGATGCCGCTGATGAACCATGTTCGGCTTCAACAGAACGGTTTCGCCGGGATGAATCAGTTCTTGCAGCGGATTCCATTCCGCCGTGCCGAAATGAGTAGCATCCAGGCCGGCGGTGTAGAAGCAACCACGCACGGCTTCGTAGGCCGGGTTGGGTTCCGATGCAATGTCGGCGAAAGCGTATTCCGGATAGCGTTGCGCGGGGGAAAATGGCGACAGGTTGGCGTATTGTGCACTCGCGCCGCGATAGACAATCACCGTCTTGTCTGGCAACACACCCATCACAGACTCTGCCCTGAAGACTGGCGCCCTTGTTGCTCTCTGACCGTTCGCAACTCATAAATCTTCGACTTGATGTGAAACATTTGCACGGCCTGGAACCCGCAGTAGATCAGCCCGGGAATACCATCCAGGAATCCCAGACCAAACAGATACTTCACCAGAAAAAACAGGACCGGCGAACCGGGGATGCCCATGAACCGCTTCTTCAGCCAACGACGCCGCTGCGCCTGCGTGCCGAAAAGCGCTGGCCGGAGCTGCTCTTGCGCATTCCCGTCCAACCAGACCTTGGCCTCCCAGTTGGAGTATTCATCGTGCTTCTGGATGTAGCGGGAGAGCGATTCCACGTTGCGATGCGCCAGCGGATTCCTAAGTCGAGCGGTGCGGCCTTCGACCACGACGTGTTCGTGAACTTCCATGTCGGCCATCGAGGAATCCTGATCCTTGAGGCGGCATTCATAATTTCCCTTGCCACGGCGAAACAGCGACAGCTTCCAGAAGCCAGCGCCTCCGTGGCGCAGGAGCCGTCCAAGAAAATACATGCGCAGAGAAATGTAGTAGCCGTCGATGCCCGGACTTCCGAGATCTGGATTGCTGATCGCTTGTTGTATCTCTTCGGCGAGTTCCGGCGTCAGTGCTTCATCGGCATCGATCAGCAGAATCCAATCGAACGCCAGTGGCAGAGTCTCCATCGCCCATTGGCGCTTCTTGGGCCAGCCACCCTGATAGTGAAACTGCACGACCTGCGCGCCGTAAGAGCGCGCGATCTCCACCGTCGCATCCGTGCTCTGCGAGTCGATGACATAGACCTCGCCCACGTCGCGAAGAGATTCGAGACAGTGGGGCAGGTTGCGCGCCTCGTTGCGCGCCGCTACAATCGCGGTCAGCGGCAGAAGCGGGGCTGAGCGCTCGGTCTGAAACTGTTTTGAGTCTTCCAGCTTGGGCATTAGGGCGGTGGAGAAGCTCTCAGCATTTTACTCTGACTTGCGGCTGCCGAGCACGCAGGCATCCGCGTGACGATGCTTCGTGGTCCTCAGCCGGATACGGAATGCAGTTCGCACCAGCGCTGCAGCACGTAGAGAGACCACGGCCGCGACCAGGAAGTCGCACCGCGCAGAAAATCCTTCCAGACTTGCTGCACGCAGTTCGCATCGAGCAGACCACCGAGCGGCCCGTCCTTGACCTGTTTCGCTCCCAGAACCGGCTCGATCTCCGCACGAAGTTCCTCCCGCAGCCAGCGTTCGAACGGCAATGTGAACCCTCGCTTGGGGCGGTGCACAATTTCGTCGGGCAGACTGCTGGACAAAGTTTCCGCCAGCGCACCGACCAGAAGCTTCTTCGGCGTGCCATTCATCTTCCAAGCACCGGGAAGCGCTAAAACCGCCTTCGCCAGTTGGTGATCGATCAGGGGAACCCGAACCTCCAAGCCCTGCGACATGCTCATGAAATCGGCGTCGCGCAACAACGTATTAAGCATGTAGCAGCGCGACTCGAGATAAGAAACCCGATTCACGGCATCGAGCGGAACCGCCCTCGCCAGACGATCACGCTGCGAGGCAATCGCCGTTTCGCCCTCCTGCGAATTTGCGCCCGGAAACAGAAGATCGCGCTGGCCGGGCGTGAACAGCATGCGACTGAGAAAGTAAGGATGCAGAATCCGGCCGTTGTCACTGGCCAGCGACGCCAGCTTGCGATTTTGATCGTTCGCCGGCGAGAGCGCGCTGAACGCCGAAGCCAGCGGACCGCGCGCGGAGTCCGGCACGTGCCGCCAGAAACGGGCAAAGCGCTCCATGCGTGGAATGGTGCGGAAGCTGGAATATCCGGCAAAAACTTCATCGCCACCCAGCCCGGATAGCGCGACTTTCACTCCGGCGGCGCGTGTCTCGCGCGAAACAAAGTACGTGTTAATGCCATCCATCGTCGGCAGATCCATGGCTCGAAGCGCGTCCGGAATGGCGGCGAGAACGTCTGCCTGCGAAACGGTGATCTCGTGATGATCGGTGTGAAACTTCGCGGCGACGGCGCGGGAATGTTCGGCCTCGGAAAAATCAGCTTCACGGAAAACGATAGAGAACGTGCTCGGGGTTACGCCGCCATGGCTCAGAATGCTGACCAGCGCGCTGGAGTCGATCCCGCCGGAAAGAAATACACCCACCGGTACATCGCTGACCAACTGCAATCGCACGGCCTCTTCGAGCATGGGTCGCAAATTAGAAGCCGCACGCTTTTCATCCTCCAGAGAAAGAGAAGAGGACGTCGCCGTTTCTCCGGAAGCTTCCTCGCCAGTCAAGTCCCAGTACGAGGCCTGACGCAGAGTTCCGTTTTCCCAAGTCAGAGTGCGGCCGGGAGGAAGCGAGCGAACGCCATGCACCAGCGTGATTGGATCGTAAGCGGAGCCGAACGTCAGGAAGTTGATGAGTCCGGCATGGTCCACACGCCACGGCAGAAGACCGGTTCCGAGCAGCGTGCGGACTTCCGAAGCAAATAAAAAATACGAGCCCGCCTGAGCATAGTAGAGCGGCTTGACGCCCATGGGATCACGGGCAAGGAACAGACGGTGCTGACGCGCATCCCAAATGGCAAAAGCAAACATCCCGCGAAATTTCGCGAGGCACTTCTCACCCCATCGTGCGTAGGCCTTCAGCAGAACTTCGGTATCAGACCGGCTGATGAAGCCCACGCCCTCCCGCTCGAGTTCCTGGCGGACGTCGCGGAAGTTGTAAATCTCGCCGTTGTAGACGATCCAGTTGCCGTTCTGGGCGTCGTGCATGGGCTGATGCGCAAGCGGAGAAAGGTCAAGAATGGCGAGCCGGCGGTTGCCCAAGCCGATTTCCGCCGGTTCCGGGATGGAATCGCGAAGAACAATCGTACCGGAATCGTCCGGCCCACGGTGGGCGAGAGATTCTGTAGCCCGTTCCAGCACATTTGCCGGGATACGCGCGCTGTGCGCTACGATGCCGAAGATTCCGCACATAGGAATGCTGTCCGCCTCACCCACAACCCATACCAAGCACCGAGCGGGAGGCTCTCCGTTTTTCTGCCAAAATTCCGGTCACTGATTTCGATCCGCGCAATGCGATCAAACCGACTTAATATTCATGCGGTTTTCCGCGAACGCGATCCCGGTGCGGAGGCGCATGACTCGGGGGTCAAACGCCAAATTGCGAGTATGCGCGATCAGCGTACAATACAATTCCGTTAAAAAGGAGATTCTGGTTCGATGCGTGTCGTCGCGCACTCGGCAGAGCCGCTTCCCGTACAATCTACAACTCCAAGCCGAGTGAAGATTGCGCCCCTCGTAGCTTACGCAGTGTTGTTGGGTCTGGTTTCGATCCACCTCTACAAAAATCCAATCTACAGCATGGACTCGATTCAGTACATGGGCAATGCCCTGCTGATGGACGGGACCGACCTGGTGAAAATCCACCAGAAAGTCTACTCAGAAATCAACCTGCGCGTGCCGAAGGCTGCTCGCGACCAACTGCTGGGCCCCCCATCAGGTACACCCGAAGACCAGAACGACTCTCGCCGACAGCGCGCGTCAAATCCATATCGGTTCGGGGAATTTCTGCCGTTTTTCGCTATTCGTCCGCTCTATAACCAGACCCTGTGGTTGGTGAGCAAGACTGGCTTGGGGTTGGTGGACGCCAGCATCTTGATTTCGGTCGTTCCCTACTTTTTGTTGGGGATGCTTCTAATCGTATGGCTTTCACGATACGTCAATGCGCCGCTAGCATTTTTAATGGCGTTTCTATTAATGATCAGTCCTCCACTAATGGAACTTGGCCGGTGCATGACGTCGGATGCTGCCGCCATGCTACTTGCGTTCTTATCCCTCTACTTGATATTCGAGAGAAACCTGCTTACGGCAGGATTGGTTGTCCTGCTCGCGTCCATCTACTTTCGGACAGATACTGTCGTGCTTGCAGGCCCCGTCATTCTCGCCTGCTGGCTGGAGCGAAGGGTTGATCTTGTTAAGGCATCGGCCCTGGCGGTACTCGCAGTAGCCTCGGCTCTTTCGATCAATCATTTCGCCGGAGACTATGGCATAAAAATGCTTTATTACCGCAACTTCATCGGCGTCCCAGCGGCCCCCGGTGAAATGACAGTCCAGTTTTCGTTTCACGACTACCTGTCAGCGGTCAGATCAGGGATAACTCTTGTCGCAAGCAGCTTCTTTCTCCCGTTCCTGCTGGTTGGGATCGGCGGATTCTTTTTCGCCAGGCGCATGAGGATGGTTGCGGTGGTCGCCCTCGCCTACGTGCTGCTTCATTTCGTCGCGCTTCCAAACTGGCAGGAGCGTTGGTTTGGCGTCTTCTATCTTTCGATGGCGGTCGCGGCAGCAGAAGCACTACAAGCGCATCCATCGACATCCAGCCGATTGTGATGCAGGGCCTGTGCCTTGCGAATTGTAGAGCACATACCTCGCCCATTCCCGTTCTTAGCGTTGAGCAAGTTGTCCGCTTCCAGATAGCCCAGAGAGCATCCGACCGAAGATTTCTGGATTGCGTCGCATGTAGTAGTACTCGTTCACTGGCCGATCGTCTTCCATTGCGGGAGCATCCGGATACAGCTGAATCATTTGATCGATCGGAAATTCCTTACTCAAAGCAAGTGCAAATTGTCGTTCAGGAGAGGACTCCGGACCCCACTCCACCATGTCTGCCGCGGCGCTCGCGGGCATACGAGCGGATAGCAGACCCGCCGTCGCCGGTGGTATGGGAGATATGCTCGCGAGAAAGTGAAAACCGTAATCCATGACGGAAACAAACACACGCACATTCGGAAAGGATTGTCGCAGCGCCTTGGCGATTGAAGATTGAACTAATAGCTCTCCGCCGGCCGGCAACCACTGCTGCAAAATTCCGCCTGGGCGCAAGTGGCGTTTGATCAGGGCATAGAACTCCTTGGAGTAGAGCAAGCTGGAACCAGCCGCTTCCACCGGCGGCGGCGGATCAATTGCGATCACATCGTACATCTCGGACGTGCGTTCCAAGAAAAGGCGACCGTCATCAATCACCAGGTGAGATTGCGGAGATTGCAGCAGCTCTGGGCCATCCGCATGGAAATAGCCATAAACTTGCGGGACACTCGGCACCAACTCTACCACCGTGGAAGATATGCCCCAGGAAAGAGCCGACCTGTGAGTCGTTCCCATTCCGAAGCAGATGATCAAAATATTTTCCGGCTTTCGGTCCAGCATGGCGAGGGGTAAATGTGCCATCATCTTCGTACCCGGACGCAAACCCGTCATTCCTATTCCGTTCACCAGGAGCCGCTTATCCAACCGAGCATCACCGCCCTTCGCCACTACCGTAGCCGTGTAGTCGCGCCTGACCACAGGATGCGAAAACTGATTCTCGAAACCACTTGTAGAAAAAAATAGGACCGCCGCGGCTACCGCCAATGCCGCCAAGCTCCACCGTCTGCGCGGAGGGGTCTTGTCTGTCCGGGAAACGAGTGGCGACTTTGTCATTAGGAGGCCGACAGCAAACCAAGGCAGCGCGAGAACACACAGCGACACTCGCTCGCCCAACAAAGGCAACAGGAGAAAGCCCGAAAACAGCGGTCCGAGAATACAACCGACTACATTTACGGCGTAGGCGCGACCAGCGCGCTCTCCGTCGCCGGAAGAAAAGCGATCCACGATTAATGGAGTCAAAAATCCCAGAACTGCTGAAAACGGGATAACACCGAGCGCTAAGCGTAGAAACTTCTGCATGGAAAGCCTGGGGTCAGCGGCTGGCAGCGCGAGAAAAATAGTAAAAGCAAGAATCACCCAGACCTGGTTTCCGAGCACCTCAAGACGAAACAGTTGTTTCCGGTAAATCAAAGATCCGATGTACGTAGCTCCAAGATAAGCAGCCAAAATAGCTGCGAAAGCATAGACGACGGTTCCCAGCCACGGGGTGAACATGCGCACCCAAACCACTTCAGCAGCCATGCTGGTAAAGCCTGTGCCAAAAAGCAGCGCGAGCAGTTTCCGGCGATCAGGGCTTGGCAGCGCAAAAGCCGGAAGAAGTGTTTCGCCGCGATTGGGCTCCACGCCTCCCTCTTTTTTCTGCCGCAGGCTTAGTGTCAAGGCAAGAGCGGCCAAAACCAAGTTGATCACCGAACTGACTTGCAGAGTCTTATGAAACCCTAACGCTTCAATCAGAAGCAAGGGAAACCCCGCCCCCATAACTGCGCCAAGCACATTGGCAAGATACAAATAACTGAACGAGCGGCCGGAAGAAGGACCGTGCGGCGATTGGTTTCCCCCTCCCTCTTCGATGGCAAACATCGCGAAGGGAAAGGTCGCTCCCATGCAAGCGCACCATGGCACCAGAGAAAGCGCAATCCAGGTTCCGGACGCCAGGTAAGAACCGGGGGAAGACAGTCCGTGAGTTTCCAACCTCTGCAACAGCGATCTTCCCCAGGATAGTTCAATGGGAACAGCCAGCGCCGAAATACCGATCAAGAACTCCGTGAGCGCATACAGACGCAGCGGCGGGACGAGCAGGCGTTGCCCCCACTTCCTGCGCAGGCGTCCCGCGCCCCAGGAACCGAGGCCCAGTCCCAACATAAACATCGAGATAACGATTGACACAACGGGAGTCGTGACGCCGTATTGCGCCATGGCCAGCCGGAGCCAAACTACTTCATAAAGGACGCTGCAGAAACCAGACAACAGGAAGAAGAAGAAATACCACTGCATCAACGGTCTCTCTCATTTAGATGGTTCGAATTTATTGATGCTCATTTCAACAGAAGGGGCGTCGGAAAGCAACGCCGGGCGCGGACGTTCCAAGTTTGTTTTTTCTCGACGGGCCGCTCAAGAGATCAGGTCCGTCAGATTTGTTAACCTCGAGCCATCGCTTGGCGGTAAATTTCCGACAGGCGTTGCGCCTGATGCGCTAATGTCAGCCGTTCAAGGATCGTGTCGCGCGCGGCGGCCCCGATGCTGGCGCGCATTTCAGGTGAACTCAGTAAAGCGGAAAGCGCCTGCGCAAGCTCTTCAAGTCCATCGACCGGAATAAGCCATCCATTTTTTCCATGTTCGATCACTTCATCAATCCCCTGCCCGTGACAGCCAATTACAGGTTTGCCGCAAGACATCGCTTCCAGATAGACGCATCCCAAGCCCTCGTTGCGGCTGGGCAAGACGAATACGGAGCAGCGTTGCATGGCCTTTGCCACTGCGGAGCGGCTCCGCCGTCCGAGAAACTCAACCTGTTGACCAATGCCCAAGTCGCGCGCCAATTCCTCAAACAGCGAGCGGTCTGAACCTTCCCCGATGATGCGGCATCGAAACCGGGGAAATGAGTGTCTGAGAATTCCCAGCGCCCGCAAAACCAGTTCGTGGCCCTTGCTGCGCAGCAGATTGCCGACCATCAGAATCTCCGGGCCGGATGGCGCCACCGCAGCCGCATTTGGCGAGAAAAGATTCGGATTTACACCGTTGTATACGACGACGCTGCAGGTTTCCGCGGGCGTTCCGGTCTTCAGAACCTCCTGCACCTTGCCGCTGATACATATGACGGCGCGCGCCGCACGGTAAACATCCACCGACACTTTCCGTCGCCAAGCCGCCGGAACTCCACTCAGAAAACAGGTGTTAAACACATCCAACCCATGCACCGTAACTACGAACGGAATAGCCAAACGTCTGGAAATCAGCCGAGCCGCGTGACCGCAGGGCAGAGCCGCGTGAGCATGGATCACATCAATTTTCTTTCCGCGGTGCAGTTTCTGAATTGGTCGCAAGACGCGGGCGTACAGCAGCTTCCCCGCAGTTGAGAGCCCGAAATTTCCAGGGACTTGAGGGTAGCGCACCCAATTGGCCGCAGCCGAGGGACTCGGTTGTTTTCGAGGATAGTAAATCGGAGCTGCTGCAATCACGCTCGATTCGATTCCGAACTGCTTAAGCTGCTCGATCGGTTCGGCAGTGAAGCAACCGCTCACCTCATTTTGGTCCGACGGGAAAAATGGGGTCAGGGTCAAGACGTGCAACGTTGAACCCACCTCCGCGACTTGGGACATCGGTTTCGCTCACTCCCAGAACTGATCTTTGCCTCTTCATGCCAACTCGCTGACCCGAAGCAGGGCTGCATGGCGCTCAAGCTGAGGCTTCTTGTGGCGAGGCCTCTTCTTTCGCCTTCGACCGAGAAGTCCGCAACACCTCGGCCTGCTTTGCGCCCGCGAACCGATCCTTCAATCGTAGGAATCTTTCTTCAAAATATTTCCGCGAGAGATACGCAACGCCGATGGCAGCTCCGCCCGCGAGTACAAACCTCAGCACCACGAGGCCGAAGTGGCGCGCGGTTGGCTGCAGCCAAGGCCAATAATTCCGGCACAGCCGGTCGTAGATGCGAAAAACCAGCAGATGGATCAGGTAAAGCCCGTAGCTGATGTAGCCCAGGAATCGGAGCACGGAATTGTTCACATAGTGTCGGCGAGCACTCGTTCCCAGCAGCATCACGAGCAACAAGAATCCCGCAAAAACTATGTCGATGACTGTCTCCTGTAACGCCGCGCCCAGCACGCGCTCGCGGGTCAATATCCCGAACGGGCGTCCAATGCCGGCCAACATAAAACCAACGGCCAGCAAAGTCCCACAAACGACAGCGACCGTTCTTCGCGAGGCCGAGGTCCGAAGAAAAATGGCAAGCAGACTGCCGGTCGCAAGTCCATCGGCTACGAACCACGTGTACCAGCCAAGTCCGGCAGTGTATCCCAGGCGGAAAGAGACGCCCCGGAGGACCGGTATCAACACGCACAGCGCTACCGTGATGATCGCCAGATGCCTTCGCGTCAGCTTGTAGATAACCGACGGCCAGAGGATGTAGTAATGCTCTTCGACAGCCAGGGACCAGAGCGGCCCATAGTCGGAGACAACACCAAACAGGGCAGTGACATTGGCAAGGTAGATGAAGCTCAGCCCCAGAAATCCCGCGGAAGCTTGATGAAGCACGCCGAGAATAATCAGCAGCAGGTAATACGCAGGCAATATTCGCAACGCGCGTCGAGTGTAGAAGCGGCGAAAGTATTGCGGCTTATCCTTGGAGTCGAGCAAAATGCCGGTAATCAGAAATCCCGAGAGAACGAAGAACAGGTTCACGCCCAGCCAGCCGGGTTGGGTCGCCTGCAGGAAAACTCGCGGCAATCCGCTGAAGGGAAAACTGCTGTATGACGAATAGAAAGCGTGCAACAGCAGTACGCCGATTATCGCGATGCCGCGCAGCGAGTCCAGCTCCGGCATCACTGGCCTGAGCAGCGGATCGGTTTTTGCCGGCAAGGATTCCATGGTCCTGAAGCTCCTCAGAGCTGCGCGAAATCGAGCTGTTACGAGAGAGCACTATTATCTAACATTTCCCTCTCTAAATTTCGGAAACCGAGATGACTTCGGCTCCCCGCGCAGCGGAACACTGCTTTCATACAAGCGGGTCTTAAATTCCGTGGACTTCGCAGGCCAAGCGAACTTCAAGACCGCTCGCGCTTGTGAGTGACCTTGTGAATCAGGAGGCTGCGGCAGGCAGTGGTTCAGGCTCGGGCTTGTAGGCAAATAACAGCGCTGCCATCAGGATCAGAGCCGAGAATGGCAGCAAGCCCACCAGAAACACCCTCACAGGTCCATTGCTCAAATGGTTCTGCAAATAGTCGGGGTAACGAGTTCCCGCGACCAGCGTACAAATGATCGCCACGAACAGAACCCAGGCCGGCCGTGAGAATCTTTCCGCTCGGAGATGGAACCAGACAAACAGCAACGGAAGAATCTCCAGAACATAGTAATGGCGCCAGGTGAAGGGCGCTATTAAGAGGGTGATCAGCGACATGACTGCCATGTCCCAGACGATGTCGCCGCGCCGATTTCTCTTGAGGAGGACTGCCAGGGCGCCCAGATAGACCGCGAATCCCACTGCTTTTCCGAAGGCACACAGTCCGCCCGGAGTTTGCGCAGGAATATGATCGTAATCCAGAATGTTGCCGTAAAAAATGTTCTGCACGATTCCTGTGAGCGAGTAGTTGTAAGGCCCGGGAACACCGCAGGAGAGCGCCGAAAGCTTGGAAAAGTACAAACGATGATTCTCCACCCCAAGGTGCCACACACCAATACCCATGAGGATAGCCATCCACAGCGTATAGGCGGCGAGCCATTTCCAGCGGCGGCGGATCACGAATACACCGACTGCCAGAACGGGAGTGAGTTTCACGATGGTGGCCAGGGCCAACATGAGAGCGGAAAGAACGTCGTGTTTCTTCTCCGCGAAAAAAACTCCGGCGGACCACGTCAGCAAGAGGAGGGCTCCGAATTGGCCCTTCTCCAGGGTGAGCATGTAGGGTTGGAAGGCGAAGCCCGCCAAGGTGCAGAGCAGCAGAGTCAATGGGCTGAACGCCCGGCACAGTTTCAAGCAAACCCATATGGCTAGAAAGAAGAAAACGTCGGTGAGAATGTTCCAGACCATGAATGCCAACTGGTAAGGTAACTTTCCCAGCGGGACCAATAGCACTGCGACAACTGGTGGAGCGCTGAAATGTAAAGTATCGCCAAGGCCATTCTGGTGGGCTACACGGTTCCACTCGGTGTCAGGCGGGATGCGGCCCAAGACCGCTTCTTTGTGGTCCGGCATGATGTAATACAGCGAATGCTGGCTGGGGTGGGCGGATCCTGCCAACTTTGCCGCCACGTAGTAGTGCGGGAAATCGATCGCGGAGCCAGTGGGGTGGGTGGCGTCTCGGAATGCCGTCCATTCCGCCGCAAACTGGTTGGCAGCAAAGACCGCCAGTAAAACCAGCACCGCGGAAGTCAACCAAGTTCTCAGACCTGTGGCACCGATTGTGGTTTCGCTCGACGCCGATTTGTGAGAAGTCGAGGGATTCACGAAGATACTTGAGCCATGTTAACAGAGAAGGAGTGACGGAAGGGCAACCGCCTCACGTTCCAGCATTCTTCCCTCATTGAGATGACTTCGGCTCCGTCGCGTTAATCACCGGAGCATCAGGTGGAATGTAATAAAGGCGGATGGTCTTGCCCACCTGCTCCTTCGGCGTGTACTGATCGAGCCAATCGAAAGCATGCGGCGGATAGGTTGCGTGAAAGACATCGCCCAAGCGCAACGAGCGCACGCTGATCGCCACCCATCCCCTGACTGGTTGAAAGGGAGGCGGTACTTCCATCTCGGGTAACCCCATGTAAGAAAGTTCAGCACTGCTCCACAGGGCAATGTACGCGTGCGAAACATGTTGGGCACGAAGCGCGTCGGCAAGACGATAAAGGTCCTGGCCACAATCCAGGTCGCAACCAGTGATCAGAACCTTGCTGGGATCTTTCCCAGCCAGAGGATTGAAGTAAGCGATGTAGTCACTTCGCGCTGCGAACGACGCAAGCCCTTGCCACAGCAATAGAGCCGCCAGAAGGGCCCTTCCTGCGAAACGTGCGCTCCCCGGAAGTTGCCACAAATTCGCCGCTCCAAATCCGCCAATCACTGCGAGCAAAGGGTACACAACCAGAACGTGCCGAAGGCCGGCGTCGTAGCTCACTCCCATGGTAACCAGCAGAACCGCAATCGCAGACACCGCCGGGGCCATCGCCTGCCAGCGCCTCTCGCGCTTGTATGCGAGCAGTGCCGCACCACCCAGCGCGCACAGGATCAGAAACGGCAAGGGCGACTTCACGGCGATTGCGACCAGAAAAAAATACCACCATCCACCGGCCTTGGCTTTCCCCAGTTCATAGCTGCGCGGCATACTCTGGTTGAGAACCCACGTGCTGGCGATCCCCTTAATCAGAGCGGGCGCGGGGAGCGCCCAGTCCGAAATCACCATGTCTCGTGCGACGCTTCGCACGGGCCCGGAGAGGTGCTGAAATGAGGGCATGTTTTCCCGAGTAACCTGCATACTTTCCCGGACATGACCGACGGAGAACCCGTATCCAGCCCAAAGCACGACAACTGCGATCGTTCCCGCTATCGCGACTCTGCCGATCCACACACCTCTATCGATCTTGGCCCGAGGTTCGCTCGGTCCAGCTAACAGCCACTTGCACAAAATCAGGCCCGTCGCGACTGCTGGAAAAAAGAGCAGGATTGTGAACTTTGTGAGCAATGCGAGTCCTGCGGCAATCCCCAGCCGGAGCGAGCATCCTCTCGTGGGTTTGTCGAGCCACACGGCGAACGCAAAAAATAATGCGAACTGCATGCACGAAGCCGGTAAATCGGTGTACGCCACACTCGCAAAGGCCAGTACAGTTGGGAGCGTGCTGACCAGCGCAGCCGCCAGCACAGCGGCAAGGTTTCCGAACTCCCGTCGGGCCCAGAGGAAGACGAGGACAATTTCGAGCACAAGAAATGGGAGCATGCCCGAACGGGCCAGAGCCAAAGTGCGGGCGAAATGCCCGCGACCGTAAATGATGTGATTGCCAACAACGTTGTAATCCTGCTTCCCGGGCTCGTCAGACGACAGACTTGGATAGCGCTCGCCGGCGAGAAGCAGCGGCAAGCCAATGGCGACACGCGCCAGAGGAGGGTGAACCGGGTCAAGCTTGTAGGTGTGTCTGTCTAACCATTCCATAGCCGCCGAGATGTGACAGGGCTCATCGAATCCCTGGGCGGTAAATGGGTACGTTTGAACGGTGCGAAGAACCGCGACCAGCGCCAGAACCGCGATCGCTAGCGCAACGAAGTGGGAACGCTTCACAGGCTTGCTTCCTCGTTTAACTCGATATTTTCCCGAAGCTTTGAGGCGTACTCACGGAAGGGCGCGATGTAGCCACTCATACGCCTCCCCGCAAACGAGAATACAGGAAATCCATCAAGGCTCCCTGGGCAAGCGCCTGTTCAAGCGAAGCAACGCTGCTTCCACCCAATCGGTTCTTCCCTCCGCGAATCTTCCCACCTCACGGAAGTCCGCGTCGCGAAACATCTCGCCGACATTCCTGGGCCAAGGCTACCAGCCGTTCGACATGCTCACTCCAGCTAAAGTCGCGCGCACGCCGCAGTCCGTGGTGCGACAGTTTTGCCGCCAACTCCGGTGATTCTTGAGTCTGCATTACGCGTTCCGCCAACGCCTCGGGAGAAAAACGGGGAAAATAGACTGCGGCATCCCCGCAGATTTCGCGATGCACCGGCAAATCTGACGCCACCACCGGCAAGCCGCTCGACATCGCCTCGATCAGTGGATGAGCGAAGGATTCCGCATAAGCCGGGGTCACGTAAACGTGACAGGCACGATAGAGGTGATGAAGCGAGCGATACGGAATCGTTCCGAGCTCGACGATATTCTGGTGACCGAGAAGATCGTTCGCCAGCGACGCCGCAGACTCGGTTCGATATGTCCCCGGATTCTCCTCCGACTTCAGTCGGCAGGTGAGAAAGAGCTTTACCTGCTTTCCCTTCAGCCGACTGCTCAAGATGGGCATTGCCCGGAACAGCGTTTCGAAATTCCGGTAGTAGTTGTAGTGGCTTACAAAAAGCAGGCGGAGCGCGTTTTTGCCTTGCTCAAGCTGGGCTTTCGCTGCGGCTGGCAAGGGCGCATCGTCGCTCGTAAAAGCATCCCCGTCAAACCCATGGTGCACGGAAAGCACATTCCTGCCACTCCACCGGCTTAGCTCCTGGGCAAACGCTTCGCTAGGAGCGACGGTAAACTCGGCACGGATTATGGATCGCCGTGCCAACCAGCCCTTAATCAAAGTGTCCATCCATATCGCGTAGTCTCCGCGAGCACGAACATCGCGGAGAAAATCGCCGGAAGTATAGAGTGAGTTACGAGACAACAGTATCTGAGGAACGGGAGAGTTCCAGAGCGCAAAATTGCCAGCGGAGATCAATACCTGCGCGCCGCTGCGCCGGATCAGTTTCGGCAGTGCCGTCTGCTCGCGAATAAAACGCCGAGGCGCGCTCCATGAGTCCAGCTCTTCGACAAACGAGAGGTTTGGCAGTTCCCCGAATTCCCGGCGGATTGCCGGATTCAGCAGTACAGCGGTTTCCGTGTCCACTCTCCGAGCGAGCTGTGGAATCACGTTGCGCAGATAAGTAAGGCCTCCGCCCGCACTTGCAGCCAGGCCATTAACAAACAGCCTGATCATCGGTTGGGCACGACCGCTCCAAAAGCGTCTGACGACGGACGAGAAACTCGGGGAACAAAACTGGCTGCAGGGACCACAACGGCATCGGGGACAAAATCCGTGAGTAGAAAGGCGATGACCCAGAAATAAACACAGCCGTAATAGCCCACGGCAAAAAGCCAATCTTCGAAATTGGCGTGGATCAGACCCGCCAACACCACCATGGCTAGCGGAATCGCGTAATTGCGTGGGTCCGCGGTTCGCCTCATCCACATACAGACTCTCCCTATATTCAATACCGTCAACCCCAGGAGCGCAACGAAAGGCACGCCGCCCAACAGTCCGACCCACTCTGCCAGGGTCATGTAGCTGCTGCCGTGCTCACCAACCGTCTCGGCGCTTGAAGCAAACCTGCCAAAATTCAACCCGGGATCCTCGCCCGTCGGACTCGTGCCGTATCCCGTTCCGAACAACGGATGCTCTTTGATCGAGGTGATCGCCTTCTCCCAAGGTGACCGCCGCGAGGCCATTATCCCCGCTTCTTTGTGCCCCTTGTAAAGCATCGCATCTTTCATTTCCCCCAGCGACTTGTACAGGGTTTCTGGAGCCAAAGTCCCCGTAAACGCAACCAGGAGCACAACCAGTCCCGCCACCTTCATCATTAACCTGTACTGGTGCAGGCAAAGAAGGAAGACAAAGGTGACCACCACGACCGAAATCATTGCCGCGCGTGCCATGCTGAAATGAACCAGGTACGTGCAAAGCAACAGCGCCACCAACCGGCGGAACTTCACCACGGGTCCATCGGTGTTGAGCCATCCCCACAACAGGACGGGGAACACTCCCACACTCATCACCAAGCCCAGGGAGTTGGGATTACCCCAGATACTTTGACCCAGGCCGAAATAGCAGGTCGCCGTACTAAATGCGGTTATCTCGCATCCCAAAAGCAGTCCACGAAAAAAACGGTCCTCCCGGCCGATAGCAGCCCTACGAGCGCCCGAAGCACAATACGTAAAAAGGAGGAGGAGGCTCAAAGCTTTCAGAGACGCCATTTGTATGTACGAAGAAACGGTAGCGGAGACAAACGCGGAGCAGACGCAAAAGAACGCGATCAGATGTAACGCCCCAAAAGGCCTGCGTGGATTCTTCGTCCAAGCGATGTAGCCAACGACTGCGCCCGTAAACAGTACGACCCAACGTCCCCTTACGCCGAAGCCTTGCAGGGGGACATTCGCGCCCGCCCAAACAAAGGTGACGATCAACAGAACCATAAAACGCTGGTCATATTTCCAGACGCCGGCGATCATTATCTCCAGCATCAAGATCATCCCCAGAAACGAAACGTCGCCCAAGTACTGCAAATGGGTATAGAGAAGATACAGCGCCAGGCTCAAGCCCAACCCAATGCCAGCCAACTGCATCGGCTTTAACGAACTCATCGAGCCCCCGTCCCGGCCGGAATCGCAGCCGCGGCCAAACCATCGGCGCATGCCTCCGGTGAGTAGTTCCGAATTCGTTCCAAACTGCGCGCGCTCATCTGTTGCCTGAGGTCAGGCTGCCTGAGCAAGGAATCGATTGCTACGCTGAGTTTCTCAGAATCACGGGCTGGCACGATGTAACCGTTCCACCCATCTTCCACCAAGTCGGCTGAACATCCGGCGACGCTGCTCACGATAATCGGAAGCCCACACGCCATTGCTTCATTCACCACCAAACCCCAGGTGTCGCTGTGCGTCGGTAGAACCAATGCCTCCGCGAGCGCATATAGACCAGCCAGATCTTCCCGCTGCGTGAATCCGGGAAAACAAACTGTCCCCGGGTTGATCCGCTTTGCCCGCTGCGTCAGTTCCTCTCTGGAGACGCCATCGCCCGCAAACACTAAACCCACCCCGGATCGTAGCCCGTGCTCTAGTTTGGCATAAGCTTCGAGCAGATCAAAAACCCCTTTTTCCGGCACCAACCTTCCCGCCAACAGAAGAAACCGTCGCGGGAGCCCGAACTTTTCTCGAAGTGCGGCCGGCTTGCTCCTCGCTCCCGCCGCTTGCATCGCAAAGAAACGGTTATCCACTGCGTTGGGTGCGGTAAGAATGCTCTCTGCCGCAGCGCCCAGTGAACGCAGATACTCGAAGGCGGCCTTGCCCGGTACCACAAAACCATCGCAGCGCTTCAGGAAACGTCGTTTCAAGAATTCTACCGGCGTGCGCCAGCCGCGTATATCTAGTGCGTTGCTCTCCGACCACAGAACGAACCTGACCTTCCGGCGGCGTGCCCACCTCAAAGCCAGCCAGTAGGCAATGTAATTGTATCCGCCACAAATGATCGCTTCCGGGGAAAACGCTTCCAAAGACGCCGCGAGCTTGGCATTCAACAGAACGTGCGAACCGCCGATGCGAGATCGCCACGAGGGCAGCACTTCGTACGAGAAGCGAATTTCATCTTTATACACGCGCCATTGCCTCAGGATAGGATCCGTTTCGGAAAGAAAGATCACTTTCAGATCGATTCCCTCATGCTTCGCCAGTGCATTGAACACCGGGATCCGATACGGAGAGATGATCTCGGTCAAGATGGCAATCCGGCGAGTCATGCCCGCCGCTCGCACAAAGATCTGAATGAACGCCGCTCTTGCTCCATGCCGTTCTTTAGGCTCGCTTCCCTCGACGCGCTTGATGGTTGACCACGGCCAACTCCATCAACTCCTGCCACTGCTCGGTGATCTGGTCCCAGTCGAATTTCTTGGAATGCTCGATGGCCGCCAATGACATCCGAGCCGTGAATTCCGGCTCGCGCATCAAGCGGCTGAGCGCTTCACTCATCTGATCATCGGAAGAAGCCAGCAGCCCGGTAATCTCGTCGACGACGTAGTCGGGGTGATAAGAACTTCGCGCCACGCAAGGCAGTCCGCACGCCGCCGCTTGCCCCAACACCTGAGGATGCCCCTCCAATTCACTCGGAAAGAAAAATATCCTGGCACGGCGCATCTCTTCACCCAGTTGCGCAGCGTTGAGGTGGCCGAGAAATAAAACGTTGCTGCATTTGAGATCTTGTGCCAGCCGCTGGCACGCGCTTTGCTCTTCTCCCGCACCAGCCAGCAGGAATTCCCACTCCCGATGTTTGGCAGCCTCCCGAACCACCAGTTCGGCCCGCTTGTACTGACGAAACGAGCCCGCGAACAGCACACGCGGCCGCCCTCTGTCATCTCTTGGCTCTGCCGGCGGAAAGTAATAGCGCCGGTCGATACCGTCGTAAACCGTTCGCACATTCCGCCCTCCGAGTCTCTCGACGGTCTCGGACATGTAGCGGCTATTCCCCGCAACCACATCGGACTCCCGAATTGCGCGCCATAGAATCGGCCGGTTCGAGTCCGGTGTTAGTCCTCCGGAAACTACGTACGTGACTAGCGCCGACTTCCAATCCACCTTCGCGCGAGCGGAAAGAAACGCGGCATCGAGCGGACCTTCCCGCGGAAAGAAGTAGACATCCGGAATATGGCGAAGCATATGCCATAAAGCGCGCGCCGTATTCCCGCTTTTCCTCCATCGTAGAATTCTAGTGTTCGGGCGGGCAGCGATTCTCGGATCCACTGTGCCTTCGCCGAACATCACCACCCGGAAGCGCGATGGATCCATTCGCGCCACAACTTCCTTCACCGTAAGATTCTGGGCATTGGTATTCGTCTCGTCAGCGAAGGAGGGCGTAAATACCGTAATCATGCGGTTGGCAAACAACAACGAACGGCAACATGTATGTCCTGAATCGTCGGACTTCCATTCTAGCCCAAGATCTCGCAGCGAAGTTCGCGCAACCGGGCCCGCAGGCGCGCCATGCCATCTCGGCCCGCAACCGTTCTCCCCAGGTGTTCACGGGCGGTTTGCAACAGTCGCTTTCGAGCTTCGAGGGCAGGCCCAGCCACGCCAGAATGAGTCTCTGCCGGGTCCGCGTCCAAGTCGTATAGCTCCTCAGTCGCTCCCGGCTCCATTCGCATGACCAACTTGAAGTGGGTATCACGAACCCCGAGCAGCCTGGGCGCGCTCCGGTTTTCGGTGCGGAAGGGATTGGTACAACCGTAGGCACACTCGATGATCGCGGGATCGTCCCAGGCCTGCCCTCGCTGCAAGTTTGTCCACAGACTCCGCCCCTGGAACGCAGATGGAGCCTGCACACCCATGATCTCCAGCAGAGTGGGCGCAAGGTGCAGATGGCTCATCGGAGAAGGCGGCACCTTCACGGCTCGGTCTTCGAAGCCGGGAACACGGATCAAAAGCGGCACGCGAACGATTTCCTCAGTCAGCCGAACCGGTGGGTGATAACGCCCGCCGTGGTCGAGAAATTCCTCGCCGTGATCCGCGGTCAGAGCAAGCACACAATCTTCCCAGAGATGCGATTGCCTGAGACTCTGCACCAAACGGGCTATCTGGCGGTCCGCCGACCGAATACCAGCGTCGTATAACTCGATAACTTCATCCCGCTTTTTTCGCAAGCCGGAAGGAATCAGGTCCGAACGGTTCCAGTATTCATTCAGATAGCGGGCGCGGCCAGGCTCGATGTCTCTTCCCGTCAACTCGCGAAACGCCTCATTCGGCGGGTAGTACGGCGCATGCGGATCCATCAGATGAAGCCAGAGAAAAAATGGACGCTCCTCGACCGACGCCAGCCACGACTGCGCCTCGTCCACCACCATGCCAGCGGCGGGAAATCTTCTCAGGGCGTCGACGCTGGAAACCGCCGGTACAATCTTCATGCAGTACTGAAAGTACAGTTCGTTGTAGAGCCGGTTGAGTCCAATCCCTCCCGCAAAACTTCTTATCGCGCGATTCAGTTTGCCGCGTACGGAAGGTCCGGGCGGCGTTTCCGGACCGCCGGTGTTCTGAGTCGCCCGCACCTCGAAGTCCAGAAAATCGCGGAAGACATCGAATCCTTCGTGGTAGCCGAAGCGCGGCGAAATATATGGATTGCCCGCCGAAAATGCGCCCGTGGCATAACCAGATTCACGCAGAACGGTTGCCAGCGTGCTTTCGCCAGGAGCAACCCCAAGCACATCGCGGCCCAACGCCAAAGGCATACGCGAAGCAAGAATTGACGGAAGCGAGTAGTACGTAGGCGCGCCGGCGACGATGGCCTGTGGCACAACGAAAGACTCAGACGCCAGCGAATCCAGGAAAGGGGTGGTGGGGTGCGAATACCCGTAGAATCCGCAGTGATCCGCACGCAGGCAGTCCACTGTGATCAACACCAGTGATCGCCTGCGCTGAGCGGAGTTTTGAGTCACGTTACCTTTTCGCTCCCGTAGTGGTCACACCCACTCGCACTCTCCCGTCTTCTCCGGCATAAGAACCCTCGGTGGCCAGAGAAAACAAATCCGCGTCATGCAAATAGAGCAAGTCCGGCCATTTTTTTTCAATTGTCGTCAGGAATTCATCCATGAGCTGCAACGTCGGCGTCCGGAAGTCTTGTATCGTCGAGTGAAAATTGATCGCGTGAATCGAGATCACTGCGGGCACGCCGGCCGCGAAACACTCCCCCACCTGTGTCACCAGTTTTCCCACCTGGCACCGCTCGATGGCAGGCTCGATTTCAATCGTGCGAAAAGTAACCAACATTCCTCTTCCATCCAGATACGGACCTCTCCGCTCGCCCGGTCCATTCTGTGCAACCCGCACTCCGTTTTCGAGCCAGGCCGTTCTTGAATCCGCGTTGGCGCGAAAGCCGGGCGCGCATCCGCTAAACGGCGACACAGCAAACAACTCGCGAAAGATTTCCGCCGCGCGTGTGATCGCATCCCGTTGTTCCGCTGCCGACAAGAATCGGCGTTCGGGCTGCATCTCAGGGTCCCAATACTCGTATCCGATCCAAGGCATTCGCCAGTGAATATACGGAGTTTGCGCATGCCACAGTTTCCTGATCAGTTCCGCCCGTTCTCCACCGGCGTCCAATTCCCGCGCCACCACACGTTCGCAAAAATGAGTCAGCCCATGCAAAGCAGGATAGAACAAGCGCTCGCGAATGCCCCGCCGATACGCCTCCAACAACCCCGGACGACACCACTTTCCCGGCAAGCCGTCGGTCAGCGGCCGCAACGGAATTTGTTTCTGACCGTGCTCGAAGCAGCGGTCGAAATCCACGTTGGCCATGATGAAATTCATGACCAACAACGGCCTGCGCCCGGTCGAATCCCGGTGCTTGCTCAAAACTTCCCCGAGCGCGTGCAGATCCTCGGCTGTCTCCAGACTGTAGAAGTCGTAAGGCTTCTCACCCAGATTCAACCCGGCTGCCCGGAGCTCTCCCCATCCCTCACGATCCCGCACTCCAGCGCGACCCCAATCGTCACTCTGAAATAAAACCAGCGGCCGATCGAAGAAGAAGCCCTTGACCGGCGGGGGGGTTCGAAATCGATTCCAGATTTTTCGGATGAGACTCATTGCGAGCGGCTGTTTAGTGTCTTTTTCAACTTGGGTATGAAGTCCAATATCGAACAGAGTCGGCGGTCCAAAGGATACCTGTAGGCGGGGGCAAAATGGACCACGGATTGGCAGAAGCCTCGTTTGAACAAAGCCGGACCCGTGTTGATGCCCTCGCGATACCCTCCGAAATCATAATCAACGCATCCGTGTTCTTTCGCCCATAGAATGGCACGCCATTGCAGCAAGTGGCCGGCGCTCAGGCGGTTATCCTTGGTTGTGGCGCCAAGAACATACCAGGACCGCGTCGCCGCCCTCACCACCAACGTGCCACCGAGCAATGTCGTTTCCTTGAACGCGAGCAAAACGGCTCCTCTGTCCTTCTCGTGCATGATCCGCCGCAATATGTGCGACAGATCGCCCGCCTCAAGGCCAACGAAGTCCTTTTTTTTCGCCATCTCAAAATAAATGCACTGGAACTCCTGCAGATCTCCCTCGTCCTGTGCGAACCTGATCACAATCCCTTGCTGCTCAGAGCGTCGGATTTCGTATCGGGTGGCCTTCCGAAAACTGCTTAGTAACTCGTCATTTCCGGCGGCCAAATCCAGGCGCAACGAACTCCTGCGCTCCGGCAGCAACTGCCACCCGTCGCGAGACAAGGCGCTTCCGACGCTCCATTCCGGGCGCTCAACCCAGTCGGGGGCAATCTCGACGTACGCGAAGCCAAGTTCCTTGCTCTTTTCCAGAAGCTTGCCGAGCCCGTACAGCGTCAGATCGGCATCATCGCAGGCGGGGCCGCGGTAGACCATCAAGCTGCGAACCGGTCGCAGCCACCGGCCCAAGGGAAACGTAACCCCACAGAGAGCGAACCAACGCATCTCGCGTTGGTCCCGCAACATGGCACAATACACGTCTTCCCGCTCATCGCCCGCTTGTCCTCCCATCCAATTGGGAAATTGGAACGGATGGCTACTGCTCTGGCGGTCAAGAAACGCCTCGATCTCCCGGTGCATGCCGGGAACTACCTCTTGTTTCTGAAGGAATTCAAAATCCATGGCGGAGCAAAACGCAGGGCGAACAAACGACAACCTCAACTTTCAGCCGTTAGATGTAGCCAAGAGCTTTCAATCTCTCTTCGATGATGCGCCGCTCCTCCTGGTCTAGCGTTACCGAATCCCGGCGAGTGACCTCCTCCAACAGAAACACGATCAGTTTTTCCAGGTTTGCGAATCGCACCCCGTAGAGTTCTTCCGCCGCTGAGCAGAGATCCTCCGGCAGACTTACTTGTCGTAACGATACTGTCATCGGGCCTCAATCCTCATCATTCCGAGCATTGCGCGTACTCTTGACGTTATTGCTCCCGCTACCAGACGGTCATCCTCATCCAAGCCAGCAAGCAGTGCCAACACGATAAAGGCGATGTAGCCCAACAACAGACCGGCCACGATCGCGAGAATTACATTGTGGAACCAACTCGCCTCCATACTCACCAGAGCAACGATCACCGCACTACCCAACACCGGCAAGAACAGCCGGACATAGCTTCGATTATACGGAGTCAGTCCGAGAAGCGCTTTCACTTCACGCAAGTAGAGAAGATTGATGGCGGCAGTTGTCGTCGCGGACACAACAATCGCTCCAATGATGCCCCAAACCGGTATGAGAGCAAGGTTGAAGATGATGTTCCCAACTACAACCTTCACCTGCACTCGAACCAGGCGGTCCTGGTGCCCAGACATAATAAGCAAAATGCCGGCGGAGCCCGCGGCACAGTTGACCATTTGTCCGAGGGTTCCGATGATCAGAATTGGCCATCCGGCTCGAAACTCGCTTCCGAATATCTGCATCAGTGGCGCGGCAAAGACACAAACCACAATCGCCAGCGGAATAGTGAATCCAAGAATCCACTTGGTGAGAGTCTGATAGAGCCGCTGCAAAACTTCCAGTTCCCGGCGCGCATGTAAGTCCGCGATCGTGGGGGAAAAAATCTGATTCACCGATTGCAGCAGGATCGGCAAGAACGCCGTGACTGAGGCCGCTACCACGTAGATGCCCACTCTCCGGGCGTCGAGATAATAGCCCAGCACAATCTTGTCCAACGAAACAAAAGTGTATTCCAGCGTCTGCACGGCAAACAGACTGGCAGAAAACCGGATTACTTCACGTTGCAGGGCGGGAAGTTCGCCGACCACCGAACGGTAGCCCGGCGGCGTGAGCTTCCATGTCGCCACCGCCAGCAGGATGACCGTGATCAGACCGGAGGCAATCTGTGCCAGCAAGTACCCCGACAGGCCCATGCCAAGCAGCAGCAGCCCGACGCCGAAGAGCATGTTGAGCGGAGTACCAATGAAGTTCGTGATGATCGTTCTGCGAGCGACATCCTTGAATCCGGCAAGGCATTGTCCAAAGAATAAAGTGAAGCTCCCCAAGACCATCAATGCCGCAAACGCTGCCATGTACTTCGACAATGCCGGCGTGTGGTAGAAGCGATCCGCCACCCACCGGCGTATCCAGAGCATGATGGCGGCCACAATCGAGTTGGCCACCGCAAGCACCGCAATGCCGCGCCAGAGGAATCCTTTAAGCTCCGCATAGCGTCCGGTTCCGTTGTATACGGCCACGTACCGAGCCGCAGCCTGAGGTAGCCCCAGAGCCGCGATCAATCCGAGCACGCCGCCGACCGTCATGCCCAGCGCATAGATACCCAGCGCCTCGGCTCCCAATACCCGCGCCAGATAGATTTTGAAGAGATATCCCAGGCCCGCGGTAAACAGAGTTCCCACGAAGAAGACTGCCGAATGACGAGAGATATGACCCATCTCGCTGCGAAATTGCGCCGCATGATTCTCAGAGACACGGCTGGCAGATTCATCGCGGGGAGCGCCCGGCGGCTGCAGCGCCTGGAGGTCTGTATCAGGGATGTTCAAAATATGCCTGTTTGCGCGACCGCTGAGCGAGCGGTGCGTCTTGAATAACCGTCATATACGAACCGGACGATAATCCGGGCTCAGGCGGGACGCCTTCTGCATTACCCCGAAAATAGGCAAATAACTGGGAGCGTTCCGTCTGTCCACAAGGGTACACCAAGGGGGAATTCAAGAAGAATTCGCTCCTCGCCGCTGGTATTGCTGCCGCAAAGCAAATGGAATTGTGGTCCGCCTGAGTTGTCAGCTTCAAGACAAATTTGTCGATAGACCACCGCCATACAAACTGCATCCAAGTTGCGCTTATAGGATCCTCGACAGCAGCGGATCTCAGGAGCGCGCGAAAACCCAGCCAGCCCGCTTCACCTAGCGTGGTGGCAGCTTTTTCGACTGGTTTCAGGAATTTGCATACGACGCCAAGGACATCTTCGACAAATCCGATAATGCAAAACTCAAGAATCAGAAGGCATTGGACGCGGCCGGAAAATTCCTGGTCCGAAATTTTTGGCACCCTGTGCGTGACGGAGAGCGGGTTTTTGTTGGTTTTCTGTCGTAAGGAACGAGGCGCCCGAAATATCTACTGAGCTCTTCTGCGAAATACGCGCTGGGCCGATTGCCTCAGTCGCCTTTGCTCGTGCTAATCGGCTCCGCCGGTTTGTTATGCTTCCTCAGGATTTCGTCCACCAGAAACAAGTCGGTGAGCAATGCGCGGAGATGAATGGATGCGTTCAGATTATCGATCAACTGAGAACTGATGGAGGCTTGGGCGAGAACCAGTTCAATGGCGGCAAGAGAGTCGCGAGAATCGCGATCGAGCACGGCAAAAAACGCCTCGTATTTGTCGGCTGGCTCAAGTCCTTCCTCTCTTACCGCTGCTGCACATGCTTCGGTCAGCCCGGACAATGCCAGCACTGCGCGTCGCAGGAACTCACGGACTTGTGCCCCCGATTTGCTGCCTTCGTCGCTAGCGAGCCCCTGGGCTGCGTAGGCCAACATAAACTCATAGCACTCCTCCACGGTCTCGCAGCGGCTCGCAATTTCAGCCAGCATCGGTTAGCCCTCGGCCTTCCAACCCCTTGGATGTAGATGGTGAAGCAGATGAAGACGAAGGTGTCTCGACCACCCATCGATTGGGATCGTGTTCTTCCAAATAAAAGTCGCGGCTCATCCAACCGAAGATCATCGATTTCGTGATCGTCAGTTTCTCCGGGCGCAGTCCGAAGTAGACGTGCACCATGATTAACGCGATCAGTCCGACGCCGGCCAGTCCGTGCAGCACGTACATCATGCCCCAGGTCATGTCGCTGAACAGATACGGATTGCGGGGAAAGAAGACGGTGCGCACGCGAAACATCATGAACACACCAGTTATGATCGCCGAGAGACCAGCCGCGATGATGGCGCCGTGGTAGAGCTTGTTCTCCAAAGGATATTTGGCGAATCTGTCCGGTGGCGGCTCAGGCTTCCCGGCAGCCCTCACCATTCTTCGCCATGCGTCCCGCAGGTCAATGCGGTCCGGCCAGATCGCCCAGAAGTCCAGGAAAAAGGATGCGTGGATGATGTGAAAGAGGATGGAAGCGGTCAACACAACGCCGGCGATCCAATGATAGGTCACCCAATTGAACTGCACGCCCACCTTCGGCAGGAAAGCAGTGAACAGCAATACGAACATGGAAGCTGCCATGATCCAGTGGAACAGACGCGCAGCCAGCGAGTGTCTGGGCACATGGTCGGGGATGCGCGCCGCTACGGCCGGCGAAATACTGCCCGCAAACTCCCTTGGTTTGGCAAAATATCGCAGGTAGGTGACATGAACTATAAAGAAGAGGAATCCCGCGATCACCGCGACCCAGATCAAGAACCAGGCAATATGAATCGGGACATTCTGCCCCCACGGACTCGTCGCCCACTCTAAGAAGCCCATGTTGCTTCCTCCACTCTCGCTCCCTGTCTGATGATGGCGCGCTTCACCAGATTTCGCATCAGCGGGATTTTGTAGGCGTTGAACTGTAATGGGACCGCTCCCTGCACGGCCACTCTTCCCGCCATCTCTCCTGTCGCGGCGTTGCGTGGCTTGCCAAGAACTGCATCTTCGACTGCCTTTAGCCTTAACGGACGTGCGGCCGCGCCGTTCACGGCGATTCGGATGCGCTCAATCGTCTTACCTGAATTCTCTCCCGACGTCACCATGGCTGAGGCAACGTTCATGAGCGGGAAGTCCCAAACATTGCGGTCTCGAATTTTCTCAAAATAAAACTGTGCACCCGCCCACGTGGAAGGAATACGAATCGCCGTAAGCAAGTCCCCGGGCTGCAAGATGTGCAGGCGGGTAATGTCGATGTCAGGACCGATGAAGTAATTTTCCGCGTCGACGACACGCTCACCTTTCCGCGTGCGGATGACAAACTTGGCGTCGAGGGCAATCAGGGCCGGGGCTGAATCGGAGGGATTCACCGCCACGCAACGGTCAGCCTGCAGAATCGCGTGTTCGCGGTTGCGGCCCTCCGGTGTATCGGCATAGCAAATGTTGCCGCCGGCACGGTAACAGGGCCAACCACTGCGGTAATACCAGCAGCGCGTATCCTGCGAAACATTTCCGCCAATGGTTCCCTGGTTGCGGATCTGGGGTGATGCCACTACTTCCGCAGCCTGCGCCAGCAGATCGTACTTCTGCTTAATGATGGGATGATTCACGACTTCGGTGAGCGTCGTCATGGCGCCGATTTCGATACCGTCGTTGCCGTTATTGCCGGAAGCGCGAACTCCGCGTAGTTCCTCGATTCCGCTCAGATCGACCACAGCCTTCGGCTTCTTGATTCGATCCTTCAGCCAGTCGAAGCTATCGAGTCCTCCGGCCAACACCCAGGCATCGGGTCCGTGCTGTTCGAGAAGCTTCTGCGCGTCGGCGACGGAAGTCGGCTGAAACAGTTCGAAAGCGGCCATTACGTCTCGTATAACAGCCATAACTCTCCTTCAAATCCGCATCCAATCTGGGCCATCAAATGTGGGCCATCAGCGGATGCTGCATCGGCCGGCCCGCTTCGAGCGACGTCAGAATCGTATCGGCGTTCACCGGAGCACGCTGAAAAATCTCGTCTCCCAATGCATCCGACAGGGCGTTCAAGATCGAAGCGCACCCACCTCCAACCGGAGGCTCACCGACGCCGCGGGCACCGACCGGCGTCTCCGGGTCCGGAATATCCAACGCAGTCCATTGCATGTCGACAGGTACATCGAGAATTGTCGGCGGCTTGCTTTGGTAGAACCGCTTGGAGAGCATCTCGCCGTACTGCGGATCGAAAACCCATTTCTGGCCGAGCGCATGACCCATGCCGAGCGTCGAACGACCGAGCATCTGACCGCCCAGCGCTCGGGGATGGATTACTGTGCCGACATCACCGGACGCGAGGAAATCGACGATGTAGTACTTGCCGGTTTCGACATCGACTTCAACCTCCGCGAAACTGGCGACATAGGAATACGTCGAGCCATCGCGTGGGTAGTTGTCCTTGGCAGCCACCACCAACCCTTGGCCAGCCAAAGCCGCAACCGACGCCTTCGTCAATTTGTGGATATCGGCTGGCGCCTCACGGCCATCGTAGACGCCGCCTAATTCAATCGCGTACTTTGCCGCCTGCGCCAAAGTCATGCCGGCGCCACCGCCTTTGCGGAAAACGCGTTCGTTCGCTACCACGTACTGCTCCGGCTTGCCGCCGAGTTTCTTCGCCGCGATCTCCTGAAGCTTCTGCCTGGCAGCCATTGCCGTGGCATATGCTGCCCGCGTCATGGCGTGAGTTGTCTGACTTCCGCCGGAAACGCAGGTGAACGGAAGATCTCTCGACGTGTTGCCCCAGACTACATTGCATTTTTCCCAGGGCACGCCGAGAACCTCCGCACCCACGCGATGTACATCCATCACCGCCTCGGTTCCCAGGTTGCCGATTCCAGATTGGAAAGTGATGCGGCCATCCGGCTTGATGACGAGCAGCCCGTCGAATCCGATGGTGCCGCCGACGTAGCAGCTAAGTGAAACGCCAACGCCGCGAACTTTCATGCCTATCTTCTTAGGAGTACGCGCAACCCGCTCGCTCCATTTGAACTGCTCCGCGCCACGGTCGAGCGCTTCTTTCAGGAATGCGCTGGTGGCGTACTGGCGTTTCCCCTGCACTACTGGTCCCAACAGTGCCTTGCCCTCGGGGCAGTTGATGCGGCGGATCGCTACCTGGTCAACTCCAAGCTTGCGCGCGGCCTTCGCGATGATCGGCTCGATAATGACAATCCCCTGCAGCCCGCCCGGAGAGCTCTGCGCGCTGCGCGGCGGGGTGTTTGTCAGCACCGTCAACCCGCGCCAGCGCATGGCTTGCGGCTGGTATAACAGCGAAACGATGCGTCCCGATGAAGGAGCATCACCCACTGCGTCGTAGGGACCGTTGTCGCAAATGACGAACATATCGAGGGCCGTGATGCGTCCCTCTTTCGAGAAACCGACTTTCATCCGTCCCTGAAAGCTGGGACGAGCGCGTCCGATGAAGGTCTCCTCCTCGCGGCTGATGCGCATCATCACCGGAGCATTCGTTTTCTTCGCCAGCAGCGCCGGGATGATCATCGTCACTCCACCGGTGATCTTGCTGCCGAACCCGCCACCAGTGTATTCGCTGATGAAAACAACTTTGTCAGCATCGATGTTCAACCATCGTGCGATCGCGGGCCGTGTTTGCGCGGTGCTTTGCGTGCCCGTGTAAATGTAGACTTTGCCGTTTTGCCAGTACGACATGGCGCTGCGGGTTTCAAGAGTCTGATGGCTGGTGTCTGGAGTGACGAACGTCTCGTCAAGCACGAGTGCCGCATTCTTGAAGCCTGAATCGAGGTCGCCGTATGTCCATTCGTCGGGACTCTTGCCCATCGGAAGACGGCCGTGCTTTTCCTCCTCGAAGTCAGCCTTGGTCCACTTGAGTTCCGTGACTGCTGGGGTGCCTGGACCTTGCGGCGACGCGGGCCGGGTCCAGATGTTGCCATCCGTTCGCGGGTTGGGACCACCCGGCCGCAAGGTTTCGAGCGGATCGATCACGAAGGGAAGCGGTTCAAAATCGATTTGGATTTTCTCGATCGCTTCCGCGGCGGTAAATTCGTCGACTGCGGCTACTGCAAGAACCGGTTCGCCCTGATAAACCGGCTCCATCGTGAGACCGCGCTCGCCCCACTTGCTGGCCTTGATCACCGTGCCATTGTCAGTCAGCGTATCGGCTGGCGCGGGCAGTTCGTCCGCCGTGAGAATAGCTTTAACGCCGGGCATGGCAAGCGCTGCTTTCGCATCGATGCGCTTTACCCGCGCATGCGGCATCGGGCTGAGCAGCAGTTTGCAGAACAGCATGCCTTCCGCGCGAAAGTCCTCGGCGTACTTTGCATTGCCCGTGACTTTTGCATAGAGGTCAGGGGTCTCGTAGTTCTTGCCAATCAGCTTGTACCCGGCGCCGTAGGTGCGCTCAGGAGCTTTGGTGGGATCCGCAGCCTTTTTGTCATCCACGAGTTTATTATCGTTAGCCACGCGACGACCTCCGCATATTCTCCGCACCGCGCATCAACGCCGTAAGAATCTTGTCGTAATCCTGGCAGCGGCAGAGATTTCCTGAGACACCGCGTGCCAGTTCCAGGCGGGTGGGATTGGGATTCGTTTTCAAGAATCCGACCGCGGTCATGATGAAGCCAGGCATGCAGAACGCGCACTGGAATCCCTGCTCGTCGATGACACCCTGCTGCACCGGATGCAAGGTTCCGTCGTTGGCTGCCAGACCTTCGATCGTCAATACCTTCCGGCCACGCACCGTGTGCGTGAGCACCGAACACGAATAGAGTGGAATGTCGTCGATAAGGACGGTGCAGGATCCACATTCCGCGCGGTCGCAACCGAGCTTGGTGCCGGTCAGTCCCAGCTTGTAACGCAGCGTCCATGCCAGCGTCTCTTGCTTCATGACATCGACCCGCCGTTGCTGACCGTTCACATTGAGAGTGATGAGGCGCTCGCCCACGCCGGCAGCCAACTGTTGTCCCTGCAGCATAGACGAGGCGCGAAAAAGATAACCAGCGGAGGAGACGGCCACCCCGCTGCTGATGACGCCTTTGATGAAGTTGCGCCTTGAGACGGCTTTCAGCACGCCTTCTCCCGGCACGTCTTGAATTGCGTCTGAATTTACCTTCCCTGTCATGCTCGGTCACCTTTATCTGGGCCGCCGTCGTTCGAGGCTTGCTTCTAAACGTCGATGTGAGGCCACATCATTTAAACAGTTCGATTATCAGAAAGAATGCCCGGATTCGGAAATTTTCGATGCAGCTAGTATAAGCGCGCCGCTCGTTGGCAGGGACTTTCCATAGACGGCCGTGCTGCTTGCCGCCGTCTGTTCCGAAGCGGGCGCCTGAGCGGATCCTGTGGTCGGTGGATGAATACGTGATGAAAAGCGAATTGCCGGAACGGCTGATACCGATCATCGAACGAGCGCACAGCCGTGTACCGCGTTCGGACGAACGATCCCAGCGTGACGGGGCCGCAGCGTAAAGCGCTATGGCGAGTTTGCAACAGCTACAATTCCCAGCGCACACGCCACCTGGCAAGTGAGCAATATTGAACAGCCGGCGCCGTGCGCCTTCGCTAAACTGCCTGCTGCATAGACCGTGGTTGAGAAGGGACTGCCGGACAAGGCACTCCCACATGAGGCTTGACGGCACATTCCCTCTAGCGGTGCAGACTGGGCTTCTCTCTCCGAGAGCTTGGGTCTGCACCGCTTTTCTTGGGAAAGGGTAGGCAAAAACTCTTTCGCCAACTACTCCGCTTCTCCCACCAAAACACCAGCAGTTTTACATCAACTACCGGGATCGTTAAGTGCAATGGGAGATTACGCCAACAAAAATGAGATCGAGAGCTTCCGCAAGCGGGCCTGAAAATTGGACGCGCGGGAGGATTCAGCGTAACCTTGAAAGTGAGCGAGTAGCTCCTCTCCTCTTTCAGGTCTCCTGAACTAAGTCAGCCCATCTGAAGTCTTCTCTCCTTAGGTTCTTAGGAAAGCAGCGTACCCCATGCATCCGAATGCGATCCTGCACGAAGTTCAGCAACTCTACAACGTGAGCGACCGTCTTGACGCTCTGGCGGAGCAACATCCTCTCGTCTCAGAAGGACTCATCACCATCTCAGGAAGCGTTCGTAATACCGCCACGTTGTTGGAGGTGCTGGTTGCGACGAAAATGGGGTTGGTCTCCGGATTAGATCCGGCAAGGGCCTGATTTGCTCATCGCTGTCTCTGGGCTTCCCTTTGTGGGATTGGATCACGGAAGCTAGTCGTGGAGAACAATGTTGAGCAGTGAACTATGAACTTGCAGTCCATCTCCGTCATAGTCAATGAAGCCCAACTCCCTGAACCGGTTCATGAAGAAACTAACCCGCGACCGGGTTGTGCCCACCATCTCTGCGAGGGACTCCTGACTCATCTTGGGGATTACAATCTCGGACTTACCTTCCTTGCCGAAATGAGCCAGCAATAGCAACATCCGGGCCAGTCTTTTCTCGCTGGAATTGAAAAGTTGATCGACTAGATCCTCTTCGTAACGAATGTTCCGTGCCAACAAATAGGCCACGAACATGTCCGAAAACGAATGCTCCCGGTGAAGTACTTCGATCATGGACTTCCTGTCAATTTGCATCACCACGCAATCGGTCATTGCAGTTGCAGAGCATAGGCGGAGAGGCTGTCCGGCAAGGCAACCCTCTCCGAAGAAATCGCCCTCGTTCAGAATGCCGATTGTGGCTTCCTTCCCGATCTGCGACACAACGGTGAGTTTTATCTTTCCTTTCTGTATATAAAAAACAGCGTCGGATGGTTCGCCTTGAACAAAGATCACCTGCTTCTTGTGAAAAGCCGCGATCTTCCTACCGCCGTCGATGCTCGACAGGAACGTCTTAGGGTCGAATTTGCTGAGTTTCTTGGCCGCCACTACGGGCCTCATAATTGGCGCCCTCCCAAGGCCTCCGAATGCACCGAAGCCAACTTCTTATGATGAAAAAATGAATGATTGCGCAACAAGGCGAGAGCAACGTCAACTTTGCGGGCAACGCTGCTCCGCACTTGACGAAATAATAATTTCACCCTTGATATCGAAAGTCAAATATCACCGCTGTTATCTCTGACACATTAGCGATTCACGCGATTCGGCTCACCACTCGCGCTTTTCCTCGACGCTCGTTTCGTTGCTTGGGACCGGCAGCAAGCACACAGCTTGCCGGTGCGCCGGGTGCATGGGCACCCCTCGTTAGCACCGGCCATGAGAGCAGGAACATCAGAATGTGTAGCGCAGGGACTCGGTCAGCGAGTTGGCGTGAAAATAGCGCGGCGCTGTCGGGCCGACAAACGAACCTTCACCGTACTGGTAATAATTCCAGCCCATGTTGTAGGCCAGCTTACGGCCAATATCCACGCTCAGGTTAGCCAGCGGCTGCTGGTAAGTATACTGCAGGGAGCCGAGCGGCTGCAGAATGTTGAACTGCGGTGCACTGCCGTCAACACTGGTAATACTGTAGCCGATGTTGGCCGTCACTCGCTTCACCGGCTTGAACCTGACAGCGGCCATTCCGAAATTGGTGTGGTTGGTGTAGTACGAAGAGGCCATCAGGTTATTGGCCGTATCGTTTCCTGCACAATTGTTGTTGTTGGCATTCGCTACAAAGGGAAGCGTCACCCCGGGTGGCGGCGTGTCGTTGAAGCAGATCAGAGCATTCTGGGTCACGCTGTTGAAGTTGTAGGCCAGATCCAGCCCGAAGCGTTCGCGCGGCGCGAGCGACGCGGTCAGCCCGTAGTTTTGGTTGTGGCCCAGGTACTGGACCTGAGCGTCGTCGTTGGATTGTTGCAGAATATTGACGGACCCGCCTAGCACTGCCCACGGTCGTGGTGTGTAGGTCGTCTGAAACCTGTAGCGCGATACCTTCCGCGGCGACATGCGGACGAACACGCCGTTGAAGTTGGTGTGCTCCAGATCGAAATTCAATCGCAAGGCATGGGTGGGCCGTGCCCAGAGCCCGAAGATCGCCGTTTTCTCCAGGCCCACGAAGTGATCGAGGTCTCCGGGAGCATAATCGTTGAAGTGGTTGAAGTCCCTGTCGCCATAGCGATAACCGATGTGGGCCCCGACTTTTTTCGAAATATCCCAGGCCAGCTCGGTTTGACTTCTCTTCCAGGTCTGGTTGAAGGACGACAGGATCGCGTTGGGCGTCGTCGTCGGCGTGGTGGCGCTCAGCGGAGTAAGCAGCGTGCAATTAGTGGTAACTGTGCAATCGTTGTCGGTCTCGGTGAGATTGCCATTCTGAGGAATGCGGTAGGCCCAAAAATAAAATTTCTCGATCAGACGCAGATGTTGGGTCAGATGCAGCGTGGCCTCGGCATCGAGTACGTCGGAAATTCGGTTTGCGCTGGCAGTACCTGTGCCGTTGAAGGCGAGGGTATGGGTGCGGGTGATCAACCCGGCGAAATTCTCATCCAAGGGTGTGCTCATGTCAGCGGCACTGTAGGAAAAAGAAGCGATCAGCTCTAACCGCTGGATGTTATTGCTGCGCATGCTTAGCCGCTCCGTGGGGGTGGAGGTACGAATCCTCTGGTTCCGCGAATAGTTAAAGTACGCGCTGCAAGTATTGTTGGTCAGCACTCCGCTGGAATTAATCAGACTGGTTTGTCCGGTCGGCACGGCGCAGGGAAACTTGTTCGCCGTGTCGATGGACAGGCCCAACTCGACCGGAGTTCCGGTGGAGAGGAGCGCGGGTGCGAAGGATGCCAATTGGTAGTCCGTGTCTCCCTTGTAGTAATCGAAGAATTGGTCGTAACTGATAACCGTTCGCGGCGCGGCTCTCCAGTCCACCCCAAAGCGGTAGGAATTCAAGGAGGTGTTCCAGTTTTGGAGGAGCAGGGCCTCCGTACCTTCGTGGATGCTGCTGTAGGAAGGCCCGGTCATGTCGTTGTGCGAAAACCCTAGCCGAAAGCTCACCCGCGACTGCGGGAGCAACGTGAGGTCGACGTCGGTCATGCGCCGCGTCGTAGCAAATAAGTGGGGCGAGTTGAGTGCCGGAATTGAAGGAGTGGAGCCCCAAGGGGTGGAGGGAGAGTGGGGAGGGGGATTGAGGGGATTCGCCAGCAAGTCGTAGTCGGAGAAATTCTGATCTCGCCGGAAGCTGCCGACGAAGTTGTACCACTTGTTCTTGTCTGCCCGAAGCCGCAAGGCGTTGTTGGGATCGCCTCCCCAGCCGAAGCTGGTCATGTAAAGATCGTCGAACAGGAGGCCCTGGTGATCGAGCGATTGCATCGAGAGGGTCTGGTCGAAAATACGCGGGCCGCCCTGCAGATTCACCAACGTGTCATACATATCGCCACTGCCAGTCACGTCGGTAGAGCGGTAGCCGACGTCACCCGACGAGTGAATCAGATAACCGCCGCCGGTAACTCCTTCGGGTTCGGCGGGCGGGCCTGGGTTAGGACTCGCGGTGGGAGTTTGGGCGAATAGTGTTTCCGGTGACGACACGATCATTGCGCTTGCGCACAAAAGCACCGCTAGAAGAATCGCTATTCGACGATGGCAGGGGCCACAGGCGGGCGCCGAGCTGCGGTCCGCTTGCCCGGGCAGGAACGCCCGTCTCTCCGCTAGCGAGGATTGCAGGGCGAGTTTTCTTGATGGCTCCATCGGCATCTCCTACTTGAAAAACACGTTGCTGAAATTGGAGCCATGAATCTGTGTGTGACACATGGTGCAGGCCTGGTACTTCGCCGCCTGATTGTGCGCCGGACCGATTGGCCCGCCGGCCGTCAAAGTGGTCGAGAAAGTGTGGCACTGCAGACAGAGCATATTCACCGGCATCACTTTGAGGAGCCGCGGATTGGTGGAACCGTGGGGAGTATGGCAACTGTTGCAGCCCTCGGTCTTCACCGGCACATGCTCGTAAACGAAGGGCCCCTGCTTGTCAGCATGGCATTTGTAGCAAATGGCATCCCCGCTTGGCAGAGCCCGCAATTGACTTACTATCGCGGTCCCGTGAGGGTTATGGCAGTCATTGCACTGCACCAGACCCTCGTTGACCCGGTGGTGATAGGGCTTGGCAAAATCTGCCTTGGCCGTGATATGGCATCCGTAGCATAACTGGGGCTGGTTCTGGATTAGCAGGTGTTGGGATTCCTTTGCGTGATGGGGGGAGTGGCAGTCGAGACAGCCGACATCGCTGCTGGCGTGGGCGGACTCCGCAAAATGCGACTGTTCGTGAGCTTCGCCGTGGCAACTTAGACAGCGAGCGCTGGTCTCCTGTCTTGACTTTCCCTCGAACACGAATATCTTGGTTTTGTCGCCGCCGCCGGCCACGTGAGCCGCACCGGGACCATGGCAGCCCTCGCAACCTTGTTTCGAGGGCCCGCCCTCCTTATTGAGTGTGGTCTTCCAGTGCGGCGTTTTCTCCCAGGCGTTATAAATTTCCTCGTGACAGGTCTTGCAGGTCTCCGCTCCCACGTACTTGGAGCCTTCGGATGAAACTGCATTGGCCACGGGTGGGTTCGCGGATTGAGTACTCTTATCGGCGACCTGCTGGCGAGCCTGGCCGGAAGCGAAGGCGACGAAGACGAGAAGAGCTAGAACCGAGAGCAGGAGGACTCGAGTGGTCCTGGAATTTGCTGGCATTGGTACCCCATCGGCATTTCCGGTTTGTTCATGAATGTGCGACAAAGGTTTAGAGTTGGCCCGGTCGTCTCATCAGCCGGACTATGCTGCTTAGTCTTCTCGGCGACATGCCGGCTTTCCCGGACCAGTAAGCTCCCGACTTAAAATGTGCCAGCACGCGAAGCCGAGAAGCTGTTCAATATTGCTCAGTGCTGGAGAAATTACGCGCCTTGGCAGGCCACAACTGTGCCAAAACGGAACAGCCCGGCAACCACAGATGCGAGTGACGGCGAATTGGCCCAGCCTGGTGACGATTAAGTCTTCTTGAGCGACGGTTGGCGGATTCCTATTCGACCGTCATCATCCCACTCGACGACCGCGTCCTCGTCGTTAGTTCGCTCAACTGTGCCGAATTCTCCATTGGGCTTTCCGAAGTTGCCCAGACCCACTTCGCTATAAAATCTCCAAATGCCCGCCCGGAAAAAGATCAACCTGGAAAAGGGCACACCCTGTCAGCGTCGGCTCGCAGGCTCTTATCGGCCCGCGAATTTATTTCAAGCCCAGTTCGCCGTTGTATTGTTGGTTAATCCCATAACACTCACAGGCGGAGTCTTCAAGTTTCTTGCGGTTCACGATCTTCACCGCACCACGGGTGTACTCGATGATCTTCTTCTTCTGCAAAACGCCAGCTGCCAAGCTCACGCTCGGCCTATCTGTCCCTAGCATGGTTGCGAGAAAATCGTGGGTGATGGGCAGCGACTCCGAATCCACTCTATCCTGAGTCATCAGCAACCACCTTGCGAGGCGCTGCTTGATATCGTGCAGCCGATTACACGCGGCTGTTTGTGCCACCTGCATTCCCTGAACTACGGCATAGCGGCTCAGCATCAGTTGCAGGTGTGGAGTGGATTCCAAAATGTTTTGCAAAGCTGCGACCTCTACCCGAAACCCATCCCCCGTGATTTGTACTACCGCTTGAAGCGGGCTCCTGCTCAGGCCAACCGCCGACGGTGTCCCGGTGAAGCCTTCGTTGCCCACTATGCCGGCTTCGGCGCTGCCTCCATCTTTCATCACCACGACAAGGGAAATCAAACCTCGATTTGGGAAGTACGCAAATTCCAGCTTTCCACCGCCCTCGTGAAGGACTAGATGGTTTGGTAAGCTGACGTATTCGAGATAAGGACGCAGTGCGTTGTAGTCGCTATCGGGGAGCGATAGAAGTATCAGGTTGCTGACTGGTTTCCCTTCGGTGTTCGTCCGCTCGCCAGACTGCACGACTTGGAGGCCTTTGTTTTCCACAAACCATCCTTAAAAGATCAGGTTCAGAACCGAACCCCCGGCAGATGCGAAGATGAATTCGCCTGCCATGATGTGCGAAAGCGGATACGTTTCTCGGAAGGCGTGATGAGCCCCGTATCGACGACCTATCAACACTAAGCTGCATACGATCCTGATACTGAGCAATACTGATCGCTTCGAGAGGCAGGGGACCCGAACCAACACTTCGGTGATTCCACTACCTCACCGACGAGGCCCCGGGATCGGGCAGCGGAGAATGCGCGGGCGAGTCGTCCGCGCTCACACCTGCGATCACGAACAAAGATTTCGGTGTATGTAGGATGGGCGACAGACCATTCAAATTGGCGCCTGTAGGATTTCGGCGCCATGAGTCGGAAGCTGGTATGGATTGAACAACAACGTTTTAGGGGTTTTGGTTGCTCCGAATGTGGCTGGCGGTTCCAACCTTCTGGTCCGCCCGCCGGCGCGTCCTTCGATGAAATGATGAGCAACTTCGAGTTGCAGCGCGACAAAGAGTTTACCTTGCATGTTTGCGCCGATCGCCCGAAGAGCCAAGGGCACAAAGAGGAAGAACGATGAAACGATGAATCGTTCAGAGAGGCAGACGTGCAGGAGCACGTTCTTCGCAAACGCGGCTACTCTTGCGTGCCGCAACCTGCTACTCGGCTGCTCCCGTATTCTGGGGCGGGTCGGCTTTCCAGACGTAGAGGAATTTCTCGTCACTCGACGTCACAACCGGGATATTTTTCTCGCGCGTTACGCGATTCAAAGCAGAGCGAAGATTCTGCATCTTCTCGCCGTTCAGGCTGCTCAGCGGAATCTTGACCGCTTGTTGGGCTTTCAACTTCGCAAGGTCGGAGAGAATGTCCGCCACCGCCTTGCGATGTTTTCCTTTACGGCCCTGCGGAACGTCAACCCGATTTACCGACTCATAGTTCCTGCCGTTTCCGTTTCCCATTTCGGGGAACTCCTATCATGAGTAGTAATCGTATCCGTACGCGCGAAATCGTACAGTAAAAACCCGTACGCTGCAACTAAAAATCTGTGCGAATTCCGGGTATCGCTGCGATCTACTGTGCATAAATACGTTAAGTTTAGTGCTTTCAGTAAGATGTGCCGTCTGCGTTGCGCTAAAACCTGCTAAGAGTTCACCCGTATGATTTGACCCGCGCTAGTATGGCTGCGGTATGGGTGTCGAGACGCTCAGGAGGTAAGCGATGCTGCGGCAATCGTCCTGACGCTCTCGTGAGGGGGCACCCTACCATGACTCCCAAGACAACGGCCAAGAAGAAGCGCGATTTCGATCCTCATGCATTCCTCGCAATCATCGGCGAGGGCAGGAAAGTTCAGCCATTCCCAAGGAAGCAAAACATCTTCGTCCAAGGAGATCCCGCCGATGCGGTGTTTTATATCCAGACGGGCAAGGTGAGACTCACCGTGGTCTCGAAGGCTGGCAAGGAGGCAACGATCGGCATATTAAGTGAGGGAGATTTTTTCGGCGAAGGTTCGCTTGCGGGCCAGGTTCTGCGCATGGGCTCTGCCATGGCAATGACAGATTGCGTGGTTGTGCGAATCGAAAAGCAAGCCATGGTGAAAGCACTTCATCGCGAACACGAAGTTTCCGACATGTTTGTGACCTATTTGCTGGCGCGGAACATCCGTTACGAAGAGGATCTGGTTGATCAGCTTTTCAATTCAAGCGAAAAGAGGCTGGCCCGGATCCTTCTGCTGCTAGCACATTTTGGCAAGGAAGGCGTTCCTGAAGCCGTCGTCCCTAAGATCAGCCAGGAGTCGCTGGCGGAAATGATCGGCACTACCCGCTCGCGGGTCAGCTTCTTCATGAACCGATTCAGAAAATTGGGATTTATTCACTACAACGGCGGTCTACAAGTGCACAGCTCACTGCTCCATGTGGTACTGCACGACTAGCTTCCACCGGGCGAGCCTGGGGCGCACACACCCAAAGCGGCGTTGAATCAGCCAACCCGGGTCGCCGTATCGAATTCGGACCGGGCTGGAATCCCGCTTTTCAAGACTGTCCAATTTTGAACAGATTTCCAAATTGTCATTCGGTAGATTGGTGCGCTAACGAGCTACGCGGCTCCAGAGGTCGCCGGGGTCGTTTGCTCCAGTGATGGCGCGGCTATAAAGGCTGCGCCATTTTTTCTTGGTAGGGTGCCGCACAGGACCACCACAGGACCATCGACGAGCGAGGAGGCGTCAGTTGAGCAATTTTGAACAGTTTTCTGAGCCCGAGTATTGAAAATCGATTCTTGAAGGTGAACCATGCCCCTATCGGGTTTTCCGCAACTCTCAAGCGGAGTAGTCCTTTGCATCGACGATAACCAAGATGTGCTGGAATGCGAAAGGGCATTCCTGGAGACCTTTGGGTATACTGTTTTGACCGCGCCCAGCGGCAGCAAGGGACTGGAACTTGCTTCCATCCATTCGGTTGACGTCGTGATCGTCGACTATTTCATGCCCGAGATGAACGGGCCGGAGATTGCACTCGAAATGAGACTGCTGAGGCCGCAAGCGCGGATCATCATGCTTTCCGCAGCAGCGGATGTTCCTGAGCAAGCCTTGCAGTTGGTAGACGCTTTCATAGTTAAGGACCGTTTGGCCAGCCAGTTGTTGCCTGCGATCGCACAATTGCAGGGATGGGGATCGGTCCCTCCGCCGTCATATGATGCCTGACGGCGGAGGAGCCGTTGAGTAAAAGGCTTGCTGTTGCAGACCTGAAGACGGCCTTACTTCTTGGACGTCTCCCGGTTCGCTGGCTGCTGCTTCTGCTGCATCTGCTGCGACTGCTGTTGGTGCTTTTGCTGCAACTGCTGCGTTTGTTGCTGGTGGCTCTGCTCCACCTGCTGCCTTTGCGTGTCATTTGCCTTCTGTTTATCCAACTGCACGTGCTCCTGGTCCTGCTTCTGCTGGAGTTTGTCTCGTTCCTGTTGCTGCTTCGCAACTTGCTTATCCTGCTGCTGCTGGTACTTCCTGTCCAGCTTCGGGTTGCCTGTACTTGGTGTGCTCCGTGCCAATGGCGGGAGGTCGTGAGGATGGACTGCCGTACTGGTTCGTGCTGTGTTGTTCTCTGAGCTTCCCTGATTTCCTCCCCGATTGGCTGGAGTATATGGCGCTCCTGCCTCCTTGGCCGATACCGCGCCACGGTCATTAAAGTCTCCGGGCCTGGGTGTAGCCGCGACGCCTGGCTTACCCACGTTCGCTGACGCGCGTTGCTGCGGGTTGGCACGGGCCGCCTGCGCATGTTGAGTTTGAACTGCTACTGGCGGGATATGTCTCTCACGCCCCGCAGACTCCTCGTCAGCTGTCGGGCGCGCGCTGATTCCACCATTGCCGCCGTTGTAACTGACGTGGCTCTCGTTGTGGTTCGTCACCGGGGTGTTGTAAACGTTGTGAATTTCATTCATGTTCACATTCATGTTCACATTGTTGACGGAACGGTTGTAGAAGAAGTGTCCGTTATCCCAACGGCCGCCCTCAAAGCCCGAGCCGAAATAACCGAAGCCGTAATTGATCCCACCGTAGAAGCCGACGTGCGGACCCCAGTAGCCGTCATAGAAAACAAATCCGTCGCCTCCCCAGCCCCAATAGGCTGGAGTCCACAGGAAACCCACTTCCGGCGCCATCACCCATGTGCCCGGCACCCAGTAGTAATCGCTGACGTCGTAATCATAGGCCCAGTAGCCGGGGGCCCAGAGATAACCGTCTCCCGGACAAAGCGGCTGCTCATAAACAGGCAGCGCAGGCGGGCCGATCCGAATGGCGACGCCAATTTGAGCAAACGATGCTGCCGACATCGACAGCACGACGAGCGCGAACAATAGCCCCAACGATAGCCCCAACGATAGCCTACGAATCAAACGAAGGTGCATGATGATTCCTCTGGCCCCTCATCCCTCGCTTGCCCGGTGATGCTGTGCTGACCCGGGTTGCGTGGATTGAGGGCCGATTTTTGGACGAAACGTAATCTTATCGATCTACTTGTTGTCTTCTCTCTTGTTGTCTTCTCTTGCTTCCGCGAGGTGAGCCTGGTGGCCCGCTTCGGACACAGCCTTCACAAACGCTCTTGCGCTTTCCGGAGTTGCCGCATGGCCCGAAAGAATGTTGCGGAACATCATGTGATGGCCATAAATGGCACGAGTCGAGTCGTTGTCTTGCTCGACTACCGCACCTTCCAACGTCAGGCCGGCGAATATGCCTTTCGAGCGCGAGTAGGTCAACACTTCCGTGTTCAGCAGTACGTCAGTGCCAGCGGAAGTGTGACGGCCGATGGGGCCCGCCGCCACCGAACCTTCACCGGTGAGTTCCAACTTAGTGGAAAGCAGATGTTGCAAACCACGGTGGTTCATGACCAGCATGACCAGGTCGACGCCTTCGACTCCGATCTGCAATCCCCAGCTGCCGCCACCAACCGAGACAAAAGCGGGAGCGCTCCAGCCTTCAGGCGTGCGGCACGTAGCCACTCCGCGTCCGTGCTTGGCACCAAAAATGAAGCCACCTTTAAGTAGGTTTGGCACTATGACGACGCACTTGGCGCCGCTCAACACTTCCTCGGGGATACCTTTGTCAGGCGTGGACATGATCGACTGAAGAACATCCGCGGACTTTTGCAGGCGGTCAACCGTGTCTTCGCGATCCGAACCTGCCCACGCGAGGGTTCCAGCCATTCCGATCAAACTCATCAACAGCAACGACATTATCTTTTTCATAATTTCTTCCTTCGGGATCTGACTAAGAGAGAAGAATTCAGATAGGCTGACTTAGCTCAGAGACCTGAAAGAGAGAGAAGAGCTAACTCGTCTCAACCGCCATGATCGCTCAGCGACACGAGGAAAGATGGTCTGTATTGCTCACCCTGTATTGCTCGCTCCTTACTCCTCAATTGCTATTGCTCGTTTGGCTGATACTGGTGCGCCCGCACGACGAATCGCTTTGGCGAGGGACCGACAAAGTAAAATGGGTAGCAAGTCACGAGCGTAAGTGCCGATTCGGTTGAGGGGTTCAGCACACTAACGTCGTCGGGAGGGACGACCTTTGCCCAATCCACTTGATAGCGAAATCTTCCGCTGGCCGTCTGCAGCTCAATTTCGTCATTGGTGTGAACGTCTTTCAGTTCCCGAAAAAAGGTGTCGCGGTGCCCGGCGATTGCAATGTTCCCAGGTTCCCCGGGAAGTGCCGTGCCTTCTATGTGTCCAACGCCCAGCCGCAAGATTCTCGAGTTTGTCCCTTGGAGAACCGCGACCGACACTCCCAGCCTCGGAATGTCCATGCGGCCTAGGACGTCGCCATTCTTGACCGCTGGTTTCGGTGCGGCTGTTTTTTGTTTGCTTTCCACCTGGATCTGGGTTTCCAGAGACCGTTTTGCAGATACCTGGTAAAGCCGGGCGTCGAGCAGGGTGAAGCCCACGTAACCCAGTGCAAGGATACCCGTGATGAAAAAGAGGTATTGACTCCCACGAAGCAACCACTGGCTTGGCGTCGAAGGAGGCATCCGCCGCCGGATCCTGACCTTCATGGCCGGCCTCCGGCGCTGGGCTGAGATTCCGAGGGCGCGAAGTAGCCGGTTCGGGTGCGCACAGACAAACGTCCACGGCCCGCCGCGCTCGCCTTCACTTGTATGACCCGATACCTTCCGTCATGCTTTTTGTTCGTGGGCACATAGGAAAGAGTGTACTGATTGCGGATATCGTGAGCGATCTGTTCACAGATAGGAAGGATGTCTTCCAATGTTTTCGGTAAGAAGGCCTCGCCGCCCGTGTCCTTTGCAAGGCGCTTGAGCACACCGGGGTTTCGATCTTCGTCCTCCGCATCGAAGATGCCGATGGTGTAGATAATTGCGTCCGGCTGTCCTGCCAGGGCCATGATGTCGGCCAACTTATGTTTACTGGCGTTGTTGCCTCCATCGCTGATTACGATGAGTACTTTCTTGTCGCGTGTGCCTTTCCTCAGATGCTCAACAGCGACAGCGATGGCGTCGTATAGTGCCGTCTCACCATCGGCTGCAATTCTGGACAGGGCAACCTCCAACTGAGCTGTTTGATCGGTGAATGGAGTGTTGTGAGGAAGACCAAACGAAACCTTCTCGTTGAAATTGACCACGAACATCTGGTCTTTCGGGTTGCTGGAGCGGGCAAATGCCAGCGCCGCGGCAATAACATCGGCGCGCTTCGGTTTCATGCTGCCACTGTTGTCGATGACCAGGCCGACCGTCACCGGGATATCTTCGTGGCTAAAATACTGGATCTGTTGCAGCACTCCATCCTCGTAAACGTGGAAATCGTCTTTGCTGAGTCCGGAGACCAGAATATTTTTGTGGTCCTGCGCGGTCGCGCTCAAGATAACCAGGTTCACATTTACGCTAATGGTGTAATCGCCAGCGCTGTCTTGGCGACTCTGGGACGGAGAGGATGATTGAGCGCGAGCCACGCATGGTAGAGCGATCAGGGCGACGAACGCAGCCACGAACCGAAATCTGCAGGCACGTTTTTTATCGATGCATACGCTCTTGACGATACATTCTGCGGCCTGCGGCCTTAGCTCGCTATGCAGGCGTGGCGCGGATGAGGCCAGCGCTGTCATCCGTCTAGTCCTTTCATGCAATCTGAAGCAAAAACCATTGGCGGTCAGCCCACACGATCTAAATAGTCCGGGCTTGGCGAGAAGAGGCAGTACTCGCGTACCACCTCTTTCGCCATGGATCCTCCGGTCAACTTACCAGGTGGCAAATCCACCCGTTTGCTTGGTTTAAACTACCTGCTTCGCAAAAGTTGAGAGAGCAAAGCCGGCGCCGATTGTTAGCAGCCCAATCAGTGCAATCAGGGGCAGCGAACTGGCGGTTTGCGGCAGAGGCTCGGCCGCCGCAACAGTGACTGGCTCGGCAGCCACAGGCGGTGGTTCAACCACCTGGGCTAACTCAACTGGTTCTCCGGTAGGGGCAACTGCCTCGACAGGTGCGGTGTTCAGAGTCTCTATGGGTGCGGCTGCCAGTTCGACAGGAGTCGCGAGCACCGGCTGGTTCATTTCTTTCGCCAACTCGAGGGCTCGCGGCTTGGCATAGACAAACTCCTCGCCCCATTCACGCCCGGGGTAAAACCATGCTCTCAGAGCCTCAGGCTCTCCGGCGGGCCGTTCGCGAAACGTTATTACCGTCTTGCTGGTTGCCTTCAAGCGGTAATTCGGGATTGCGAGAATGGTGGTGAAGACGTGGGTCTTATCCTGGCTGAATATCTGAACGATGTGGCGATCGGATAGTGAATTGAAGATCTTGAAGACATAGGTGCCCGCCGGCAAGATCTGAGCGCCAACACCCGGAACTTCGACAGGCCCGCTGAAGGTGACGACAGTTTCCCTGTTCCAGTCGTCAGCCATTGCTGACGGCGTGACCAGTACACAGAGCGCAAGAATGCAGAATACGGATGCCAACGTCTTAAAACTTTTCATGTTTTGACCTTTACTTTTCTCCGACTAGTTCGCGCGGCGGTGGTCACTCTGGGAGAACTCTGTGCGATGTCGGCTCACAAGAGATCTACTGCCGGAAAACCCGGCTGTTCCTCAACCGTCGAGAGCGGTTCGATGCCGAGTATCAAGTGTTGTCGGTGGGATTACTGGTCAATATTGACCGCAGTGCTTTTTGTGCGCGGCAGCGGCGATCATCCTGGCGTCTGGTCAGAATTGTAGAGTTCCGTCCCGAATGCTTCGCCAGACTTCCAGCGAAAAAGGAGTGTCCTTCTCGGCAGTTGCTAATTGGGAAGAGACGGCCTGTCCACGGTCCCTTCCTCTCCGCGACTTCGCCGGTGGCGGCCGATGGCTCGGCGTTGGGGACCTCCGCTTTGCCTCATCACGCTGGGCCGGCTTTACATTCAGCACAAAGTGAACCGTCGCCCACAAGAAATGGGCTCCGTCGGACTTGACCACGAGCGCATCTACCGACTTTAACGCAGCGGCGGGAAATTCCATGTGGTCGACCAGCATGACAATGGGCACCTCCGGCCGCGCGCGCTTGATCTCATCGGCGATGGCTGTTCCGTTCAGGAAGGACAGATGGTGTTCGAGGACAACTGCGTGCACCGGCCGCGACATGAAAAGCCGCAGTCCATCGGACCCGTTGGTAGCGGTTGCCAGTTCGTATCCGTTTTCTTTCAACAAATTCAGTTGATCTGGATCCCGGTGTATGCACAGCAGAGTGCTGTTGGTAGACATGCGGTCCATTTATATAGGCAGCCTTTCCACAATGCTGGTCAAGATTGCTCAACTCAGATTGGTCACCCGCAGGCGGCAGGGCGGACGGACGCGTGCAAGCAGTAATTCTGCAGCGCCACGAGAGAGCAATACATATCTCAGGCCGTGATTCTGGTTTCGTTGAAACTCGGAGGGTTCTCACCGCAGATTCTAGTGATCACCGGCAACAAGCGGCTCGGTGCTTCGTTCTTGGACACAAAGGCATCGACGACTTTCAAAACGTGTTCCGCAATTCCTTCGTCACTGGAAACCATCACGATTGGAACCTGCGGGCGTAGACGCTTCATTTCGGTCGCGAGCTCATGCCCATTCATATCTGGCATGTGGTAGTCGACGATCACCGCAGCAACCGCGCATGCCACCGCAATTTGTAGGCCCTGCCTGGCCGAGGCGGCAGTGAGGACGGTAAATCCGCGTCTCTCAAGCAGCGCCCGCTGGTAACCTAGCATGCTGTAATCGTCATCGATGCACAGAATTGTTTTGCGTCCCGGGTGATTGGACATGACTTACGACCTCAAGTCACAATGGTCGTTGATGTGCCCCGGCCGAGACTGTTCCAATTTGCTCACTCTTCGAGTGTTGTTATCTAGTTGTTTACTTCTTGCTCGACCGTTCTGAATCAGTCGCCGCGGACACATGATCCGCCCGGCGTCAGCAAGAGCAGGTTCTAATAGCTGGTCAATTTTGATCAGTCCTCAGGTCCTCATTCGTTGAATACTAACCAGAAGCGAATTCCAGGTTTAGACGAAACACACAAACTGCAAGTCGGTCGAACTCGTCTGCAACCCAGCTTCTGTCAATACAATAACTTTGCTCAGGGAAGTGAGGAGCCAATGTCGCTACCAATCGCCGCGCTTCCGCATAGACTGTTGGAAGTCGTCCCCTCAGGCTCCTCCGCGGTACAGGCGCTCTCGCCGGCTCGTCGAAGATGGAACACGAAGCTGTCTTTGCCCAGTCGGATCGCGGTGATCGGAAATTATCTTCCGCGACAATGTGGAATTGCCACGTTTACCACCGACCTGTGCGCGGCCATATCCGCAGAGTACGGAACCGCTCGATTGTTGGCCCTGCCTGTCAATGACACCGAACAGGGATATGACTACCCCGCACGTGTGAGGTGGTCGCTCGCCCAGGACGACGTCAGGTCGTATCAAGAGGCGGCTGAGTTCCTGAACTTCAACAACATCGACATGTTGTGCCTGCAGCACGAGTATGGAATCTTCGGTGGCGACGCCGGAAGCCATATTCTGCATCTGCTGCGCGGCTTGAAGATGCCCGTGGTGACCACTCTGCACACGGTTCTGCGCGAGCCCGACCCTAATCAGCTGATGGTCATGGAAGAGATTGCAGAACTTTCGGATCGCCTCATCGTCATGAGCCAGCTCTCGTCCCAGTTCTTGCAGGAAATCTTCAAAGTGCCGGGCAGCAAGATCGACATGGTTCCGCACGGCGTTCCCGACCTGCCCTTCCTCGATCCCAACTTCTTTAAGGATCGCTTTGGCGTGGAAGGAAAGGCGGTACTGCTCACGTTCGGCCTGCTTTCGCCGAACAAGGGAATCGAAAACGTCATTCAGGCGTTGCCGGAGATTTTATCCAAACACAAGAATGTTGCCTACATTGTCGCCGGCGCCACTCACCCGCATATTCTTCGCCGTGAGGGAGACAAGTATCGAGCCAGCCTGCAAGCTTTGGCGAAAGAGGTGGGAGTGGAATCGCGGGTGATTTTCCACGACCGTTTCGTCAGTCCGGAGGAAATGGCCGAGTTTATTGGCGCTGCCGATATCTACATCACCCCCTACCAACATGAAGCGCAGGTGGTTTCCGGAACGCTGGCGTATGCGTTAGGTGCGGGCAAGGCCATCATTTCGACTCCTTATTGGCATGCGATTGAGTTGTTAGACGACCGCCGGGGCGCGCTGGTCCCCTTCCAAAATCCAGGTGCTATCGCACATAAGACAATCGAACTTTTGAACACGCCCGCGATTCGCCATGCCATGCGTAAACGCGCTTATCTGTTCGCGCGGGACATGGTCTGGAAGAAGGTCGCGCAAGGGTACATGGAAAGTTTTGCCCGGGTTCGCAGCGATCGCATGGAAAATCCCCGGGTTCAGTTCTCAGCTCGCGCCACTCCCAAAGCGCTCGATCAACTGCCTGAATTGAAACTCGATCACGTGAAACGGTTAACAGATGACACGGGAATGTTGCAGCACGCGATCTTTACCATCCCGAATCGAGCAGAGGGCTATACGACCGATGACAACGCACGCGCACTGATTTTCACCGTGCTGCTGGCGCAACTCGGTCTGGAGAAAGGCCGAGCAGATTCGGTCACTGCAGATTTCTCTTGCCGGTATTTGTCGTTCCTGGAACATGCGTTTAATCCAGGAAGCGGCAGATTCAGAAATTTTCTCAGCTATGATCGCCGGTGGAACGAACCGGTTGGCTCCGAAGACTGCCACGGGCGCGCCTTGTGGAGCCTGGGAACGGTGCTCGGCAGGTCCGAAGATCAGGGATTGAGGAGTGCTGCCGGGCGTCTGTTGGAATTCTCCCTGCCGGCAGCTCTGGAATTCAGCAGCCCTCGGGCCTGGGCCTACACTCTGCTCGGAATTCAGGAATATCTCAATTCGTATCCGGGAGATCGTGACGCGCAGAAAGTAAGATCCGCACTCAGCCACCGCTTACTCGAAATGTATGAGTCGATCCGCCGCCCGGATTGGAAGTGGTTCGAGGACGTCCTCGCTTACGCCAACGCGAGATTACCGCAAGCGCTGCTGCTGGTAGGCTCAGCGTGCTCGGATGATCGCATGGTTTCCGCTGGCCTCGAAGCGCTGGATTGGCTCCTGAAAACTCAGCATTGCGAGACCAACCATCACTTTGTGCCGATCGGGTCGCAAGGCTTTTATCACCAGGGCGGTGAAAAGGCCCGCTTCGATCAACAGCCAATTGAGGCCGCGGGCGCGGTGTCCGCGTGTCTCGAAGCGTACCGCGTAACCGGTGACGGCCACTGGCGCGGTGAAGCCTGGTCGGCATTCAACTGGTTCCTGGGCGACAATGACCTACAGCTTCCTCTTTATGATTCGGGCACCGGCGGATGCCGGGACGGCTTACATCCCGAACGCGCCAATCAGAATCAGGGAGCGGAATCAACGCTGTCGTTCTTGATGGCACTGCTCGAAATGAACTCGCTACAAAAATCGGAAGCGCCGCCCGAAAGGACAAAAAAACCGTCATGACTGCTCCCGAAACAACACTTATCAATGTCGAAAGCACGCACTACCCGCCACTGCTTCTGCGTTACCCCGGCAACCCCATCCTGACGGGTAAGGATTGGCCGTACTCCATTAACAGCGTGTTCAATGCCGGCGCAACCTTGCTGGCGGATGGAACCACCCTGCTCCTGTGCCGCGTCGAAGACCGCCGCGGCTTATCGCATCTGTGCGCTGCCCGTTCTCGAAATGGTGTCGATGGGTGGGAGATCGATCGCGAACCGACCTTGATGCCCAATCCGCAGCAGTATCCAGAGGAGATATGGGGCATTGAGGATCCTCGCATCACGTTCGTGCCCGAATTGCAGCAATATGTGGTCACTTACACGTCGTATTCGCGCGGGGGCCCGGGAGTTTCTCTGGCCCTGACCAAAGATTTTCGCAGTTTCGAGCGCTACGGCGTCATCATGCCACCGGACGACAAAGATAGCGCCCTTCTGCCGCGGAGAATCAACGGGTACTGGGCGCTGATTCATCGGCCCATGACCGCACTCGGGGCGCATATGTGGATTTCCTACTCTCCCGACCTGCGTTATTGGGGCAGACACCGACTTATGCTGGAGGCGCGCCGGGGTGCCTGGTGGGACGCAAACAAGATCGGCTTATCGCCGCCGCCCATCGAGACTCCCAGAGGATGGCTCGTGCTCTACCACGGTGTGCGGCACACACCTTCGGGCTGTCTCTATCGACTGGGTGTGGCGCTGTTCGACATTGAGAATCCGGAAAAATGTCTGCTGCGAGGGGATTCGTGGATTTTCGGCCCGGAGGCCGAGTACGAGCGCCACGGCGACGTCAACGATGTCGTGTTCCCGTGCGGATATACCATGGACCCTGATGGCGACACCATCAATATCTACTACGGAGCCGCGGATTGCTCGATTGCCCTGGCTAGGGCCAGCGTGCGCGCTCTGCTAGGTTGGCTGGATGCCAATGGAAGTTGCGAGCGCCGCCAGCGAGCGGAGGATTTATGAAACCGCTGCTCCAAATTTTCCAGTTTTCCTTCGGCTGCCGTCACCGCCATCGCAGTGCTGTATTCACGATCAAGAAACGGACGTATCAGGTCTGCTTGAAGTGTGGGCAGGAATTCGGGTATTCATGGGCGCTGATGCACACGACACAGTCGAGCGTTGCCGATAGTTCACAGGTGCCGCTTCCGTCGAACCATATCGAGCCAAGCAATATCAGACCAAATGAAGCGCGAGTTGATCCGGCCGCGGCACAGGCATCGCGATTTGGGTCTTAATAAGTGAGCTATCTTGCTCAGACGCGACAGTCCGGACCTGTCATTGTTGATTCTCCTGAGTGTGTAGACGGAGCCGCGAACGCTGATTCGTGGCTTTGATTCTGAGGTTGCCGCGGGTTGGGTTCTGATCAACTCACAGCGCGGCGACCACATCCAGCCAATCGGCATTCTTCATCCGTGTGTGCGCCGCGAAACCCAGCGGCGGGACACGATTCGACCCTAAACAGTCTCGCACCTTGAAGTTAGAGCAACACCAAGTTAGGGCAACACTAAGTTAGGGCAACGCCTTCAGGCGGATGGGAGGAGTTAGTCCGGAAAACTAAGGAAGGTCAAACGTATGCCTTTAATTCAATTGCTGGAAGTTCTGATCGTGGTGGGTGTCCTCCTGTGGCTGGTGAATCGTTTCATTCCCATGCAGGGGACCATCAAGTCAATTTTGAACGGCGTCGTGATCATTGCCGTGGTTCTGTGGCTCCTGAATGTTTTT
>Ga0181523_10000204_pt1 | contig 65157 bp, 58 predicted proteins | sample PEATcosm2014_Bin_43_FD_119752 | JGI IMG/M metagenome (GOLD analysis project Ga0181523, IMG submission 119752) | Peatland microbial communities from MTU Mesocosm Facility, Houghton, MI, USA - PEATcosm2014_Bin05_30_metaG | ecosystem: Environmental > Terrestrial > Soil > Wetlands > Peat | place... | reverse complement strand
CGTCATGTCTTGGAGGCGCGAGGCGGAATCGAACCGCCGATGAGGGTTTTGCAGACCCATGCCTTACCACTTGGCGACCGCGCCACCGTTTTTCAGAACTACTACGATGGCAAGGACCGCCTTGACTCGCTCCTTGCCACCCCTGCACGCGACGAGGACCTCAGCCTAGGCGCTCTGGCACGCCGGCACAGCCCGGAGAGTGGCTGCGCTCAGGTTCACGATCGGTGCACCGACCAAGTTGCCCCACTCGGTCCAGGAGCCGTCATAGTTGCGGACCCTGTCGTAGCCGACCAGGTATTTCAAGACAAACCAGGTGTGTGAGCTGCGTTCACCGATGCGGCAGTAAGCGATGGTTTCATCGGCACCGCGAATGCCTTTGGAATCGTAGAGCTGCATCAGCTCTTCATGGGATTTAAAAGTGCCGTCTTCGTTGGCGGATTGGGCCCAGGGAATGTTTACGGCGCCGGGAATGTGGCCAGCGCGCAAAGCCGTTTCCAAAAGACCCGGGGGAGCGAGGATTTTCCCGGTGAACTCGTCGACCGAGCGCACATCCACCAGTTCTCCGCGTCGGCGCTTGTTCTGAATTTCCACGACATCTTCCTTGCGCGCGCGGATGCTTTCATCGGGGTAGGTGGCGCGGTAGCTCGTCGGCTGGACCGTGGTGGGCTCGGTCGTGAGAAGCAACCCTTCGGCGATCCATTTTTTGCGGCCCCCGTCGATGAGGCGCACATCCCTGTGGCCGTAGTACTTCAACTGCCAGAAGGCGTAGGCAGCGAACCAGTTGTTGTTATCACCGTAGAGAAGAATGACGGTGTCCTTGGTGACGCCGGATTCGCCGAGAAGCCGATCGAACTCGGATTTTTCAATGAGGTCACGGCGGACGGGATCCTGGAGTTGGGTCTGCCAATTCCAACCGACGGCGCCGGGGATATGACCCTTGTCGTAGGCGGCGGTATCGACGTCGACCTCGATCAGACGGTGGCCCGGGACGTTCAGGTTTTGAGCGACCCAATCGGTAGTTACGAGAACTTCCGGATGCTTGTAGCCAGACATTGTTGCTCCTTTTCGCGACGCATTTCTTTGTGCAAGGCTCTAGAAACGAAAAACCCATCAACCAGTAAATCTGGCGATGGGCTCGGAAATTCGACTCAGCTAAACTTTAGGTGCTAGCGGTTCAGCCTCCCCACGCCAGAAGCGACGGATGCGCAACACATGCAGCAGCAACAGGTGCGAGGAGACGTGTGTGGGTGGTTAAACATGGGGGAATCTTACGTTCCTCGAACGGACTAGGCAAACGCAAATTATTGATAATTTGCATCGATAATGCACACGAGGCGCCTCCGGAGGCGTAACTTGACGGGAACGAAGGGGTTCCATAGGGAGAATTAAAGTAAGCGCGAGGAAAGAGGAATGAAACTGACACAAGCGGTTGTAGCGTTCTCCATTTTCTTGGGCGTTGCGGTAATCAGCGGGTACCTGGCGCGCAGCGGATCCGATGACGCAGAAGGCACGATTCGGATAGATGGCCGCGAGCGGACCTACACGTGGCATGTTCCGAGAGGCTACGAGCAAAAGCAACCCGTGCCGCTGTTGCTGGCGCTGCACGGACGGCTGGGCACGGGATCCGCTGAAGAGAGATTGGCGCACCTGGACAAGGTGAGCGACGCTCATGGATTCCTGGTGGTCTACCCGAACGGATTGGACCGCAGTTGGGCGGATGGGAGAGGTGGGACGCCTTCCGACCGCAACAGTGTCAATGACCTGAATTTCCTTTCGGCGCTCATCGACAAACTGAAGAGTGAATACAACGTGGACCGATCGCGAATCTATGCAACGGGAATGTCGAATGGCGGATTCATGAGCGGGCTGCTGGCATGCGAACGGTCTGACCGAATTGCAGCGGTGGCGATTGTGGGAGCGTCGCTTTCGGAAACTGCGGCAGCAAATTGTCATCCCGCCAAAGCTATTTCCGTGATGATCGTTCAGGGCACGGAGGATCCACTGGTGCCGTTGTCGGGTGGCGCGCTGGGACGAAACGGCGCGCGAGGAGTGGTGTTGTCTCATGAGGCCGCAGTGCAGAGATTTGTGCAGGCGGATCACTGCGCCGGGAAACCTGCCAAGCAGCACGTGGTAGACAAAGCGGGGGATGGCACAACGATTGATGTCGAAACCTACGATTCCTGCGACGACGGAAGCGAAGTGCGGGGGTATGTGGTGAATGGCGGCGGGCACACGTGGCCCGGCGGAATGCAATACCTGCCCGCGATGATTGTGGGCAAGACGACGCACAATCTGGACGGCAGTGAAGTGATTTGGGAGTTTTTGTCGAGCCACACGCGCTAGGAGAAAGAGCGCTCTTAGTTACTGGGTTCGGCTGGTGAAGAAGAGATATTACGCAAACGATTGGAGGAGTTGGGAGGGGGAGTGGGAGCGGCGAGGCCGGCGGTTTCTGAACCGAGGCCAAGCTTTTGCAGCGTTAAAGCATCCAGCTTGCCCGAAGGATTGAGCCCGCTGGACAACTGGAATTTTTTCATGGCTTCGACGGTGGCGTCGTCCCACTTGCCGCTGGGCGCGCCAGTCAGGACTCCTTTTCTTGCCAGCGCTTCCTGAATTTCGCTGATACGTTCTGGAGTAGGAGCGGCCTGGCCCTTCACCTTCTTGGTCTTTTTTCTGCTGGAACTTTTGGTGTTTGAAGTTCTAGGGGACTTTGGGGAGGGAGGGTTTGTCGAGCGGGTCGCACTGGCTCCCGAGGTGCTTTTGTGCACGGGCTTCTGGGCGGGCGAAGAAGCTGTGCTTTGCGCGGCGACGGCAGGCACACTGAGTGTGCCCGCCGCCACGGCCGCGAGAAGGACAGTGCCAAAGTTTTTCCTGCAGAGCAATCGATGCATGGCTGAGCGAATGTGCCTTGTTACTTGCCGTCTGCCGGAACCACGCCCGCCAGGAAAACGGTCATGATCTGGTCCGTGGGGCTGCGCCGCAGGACCTTGAACACAACGTTTTCACTGGCTTTGAGCTTGGAGACGGCTTTGCTGTATTCGTCCACCGTGGAAACGGACTGGCCGTTGACCTCGGAGATGACGTCGCCAGCCTGAAAGAGAATGTCCTCCGCAAAGCTGGTGGGTTCGACTTCGCTGACGAGCACGCCCTTCTGCCCTTCCACGCCAACGTGCTGGGCTCGTTCGGGGGTGAGGCTTTCGACGTGCAAGCCGAATTCGGCGGGAGCGGCATCGTCAGGAGTGTTGCTGACGCGCCCCGCGGTAAGCGGGAAGACGTGAGTGCGATCTTCGACGACGGCCGAAGTTTCCCGTTGCTGCTTGTCGCGGTAGTAGGTGATTTTCACCTTGCTGCCGATGGGAGCGGAGGCGATTGGATTGACGAGATCGTTTCCAGTCTTGACCTGAATGCCGTTGATGGCGCTGATGACGTCGCCGCCCTTCAGTCCGGCCTTTTCCGCAGGGCTACCCGCTGTGACGGCTTCGATGACAACACCGTGGGGAGCGCCAAGGGACTTGAGAGTGATCTGGTTCGTGCCCAGGTCTTCCTGGAATTGGACGCCGATGGAGCCGCGAGTCACGCGGCCACTCTTCACAATCTGATCGTAGACGCTGATGGCTGTAGTGGAAGGCATGGCAAATCCAACGCCTTCATAGCCGCGGCTGCCCGTCAGGATCGCTGTGTTGATGCCGATGACTTGACCGGCCATGTCAACGAGAGGTCCACCGGAATTGCCGGGGTTGATGGCCGCGTCGGTCTGCAGGAAGCGCTGGAACTGACGGCCCATGCCGCCACGATCCTTGGCGCTGATGATGCCCGCCGTGACTGTAGCGTTGAGGCCGAAGGGGCTGCCAATAGCCAGCACCCAATCGCCAACTTGGACGCCATCGGAATTGCCGAGCTTGGCGAACGGAAGATCCTTGCCGGCGTCAATCTTGATGACGGCGAGGTCGGATTCTTCATCCACACCGATGACTCTTGCCGTGTACTTGGCGGTATCGCCGTTGAGTTGGACCTGAATCTTACTGGCCTGATCGACAACGTGGTTGTTGGTCAGGATGTAACCGGCCTTGTCGAGAATTACACCGGAACCGAGGCTGCGCTCGGCCTGAGGCTGTTGCTGTCCGCCGGCGCCCGGGTGGCCATCAAAGAAGTGGAAGAAAAAATCTTCGCTGGGGTCGTCTGGGTCACCTTGCGTGGAGTGATGCTTTTTGGATTTGCGATCCATAACCTGTGTGGTCGCGATGTTGACGACAGCAGGTTCGACGCGATTGACGATCGCCGAGAAAGAGTTCGAGGACGGGATAGGATCCGGCAGCGCAAGGGCAGTTGCGTTGGTTCCCGCGAAAGAGAGGCTGCGCATCGCAGAAACCTTGCCGTTTACGAGGGTACCGATGAAGATTCCGATCACGAGGGTAGCTGCAATCGATACGGTCGCGATCAACTTCCGGCGTCGCGTCCAATCCACCATATTCCTTACTTGATCCATCTGAATTGCTCCTATCTAGTCCGTGGCCCAGTCCACTTGCCGAGAGTATAACACCCCAAAAGGGCCGGAGTTTCTCTCGTTATATGATGCGCCTCGACGATAACTGGCCATCCGGCCGGGTCCCACGGGAAGTGCTGCTGCACCTACAGGTTTGACGCAAGAGGTTAGCAAACTGTTGTCAGTCGGTTTCGGCGCTAACTTTCGACTTGACAAGGAGTTCGAGTTCTAGCATAAAGGGACTAGCCGTGATAGCGGCATCACGTGGCGATTTAGGGCGACTTGCTCCACGTAAAAAACTGCTAAAGAGCTGGTAGAGATCACAGACGTAACTTCTTCTGAGACCCTCCAAGCTTTTTGGCACGGAGGGTTTTTCGTTTGCCCCTCCGCGCTGCCCTCAGTCAATTGTCACGTCATTTCACACATAGGCCCCGACCCAGGCAGGTGGCCTAGGCGGAACCTAGCGCGAGGTGACTTATGAAGGAAGTCTATTTCTTAAGATGCAGGGAATGCGGGAAGAAATATGCCAATACTCCGCAGTCGTTCTGCGAGGAGTGCTTTTCCCCGCTTGAGGTGAGCTACGACTACGAGGCGCTGGCGCGGTCGGCCAAGCGTGAAGCGCTGACGCACCGGGCGTTCACTATGTGGCGCTACGCCGAGCTACTGCCGTTGCCCGAAGGATTCACCCCCGCGGCCGCCGTAGGCGGGACACCCCTGGTGAAGTCCCGGAAGCTTGGCGCGGAGTGGGGCATCAGGAACCTCTACTTCAAGAATGACGCGGTGTGCTTCCCCACGCTGTCCTTTAAGGACCGCGTGGTGGCGACTGCGTTGGCGGCAGCAAAGCGGTTCGGGTTCACGAAGGTGGGCTGCTCGTCCACGGGAAATCTGGCCAATGCGGTGGCGGCCCAGGGCGCGCAACAGGGGTTCGATACGACCGTGTTCATTCCAGCGGACCTCGAACCGGCGAAGATTCTGAACACCGCGGTTTACGGCGCGCGGATTATCCGCATCGACGGAAACTATGACCAAGTGAACCGTTTGTGCACGCAGATTGCAGACCGCTTTCGGTGGGGACTCGTGAACGTGAATTTGCGGCCCTATTACGCGGAAGGATCGAAGACGCACGGGTATGAAATTGCCGAGCAACTTGGTTGGGAACTTCCGGACAACGTGGTGGTGCCGATGGCCGGCGGGTCATTGATTGGGAAAATCGCGAAGGCCTTTTGCGAATTGGCGCACCTCGGGTGGGTGGAACCGAAGCAGGTGAAGTTCTTCGGGGCACAGGCGACCGGGTGCTCACCGATTGCGGACGCCGTGAAACGAGGACTGTCGCGCTTTGAGCCGCAGAAGCCGAATACCATTGCGCGTTCGTTGGCGATTGGGAATCCCGCGGATGGTCACTATGCGCGACGGCTGATCACGGAAAGCGGCGGATGGGCGGAATGCATTCCCGATCCAGAGATCATCGACGCGATCAAGCTGCTGGCACAAACCGAAGGCATCTTTGCAGAGACGGCGGGCGGAGTTACGGCCGGTGTGACCGCGAAGCTGATTGAGCAGGGACGCATTCGAGGGGACGAGACCACCGTGGTCTGCATTACCGGCAACGGCCTAAAGACGACCGATGCCATCGCGGCGGACTTCCCGGCGACGGAAGCGATTGCGCCAAAGCTGGAAGCGTTTGAGGCGCTGGTGGCGCAGCAACTGGACGAGACCGTACGCACAAACTAAACATTCGTTCTTGGGGCGCGCTGGCCGCAGGTTCTGAAGCAAACTCTGTGGAAATTGGAGAAAGAATGATGGCGATTACGATTGAGATTCCGACAGCGTTTCGGCGGTTTACCGACGGCGCGCCCAAGTTGGAGAGTGGCGCGACCACAGTAGCTGAGGCGCTCAACGAACTGGTGACACGCTTCCCTGCTCTTTCACGACATGTGCGCGATGAGCAGGGGCAAATCCGGCAGTTCATCAACGTGTATTTAAATGATGAGGATATACGCTTCCTCGGCGGCGAAGCGTCGGCTCTGAAAGATGGCGACAAGTTGCTGTTGGTGCCGTCGATCGCGGGCGGTTGAGGACGGAGGGGTTGGCGCATTCCTCACAAGCGGCCTCTGGCCTTTTCTGGCCAGGGCCAGCGCAGGCGATTCACATAGCGCGGTGGGTCGACGTCCTCGTCAACGGCGTTTACATTCAGCGGATCGAGCAGTCATTCGGTGAACAGGTCAGGCTCAACCCGCTGCGTTGCGAATTAGCTGGCAATAGAAATCAATCGAACGGGCGAAATTGTTTACGCCGATGCGCTCGTTGGTGCTGTGCAGACGAGCGACATCTTGCGCATCCATGAGAATGGGTGAGAACCTGTAGATGTCCTTCGTGAGCGGGGCATAGTGCTTTGAATCGGTGGCGGCGACAAAGACAAAAGGCGCGACCACCGCGCCGGGATAGACTTGGGCGAGCGTTTCTTGCATCAGTACGAAATTCGGCGAGTCGACGCGCGATGGAGCAGAGGGCTCTGCGGGCGGCTCGCCAGCCAAGTGCAGTAGTTTCACGCGAGGATCATCGACGACTTGGCGAACGTGTTCGGTGACGCTGGCGACGGTGTCTCCAGGGAGCAGACGGAAATTGACGATCGCGCTGGCACGGCTGGGCATGACGTTGTCCTTGGTTCCAGCGCGAAAGATGGTGACGGCAGCGGTTGTGCGAAGCGTGGCGTTCGTGTCTGGCGAGGATTCTAAAATGTGCTGCACCACCGGACCGAAGAGCCACATGTTCTTAAATACGGCGCGCATGGGGAAACTGGCGCTGTCACCGCCGTATTCCAAGAACTCTCCGATGGGGCCATGCACATGGGCAGGCAGGGGATGCGTTTCGATTTTGTGAATGGCTTCGCTGAGAATACCGATGCTGGACGTGCGGGGAGGGACGGAGGAATGTCCTCCCGCGGTCTCTACCGAAAGTTCCAGACTTAAATAACCTTTTTCCGAGGTCCCGATCATGGCGACCGGCGCGCTTACTCCCGGCAACATGCCGGTAGAGAGGAAGCCTCCCTCATCGGTAACAAACGCGGCGTGCACCCCGCGTGAGCTAAGCAATTGCGCAATTTTTTCCGCGCCTTCCAAGCCTCCCACTTCCTCATCCTGTCCAAAGGCAAGAATTACAGTGCGTTTCGGCTGGAAGCCTTTAGAGAGGAGAATCGCAACGGCCTCGAGCAAGCCAACGACGGTCATTTTGTCGTCGAGAGAGCCGCGGCCCCAGATGAACCCATCGGCAATATCACCGGAGAAGGGTGGATGCACCCACTTGCTCTCGGTTCCCTCTTCGATGGGAACGACGTCCTGATGGCCGAGCAAGACAATGGGTTTTAGAGAAGGGTCACTGCCCTTCCAGGTGAAGAGGAGATTGTCTGCCCCGACGACTTCGTGATCCAGCTTCGCGTAGACCTGCGGAAACGTTTTTTCAAGGTAGGCGTGAAATCCTACGAACGCTTCCTGTGTGGCCTGCCCTTGCTGCTCCGTGCCTTCCGGCCCCCAGGAAATGGTTTGGAACGGAATCGCGCCCGACAGATCATGGGAGATTTTTTGAGCGTCGACGCCCTCGGGCGTGTAGGGCAAGGGAGAGATCTGTTTGGAAGGAATTAGAATGGTCCGTGCGAGGACCACAACGATCAGTACGAGCAAGAGGAGGCCAAGGAATTTAAGGAGACTTTTCATACACTTTCTCCGAGAACAATTCCGAGCTGCGCATTGGAATTCACGGTAGCCTAACACGTCTTTCGTGAGGCTCGCTGGGGGCGACAGTGGACAAGGGGAGTTCGGCTTCACCTAACCCAACGCCGTGATAGGCTATTTCGGTGTTGGCACATTCCGGCATTGAGGGAGGAAGGGAATGGCCTATTACGCTCTCTTTTATGAGGTTGTCGAGAATTTTGTGGAGCGGCGCGCTCCTTTTCGCCAGGAACATCTGCGGTTGGCAGATGCGGCAAACCAGCGAGGCGAACTGGTTCTGGCCGGCGCGTTGGCGGAGCCCGCCGACGGCGCACTGATCATTTTTCGCGGCGATAGTCCTGAGGTAGCTTCTTCCTTCGCTGAAAATGATCCCTATGTACAGAATGGCCTGGTGAAGAATTGGGAAGTACGGCCCTGGACGGTTGTTGTAGGAGGCGAAGCAAGAGTCAGCGCCAGCGACAACAGAGGAGATACGTGAAATGGTAGTGCGATTCTGGTCGGCGCGAACGACGCAAGTTCGATTTCCGGATTACCTGCGGCACTTTACTGAACGCGTGCTGCCCAGTTTGCAGGCGGTGGATGGTTTTCTCGAGGCGCGTGTCATTTCGCAGTCCGATGGAGTGGTGGTGCAGTTCATCGCGGAGACGCTGTGGTCTTCCATGGAGGCGATCGATCGGTTTGCCGGGCCGGACCGTGAAGCGGCCGTGGTCGCCGATGAGGCACTCGACCTGTTAACCTCCTACGACCGAAGGGTTCGCCATTACCTTGTGGACCTGTCTGTGGATCATCGAAGGGCCAAGGTCTCTGCCTGAAGGCTCCCTCGGCAACCCGGCTTGCCGCCATTTTTCGGGATGCTAGACTATATGGGTAACGCTATGACACCAAAAACCCTCTACGAAAAAATCTGGAACAACCACGTTGTTTATGAACAACCGGGAAAGCCCTCGCTCATTTACATCGACCGCCACCTTATTCATGAGGGCACTTCGCCGCAGGCATTTGCGGGATTGAAGGCCGAGGGCCGGAAGGTGCGCCGGCCGGACCTGACCTTTGCGGTGATGGATCATTCCGTACCGACGAAGGACCGTATTCTGCCGATCGTCGACCAGGATGCCAAGCTGCAATTTGAAGCACTGGAACAGAATTGCCGCGAAACGGGCGTGAGGCTGTTCGACATGCACAGCAAGAATCAGGGCATCGTGCACATTATCGGGCCGGAACTGGGAATCACGCAGCCGGGACAGACGATCGTTTGCGGGGATAGCCACACGTCAACGCATGGAGCCTTTGGTACGCTGGCGTTTGGCATCGGTACTAGCGAAGTGGAACACGTGCTGGCGACGCAGTGCCTGGTGCAAAGCAAATCAAAGACGCTGCATATTGTTGTGGATGGCAAGCGGCCAAAGGGCGTGACCGCAAAAGATATTATTTTGGCGATCATCGGCAAGATTGGGATCGGTGGCGGCACGGCACACGTGGCGGAATATGGCGGCGAGGCAATTCGCGCGCTGTCCATGGACGGCCGAATGACCGTGTGCAATATGACCATTGAAGGCGGAGCGCGGGCGGGGATGGTTGCGCCGGACGAGACTACGTTTGCATATCTCGAAGGGCGTCCGTTTGTGCCGCGCGGAACACAGTTCCAGGAAGCCGTGGAACTCTGGAAGCTGCTAAAGAGTGATGACGGCGCGAAATTCGACATGACTGTGGAACTGCGTGCGGAAGAGATTGGGCCGCAAGTAACCTGGGGAACGAATCCAGGAATGGTGACCAGCGTGACAGGGCGCGTACCGGATCCGCACGACTTCAACGATTTGAATGATCAGAAAGCCACCGAGAGCGCGCTGAAGTACATGGGATTGAAGCCAGGCACGCCGATTGTGGACATTCCCGTGGACCGCGTGTTCATCGGGTCGTGCACCAATTCACGGCTGGATGACTTGCGCGCTGCGGCACAACTCGTTGCCGGAAAACATGTAGCCAAGAGTATTAAGCAAGCGCTGATTGTGCCCGGGTCACGCGGAATTAAGGTACAGGCGGAAAAAGAGGGTCTGGACAAGATTTTCTCGGATGCGGGCTTTGAGTGGCGCGATGCGGGGTGCAGCATGTGCATCGGGATGAATGCGGATGTGTTGCCTCCGCACGAGCGCAGCGCGAGTACGTCGAATCGCAATTTCGAAGGCCGTCAGGGCCGCGACAGCCGGACGCACCTTGTGAGTCCAGTGATGGCCGCGGCCGCCGCGATTGCCGGGCACTTTGTGGATGTGCGCGAGTTTGATGTCGCGCACGTCGAGTAACTATCGGAAAGGTTTGCGGCCTATGAGGCTGACGCGCGAGCCGAAAATTCTCAGGAGAAGTACTCTAATTCTCACAGCACCGGCTTTCCCGGTCGCTATTGACATGACTCTTTACGGCATTCCCCTTGCAATCTATGTCTCTTACGTATTGGCGCTGCTCGTCGGTGTCGGCCTAGAAACAGGGAGTACGTTGGAACAACAGAAAGTCGCAATCTCTGCGCAACCGACACCAGCCATTCTGGCTGTATCACGGGAGAATCACGATCAATGAAACCGTTCATCACACATACCGGGCTGGTTCAGCCGATTGACAAGGTTAATGTCGATACGGATCAGATGGTGCCCAAGCAATTCCTGAAGGCGCTGACGCGGCAGGGGTTTGGGCGAATACTTTTTTATGACTGGCGGTATTTGCAGCCGGGGGAGAAGCCCAATCCGGAGTTTGTGCTGAACCTTCCGCGATACAAAGGTGCATCGGTTTTGCTGGCGCGCGCCAATTTTGGTTGCGGATCAAGCCGCGAGCATGCTCCCTGGGCGATCGGTGATTATGGTTTCCGTGTGATTCTTGCCCCCAGCTATGCGGACATCTTCTACAATAACTGCTTCAAGAATGGCATTTTGCCCGCGGAACTGACAGAAGACCAGGTTGAGGAGCTCTTTCAACGGACGGAAAAGGAAGAGGGCTACTCCCTTACCGTGGACTTGCCGAACCAGACGGTAAAGGATAAGCACGGACTGGGATATAGGTTTGAAATCGCGCCGTCGCGCAAGGAAGTTTTGCTGAAGGGGCTGGACGATATCGGTACCTCCCTGCTGTGCACCGATTCCATCGACGCGTATGAGAAAACCCATGCGGCGAGCGCGCCGATGTATGAGACAGTGGATGTGAAGTACTACACGAATGGCAAGTGAGGACGTTTTGCGTCAGGCTGCTTCGCTAGACTTGCTCTCAGTTTACGTTGGACTTACAACCGACTGCTAGAACTTCCTTTCACATCCGGCGCCACCAGGGCTTGAAATAGACTCGGCCTTCGAAGATGGGCTCTGGCGCTTCTGGCGCAGCGGGTTCACCCAACAACTCCGCGATCAGAATTCCTGCAACAACCAGGCTTGCGCCTTTCCAGCCGCGCGCACGCAAGCGTTCATGCAGCAGCAGGTAAGAAGTAATCACGGCGAAGACCGGCTCCAGCGCAAATAGAATGGCGACGTGGCCCGGTGAGGTATATTGCTGCGCCCACAATTGGACGGTGAATGCAACGGCGGTGGCGAACACCGCGCAAACAAGAATGGCCAGGTAGAGCGTCCAGCCCCATTCGAAGCGCACCGGCTGCCAGTGGATCGCTGCGGAAAAGCCCGTCAGCGGCCAAGCCATCACAGCGCAGCCTGCCACCTGAATCAGGCTTAGGGCGGAGACGGAGTGTTCCTGGGAATACTCTCCGACCAAGATAATGTGCACGGCGTAAAATCCGGCAGCGATAAAGGTCAGGACGTCACCACGATTCAGATAGCGCATGCCTTCTACCGGGACAGTCAGGAAATAGAGTCCAATGAGCGCGGCGAAAGCCCCCGCGTAGATCCACTTCGTCAGCGTGCGTCCCCAAAATAGGCCCAGGAGGAGAGGCACGAGCACCACGCTCGAGCCGGTAACGAAACCGGAATTGGTGGCGGTGGTGTACTGCAGGCCCGCGGTCTGAAAACAGTAGCCGGCAAACATGAAGAAGGCCAGACGCATGCCCGGGAAGATCTCGTCGCGCTGAATTCTGCCGAGCACCTGGGGACGGAACAGAGCCATGAGGACGGCGGCAATCGAGAAGCGCACGGCGAGAAACACGAACGGTGAAGAATGGTCGAGACCGGTTTTGACGACCACGAACGTGGCGCCCCAGATCAACGAACAAAACATCAGTGACAGATCGGCTTTGACTTTGCGATCCATGCAAGAAACTCCGTCGCAGGACCCCGCCAGTGTAGCCGCAAAACTGTCAAGTGTGCACGTGACCGCCGATCAACAAAATGGATGAGGCGCTATTGACTAGAGGTAGAAGTTTTGTACATTCTCGTCGTATGCCTCTCCGCCGAAGGCTTTCTGCCGTTGTTTCCCTGCTCCTTGCATTCGTGATTCTCGTGGTGCCGCCTGCGTTAGAAGCAAAGGACACGTGGATCGAAGTGCACTCCCCGAATTTCACGGTTATCAGCAATGCCGGAGAAAAGGAGGCGCGGAAGATTGCCGACCAGTTCGAGCAGTTCCGCGAAGTCTTTCACAATTCATTTCCGAAATTGCGGGTCGATTTAGGCAAGCCCCTGGTTATCTTCGCGGTGAAGAACGAAGACTCCCTGAAAGCGCTCCTTCCGGCCTACTGGGAAGTCAAGGGCCACATGCATCCGGCGGGAATTTACATGCCGGGAGAAGAACGGCACTACGTTGCGGTACGAACGGACATCGAGGGCGATAACCCGTATCAGGTCGTCTATCACGAATACACGCACGCCATCATGAACTTGAATTTTCGGGGTTTGCCCGTCTGGCTGAACGAGGGCCTGGCGGAGTTCTACGGAAATTCGGCGATTCATGACAAAGACGTGGAAATCGGCAAAATCGCTCCCTACCACTTGCAGACGCTTCAGCAGGAACGGCTCATCCCCATGGATGCGCTTCTGCTCGCCGATGAGAGCTCCCCCTATTACAACGAAGAAAATCACGCATCCATGTTTTACGCCGAGTCCTGGGCCATCGTGCATTATCTGATGCTCGATCCGGACGCGCGCAAGCGCCAATTGTTGGGCACGTTCATGGCCCAGTGGGATGCCAGCGGCGACCAACTGGCCGCGGCACAGAAAACATTCGGCGATCTGAAGAAGTTCGGCTCTGCAATGGAGGCTTACGCGCGCCAGCGGAGCTTTTACGTGGGCAAGGTGGCCACGACGATTCATGGAGATCCAAAGAGCTTCACGAGCCGCCTCCTCCCCCCCGCGGAAGTGGACGCAGAGCGGGCGCTATTCTACGCGCACACGCAACGGCCGAAAGAAGCGTTGGCGGCGGTAGACGAGGCCCTCCAGGCCGATCCGAATCTGCCGCTAGCCTATGAGGCAAAGGGCGTTCTGGCCTACTCCGAAGAAGAGTTTCTGCCGGCGGCAACGGCGTTCACGCGGGCCATCGAGCTGAACACCACCAGTTATTTTCCGTATTACTTCGCGGCGGAAGCACAATTACGCAGTGGATTTCCTTCGCAGGAACGGGTACCGGAACTGATTGGGTACCTCGAAAAGACCATTCAAATGAATCCACAATTTGCGCCGGCGTATGCTGCGCTCGCGTCCATCTATTCGGCCAATTCGGATACGCGAGAGAAGGCTTTCGCGGCGGGACGCAAAGCGGTGGAATTGGAGCCGGGCAATCTCTCTTATGCCACGAGCTACGGATACGTACTGTCAAACGCGGGAAAGACAGCCGAGGCCAAAGCCCTGGCCATTCGCATTCAGCAGGCAGCCAGGACCCCCCTTGAGCGAGCCAATGCGCAGCAACTCTTATCGGCGATTGCCGTTCGGGAAGAGTACGAAAAGCAGATGGTGGAGATGAACCGGCAGGCAGCCGCACAAGGAACGCCCGTTGTCCTGGTGCGCCCGAAAACGCTGGACGCCCCGGCCGGCAACACACCGACCGGTACGCCCACCGCTCCGAACGAGAATACTCCTCCGGTGCGGCCCAACGACAGCCATCGTGGAGAATCGGAATACGCAGTCGAAGGAAATATCATTGCCACGGATTGCGGGAAAGGGCCGGGGCGAGTATCCATTTCTGTCAGCAAGACGATGACCATGAATTTTCGCGTTGCGGATTTCAAAACGCTTGAGCTCGTGTCGACCACCAAGCAGGACGCGGGCAAAGTGCCGGCCTGCGCCAACTGGAGAGGCCGCCGGGTTCGATTGTACTTTTACAAAGTGAAAGACAAGCAGTTTGCGGGCGATCTGAATACGATTCAATTTTTCTGATAGACCGTTTTACCGCCGACCACGGTTCGCAAGACTTCCGTTTTTGAGATGTCCTTCGGAGGAATGCTCGTAAGGTCCTCCGAAAGAATAACGAAGTCAGCGAATTCGCCGACTTTTAATTCGCCCTTCTTCCCTTCCATGAACTCGGCATACGCCGAACCAGTCGTGTAGGCACTGATACAGTCCGCGAGCGGGAGTCTTTCCTGCGGGATCCAGCCGCCGGCAGGGCCGCCGTCGATCGCCTCCCGTGTCACACAGGCGTAGAGCCCGCGGAGAGGATTGACGGAGCCTAAGTCATAATCAGTGCCGAAGGCGAGCTTGGCGCCCGCACTCTGCAAGGACTTCCAGGCGTAAGCGCCTTTCGAGCGTTCAGGGCCAAGGCGTTGTTCGGCCCAGCGCAATTCACTGGATTCTTGCGAAGGCTGCATGGAAGCGATGACATGCAATCCGCCGAACCGCGCCCTATCTTCCGGTGCAACCACCTGGGCATGCTCAATGCGCTCTCTGCGGTCGCGCGAGGGATTGACGCGTAGCAAGGATTCGAAGGTGTTCAGCGCCACACGATTGGCTTTGTCACCGATGGCATGAAAGGCGAGCTGGAAGCCGAGGCGATCCCGCTCAATGGCCATGGCTTTCAACGTCTCCGGATCGATGGTCAGCATGCCGCTATTGGCAGGGTCGTCGGAATACGGGGCCAAGAGTGCGGCGGTGTGAGTGCCGAGAGCGCCGTCAATAAAACCTTCCAGGGCACCGGTCCTCAGCCACGGGTCGGTTGTGCCGCCTTGGGCCCGCATGTTCTGCAAATCGTCGGTGGAAAAGCCGAAAGGCAGCCACTCCGTGATGCGCACAGTCAGCTTCTTGTCCTGCTTGATATCGGTGTAGACGAGAAAATCTTCCCAGGCGGAGAGATCCTGTATCGAAGTGACGCCATTCAGCGCCAACTCCTCGAGAACCAGCTCAATGCCCTTGCGCCGGTTCTCGTCAGACGGATCCGGGATACGCTGGGTAACCATTTCCGTAGCGCGCTCTTTGAGGATGCCCGTGGCTTCACCGTCGGCGAAGCGCTCGATCTCTCCACCCGGAGGATTCGGCGTCTCACTGGTGATCTCTGCATGTTTCAGTGCAAGAGAATTGACTACAGCGATGTGGCCGGAGATGTGATCGAGATAGACGGGATTGTTGGGTGCGACCTGGTCGAGGTCCAGTCGCGAGGGGTATTTGGGATCGGCCCAGTGGGACTGGTCCCAACCGCTGCCGAGGATCCATTCGCCGGTTTTGTGTTTGCCCGCAGCTTGTTTCAAAAGTTGCAAGAGTTCGGCGGAGGAAGATACGCGGTCGAGGACCAGATTGAGTTTATCGCGGCCAGCTCGGCCGACGTGGGTGTGCGCATCGTTAAAGCCGGGCATGACGAATCGGCCGCGCAATTGCACGACGTCATTCGATTCCGCGCCGCCGCAATCGAGAAGGATCTCGGTAATCGTGCCGATGCAATAGATTTTCTCATCGCGCACAGCCATTGCTTCTGCCCAAGGATGCGCGGGGTCGTTGGTATAAATCTTTCCGTGAAGATAATAGGTTGTTGGATGGATGGCCGACGGAGCCGGAGGCGGTGTTTGAGCGAACGTGCAAGTGGGCAGGGCGAGGCTGAACAAAACCTGGGAAATCCAGAGCGCAGATCGCCCCAGAAATCGTGAAGCTTGCCTCACTGGCTCTTCTCCGTGGCCAGACCAGAAACGGCGAGCAAGGTCAGCAGCACGCGCTTAAGCCCCACTTCCCTGCCCTCTGGTTCATACCATTCCTGCAAGGAATGTGCACCGCCGCCATTGCCTCCGGCGCCGATCGCGATTGCTTCGATGCCCATGGAAAGAGGAATGTTGGCATCCGTGGATGAGCGTTCATTGCGTGATTTGTTCCCGACAATTTCATCGGCTGAGTGCAACGCAGCCAGAAGCGGGGAATCCGGCGCCAGTTCCCCACCGGGGCGGCTGCCGATAATATTTGCCTTCCACTCCAGCTTGCCGCGACTGCGCTCGCGGGAATTATCCATCTCGTCCTTCACCCCCGCGGCGATGCATTCGCGTAGAGCCGATTCCATGCGAACGATCTCGTCCTCATTTTCGGAGCGCAAATCGACTTTCAGTTTGGCCTCATAGGGAATGGAATTGACGGAAGTACCCCCTTCGATCTGACCAAGGTTGAAGGTGGTGCGCGGGGTGCTCGGAACCTTGGTATTGATAAAACGGACGGAGCCGCGAATGAGCGCATTGATGGGGTTGGGCATGCCGAAATCGGACCAGCTGTGGCCGCCAGGGCCGGTGATGACAACTTCGATGCGGCGGGAGGCCAACGCTTTGGTGGTGACGTGATCGATCCCGGAACCGTCCATGACAATGACCGCGCGCAGCCTTGTGCGATAGGCATCGATGAGGGCGCGCATGCCGCGAAGATTGCCTTCGCCTTCCTCCCCCACGTTTGCAGCAAACAAAATAGTGCGCTGAGGCTTGATGTTCGCAACGTTCAAGGCGCGAGCTACGGCCAACAGCGCAGCCAGCCCGGTTCCGTTATCGGAGATGCCCGGAGCCACGAGGCGAGGGCCTTCGTGGCGCACTTTGATTTCTGTCCCTTTGGGGAAGACCGTGTCCAGATGCGCTGCCAGCAGAACAACTTCTTTGTCCTGGGCGCCGCGCAGTTCGCCGATGACGTTTCCGATTTTGTCCGAGGACACGGTGAGGCCTTCGGCGACCAGAAGCGCTTTCACGGCTTCGGCCCGCTGCTCTTCCTGAAAGGACGGAGCGGGAATCTCAGTGAGGCGGACCTGCTGTTCCGTGGTCCAATCCACATTCTTGTCCAGCCAGTTGAGGGCTTGGCGAACTTCAGGCTGATTCGCGAGAGATGTCGCACGGGACGGCCGCGGGGAGTGAGGGACGACCGAAGAGCGAATCGGCATAGCGAAAAGAATAGCGCAAACGGCAACGCGTTTCACTGTCAGAAAGGACAGGGAAAACGGAAAAAGTCTCGCAAGGAGATGGTTAGGGGCGTGCATCGGGGGACACCGAGGCATTCTACAACACGCGACATCGTAGGTGGCATGATACCCGAGCAGAGTTTACGCGCTGGCGCCGGGTGCGGGGCACAGGGCGCGGACTTCTTCGTCGGTTAGGACGCGCGGAGATTGCTTGGCTGCTTCGAAAATGCGATTCACAACTTCATCCGTTTCCGGAACGCCATGGCGGGCCAGCCAGTAAATGACATTTGATTTTCCGCTCATCGGTCCAATTTCGACAATCTGTTCCAAACCGACCAGATGAGCCGGAACGCCGCTGTAGACGGCATCGGCGAGTCTGCGATCGTGGCTGCGCAACGCTTTGATGATTGCCGCCGCATGCACGCCGGTAGCGGTGCGAAATGCGTCTCTTCCAAAGACCGGATAGTTTGGCGGGATGGTGGTGTGCGTGGCTTTGGCAATTTTTTCGCAGTACGCGCGCAGATAGCTGAGGTCGTTTTCGCGTAGACCCATGAGCCGCAAATTCACCAGGAGAAGTTCCATGGGGGTATTGCCGACGCGTTCGCCGAGGGAAAGCGCGACGCCGTGAATCTGGCGAGCACCGGCGGCGATAGCGGCGAGTGAATTTCCAATCGCCAAACCGCGGTCGCGGTGGCCGTGCCAGTCGACACGGATGGATTCTCCGGAAGGCTTGACGACCGTTTCGATGACAAATTTGACGAGGTTGTAGGCGCCTTCCGGCGTAGCGTGTCCCACGGTATCGCAGAGAACGACGGCGCGGGCGCCGCTTCGAATGGCGGTGGTATAGAGCCGCTGTATGGTTTCGGGATCGGTGCGGACGGTATCTTCAGTAACGTACATCGAGGGGAGTCCGTGCGACACGGCGAACTTTACCGCAGCTTCCGTGGTGCGCTCAAGATGATCGACGCTCCAGGCTTCGACCAAGCGGCGGATAGGACTCGAACCGAGGAAAGTAGCCGCCTCGATGGGAATGCCCACGCGCTGGGAGATTTCCACGATGGGACGGATGTCCGCTTCCACAGTGCGCGCTGCGCAATTCGGCTTAATGCGCATGTGGTTGTTCACAATTTCCCGCGCCAACGCCTCCACATCCTTCGCCGCGCGAGGCCCAGCACCTGGTAAGCCGATGTTCACGGAATCAATTCCGAGGGCCTCCATGAGGTGCAGAATTTCTATTTTGTCTTCGACCGGGGGGTCGTGTACGGAGGGGTTCTGCAAACCATCGCGGAGGGTTTCGTCATTGACGAGGACTTGCGTGCCCGGAGGGATGGGCACATTGCCGGCAAGATTCCAGTCATAGATCAAATCATTTACGGACACGGCGGAGCGATCTCCCTGTCCTGCTCAGTATCGTACGGTGAAGCTGTTCGGCAATTGCTTGGGATCCGGTCGGTAAAGGGTTTTGCAAAATTCGCAACGATAAATTTCCCTGGCATTGCCGACGAGCTTGGCAATTTCCGGTGGATAGTCGAACCAACGCTTCAGGTGCCCGGCACAGAGTTTCCCCTTGGCGTCTTTCTCGTCACAGGCGCGCTGTTTCGGCTTACGGGTTTTGACTTTCGGTGTAGGCGCTTTCTCTTCCGCTGCGGCCGGTGCAGACTCCGCTGGGGGTGTCGTTGTGGTTTCTTCCGCCAAGCGTTACCTCCTGTTGAGTGCCTAAAATCCGCGGTCGCGAAAAATGGTTTTCATCGCTGCGCGAGCATTGCGCAGACGCGCCGCCAACCCTCCGGTGAACTCAAAGCGGAGAACCGCGTCCGCGGCCTGTTCGAGATCGGCGCCATAACGATACCACCAAGGCTTTTCCATTCCCGGTAAGCGATCCACATCCAGATATTTTAGATGCACCATTTCGAGCAGGCCCGCCTTGCCGTGGGTACGGCCCCAACCGCTGAGACCGGTGCCGCCGTGAGGCGCTTCGGTAATCGCGAATCCGCTGATCGCGTCGTTCACCATGACCGTGCCAGCGCGCAATTGACGGGCAATGGCTTTGCCGCGCGAGGTGTCGCGTGTCCAGACACTGGCGGCGAGAGCAAAGTCCGTGTCGTTGGCAAGGCGAATCGCTTCCTCTGCGTCGCTCACGACCTGGACGGCGAGGACCGGCCCAAAGGTTTCGTCGCGGAAAAGCTGCATCGACGCGTTGACGCCGGTAAGCACGGTAGGCTCAAAAAAGCCGGGGCCGAGGTCGGGCCGAGGACGACCGCCGCAGAGCACCTTCGCGCCGCGTTCCACGGCATCGGCAATCACTTCCTGCATGCGCTGGACGTGTTGAGGACGGATGAGCGGGCCCACGTCGGTCTGTGGGTCGTTCCCTGGACCGAGTCGCAATCTTTGCGTCTTCTCCACGCATCCACGGAGGAATTCGTCGCTGACGGAAGATTCCACGAACACGCGTTCCAGGGAGAGACACACCTGCCCACAGTTGGTGAAGCTGCCCCAAACTGCGGCACTGGTCGTAACACTCATGTCGGCGTCGGCGAGCACCAGCATGGCATCTTTTCCACCCAGTTCAAGAACGCTGGGGATCAGCTCCCGCGCGCAGGCTTCGGCGACGTGACGACCGGTGAATACACTGCCGGTGAAAAACACTTTATCCGGGTGGGACTCGATGAGCGCCTGGCCTACGTCTCCACCTCCCTGAAGCAAGGTGACCAGCCCTTCGGGAAAACCGGCATCACGGAAGAGTTTTTCGATTAGCGCGCCGCACTCCGGCGTGAAATCGCTGGTCTTGCACAGTACCGCGTTACCTGCGGCGACGGCGGGGATAATCTGGCTGACGGGGATGGCCAGGGGATAATTCCAGGAACTGATGATGGCCAGAACGCCGAGCGGCTCATAGAAGAGTGCGCCGGATTTCAGTTTTGCGGCCAAGCTGTGGTGCGGGATGCGTTCGGGCTGGAGCAGAGTTGGACCGAACTTTGCAAAATAGTCGGCGGTATCGAGTGCGACGAAGACGTCGGCGAACTTTGCCTCTACGCGAGGCTTGCCAGATTCTCGGACTACGGCATCTGCAAGCGTGTCACGCGCCTCCAGGATTTTCTTCTTGAGGACGCCGATGCTTGCGCAACGATCTTCCACGGAGACTTTTGCCCAAGCCGCCTGAGCTTGTCTTGCGTTCAGCGCCAGTTGCGGCACAAGCAAGAGCGGAGTGCGTTCATAGCTGGCTCCAATCTTGCCAGTGGCTGGATCGATGGAAGGAACAGTTTCCACGGTGACAGGAGTTGCGACCATGATGTGATTCTAGCCTAACGTGGCGCAGACTTCACGCCACAGGGGTTCGCGGGCGAAGGATGCGACGTCTACCGGCTATGGATTGTATTTCTCCAGCCAATTCTTGATTTCCGTGAAGACATCGCGGCGTTGCTCCGCCAGCCGGGGAAAATGCGGCGAGCCGGGATAAGTCACCATGCGCACAGTTTTGCCACGTTCGGCGAGCAAGACGAAAAATTCTCGCCCCTGAAAAGCAGGAACGCGACGATCCGCCTCGCCGTGCAGAATCAACAAGGGAGTGGTCACCTGATCGGCGTGCATGACCGCGGAGAACTGCAGGAGAGGCGCGGGATCTTTTTCCTGCAAGCGCATGTCGTAGTCCACTTGGCCAATGTCGCTGGTGGGAATAAAGCTGAGCCAATCGGTGATGCCCGCCCCCTCAATCGCGGCCTGGTAGCGATGCGTTTGTGTAATGGTCCAGGAAGTCATGAATCCGCCAGCGCTCCAGCCGAAGATCGCCAGACGATGGGGGTCCGCCCAACCCTGAGCTACGGCGAAATCGGTGGCACTGTCTACGTCACTGTAGGCGCGGTCGCCAAAATGTTGGTAGATGGCCTGAAGGAATTCCGTGCCGTAACCGGTAGAGCCACGATACTGGGGTTGCAGAACTACATAGCCGTATCCAGCAATCAAGCGAGAAAAAAGGTCGAAATCCATCGTGTCGTTTGCTTCCGGGCCGCCATGCGGCAGGACGAGAAAGGGAGCGTGCTTCCCTGCTTCATAATTCGCGGGGAGAGTGATGATTCCCTCGAGCTTTGTTCCATCTTTGGCGGTCCAGTTCACCACGCGAACTTCGCCGAGCGCCACTTTGGCAAGCGTGTCGTCACCTTCGTGTGTGATTCTCTTTAGTTCCGCACCTTGGGCCACGGCTACGTTGAGCGAATGCGATGGATCTCCAACAGTAAAGGCCAGCACTTCCGGGGTGGAGACAAAAGACGAATTCGCCGGCGGCGCGTAAACAACTCCTCCCGGCCAACGATAGGTCGGAGATAAATTGCCGTCACGATAGGAATAAATTTCGACGAAGGTACCTTTGTGCATCTCCACCCACACAGTGCCGTGCGGATCGCTACTCACTTTGGAAATCGATCCCTCGAGCTTGGGTGTCTGATCCTGCGGAGTTCCGCCGGAAGCCGGGACAGTCCAGAGATGATCGGGAGTCAGGACGTCCGTCGTGGTGCTGGCAAACGCCAGGTCCTTTCCGCCGTTGGCCCAGGCGATGCCAGAGACGGAGTTGGGAATCTCGGCGACTTTGTGAGTGCCGCCGGAATTGCAAGTCCAAAGAAACGCGCGGACATCATGGTGCCCTATCTTTTGGAACTGCGTAACAACAGCAAGTTGCGTACTATCCGCCGACCATGCCAAGTCGGTCACGTCTTGTAGCTCCGGGCACCACCATGCACCCTCCGAGCCGTTCGCTCCAGCGACGTAGATGCTGGTCACGTCGTTTTCCGCAACATGGCGCATTTCGGTCAACGGATCTGCCGGACGGGGGTCAGCCGTGAGAGCGAATTTTCCACCATCGGGAGAGATCAGTGTCGAATGGACACCATTCGGCAGAGCAATGATTTGCATCGGCTTTCCGCCGACTATCGGAACAATTCCCAACTGGCCTCTCTTATCGACTTCGTAGGTACCATACAGCGCGTTGCCATCCTTGGTGAATCCCGCAGGCTCGAAGGACTCGGGCAGCTCCAACTTGCGCGCGTTCTCGCCGGAGACACCGATCAAATGCCATTCGTGTTTGGCCGGCCCCTTTTCGCCGTCATAGCTGACTTCATACAGAACGGTCTTCCCATCCGGCGAAACCGCCAAGGCACGCGCCCGTCGCAATGCAGAGTAATCGTCGAGTCCGAACGGATGCTTGTCCGGCACGGCGGTGGCACATCGCGTTTCGAAGACCCCCAGCAGAGTAAACAAAATGATTGGAAGAAGAAAAAGACGGAAAAAGTCGGGTCGATTCATAGCCGGCATTCTATCGGAGTCGCGTGGGAATACAAATGGAGGAGAAGGAAAGATCCGTGAGTAGTACTTTCGTACCACCGCAAAAGGGTACTACCTCCGCAACTCTTCTCGGTGGGCTGTGTTTAAAACAGTATTCGGGCTAGAAGAATCCCCACTAGCCCGTGGTGGTTACAACCATCTCGAAGTGGTGGACCACAAACCAAAAAAACATGAGGCTCGCCCCTCATCAGGAGATTACCGATGAAGTCTTACTATTCACGCATGGTGCTCGGTGCGGCTTCGGCTGCATTGATGCTCTTTTCGCTGGGGTGCTCGTCCGGCAGTTCGAACTCCGGGAGCCCCGTGCAACCACAGAATGGGACCGTTAGCCTAATCGTGAGCGACGCGCCGACAGAAGACTGGGCAACGATTGGGGTGAAGGTGTTGTCGATTGCGCTCAGGCCGCAAGGTGGCGGGAGCGACGTCACGGTGTACACGGCAGCGAGTCCTGCGCCGTGCATCAATTTGCTGCAACTCGATCAGCTCAATGAAATTCTCGGGAACGTCAGCGTGCCCGCGGGCACTTATACTGCCGCGACGATCACCGTCGGCGGGAATCCTGGGGATATTCTCCTGACGGTTTCCGCGGATCCGGAAGTGGGCTTTGCGGCCGCGGCCGGCTCCACGATTCCTTCCAGTCAGATCCAGATTCTAAACACGCAAGGCAGCGCGGGCAGCTTGACTGTGCCGGTGAAGTTGACCCTCGCTGCACCGCTGGTGGTCAGCGCAACTCAGAACAACGCGTTGGATCTGGAGTTTAATCTCTCTCATCCGGCGTTCCTGGTGGCACATGTGCCACCCGCGGGCGGCGGTACAACCATGTGGGCGGTGAACTTCAACGGAACTTTGCGTCATCGGCAGATTGATGACCTGACACGGTTGATTCTTCGCCATCACTACGGAACGGTGACGGCAGTTTCGACCGACAACACCACGCTCACTTTTGACAAGGACTATCCCATCTATCCTCCAACCAATCCGGAAACGGAAATCACCAGTTCGCAGACTCTTGCGGTACTGGCGGATGCCACCAACGGCACGCTGTACTACGACGTTGACGCGAAGACACAAGCGACCATCAACGACTTCAGCTCGATCGCCTCGACGATTGTCGGAAAATACATTCGCGTGGCAGCCCGCTACCAGGCGGATGGCACGCTCGTGGCCGTGCGCCTGTGGGCCAGCAGTACCTTTAACAGCGTGTGGATTAGCCCCGAGGGTCATGTGTTGCACGTGGATACGAATAGCAGCACGCTAGTGGTGGAAAACGAACTGGGTTTCGGTGTTCCTCTGACGATCAAGGCCAATACCCTGTTCTTCTTCCGCACTCCTTCAAAAGCACAATCGGATGCTACAGCCATCGGCCAGGGACCTGCGTTCCTGTCGAACCTGGTGCGCGGATTCAAAGTGCATGCGAGCGTAGTCGATCCTCTGGCAAGCCCTTTGGTGGCCAACTCGATCGATATCGAAATCGCACGTTACGATGGCGCGATCACAGACAGCAATTTGAATAACTTCATGTACACGCGCAATTTCCGTACGGCAAGCGACGATTACACGGCGCAGTTGTCGTTCATATCCCCCAACACGCCGAATGGCAGCGATCCGCAATCGGGAAATCCCATCACAGGATTTAAGTGGTGGAATTTCACGTTCCCCACGATCGTCGACAGCGGCAGCAATGCCATCGCTGACTTCGACGGCGCCACCAATGGCAGCGTAAATTTTGGTGGAAACGTGGGCCTGATGAAGGCCGCCGGTCAAACCTACGCGACCTGGAACGATCCGAACGCGCCGAACGCATGGGCGGCCCCTTCAGCAGTGCTGACGCCGACCACGATTCCATTCGGCGTTGCGGCAACTTCCTACAACAACGGCAGCTTCACCGTCAGCGTCACCGGCGGAACGCAAGCGGTGCCCGTCAACCTCAACACCACTTCCGGGTCTGCCTCGCTGGTCTACCAGGTGAGCTGGAATAACGGAATCCTGACGGTCAGCCCAGTGGATATCACGACCACCGCCGGTCAGAACACGCTGACGAGTAGCCTCGTGACCTCCACGCCGGTGAAGGTCTACGGAATCCCGCAACCCGACGGCACGATCAAGGACTACGTGCTGGTCTACTTCACGGGATTCGGAGTTGCCACGACCAACTAAACTTCCCCCCCTGAACAACGGCGCCGCCAGCAAGGGAATCCTTCTGGCGGCGTTTTTGTGTTTTTCGAAGATTTTTAGCGGGTTTCGATGTCGGCAATGCGAAACGGTTCGTGGTGATCAACGCGCACCATGAACAACCCTTGCGGGGGCACCGTCGGACCGGACTTGGAGCGGTCCTTCAGATCATAAAGTTTGTCGATGTCTTCAGATGTCAGTTTTCCTCTTCCCACTTCAAGTAGAGTGCCGACCATCTTACGGACCATGTAGCGCAAGAAGGAGCGGCCGTGCACCGTAAACCAGAGTTCTTCGCCGTCATCGGTACGCTCCAGTTCGGTGGCAAAGATTTCGCGTTCCATGTTGCGTTCCTTGTCGTCGTCCTCGGAACCGGTCGACGCGGCAAAAGAGGTGAAGTCATGTGCGCCCACAAAACGCGATGCAGCATCCTTCATCGCTTCCTCATCCAGGGGAAACGGGTAGTGCAAGACGTAGCGCCAGAGCATCGGCGGCACCACTTTGCCGCGGTAAATCCGGTAGCGATATACCTTTCCTTTCGCAGACCATCGGGCGTTGAAATCCGGGCCTTTCTCTTCGGCAGCAACGATTCGGATGGTTGGCGGCAAAAGAGCGTTGAGCGCGCGCTGAAATTCAGAAGCGGACAGCGGCGACAGGGTGCGAAAGCTGCCCACTTGTCCAAGTGCGTGGACACCCGCATCCGTGCGACCTGCGCCCAGTAATTGAACGTTCTCCTGAGTCAAGCGGCGCAGCACGGCCACGATTGCGCCCTGCACAGTGGGCTTGTTCACCTGAAATTGCCAACCGTGGAAATCGGTGCCGTCGTAGGCAATCGTCAATTTGAAATTTCGCACCGTCCGCCGCGCCTCTTGGAAATGAAAGAGCCTTTCCGGCATCTTTCCACGAAAATTGCAACAAACAGTTTTCTAATCGGTGGATTCATCGCATCGCAAGCTACTTTATTCCAATTGGCTGGAGCGACGTCATAGAATCGTCATACTCCTTTGAAGATTGCCATCAAACGTCCCAATAGCCTTGCGTCACTCGCGGCACTACCAACACCAGGGGTCCTACGAGAACGGACGACGTTGCCAGGAAAACGTAGGCGATTCTTCCGCCCCATGCACAAAAGCCGAAACAAAAAAATAACAAATCCATCGTCCCATCCATGCCTGCAGGCAAGATACATGGCGGTTCCGCGTAGGGCGATTCTTCTGACGGTCGGTTCCCTATTGGTCTAAGGGAGCCTGAATGTGGCACGACACTTCGAATACGCAAAGGCGAATACCCTGGGGACCTGAGCCGGATCCATTTGCCTGTGACCGTCGGGGCAAGAACGTTTGAGGCTCGAGAACATCTCTGCATTCACTCACAATCTTTCAGGCGATTCCCGAATGCGCGTTCCTCCCACCTCAAGCGATGTTCCACTACCCCGCCGAGCGGACGAAACGGCTGCCGGGCTTGATGGCTACACTTCCCTGGCGGCAGAGGGGGCAGTCTTCGGCTTCGTAGCTGTCAATTTTCAACTGGATCAGGGCATTCGATTCCACAGGGAATTCGATGGCGCCGCCGCTGCGGTCGATCAGCGCGCCTGCCGCGACCACGCGGCCGCCGGCCTCCTGAACTACATGGATGGCTTCTTCGGTGGAGCCGCCGGTGGTCCAGACATCCTCGACTACCAGAACGTGCTGGTCGGGCTGCAGAGTAAACCCGCGGCGCAGGGTCATTGTGCCGCTACCATCGCGTTCGACAAACAGAGCCGGAACCCCTCCGCCGATCGTATCCTTCGGCGCGGGCAAGGCACCGGCCACTTCCTGGCCGATCACGACTCCCCCCAAAGCGGGGGAAACGACGGCATCGATGCGCGCATCGGAAAACAGAGCGGCCAAGGCGTGTCCCAACTTTTCGGCAAAGCGAGGGTACTGCAAGACCAGAGCGCATTGAACGTAGGTGCCGCTGTGCAGGCCACTGGAGAGCTCAAAATGGCCGCGCCTGATGGCTCCAGCCTTCTCAAAGAGTTGTAAGAGTTCTTCGCGTGCCGGCATGCCGCTAATAACCCCCTAAGCTAACCGTTTCGGCCGCCTAAACGTCGAAACGTCAGGAGATTAGCCGCCAGTTCTCGCGTTGTCAAGGTTAGGGGTGCCTGCTAAACTGATTTTTCCAGGAGTGCGGGACTCTTTGCAGGTTTCAGCGCTGCCTTTAAGTCCTCTCGTAATGAAACAATTTGGGTGTCGCGAACGTTTACACTAGAAGAAGCCAAAAATTACGATATTCGCTGTATACGCTCCAAGTTATCCAAGTAAAAGGTGAGGATCTCTATGAACAAGCCGTTCTTTAGCCCCCTGCTCGCCGCAGTCCTTGTGGGGGTGATGGCGGGAACGCCGGTGGTCCCGATTTTTGCGCAGGAGCCTGCCCCCGCTCAATCGCATCCGGCCGCGCAAGGTGGTGTGCCCATCTCGCTGGGCGTCTCCAAATTTGACTTTTCGCGACCGCCGAGCCCGTTCCCAAACATTATAAATCCTTACAGAACCCAGTATGTGGATCCCGGGGTACTCACCAATTCTCCTCGTTTGGAGCAGCTCATCCATGACGGCAAGCTGCCGCTGAGCCTGCAGGATGCCATTGCGCTGGCACTGGAAAACAGCATGGACATCGTGGTGCAGCGCTATAACCCTTGGATGGCGGACGTGAGCCTGCTGAAAGCGCGGGCTGGCGGTTATGGGTACGGAACGCCGGGCAGCATCGCCGTCGGATCGACGGCGAACCTGCCTGAACTGTTTTACGACCCGGTCGTCACACAAGTCATTGGCGTTAGCGATGCGACTACGCCGATCGCCAACCCTTTCCTGTCCGGAACGGGATCGTCGTCGAGTGTTACGGAGGCACAACCCCTGATCTCTCACACGGCCTACTACAACACCTCTTACACGCAGAATTTCGTGAGCGGCGCGTCACTGAGCGTTGCCTGGGACAATACACGCGCATCCTCCACGGCCGCGAACTTCTTCAATCCCTATGTGCAATCCTCGCTGACGATTGGATTTCAACAGCAACTCTTGGCAGGGGCGGGGCGTTTCATCAACCGGCGCAATATCATCATCACGGAAAATAACCGCAAGATTGCCGACCTGGCTTTCGCCCAGCAAGCCATCACAACGGTAACCAGCACGATCACGGCCTACTGGGAGTTGGTTTACGCACGCGAAAACGTGAAGGTGGAAGAACAGGCCGTCACGGTTTCGGGAAAATTATTCAACGACAATAAAAAACAGCTGGAAATCGGAACCATGGCGCCGCTCGACGTTACGCGAGCGGAATCCGAGTTGGCCACCGATCGACAGAATCTGATCGTCGCCAAGACCACGCAGCTCCAGGATGAATTGGTGCTGAAGAACTACATTTCGAAGGATCCGGCGGCTTCCAATCTCCTCGACGTGGAGATCATTCCGACGGACAAGCCGGAATCGCCCGCAACGATTGAAACCGCGTCCTTCGCAGACGCCGTCAAGGAAGCATTCCAGAAACGCCCGGATCTTCAGGAGCAGTATTACAATCTGAAGAACGCCGAAGTGGACGTTCGGGCCACGCGAAACGCGCTACTGCCCACCGCTTCCGTCGGGCTTCAATACTCCTCGTATGGACTTGCAGGCAACTCCCTCGCGACCGGGACTCCCACCACTGTTTCCGGCGCCCCGATCGTAGATGCGAACGGAGCGCCGATCCTTGGCTTCTATCTTCCCGAAACGAACACTCCCATCATCGGCTTGAACAAGGAGGGCTTCGGAACTGCGCAATCGCAGATTTTTCACAATAATTTCCCGGTCTATTCCGGGCAGCTGACTGTTAGCCTGCCGCTGCGCAACCGTGCAAACCAAGCCGACAACATCCACGCCCAGTTGGTGCAACGTCAATTTGAAGCGCAGGTACAGCAAACCAAGAACACGGCGTTGTTGGACGTACGCAATACGACGATTGCGGTGGAACAGGGTCGCGCCCAAGTCGAAGCGGCCAGCAAGGCCCGTGAGCTTCAACAGCAAACGTTCGACGCCGAAGAAAAGAAATATAAACTTGGTGCTTCGACCGTCTACAACGTTATTCTGACGCAACGTGACCTGATCACGGCGCAGGGCACGGAACTGCGAGCGCTGGCGAACCTGGCAGAAGCGAAAGCCAATTATGAGCGCGCCTTGGGGCGCACCCTGGAAGTCAACAACGTGACCATCGCCGGGGCGAAGAAAGGCGTCATTGAAAAAGACACCCTGATTCCCGGGACGTTGAACGGCCAGGTGGTCGGAACCGACTCGCTGTTTAAGGCCTTGGAAAAGAAAGACACTTCCGGTCAGCGCTAAATCTCATCGTTTGAGGAAACATTCGGCCACGAGGGCAATGGGCTTCGTGGCCGTTTTTTTTGGAGGCCAACACGGCTGCTGTCGCGTCAGCGTGCCTCGGTTAGCGCACAATGCGGAGCGGTGGCTTGCCCGTCACAGGGGTTTCGCATAGCATTGGTTTTTGTGAGTCCGTGCATATCGCAATGCTTATTCTACGTGCGCGTCACAAGTCGGCGATCTCACGCTCCGGGAGCGCTATCGAATGAGTGAACTATCGGACAGGAAGACGAAATCTGGGACCACGGTGGCCAACGCACGGACTGCTTCGCCCGCAGAAAAAGCCTGGGAGAAGAACACACTTGCTCCCACACTGGCCAAAAGCGCGGAGCGGCAGAAAGAGTTCACCACCACTTCCAGCTATCCGATCCGGCGTCTGTACACGGAGGCGGACTTCAGCGGCGGGGATTCAGCGCGCGATCTCAGTTTCCCCGGCGAGCCGCCCTACACGCGCGGCATTCATCCGACAATGTACCGCACACGCCTGTGGACCATGCGGCAGTTCGCTGGCTTCGGCACGGCGGAGGACACGAACCAGCGCTTCCGCTATCTTCTGGCGCATGGGCAGACGGGACTCTCTACCGCATTCGACCTCCCCACATTGATGGGCTACGACTCCGACCACGCTCTGGCTGAGGGAGAAGTGGGCAAATGCGGCGTGGCTATCAGCTCTCTGGCGGACATGGAAGTGCTATTCGAGCAGATTCCGCTCGCTGACGTCACCACTTCGATGACCATCAATTCTCCGGCGGCCGTGATCTGGGCCATGTATCTGGCGGTGGCGGAAAAGCAGGGTGCGGACTGGAAGACAATTTCCGGCACATTGCAGAACGACATCCTGAAGGAATACATCGCACAGAAGGAGTATATCTACCCGCCCGAGCCTTCCATGCGGCTGGTGATTGACACGTTTGAATTCGGGATGAAGCACACGCCGAAGTTCAACGTGATATCCATCAGTGGCTACCACATTCGCGAAGCCGGCTCAACTGCGATTCAGGAACTTGCCTTTACCTTGCGCGACGGCATGGAGTACGTCGAATGGGCCATGCGACGGGGACTTCCGGTCGACGAATTCACGCCGCAACTTTCCTTCTTCTTTAACGCGCACAACGATTTTTTTGAAGAAATTGCCAAGTACCGCGCGGCGCGACGCATCTGGTACAAGGCGATGACGGAGCGCTACAAATCGACGAATCCGCGTTCGTGGGCTCTGCGCTTTCACACACAGACGGCGGGATGTTCCTTGACGGCGCAACAACCGATGAACAATGTGGTACGCACCGCGATACAGGCGTTGGCCGGAGTGATGGGCGGGACGCAGTCGTTGCACACGAATTCGCTTGATGAAGCCTGGGCGCTGCCGACGGAATTTGCGGCTACCGTGGCGCTACGCACGCAACAGATCATTGCGCACGAAACGGGCGTCACCCATACGGTCGATCCGCTTGGCGGCTCGTACTTCGTCGAAGCGTTGACGAATGAGGTCGAACAGAACGCCTGGGAGTACATTCGGCGCATCGATGCGATGGGTGGAATGGTAGCGGCGATTGAAAAGAGCTATCCGCAACGGGAGATCGCCGAAGCCAGTTACCGTTATCAGATGGCGGTGGACAAGAAGGAGAAGATCATCGTGGGGGTCAATGAATACGTCACGGCGGAAAAGCCTATCGAGATTTTGCAGATTGATGAGACCGTGGCACATCGTCAGGCTGCGCGGCTGACCAAACTGCGCGCGGAGCGCTCGTCGGCCGAGGTGGAACGACGGCTGCAGGCGCTGCGGAAAGCGGCGGAGGGCAAGGAGAACCTGATGCCATTTATTTATGACGCGGTCAAGGTGTATGCCACCCTGGGGGAAATCTGCGAAGCGATGCGCACGGTGTTCGGGGCTTACGAGGAAGTCTCGGTTACCTGATGGCGAAAGAAGAGCACATGTCGGAAAAGAAAATAAGAGTGCTGATTGCGAAGCCGGGATTGGATGGGCATGACCGAGGGGCGAAGATTATTGCGCGGGCGCTTCGCGATGCCGGTATGGAGGTCATCTATACCGGGCTGCGCCAAACGCCGGAGATGATCGCCTCCGCCGCAGCCCAGGAAGATGTCGACGTCATTGGCATTTCCATTCTTTCGGGGGCACACAACACACTTTGTCCGCAGTTAATGAAGCTGCTTCACGAAAAGGGCATGGAGGATGTCACCGTGCTTGTCGGCGGAATTATTCCTGAAGCCGATATTCCCGTGCTGAAGAAGTCGGGTATCGCCGAGATTTTCCTGCCGGGTACATCCACGCAAGAAATCATCGAATTCATTCACAAACGCTTGACTCCCGCGCACTGAAGCCGGTCCAACGATCGAGTAAAACGCATAGCCATCAAGCGGATTCTTGCACTGCATGTCAGGAATCGCGATGTACACGTTTTCCACATCCCCGTTGTCTCCTGCGGTGGGGGAGGCAAGAAACCTCAAATGCCACTACCGGTCTCTTTCTCGCATCGGAGTACGGCGAATTGACGCACTGCCACCTCGCTAGTTGATGATCCTGCCTGTGGGTACGGAGCGAATCTTCCCGTCAACTACTCCCGGACTGTAAGCAAACTCCTCTGATTCCAGCGGTCCGCACCCATCGGTGAATCGATCTGCGGAGAGCTCCTGCCTAGTCCCCCCTCCTTCGCTAGCTCCCAACTTGCAGCGAGGGCTAATCCTTTCCTTCTTTGGCCTCGCGTTCAAATTTCACCCGAGTGTATAGGGTTTGAAAACCCAGGCGGGTGATATTGCGCTGGGAGTGGCTCCCCGGTTGCGCAAGGCTCATTGCCAGGTCGCAACCCACTTCGGCCGCCCTACGGAGGCGCGTGTGCAAAAGCGCGGTCTGCACACCGCGTTGGCGAAATTCGGGAAGGGTGCTGGCGCCAAACAATCCCGCAATTCTTCCACGCAGGGCTAGCGTTGCTCCGCCTGCAATGCGGCCCTCGAAACTAGCCAGATAACACTCGGTGTTCTTTCCGAGCGCGAACATTTTCATCACGCTGAGTATCTCGTGGGTCACCGGATAGTTCTCCGCAAAGCCTTGCGCGACTGTCATCACCCACAGATCCAGCTCGTCTTTATTCGCCAGGCGGATCTCGAGGCCAGCCGGCAAGGCCGGGAGCGGGCTATCGTGCACTGGGCGAACCATGACATTCGAAAACTCGCTGACATGATAGTGGTGCTCCTTGTACAGCTCAAACAACGTGGGGTCCGCCATGGGACAGGTTTCCACGCGTACCGGCTCATTCCGACTGAAATAGAATTCCTCTAATTGATTGAACTCCTCCGGGCTCACTGGGCCTTGCAAGCCCAAGCCGACCGCCTGGGTCACAGGATTCCCTGCGCCGCAATAGACGGCGTAACCTCCGGCGATCGGCTGGACGGCGCCCACGGATTCCGATTGCATGGCCAACATCATCTCCGCGCAGCCGACGGCCCCCTCGGCTTCCCGCCATTCGATTTCACGGACCAACTCCAGGTCCAAAATTATGTTTTGCATGTGGCAAGTCTATCGCAATCCCGGCCCTTCCGGAGACGATGCTTTTGCTTCTTCCCTGTGTTGCTTCGTATACTTCCTTGTCCTCATCTCGTGCGCCGAGGTATTCGCGTGTCAACCTTGAAATCGTCCATCAGTACCAAATCTCCCCAATTCGAGAAAAGTGCTCACCAAATGGTGGAACGTCTGACGAGCCTGAAAAACGAGGAGGAGAAGATTCGCGAAGGCGGCGGAGTCAAGGCCATCGAATCGCAGCACAACAAGAACCGGCTTACAGCCCGAGAGCGCATCGCCGGACTTATCGACCCGGGCACGCACTTTTTCGAGCTGGGCATCTACGCGGCCTACGAAATGTATGAGGAGTGGGGCGGGGCTCCCGCGGCCGGCACGATTACTGGACTGGGTCGAGTGGCGGGGCGCATGTTCATGGTTATAGCCAACGATGCCACGGTGAAGGCTGGGGCCTTCTTTCCGATGACCGCGAAAAAAGTGATCCGCGCACAGAACATTGCCATCGACAATCGCATCCCCACAATCTATCTCGTCGATTCCGCCGGCGTGTTTCTCCCTTTGCAGGAGGATGTTTTCCCTGACACCGATGATTTCGGCCGGGTGTTCCGCAACAATGCCGTGATGAGCGCGCTGGGCATTCCGCAGATCACCGCCATCATGGGGATGTGCGTGGCTGGCGGCGCCTATCTTCCCGTGATGTGCGATCACATCCTGATGACCGAGGGGTCTGGCCTGTTTCTCGCCGGGCCCGCGCTGGTGCAAGCAGCGATTGGCCAGAAAACTTCTGCCGAAGAGCTGGGTGGTGCCAAAATGCACGCGCAGATCAGTGGCACCGTGGACTTCCGCGAACCGGATGATGAGTCGTGCTTGAAACGGATCCGTGCGCTCGTTGATAAAATGGGTGCACCGAATCCACCGATTTTCAGCCACGCGCGGCTTGCAGAACCGCTTTATCCTGCGAGCGAACTTTATGGCATTTTTTCAGGTGATCCCGGCAAGCAGTACGACATGCGTGAAATTATTGCGCGGCTTGTGGATGGCAGCGCGTTCGAGGAGTATCGCGCGGAGTATGGCGAAACGCTTTTGTGTGGCTATGCGCGGATGGGAGGCTGGGCCGTCGGGATCGTTGCTAATCAGAAGAAACATGTGCAAACTCACGCGCCTCATTCGGATCAGAAACGCATCGAATTCGGCGGAGTCATTTACACCGAATCGGCGGAGAAAGCTGCTCGCTTCATCCTCGATTGCAACCAGAATCGCATTCCACTGGTTTTTCTCCACGACGTGAATGGCTTCATGGTCGGCAAAGATGCGGAGTGGAGCGGCATCATACGGGCGGGCGCCAAGATGGTGAATGCCGTCGCGAATAGCGTAGTTCCTAAAATATCCGTGATATTAGGCGGCAGTTTTGGCGCCGGCAACTACGCCATGTGCGGCAAAGCTTATGATCCCCGGTTCATGTTTGCGTGGCCTACAGCGAAGTTCGCGGTGATGAGCGGCGACGCCGCAGCCAATACTCTAGCCGAAATCAAAATCAAGCAACTGGAGCGGGAGGGCAAGAAAGTCGACGAAAAAGTCAAGAAGGAATTGCTTGACTCGATCAAGGCTACCTACGAGCAGCAGACCGACCCGCGCTACGCAGCAGCCCGTCTTTGGCTCGACGCCATTATCGACCCTGCACAGACTCGCGATGCGCTTATCTGGGCCCTCCAGGCCGCCGCCTTGAACACCGAAATCCGCGAGTTTAGAACCGGAGTGCTGCAAACCTAGAAGATCGAGACCCCATGGAAACCATCAAATTAATCGAGTGCCCGCGAGATGCCTGGCAGGGATTACCGCAGCTCATTCCCACAGAAACAAAGGTCGACTACCTGAGAGGATTGATTGGATCCGGTTTTCAGCATATTGACGCGGTGAGTTTCGTTTCGCCAAAACATGTAAAGCAAATGGCGGACAGCGAGGAGGTCATGGCGCGGCTGCTCGATTCCCTTCCCGACGGCAGTACACTTCCCGAAATCATTGGCATTGTGGTCAACGAAAAGGGACTGGAGCGTGCCCTAGCCACGCCCGGTGTTTCCACCGTCGGCTATCCCTACTCGATTTCCGCTTATTTCCGCCGCTCCAACGCGAATATGAACCGGGCGGAATCGCGTGCACTTGTCGAAACGTTGAAGAAAGAAACCAAAGCGGCGAACAAGTCGCTGGTCGTATACATTTCCATGGCGTTTGGAAATCCCTACGACGAACCTTGGGGGCCTGAAATCGTTCAAGACGCACTCGAGTGGCTCAAAGGAATCAATGTTTCGGCGGTATCGCTGGCGGATACGGTTGGCGCCGCAACGCCCGAGCTGGTTCATGAAGTCTACACGCAAGTCAAAGAGCATGTAGCGGGGATCGAACTCGGCGTCCATCTGCATTCTCGTACCGAGAATGCCGAAGAAAAAATCCTGGCCGCCTATGCGGCGGGTTGCCGTCGGTTCGACGCCGTACTCACGGGCCTGGGTGGGTGCCCGTTTTCGGGAGACGATCTGGTTGGCAATATTCCCACGGAAAGCGTGCTCTCTGCACTCGTAAGTCTGGGTGTGACGACCGAGGTAGATGGCGCTAAACTAGCTAAAGTTATCGCCGCGACGAACGAGATTCGTACCAAATACGCCCACGGCGCTGTTGCCAGTTAAGGGGGCCCTTACATGATCTTCGAAACACTACAGTTTGAGACCGTCGGTCATCTTTCCACGATTACCTTGAACCGGCCGGACAAGCGCAACGCCATTACGACGCAGATGATTGCCGAGTTGCAGGCCGCGCTCGACCAAATCGAAAAGACGCATACGCGGGTAGTGATTCTCACTGGATCCGGCAAAGCGTTTTGCGCTGGCATTGACCTGGACTACCTACAAGCGATTGGACGACAGTCTGCTGCAGAGAACCAGGAAGACTCCAGGCGCATCGCCAAGATGTTTCGAAAGATCTGGAGCTATTCGCGGCCGCTGATCGCCGCTGTCAATGGGCATGCGCTCGCTGGAGGCTGCGGCATTGCCACGCTCTGTGATTTTACTTTGGCCGTTCCCGAAGCGAAATTCGGATACACGGAAGTGAAGATCGGCTTTTTGCCCGCGATCGTCTCGGTTTTTCTGACGCGCCAGGTGGGGGAGAAGCGCGCTCGCGACCTGCTCCTCACGGGCAGGCTCGTGGAGGCGGCGGAGGCTAAGGAATTGGGGATGGTGAACGAAATTGTGCGGGCGGAAAATCTGATGACGCGAGCGCACGAACTTGCCGAAACTATCCTCGCCGCCAGTCCCAGCAGCATCACGCGCGCCAAACATTTACTGGTTTCCGCAGCGGCGGCCAGCGTCGATCATGACCTCGAACGAGCCGTGCTCGAAAGCGCCCGCGTTCGCTGCACACCGGATTTCAAAGAGGGCCTTGCTGCGTTCCTCGAAAAACGCAAACCCGTCTGGCAGGGGGAAGCAGGAAAGCAGTAGGCCCGAGTCGGTAAGCACAGTCTCCCCCTACGAGCACTGACGAAGCGTGACCCATCGCGACTTGAGCAATTGCATTTATTCCTCCGGGGCTACCGACCACGTACACTTTTCCGGCATACTAGGTGTTTCAGGTAAATGAAACAGCCATGATCGAATACCACGATGTAACCGTGCGTGTGCGTTACGCCGAGACCGACCAAATGGGCGTGGTGTACCATTCCAATTATTTGATCTGGTTTGAGGTGGGCCGCGTGGAGCTGATGCGCGCGCTCGGTTTTGATTACAAGACCATGGAAGCCGAAGAGGATTGTTACCTAGTGGTGGCCGATGTGTATTGCCGATATCACCATCCTGCACGCTACGATGAACTCCTCACCATACGTACACGGATTGTCGAGGCAAAAAACCGAATTCTGAAATTCGGCTACGAAATTCTTCGGCAGTACGATCAGAAACTTCTGGCCACAGGAGCAACAACGCACGTATCGTGCCGGCGCGATGGCCGGGTCACGCATTTCCCCGAAAAATATAAGGCTGCGTTTCTGGCACTTGTCGCCGCACTTCCTGAACGGAGCCCGGAATGAGCATCGCCCTTACTGGCAATGATCTGACGTTTCCGCAGCTTTATGCCGTAGCGCTTCAGGATGAACCGGTTTCGCTTGCGCCCGAGGCTGTTGCGCGCATGAAAGCGTCGCGCGCTGTGGTCGACAAACTCCTCGTCGATGGGCAGACGGCATACGGCATCAACACGGGATTCGGAAAACTGGCCAGCGTACGCATCTCTTCCGAGCAGGTTCGCCAACTGCAGGTCAATTTGGTGCGTTCCCATGCTTGCGGCGTCGGCACGCCGCTCTCGGAATCGGAGACTCGCGCGATGATTCTTCTGCGCGCCAATGCACTTGCCAAAGGACTCAGTGGGGTGCGGCCAGTTGTCGTGGAAACCCTTTGCGGTATGCTCAATAACGGCGTTCATCCGGTGATTCCTTCGCAAGGGTCGGTGGGGGCTTCTGGGGATCTTGCGCCCCTCGCTCATCTGGCACAGGTTGTTATCGGCGAGGGCGAGGCGATCTACAAAAGCGAGAAACTCAGCGGCGGAGAAGCCCTGAAGCGCGCACTGATCGCGCCCGTAGTGCTGGAAGCGAAAGAAGGACTCTCGCTCCTGAATGGCACGCAAGGGATGCTGTCCCTGCTCAGCCTGGCGCTTCGCGAAGCAGACATGCTAGCGGACGCTGCTGATGTTGCGGCTTCGCTTTCGCTTGACGCCCTGCGAGGTAGTCCTGGTGCGTTCGACGCGCGGATTATGCACGCTCGAGCGTATCCCGGCGCAGCGACTACCGCGCGCAACCTGGCGCACCTGAACGACTCGAGTCAGATTCGGGAATCGCACCGTTCGCCGGACAAAGACACGCGGGTGCAGGACGCTTACAGCCTTCGCTGCACGCCGCAAGTCCACGGCGCAGTGCGTGATTCGCTATTGCAAGCGCGCGAGATAGCGCTCGTCGAACTGAACAGTGCCACGGACAACCCGCTTGTGTTCGTGAAGGAAGGTTGCAGCGGAGACATCATCAGCGGGGGTAATTTTCATGGCCAGCCACTGGCCATGGCTGCGGATCAGGTAGCTATCTCGCTTGCCACGCTCAGCGGAATTTCCGAGCGACGGATCGAGCAGATGACCAATCCGCTGACGAGCATGCTTCCCGCATTCCTCACACCGGACCCGGGACTCAATTCCGGATTCATGATTGTGCAGGTGACGGCCGCGGCGCTGACCAGTGAAAACCGCGCTCTTGCAACACCCCATTCTGTCGATTCGATTTCTACTTCGGGCAATCAGGAAGATTACGTGTCCATGGGGATGAGCGGTGCACGCCGACTCGAACGTATGCTACACAATCTGCGCTATATCATTGCGATCGAACTGCTATGCGCCTGTCAGGGCATCGATCTACTGGCACCGCTGCAAACCGGCACACTCGCTAAAAGAGCGCAAGACGCTGTGCGCGCGGTTTCGCCAAAGGTTACCGCCGATCGCCCTCTGGCCGTCGACGTGAATGCCGTCGCTGCTCTGGTGGCCTCTGGTGCGATCGCCAGAGTCCTGCCCTAAGGAAGATTTTCCCTTTTCCCGCAGCTGTAGACGGCGCATTCAACTCCGCGGTGACTTCAGGTGTTGTCAAATCTGCCTAAGAGATAGGCATGGAAGACCACTAAGCCGTCGAACCCCTGCCCTGGCCCGTCGTCCTCGCTAAGAAGGAACTTACACAGGCACGAATTGGCGGCTGCAGCGATCGAAGAATCCAAAAAAAATCAAAGCGGTCTTGCAATCGCCAGGCAACTAAAGGAGTTCCCCGTCCACAGCCATGGGTTTCCCACTCAACAAATCTTCTATTTCCAGCCTGCAGCAATGACTGGTGAAGATCGAAGGGCGGCTGGTCAAACATGCGCGTTACTAATGGCTACTGCTGGCGGAAGGACATCTGTCGCAGCGGCGGTTCGGGGCGATGCTGGGTCGGATTGCTCTGCTCCGGGTACCGACGGGATAGAAAGATAGTGGTTCGTTTCGCAGGGGAATGGGTTCACAGCGTTGGAGTAAGGGGAGGTGTGGCAAGAGCGGACCGCAAGTGGTGCAATTTCGGCAGTGCTGGTTCGGGGTTTCGTGCCGAAGGAGCGATCCAGGTGAAAAGTGTTTCACATTGACGCCAACAGAGAGCGTGGGAGACAATGGCGGCCATTTCTTGGGGGCAAAAAGGAAATTCCGGTTAATAAGCTAAGCTTCGAGTTTTCTCGCGTAAATTCTATGTGAGTCCGAGGTCAGATATTAATGAGCAATGTTCGAAATCTAATGCAAAGAAGAGTCTCAATATCTCGCCCTACCACAATTATCATTGTTTGGGCGAACCAGTCCTGCCGAACCAACTCTGATTTCGATCCGCAATTCGTAAAGGAGTGCAAATGAACTATTCACGTCTCGGGCTGGCGACGCTTGGTGGCATGGTCGCGTATTTTGCCGTTGGTTTCTTAGTGTTTTGGCTGGTGCCAGCTCTTATCAAAGAAGGTCACAAGTACCCGGCCGTATTCCGACCTAAAGAAGAAATGATGACTGTTATGCCCATTGGAATCGTCGCAACTTTCATATCGACCCTGGTTGTCTCCATAATTTTCGCGATGATACATCAGGGCGGATCGGGCACTACGGAAGGTGCGCGCTTCGGCGTTCTCATCGGCATTTTCGTGGTTTGCGCATTTGTGCTGCACAATTACGTAAATCTGAACATCGGGCTGAAACTCGCTCTGGGACAGGCAGCGGCTTACTTCGTCCAGTGGACTATCATCGGAATAGTCATCGGTCTTATTTACAAACCCCTCGCTACACCATAACGATTCCCGCCAACAGGTAACTGGAGACGCTGTTATCTTTTCGCGCAGCTTCCACTCGCGCCCGGCGCGCCAGCCCCTGTTCCAAAGTAATGGTGATACTGCGCAATCCGATTTTCATAACACTGCTTTACTGTTACGCGCATTCTGTGCCACCGCGTCCCGGCCGCTGCGGTCACCTTGCAAGGACCCCTAGGCTTCAAGCCCTTGCAGAATTCGCGCGAATAGCTCGCGGTCTACATTTGAGCCGCTGGCGATGAGGGCGACACGCTTCCCTCTTAATTGAGTTTTTTCCTTAAGGGATGCAGCTAACGCCGCTGCGCCGGCACCTTCGACGACGTTGTGGGTATCCGTGAACATGTGGCGCATGGAGTCTTCGACTTCCTCATCGCTAACGCGAGCGATATGGTCGATATTTTTCAAGAGGATCGCCAGGGCTGCTTCATCGGGTTTCCGGCAGGCCATGCCATCGGCCACTTTTGTTGTTGCAGGTGCCTCAACAACTCTTCCTTGCTCGAAAGATTCCGCGTAGCTCGGGGCATGCGTGGAAACCACGCCGACCAGTTTCGTTTTCAAACCCAGCCCATTGCGCACCGCAACCGCCGAGCAAATCCCCGAGCCCATTCCGATTGGGACGTACGCGACTTCAATATCTTTCACGGCCGAAAATAACTCCAGCCAGTAGGTGGCCACGCCTCGGACAATGTCGTAGTGATACGGCGGCACCATGTGGAGTCCTTGCTCGTGCGCCATGGCCATCGCTTTTTCGCGCGCTGCCTGATAATCCTCTCCGTGCTCGATGAGCGTGCCACCCTGCGCGCGCATGGCCGCATTCTTCTCGCGACTGTTCCCATGCGGGACCAGGATCGTGGCCGAAAGCCCAAATTGCTTCGCGGCAAGTACCACGGACTGTCCATGATTCCCTCGTGTCGCCGTGATCAGTCCCCTTGTGCTCGGCTCTCGCTTCATCAATTCGTCGACATAAACGACCGCGGTCCTCGCCTTGAATGCGCCTGTAGCGGTCTGGTTCTCATGTTTCATCCACACCTCCGTTCCCAGGCGCTCACACAGCAGCGGCCAGCAATACTGCGGCGTAGGCCGCATGAGGCGATAGACTATTTCGCCAGCGGCTTGCACTTCGGCAATCGTCGGTAGATGGGCTTCCATACCGTGTCAGACCCCCTGCGATTATTCTCCGTGCCCTATCCCAAGGCTTCGAGGAAATACATGAACATGCGATAGCCCGCGATATAACTGAAGGGGGGCAACTCGAGAGAATAGTGCCCCACGGGCAATTCTAGTGTGCGCGGCTCGGCTCCGTGTTGCCGCAACGCTTGCAGCATCTGCTGGGTCAGTTCGGGCAAAAACGTCGGGTCATATTTACCATGCACCATGAAGGTGTTCCGCTTGGCGCCCATTCCCCGTTCCACAAAGGGCATAGGGCTGATTGGGGCCCAGTATCGGCGCAACTCCTCGACGCTGAGTTCGTGCCGCAGACCTTCCCAGACGTGATTGGTAGTCATACCCTGGCTGACCACGTCGGCAAAGTAGGTGGACACATGGAAGAATCCACCGGCACGGACACGCTCGTCGTGTACCAGGGTGATATATCCCACTGACGAGCCGATGCTCGTGCCCAAAATTCCCAAATGGTCATAACCCTGACGTTCCAGCCAGGCAAGACAAGCGCGGGCATCCTGCACGGCTTGGCGGTTCGCCACCAGCGTCAGCCCGATATTCGGCCCAACCAACTGGTCCGCGCGTTCATGCCCCTTGGCCATGCGGCGATCGTGATACGGCAAACTCATCTTCATGGCGCTGATCCCCATGCGTTGCAGCCAGTGACAGAGTGCCACCTGACCATGCCACTTGGCGTTCCAGTTGGGTAGAACCAAAACGGCTGGTCCCGTCTTCCGTGCCGGGAAAAACTGGGCGTGCACGGTGTTATTTTCCGGCCAAGGCGATTCTAGGGGACTTGTGAAAGTGAGGACATTTTCGCGGTCCAACCGATAGTCGCGCACTTCCGCCGCGGCGTACCAATCGTGGCTGCGGGCGATCGCCTCGCTGGCATACTCCGCAAGATACCGCCGGGGATCATCTTGGCCCGGCCTTCCGCCGATGTATTCGAGACCCCACGTAAACGGGCGAACCATGCGGTTGTCGTCGGTGGTCCACCGGCGATGCTCGTAGCGCCGGATCCAATGTTCGTACGCACTCATGGCCATAAGTAACCAGTCTAACGAACGTCGGCGCTTCTCCCAAATCGCGGGGCAGCTGCCAAGTTACCGATGGCGGCTCAAGCGTCAACAACCGGCAATCCCGTTAGCCATCCGACACGCCGTGCTTGTCCCCACATTGAGCCATCCCGATAGCTGTGGCACAGTCAATTGTGTGATCCCGCTCTTCTTTTTTCTTTTTGGCATTGTTATCGGTAGCTTCCTGAATGTCTGCATCTCGCGCATTCCGGAGGGCCTCTCGGTCGTTTCGCCCGGGTCACGCTGCCCGCGGTGCAAAGAGGCCATCAAGCCATACGACAACATTCCGGTCTTCGGCTGGATTCTGCTGCGTGGAAAATGCCGGAATTGCCACCTTCCTATCTCCCCGATGTATCCGATCGTCGAATTTCTGACGGGTGCGTTCTTTGTGCTGACCTACTATCGGTTCGGCGTCACGCTGCCCACCTTCAAATTTCTGCTCTTGGGGTGCTTGCTGATCATCCTGATGGTCACCGATATCGTGGCGCGCATTCTGCCCGACGCCGTGAACTGGTTCGGCTTCGGCCTGGCGCTGGCCTTTGCCACGCGCGTTCCGCCTGAAGGGTTTTCCGATGTTTGGCTCCGTGATCTCCATCTAACTCCGCTCGTGACCGGAGTTCTCGACGCCCTGATAGGAGCGGCCTTCGGCAGCCTGTTGCTTCTAGGCGCTGCCACGTTGTACCGGCTGGTGCGGAGGCGCGAAGGGATGGGAATGGGCGACGTGAAGATGATGGCGATGGTGGGAGCGTTTCTCGGTCTGCGCGGAGCGTTTCTGACCATTCTTCTGGGCACACTGCTCGGCAGCATTGTTGGCATTGGGCTGGTTACAGTGCTCTACGCGTTTGGATGGCGGCGAAAGGTCGCAGAACGCGCTCAGCGTCGGGGGCTCGGAGGCGCATCTGCGCTACGGTGGACGCTTGCGACACAGTATCAGCTGCCCTTGGGCACCTTTCTGGGGATTGCGGCGCTGCTGGTTGTCTATGCCCTGCCCTGGATGGGTTATCCCATTTCTCTCCGTTCCACCTATTTTCGTCCTTAGCAAGTGCCGCCGTTACCCATACGCATTTGCACATCCACTCCTCGGCGGAAGAGAGTAAAATGAAGTTTGGATATCATGGACGTTGTATGGGGAGCTAGGTGCTCGCCCCGGTGGAGGTAAGTGGAAATGCGTCTATCAACCCTATTTCGTTTTGCCACACTGGCTAGTCTGCTCGGGTTCGTGGCCTTCGCTCTGCGCGCCCAAGATCAGAGTACGGACGATGTCGCGGCAGCGGCACGCCAAGCGCGGGAACAGCAGAAGACTGCCCCGAAGCCGAAGAAGGTTGTGACCAACGACGACATCCCTTCCGCTCCGGCCGCCAGTCCCGATTCCGCGACCTCGAAAGCGGGCGCGCCGCAGAATTCCAGTAAGACGGATGACAAAGACGCGGAAAACGACCCCAAGTCTGAAGCCTACTGGCGGAAGCAATTCAAGAAGGCGCACGACAAGCTGGATCAATCCGAAAAGGAACTCGACGTTCTTCAGCGCGAGCTGAATAAGGACCAGGTCCAGTACTATCCCGACCCGCAAACAGCCTTAATGCAGCAGCACGATCGCACTGATATCAACGATAAGACCGCAAAGATCGACGAAAAGAAAAAAGAGATCGAGTCGCTCAAGCAACAGATCAGCGACCTCGAAGACGAGATGCGCAAGGCGGGCGGCGATCCCGGCTGGGCTCGCTGACACTTCTTACCTGCAGGTTTTTGTCTTGTGTTCCACCTGGATTCCCTCGTATCCTCAGCAGCGTAGACTCAACTTCTTTCGATTGCTCCCGAGGCTATTCGCTAACTCCCCCCGGGGCCCAGGTTCATGCGCACATTACACGATGAATCACCTGCATTCCGCCAGGCACTCCTAAAGAGCGAGCGTCTGCGAATCTTTATTTTGTTTTTCGCCATTGGCATGGCAATTCTGTTTCGCTTCATACGCACGCTGATTGCCTGGACGCCGGAAAATGCCAGAGATCTGTTCTGGCTTGTCCTTGCCGCCACGATTCTTGTGTTGATTGAGCTCGTTGTTTTGCGCGCGATCAGGCCGGCAATCAAATCGGCGGGGAGTTTATCCCAACCCTATTGGTTGTTGAACATCGTTCTAGAGACGTTCTTCCCGGCCGTCATGATTGCGTTTATATCCAGCACAACGATTGCCCCGGAGTTTCGGGCTCTCGTAAATCCAGTCTTCCTGCTGTACTTTGTGCTCATCACCCTCTCCACTCTTCGTCTGAATACCGCGGTGTGCGTTCTTTGTGGAGTTTCCTCTGCCGTAACCTATACCCTCGCCGCTTATTACCACGGCTGGAGCCTGCGCTGGATCCTGATCGACGCTTCCCTTTTCGCGCCACAAAAAATCGTGGCCGCGTATGCCGTTGCACTGCTGGTGGCAGGCTTTGCCGCAGCGCTGGTAGCCCGCGAGACACGCACCCAGGTGGAAGCCGCGCTGCGCGAGGCAGAGACGCGGCGCGAGGTCGAACATCTGCAGCACGATCTGGACGTGGCGCGTTCCATCCAGCAATCCCTTCTGCCGAAATCGATGCCACGAATTCCGGGTTTCGACATTGCAGCGTGGAACAAACCTGCCGACCAGACCGGCGGCGATTACTACGATTGGCAGGCACTCCCCGATGGTCGCATTCTCGTGGCCTTGGCTGATGTCACAGGACACGGGATTGGGCCTGCGCTACTTGCTTCCGTCTGCCGAGCTTACTCGCGCGCCACATTTGGACAACACAGCGACTTCCTGAAGTCCATGGAACAGATCAACACCGCAATAGCGGCGGATGTTGGCGAAGGGCGATTCGTCACTTTCGTGGCGGCGATCATGGGACCGACGAGCCCGCAGATCGAACTCCTGTCGGCAGGGCACGCGCCACTTTTCCTGTATTGGTTAAAGCACGACCGTTTTGACAAGATGGAAGCGCAAGGACTGCCGCTAGGCATTTCTCCCGATTTTCTTTCAGAACCGCCTCAAGTGCTGCCCTTTGCAAGTGGCGATCTTCTGGTTCTTACCACCGACGGATTTTTTGAGTGGGCCAATGCAGCAGAGGAGCTCTTCGGCAGCGAGCGCCTGGAAAACAGTATCCGCGCGAACCGCGATAAAGCTGCGGCGGAAATCATCTCTACTCTCTACCAGGATGTAATTCGGTTTTCGGGCGGAACGAAGCAGGCCGACGACCTGACGGCCATCGTGATCAAGCGAATCTAGATGGCGTTTTTCCCTGACCAGCCTTGCGCTGGATCTACGGGGACAGAAGTGATCGATCGAAACGCCCTGTTTAGGAAGACGTAAAACTCAGTTTACGTAACCGCCTTCGGGCAGTTCCAGCTCCCCGTCTTCCAATATCGCCAGGCCTTCTTCCAGCATCTCCGTGCCTTTTTGGAGAGCCTTCCAAGCCACACGCTCGGATTCTTCCGCAACCAGTTCCAGGCATCCTTGAATCGCCTCTGCATCCCCCAAAATCCTCGTGTCCAGCAGCGGCACCAGTCGCTCAATGGCCTTGTCCTGGATCTGCTGGAACGCTTTCTCCACCGGGACTTCTTCCATGCACAGGCCGCAAGCCAATTCGACAAGCGAATCTTCCAGTCGAATCCGCCGGATTCTTCCCTTCAGCTCACTTCTGGCTGTTTGCGCCATTCCATACTCTGTGGCAGTTCGCGCGTCGTTCATACCGGAGTCTCCTCACATCGACTCTTCCATCTCCGGTGAGCCTACAGACTCCGAGTGCCCGGCACAATAAGAACCGCGTACCAGCCATTAATGAAATGCACACATTTCCGAGGCGAGTCCGGACTGGCTTTTTCGCTTCCTTACTTCGGCTTTTTTTCCGGACGTTTTGGCTTGGGTGGTTTGATTTTCTTTTGCTCGAGCATGCTCACAAACCTCGTCACGCGCCGTTCCAGCGTGCTTTCTTGCTTAACGGAGGTGAGGTAGCGCACGACTTGCCTTCGAAGTGCTGTGGTCATCATGCGGAATAAGGCCTGCGCTTTGGGCGCATTTCGCAAGGCCAACACCAATACCGGCGGTAGCACTGGCTCCCGTGATTGCTCATCACGCTCAATGGCAATCTCCACTACTGCGCCCGCATCGACCTTCAACCTTTTTCGAATGTCCCCGTGAATCGCCAGACGGTAACAACCCCTCCCGCGGGAGACCAGCGTGCTTCGCACCGGCAGGCCTTGGACCTCGCCACAGATCGGCGCATGGGTCGCTCCCTTGCCAATGACGCGCGACACATCTGCTGGCACATCCACAAACCGGATGACTCCCATTTTGTAGATTTTTGCGGAGAAAACGCGCATGCCGTCCATTTCGTGAAAATGATACTCCACTCGCGGCTCTTAGGGATGGACGGCGAGATGCAGAGCCACGGAACCGAGCGTCATCAATTGGAAGCGCACCTGGCGATAGCCCACTTTCGTCAGCATGGACGTAAATTCCTCCGGGCGAAAGAAACGCGCCACCGATCGAGGGAGGTAGGCGTAGGCATCGGGGTCACCGGAAATCCACCCACCGATTTTGGGCAGAACGGTCTTGGTATAAAAGCGATAGGCGTCGCCCAGAAGGCCCGGGGCGGGCTCGGTGAATTCGAGGATTCCAAGGGTTGCACCCGGTTTCAAGACACGATAAATCTCTTTTAGGCCGTCCTCGTAGTTCGCCAAGTTGCGAAAACCGAACGCGGAAGTAACCAAATCAAAGGATGCGTCAGCGAAGGGCAATCGCAGCGCATCGGCTTCCAGAAACGGCAGGGGAGCGGTTCCATTTCCGGAAAGCGCCTTTTCGCGCGCGCGAATCAACATAGTATGGGAGAAATCTGCTCCGAGAATGCGGGCCCTTGCTCTGCGTTGCAGCGAGAATGCTAGGTCGCCGGTACCGCAGCAAAGGTCCAGAACCAACGCATCCGGCCGGCCCAGAATCGGTTTCAACTGTTTCGCCGTGCGTGCGCGCCAGAGGCGATCCATCTGTACCGAGAGGAGATGATTCAGCAGATCATATCGAGGCGCGATCCGCGTAAACATTTCGCGCACTTGCTTTGAGGCTTCCTGCTGATCTTTTGCACCGGCAGTTTGAGTGCCCTTCGGCAACGTCGCTTGCTCACTCATAGCATTTTCCAAGCGCATCCATAGGGCCAAGCACCAACTGCGGCCCAAATCGCAATACGCAAATCGCCGCTCTTTCCACCACCTCATCGTAGGATCTTGCCTGTCCCAAGCGCGGCGACAGCACGAAGCGCACTTTGCCGAACTTTGTCTTTTTGTCCGCACGCATTGTGGCAAAAAGTTTGCGGGCTGGAACAGATGGCCACTTCGGTAGCGGCCCGATCTTCCGGACGAGTGCGATCATCCGCGCCACGTCGTTTGCCGGGGTCTTTACGGTCTCATGGCCCAACAAGGCGGCGCACATCATGCCCCAGGCCACGGCTTCTCCATGCTGATACCTCCTGTACCGCGTGACGGACTCCAAGGCATGCGCGAAGGTGTGGCCGTAATTCAGAATTTCCCGTAGCCCCGATTCCCTTTCGTCTCGGCTGACGATTTGCGCCTTAATCTCGATGGATCGCCGAATGATGTGCTCGAGAGCGCGACGATGGCGCGCCAGGATGCGCCCTATGTTTTGCTCAAGGAAGGCAAATAATTTCGCATCCGCGACTATGCCGTATTTGATGACCTCGGCGAGCCCACCGCGAAATTCTCTTGCCGGCAAACTGCTCAGCACTTCCGGATCCACCAGCACGAGACCCGGCGGATAAAAAGCTCCTACCAGGTTCTTGCCCTCGGGAAGATTCACGCCGGTCTTCCCGCCGACCGCACTATCGACTTGCGCCACCAACGTCGTCGGCACCTGCACGAGCGCCACCCCGCGCAAGTAGGACGCGGCCACGAATCCAACCACGTCGCCCATCACTCCGCCGCCCACAGCGATCAGGAGCGATCTACGGTCCGCGCCCGCTCGCACCAGTTTGCGGGCGATAGATTCCACCGTTTTCAGTGTTTTCGCGGATTCGGCGTCATCGAAGAGGTGGACGTCGGCGGCAAGACGCGACGAAATTCCACGCCGCACTTTTTCTCCGACAGCTCGCCACACGCGATGCGAGCTTACGATATGGACGCTCGAAAATTGGCCGAGTCGCGCGATCTCTCGGGAAGCTTGCTGCAGCAGCCCTCGCCGACATATCACGAAGTAGTCGCCTGAAGCGGCGCGGACGCGAATGGTATGTGATTCTCGGGGTTTCATCGTTCTGAGTGGATTCATCCAATGTAGCACAAGCCCGCATGGTGCTGAACCCGCAGCATCCCTGCTTCCCCGGTGTATACTCTCCGGCGCCTGAGTTGGTTTGTTCTGTTCAGGCAGATTCCAAGCGACCAAGCCCCTGACCGCGAAATCCTCAACGGCTCTCCTGGCGCGTGAATGCCGTGCGCGGCGGAAAGCGAATCGGCATGCTCTCCACAGCCAGAAACGCATGGCGTTCTTCTGTGTATGCTTTGTTTTTCGCGTACTTAGGATTGTTTTTGCAAATGCTGCGGCCGCATCTCCCAGACGAGACGACAATCTGCCGGTGCCAAAAAGCTTCGTGCTACCATAGCCCTGCGCCGCAAGAAGGCTGTTCATGACGCTCTCCCAAAAGGTCTACCATGTTGACTACGCCGTCGTCGGCTCCGGTGTGGCTGGCGTGCGCGCCGCAATCGAACTCAGCCAGGCCGGCAGCGTGCTGGTCCTCGCCAAATCCTATTTGAGCGAATCTGCGACCGCGTATGCACAAGGTGGCATCGCCGTCGCCCTCAGCGACGAGGACGAAATCGGCCTCCACGAGCAGGACACCCTCAACGCCGGTGATGGGCTTTGCAACGCAGAAACCGTCGCGTTGCTCGTCGAAGAGGGCCCCAAGTACATCACCCAGTTGATCGAGTGGGGCACGGAATTTGATCGTGCGGGAACCAAACTGGCGTTTACGCGGGAAGCCGCGCATAGCCGCTCCCGAATTCTGCATGCCCATGGCGACTCCACGGGCCGCGAAATCAGCCGGGCGCTCCTGGCGCGCGCGCATTCGATTCCGCATCTTCACTTGCGCCCGCACGCGTTCACTACCCGCCTGATCATGGAGAAGGGCCGCGCCGTGGGGGTTCAATTTATTGATGAAACCGATGGTACGCTTCACGAACTGCGCGCCGGTGCGGTCCTGCTGGCCACGGGCGGACTAGGCCAACTTTATCGGGAAACCACCAATCCGGAAGTTGCCACCGGTGACGGCATGGCTATTGCCTATGAAGCCGGTGCCGTTCTCTCCGACATGGAATTCGTCCAATTCCATCCCACGGCGCTCGCCGTGCAGGGTGCGCCCCGTTTTCTTCTGAGCGAAGCGCTGCGCGGTGAAGGTGGCACCCTTCGCAACATCAATCTTGAGCGTTTCATGAAGCGCTATCACGAAGCGCAGGAACTTGCCCCGCGCGATGTGGTTGCACGCGCGATCACCAGTGAAATGCACCGCACCAACAGCAAGCATGTTTATCTGGACATGACTTCCAAGGCGAAAGAATTTCTTGAAAAGCGCTTTCCACGGATTTATGCCACTTGCTCCAGCTACGGGCTGGATTTGGCCAGCGACCTGGCTCCTGTCAGTCCTGCAGCGCACTTCATGATGGGCGGAGTGAAAACCGATCTATGGGGACACACTTCGATTCCTGGACTTTACAGTGCCGGAGAAACCGGAGCTACCGGGGTGCATGGCGCCAACCGTTTGGCCAGCAATTCCTTACTGGAAGGTCTGGTATTTGGCGCGCGTGCCGGCGTGGCCATGCTCAAGGACGCTCCGGGGTCCCAGAAAAGTCCGGCGCACTTGCCCGGCGCTCCCGCACCCAAAACCTGGAACGCGGTGGAGAAAAGTCCAGACAGGCCGAGGCCAAAACCCGCAGATGTGGCCGCACTCGACAAAATTAGAGAAATACTGTGGAAACAGGTGGGGATTCTGCGCAGTGGCAAGGAATTGAAGGCGGCTCTTGAGGCCCTTGCCGGAATCCACCTACCGCGGGGGGAAAGAGACGGGCGTAATGAGCATGAGCTTCGCAATCTCCACGAATTGGGATTGCTGATTGCCCGCAGCGCTTTAGCTCGGGAAGAGAGCCGCGGCAGCCACTACCGCTCTGACTTCCCGTACCGGGATGATGAGACGTTTCAGAAGCATTCGAACATCCGCAAGAATCATGAGGTGGGATTTGCGAACTGAGGCGGGAAGCGAGCCGCTAGCTGACAGCCGATAGCCTACAGTTTTCGTTCGCCGGAATCTCCTCTGCCTCTGTACACACTCCTGGCTGGCTTCTCTACTTCTTCTGTAGTTCCTTCACCGATTCCAATATCGTGTGTCCGGCAACGGCTAGCGTCTTGGGGCTGATTTTGTCCACAGTGTCTTGGGTGGTATGCCAGTACGGGACATCGTGGACGGTATCCAGGTCGATGATGTCTACCGCGGGAACATTTCTCTTCGTAAACGAAATATGGTCGTCGCCACCAATATCGAACGGCTCGTTCAAAAAGACACCCCCATAACCAAGCTTAGCTGCGGTGTTCCAAACCAGATCAGTCAGCCACTTCGTCGATTCGCCGTCGCGCCGGAAGTGCGGCGTACGTCCACCAACGAGGTCCGCGAGGATAAACGCCTTCACCCTCGGCAAATCACCGCTCGCGGCCATTTGCGCCGCCATTTGCCGGCTGCCGTAACAATGGTCAAGGTCCGCGTCATTCCACTGGAGCTTGAAGGCTTCTTCCGCGTCAAAGAACGCGATCCACACGGCATATTTCCCCAGCGGCTGCTGGCAGAGCGATCGCGCCAATTCCAACATTACAGCAGTGGAAGATCCTGCATCGTCCGCGCCCACAAAGTTGTCTATCTTCTTGGTGTCGTAGTGCGTGCCCAAGAGCAAGATGCCCGGCTTCTGTCCGGGAATTTTCACCAGGATGTTTTTCATTGGCACACGGCCGTCAGGGGTATCGGCCGAAAACGAATCGGTCTCCACAGCGCAGCCGTAAGACTTCAGCTCGGACTGCAGATACTCCTGCAATTTCGCAATCGCCGCGGAGCCTGGCGGGCGTGGTCCAAAGCTGACCTGCTTCACGACCTGATCGTATGCACGCCTGCCGTCAAATCCACCCGTGATTTCCGGAGCGGGGGCCTCATCGCCGGGAGCCGGCGCATTGCCTGCCACGGCGCTCATAAACGGCGGCTGCGCAGGCGCGGGCTGGGCCGTATTTCCAGACTTGCAGCCCGGGGCCAGGAGCACGCAGCAAATCGTCAGTCCCAGCACGAAGCGGGATCGCGCTTCGGAAAATGTCATGTCGGTTGACCTGCGCTTTCTGCCGCCAGTCTCTTGTTCCGTTTGCGCACGACCACGGCGGACACCGCGATGCCGACGAAATAGAGAATCACCATGGGCATCATGAAGATCAGCATCGTCTGCGCATCGGGAGTAGGCGTAATGATGGCTGCCACCACGGCTATGATCAGGATAGCGTAGCGGAAATTGTGCCACAGGAACTTCGGGGTGACGATTCCGAACAGGGAAAGGAAGAAGATCAGGATGGGCAGTTCAAAGACCAGCCCCAGCCCCAGCAAGACCATCAGAATCAGGTCGAAGTACTCGTTGATGCTCAGCAGCGGAGCGACTGTGCCACCGAACTGCTGAAAACCGACCAAAAAACGCAACATGTACGGCAAGGTGATGAAATATCCGAAAGCAATTCCTGACAAGAACAAGAATACGGTTGAGAACAGAAAGCCAGTGACCGCGCTCCGTTCGTGTTTGTAGAGCGCGGGCGCCACAAACAGCCACAACTGATAGAGGACCATCGGCGAAGCCAGCACAATGCCGATATACACTCCCAAGGTGATGACCAGGTTTAGCGCCCCGGCCGGATGGTTGTAATAAAGTTTGGATTCGAAATGTGCTTCGTGGAGTGCTTTGAGCATCGGCTCGTTGATGAACTTGATGACCTTGGGCGAGATATACACGCCGATAAACGCGCCAATGCCGATGGCGTACAACGAATTGATAATGCGCTTCCGAAGCTCGGCCAGATGCTCGAAGAACGTCATCTGGCCCCCGGCCTGCTCCATCCGGGCTGCAATTGAGTTATCAGGCTGGCTGCTGTTGGTCATGTGAGGGAGGGTTCTCTGTCGCCGGCTCTGCCTTCGCTTCCGTGGCTGCTTCCTTCGGCGCTTCCGTTTCTGGAATTCCGCCGTCCAACCTGGGGATAGACTCCGGGGTCGGGTTTACCAGAGGAAATTCGGCAGAATGAGCGTTGGCCGCCGCCTGAGCCAACGGAGTGGTCGCAGGAGAAGAAGGGGGATCGGCCGGGTTCAGTGTGTTCCGGACAGCGGCATCGGCGGCCGCATTGGCTTCCGCCACCTGCTTCTTCAACTCCGCGATGCGTGCCTGGCGTTCCAGATCCCGCATTTCCTCTTCGAAGGCATTCTTGAAGTCGCTGGAGGCTTTTCGAAATTCGGCCATCAATTTTCCGAAGCTCCGGGCCAATTCGGGCAGTTTCTGGGGGCCAAAAACCACCAGGACCACCAGGAAGACCACGATCATGTGGGGAATGCTGAGCATTGTTAAACTTAGACGTCCCTGAGTGCCCTATAAGTGCCCTGTGTGCATCATAGAAAGGGTAGGCAGCAGAGTCAAACGACAGTTGGCAGAGTGCATGTTATACTGACCTTTTAGGCGATCGGCGGGGGTATTCATGAATCCAGAACGACGTGGATTAGTCCTAGTCATTGTAGTCCTCGGCTTGTCCGCGATCCTTGGGGGCATCTATGGCCCCTCGGTGCGCGCGACAACCTCTTCTACAGACGACTACCGCTCTTCGGTGGAGAGTTTCAGCACGGTATTGGACGTGGTGCAGTCCAATTATGCTGAACCTGTCGATGTCGACAAGGCAGTCTACCAGGGTGCCATCCCTGGGATGCTGCGCATGCTCGACCCGCACTCCAATTTCTTCGATTCCCGCCAGTTCGCTCTGCTCCGCGAAGATCAACGCGGCAAATACTACGGGGTGGGCATGGTCGTTGCCCCTCGCGATAACCACACCATTGTTGTTGCACCCTATGTCGACGCCCCTGCGTTCAAAGCAGGCCTGCGCCCCGGAGACATCATTACGAAAGTCGACGATAAGGCCACCGATGGCCTTTCCACCACGGAAGTCGCGGACATGCTCAAGGGCCCCAAGGGAACGATTGTCAAAATTCAGGTTACCCGAGAAGGCTACACGGACCCGTTGGTTTTCAGCGTCACGCGCGACGAAATTCCGCGTCATTCTGTCGATATCGTGACAATGCTGAAGCCCGGCATCGGTTATGCCCGTCTTACTCAGTTCAACGAAACCACCGACCGCGAAATCGCAGATGCTTTGAAACAACTTGGCGCCAATTCTCTTGACGGCCTGATCCTCGACATGCGCAATAACCCCGGCGGCCTATTGAATGAAGCCGTCGCGGTAGGCGACATCTTCCTGGAAAAGAACCAGCTCATCGTTTCCTATCATGGCCGCAACGCTCCCGAGCGCCGCTTTTTTGCCATTCGAGGAAATCAGGGCATGACGGTTCCACTCGTCATCCTGGTGAATAATAATTCTGCATCCGCGGCTGAAATCGTTACCGGCGCCGTTCAAGATCATGATCGCGGCCTGGTTGTCGGGGAAACCACTTTCGGCAAGGGTCTCGTTCAGACAGTCACACCGCTGTCGGAAAACACCGGCCTGGCGCTGACCACGGCTCGGTATTACACGCCCAGTGGCCGCTTGATTCAGCGCGACTACAAGTCCATCTCTCTGTACGAATATCACTACGAACGCAAAGTTCCGGAACACCCGACGGAGATTCGCCAGACCGATAGCGGCCGCCAAGTCACCGGCGGTGGAGGCATCACGCCGGACATCGTCATCGATATGCCCAAGTACACCAAGTTCCAGGAAGAGATGTTCCGCAACGATGTCTTCTTCCCACAGGAGCAGGGTGTCGGGGGCTTTACACGGTATTTCCTGGGCACCAAGCCTACAGTGACGCACAGCTTTGAAGTCGACGATAAGATCGTCAGGGAATTCCGTGACTTCCTCGGTAGGCACAACATCCGTTACACAGAGCCCGAGTTTGCCGAGAACCAGGACTGGATCAAGCGCAAGATCAAGCAGGAAGTGTTCATGTCCACCTACGGCACACAGGAAGGATTCAAGGTTCTTCTCGAAGCCGATCCCCAAGTCCAGAAGGCCATTGAAGCCATCCCTCAAGCGCGGGCCCTGTATGAAAACGCGCGTAAGGTCGTAGCCCAGAAAAGCGGCTCGAACGTCCATTTCAACCAACCCTAAGTTTCAATCTTGGGTTGTTTTGGTGAACGGGCGTCCTAGGTGGCGCACGTTTCCCATGTAGCGCCCTGCCTTGCCAAAGTGACCGCCATCGCAAGAACTCCTCCTATCATCGTTCTATGAGGTAGAACGATTGGCTTGGTCGAGGTGCTCTGCATGCCTGCCAAAATGAGGACCCTGCTGATTGCGGTCTTCCTCGTGTCCACGAAGCCGTGCTTGGCGCATCAGTCCGTTCGCCAGGAGGAAGGTAAGCCTCTCCTGCCGCCCAACCTCAATGGCATCGGACCCACAGACCTCACCGGGTTCAACATAGCTTCCCTGTGCTCGATCCCTCTTTCCGGCACCATCGAAGCGGAAAATAGCAGCACCGATGCGCAAGGCAAGACCACCACCCTGAGTTATCACACCAAGCTTATCCGTGACTCCCTTGGCCGTACCCGCATCGACATCGACCTCAATCCCGAAGGCGCCCGCGTTGAAGCTCGCCTACTGGGCTCTTCTATTTTCGACGCGGTTTCCCAGACCGAGATCACCCTCACGCCGTTCAACAAACAAGCCATCCGCACCAGATATGTGCGCGCCCCAGTCACAAAGCAGTCGTCCACCCGCTCCAATTACCCCATCCCTTCGGAGCCTCCTCAACTTTCTGGCCTCCGGCTCTCCCAACCACAAATCGACGTTCAGCGCCAAGAACTCGGCCACGAGGTCATCAACGACCTGGCCGTGCGCCACGGCTGTGAGACAATCCATTACCCTGCCGGCTTCGCTGGCCGCGCGGAACCCGACATCACGATTACGGACTACTGGTATTCGCAAGAGTTGCAGGCTTTCGTCCTTCTCAAACGCGTCGGCCCCGGCACCACCCGCCACACTCTTACGCTACAAACCATTTCGCGCCAAGAACCCGAGAAATCCTTCTTCCAGATTCCCCGTAGCTACAAGATTATCCAAACGCCTCGCCAGGAATGGCGCAACTAGGGCTATTGTCCAGTGCCGTAACCTCGCTTCCACCCCGTTGGAAACTTCGCCAAGCCTCTGCTAAAATTTAGGCAGTTGCAGCGTGTGGGCGTGTAGCTCAGCTGGGAGAGCGCGTCGTTCGCAACGACGAGGTCGCAGGTTCGAACCCTGTCACGTCCACCAATACCTCAATTCGCGGCCGTAAGACCGTCTTGGCGTTGCCCGTCTAGAAACGCGAAGTGCGAAAGCGCCCGTCGGAGACGATTACCGTCGCTCTGAGAGCGAGGAATTTGCAGCAATCGAATCTCTGAGAGCTGATTCAGTCGCGACTTCGCTAAAACCACTGAGTGGTAGAATATCGAAAGACAAGATGGACCAACCTAACAACAACCCCCCAGCAGCGCCACCTGCGGCTGATGCAGAGCCTGCGGATGCGCCTCTACAGCTGGATACCGTGTCCGGGCGGCGAAAGATGGCCTGGATGCGGTCCAAATTGTCCAGGAGTGCGGTCATTCGATCGACGCATTGCTGACGGATGTAGTCATGCCCAAAATGCGGGGGACGGAACTAGCTGTCCGGCTCAGTAATCTCTTTCCTGGGCTCAAAGTAGTCTATGTCTGGTTACCTGGAACACGACGGCGAGAGTCGCGAACTTCTTGAACATGGTGACTTTCTAGAAAAACCATTCACGCGCGAGAGTCTTCTCAGCAAAGTAAATGAAGTGTTTCGATCCGTCAGCGTTGGCGAGTCTTAAGAGCTGAATTATTTCTGGTTCGGTTTTCTCTCCTTTAAGGAACAGCGCATCACCCATTTGGGGGTTTCCGAGTGTCTCAAAGCAGACAGACGGCGGCCAGGAATTAAGCTATCCCTCCAAGGAGATCGGGGGACGAAAATGTCATTGGATGAATCACCTTTAGGCAAGTTGAGTGGCGATCGACGAATTTTGGGTGTTCTCTGGCTAATGTATGGAGTTTTCCGCCTCGTCATGGGGATATGTCTCTTCCTGTTTAGCGGGACCGCGACCGTTATGTTTGGTGCGATCCTCACTCGTGTGCCTGATCCGTTTACGCTGATGGCTGATTTTCACATCGCCTACGTATGCATCTTGGTCTTGACAATTCTGTGCGCGCTTTTCGGGCTTTTCGCTGGCCTTGCTCTCCTGGCAAATCAACGGACAGCTCGCATGCTGGCGCTCATTGCGGCCTTGTTGTCGGTTTCAGAGCTCCCGTTTGGGACCACGCTGGGAATTTATACTCTTATCTTTTTGTTTCCGCTACGCAATCCTTCTCTGCGTTAAGCGTTCCGTTTCTGTTCTGGACGCCTCTAGGACGGCAATGTCCTCGACCATTAGATGCGCCAGGCATCCAAAACCAGTTCAGTCGGGGCTTTTGAGAACCTGAAAGGGAGAGCAAAAAAAAAGAGCCGACTCCGAGAAGTTGGCTCTTCTCTTCGTTAAGGTTATTGAGGGGACGTCGCGGTGGCGACAGGCTGCAGACTGATGGAGACAATCTTGGTGCCGATCACTTCGCCCGAGACCACTAACTCCACGCGGCGATTTTGTTGACGTCCTTCGGTAGTGTCGTTTGACGCGATGGGCCGAGTCTTACCAAAACCCGTTGCCGTGGTCGAAGATTCCGGAACACCTTCTTTGGTTAGATAGCTGCGGACGCCTTCGGCACGCTGTTCCGAAAGTTCCTGGTTGTATGCCTCGGTGCCAACGCTATCGGTGTTTCCTTCGACGGCTAGCATGAGCGACGGGTAGGCGAGCACGATGCCGGATATCTTGGCGAGCTTCTCCCGTGCCAATGGGCGAAGCGTATAACTGCCGGAATCAAACAGCACGTCCGACATGTTAACGACGAGCCCGCGGGCGGTATCACGAGTTTCCAGGATGAGGTTGAATTGCTGGAGAAGGCGGGCGCGAAGTTCTTCCCGATCATGAATGGCCTGTTGAAGTTGCGCATCGGAAGAATCAGCGGCGGCGCGATTGCGATCGGAATCCGCTTCGGCAATGTGCTGGCTTTGCTGGGCGTCGTTGCGAGCTTCTTCAGCATTCGCTTGGGCGTCCTCGGCTTTTTGAGCGGCAACCTGGGCGTTAAGATTCTGGTGGTCAGCCTCATTGCGCTCACGAATAGCATTACCCGTTGCGGCTTCGGCGGTGCGTCGGCGATCGGATTCGCTGTTTGCACGATCATTGGCGTCGGCTTCACGATTTGCTCCGGCTCTACGTTCGGCTTCGGCGCGCTCTTCGTCAATATGCTTCACGGCGATTTCGCGCGCATCCTCTGATGTCTGCACAACTTCACGTGATAGGGTAATCAGGGATTTCTTGTTTTCGTGTTTGGTCGTGGCGACTGCGTCCGCCTCATTCATCTGGTTAACAGCCTTCTGGTAGCTCGCTGCGGCGTATGTTTCGGCTCCGGCAGATTGTGCGATGCGAAGAGCATTGCGCGCTTCAAAAAACTCGAGTGGCAGTTTGGCGTTCATGACCACAGGGTCGAACTTATAGCCCGTAGGAATGTAGCCGCCGCGATCGATCAATTCGTATTTGGCGTCCACGACCTCGGTAGCGCCTTCGGTATCTCTACGAACCGAGTTTTCGAGGATCACAACGTTGCTGGGACGACGCACGGCATAATAGGGTTCCGCCGTTACGATCAGCGCAAAAGATTGAAGGTCCGTGGTGACATCCAGTTTGCTGCGGTGGTTCTCGCCCACCAGCACTTCACCGATGTTCACAGGCCGGCCTTCCGGCGTGATTGCCCACAGCACATACGTCAAATATTCGGTGCCAAAGCTCGTGGGACGGTCCAGTCCGGACAATTCGACTCCGATTTCCAGTGCGCCACGCTTGCTCTCGACTTTAGCTTCTCCCGCGGCAGAAGGCATCAAATCGGTGCCTTGGAAATTGATTTTTGTGGCGCCACTTCGATGCCTATAGGTCACCGCCGGGGTTGTACGGCTAACCACATTGATTCGGTACGACGATGCTGGATTTCCCTCGGGAGCAGTTATTTGCGTCTGTGGCTGCGCGAACGCTAGTGCCGATGTCCCCAGCGTCAGTGCGAATGCAAAAGTGATACTCGATATTTTGAACATTAGACTCCTTCTTAAGACTTCGAGATCGAGTATCCGGGTTAATGGGTCACAATACTGTTCGATTGTATACGTTTATCGAAAAAGAAATATGCGAGGCCGAGACTGATATTCTGGGCGTGTACGTGCCCCGCAAGTTGTGCCAACTCCGCATGAGACCTCGAATGGCGGTCGACGCACAGGTGACCCATATCGAACAGAATCTAAATCCTTGCTGTGGGAGGCTTATTACTCCAGCCAAGAAGGTGGGGGAGGAGGGCGGAAAGTGTGGAAGGTGTGGAATCAAGACTCAGCACTTCCGCCGGTGTGGCTGGGATCAGCTCTCCTATTTATGATTCGGCCGCTTCTTCTGCGCTTTTACCTGACCTTTCAGAAGTTGTTGTTCGGCTTTGGGAAAGCTTGGAAAAAGAGTCGCTTGCTCCGCGTTGCTTCTCTCCTAGCTGCCGTTCCACTCGTCTTCGTGCTGTGCGGCATGATTTACCTCAACTACAACCGAACAGATTTACCAGATTTAGAAGCGTTCATCCGCTTTGAGCCTCCCTCTTCGGGCCACATCTGTGATGCGAATGGCCAAGTCCTAATCGAATTGGGCAGGGACCGCCCGGAAGTTATGCAATATTCAAGCATTCCTTGTGGGTACTAAAACCCAGATGTACGGTAATGCTTCCAGGCTTCGCCATAGCCGGTAAAGCACAGTGCAATTATCGTTCCGCGCTCGGGGTGGATGAGTCGAGGCTCGAATTCTGGTTGCCCCATTTGAGCGGATTATACGATGACGAACTTCCATTGACTATTGAGGGCAACTGTTCACGAGTGAATTTCCCCGCATCCCAATATGACTTAGGTCCTGGCAGACGCGGTTATCCGACAATTGGGTGCTGGTATCCAACTTCAAGCGCTAACTATCTCTGACTCGCCTCATACAGAGCGAGATTGACAGACTGCACTCAATTGCGGTCCGCGTTTCTTTGGTTGCTTAGGGTTGCCAGAAGTTACTTGCGAGCTGGCGATACCTTGTCGAGCGCGTCAACAAGCGGTTTGGCTGCTGGAATAACTGTCTGGCCGCCCGAGATGATTTCCTTCGCGCTCATCTGCTTTCCGTACAAAGCTTTGTTGGCATCATCGTCGTTGTCCATCGAAGCGCCTTCCAGCGAGACCCCGGCAAACAATCCCTTGGATCGAGAGTAAGTCAGAACGTCGGTCTTCATCGCATCGGCGTTGTACCCGTTTGCCTGAGCGCCCGTGGGGCCGGCAGCGGCAGCAGCATTGCCGCCCAACTTCGTCTTGCCATTCAGGATTTGTTCCGCACCCTTTTGGTTCATGACCACCAGAACAAAATCGGTTGCCGTGGACCCGAGCTGCACACCGATGCTTCCCTGGTCAAGCTTGTACATGGCTGCTGCGCCCCATCCACCGTTCATCTTTTCGCCCGTGCGGCAAACGAGCGCGCCTCGGCCGTAACTCCCGCCAATGCCGACAGCCACTTTTTTGACACTTGGGAAGATCAGGACGCAATCAGCCTGATCGAGGATGCTATTGGGCAGCCCGTTGTTCTCGCCAAGGATCGCCTGCATAGCGGTGGCTGCATTCGAGAGGCGCTCCTCCTCCTTCTTCTGCGCAAAAAGAGGCGAAGCGATTGCCAAACAGACTGCAAACATAACGAATTTTTTAGTCATTGGTTTTCCTTCCTTTAGGGAACTCTGGAAGAAGTTTAATCTCGAATCTTGCCAAAAGGCCACTGTCAAAAGTACCTAGAGGCGCACTCGAACGAAGTGATTCAAGGCCGCTTTTCACTCAGCCAGACGGAATCGCTGCCTGATTGACGCGCCTACCCGCACAAATGGGTTCCAGTATCCAAGTTACCGGTAACAAACCAGGAGGAGTTAGCAGAGTTGCGTTGGTTCCTATTGATGGCTCCCGAGTGCGCCTTCACCCATCTTAAATAAACACTGCGGTCAGGTTCGTGCACTGATTTGTGACTTGACATTCGTGCGCTGTCGGCGCAGAGTTACACCCTCATTATTCCTTGCGGTCCTCTCAATGATTTCTTGCCTGGTATTCTCGGCCCCGGGGTCATCGCTGAGTCGGTGAGCACCTACTCTTCGCGTGCGTCGCTTTGAGTCGAAGGAGGACGACGATGAACGAACAAGATTATATTTCATTGAAGAAACTTGAGCAGAAATGGGTGAGCCGTCGCAATCTAATTCGTGGCGTGGCTGGCGCAGCCCTGGGAACGGGCCTTTTACGTCCAGGCTCGGCCTATGCTGGCCATGAGGATGACGACAGAAAGCGGTTCCAAGGCCCGCTACTCAAGCCCATTCCTGGTGGTGTGGTGCCCTTCAAGCCTTTCGGGGTCCCCGTCCACCATAACCCGCTGAACCCTGCCGTCTTATTGGCTGACATCGGCGACCCGTCGATGATCACAGACTTCGATGGGTTGCTGGGTCTGACGCACATCCGTGGCGGCGGGACCGGAACGGACACTTCCACAGGTGCCACTACGCCGCTTGCGTACCAAGCGGACATGGGCTTCGGCCAGGGCAAGTTCATTGGCATCGACGGCCGCCTCCATATGGGTACCTTTGCTTTTGTTTGACTCGACCTGTACACCGGTCCGGTGGGATCGGCCAACCTCCCGCAACAGATTCACGACTACAACGTGCACATTGATTCCAACGACGTGTTCTGGATGGTTGAAGTTGACAACGATGCCGTTGAGATTAACTTTGATGAAGGGCAAGCTTGCCTGCACGTGCGCGGGCTGGACGTCTATGATGACCATGATATCGCCAACTCACTCACGCAAGGTTTGGGACTACCGGGCGATTTGGGTTTCCCATATCCGGCTGTAGCGCCGGTGGCGCCCGTGCGTGCGAAGGCGTCCTTCGATGTGAAATGGAGCGGCATCGTGACGACCGCGCAAATCGAGAACTCTCTGCAAGGCTTCAAGGGTACGTTCCTCAGCACGGGAGCGACAATTGAGTGGTCGGCTCAGCAGGATGGATTCGAATTTCAGTCGGAGCCAGCAAACCCGACTAGGAACCTTGTGTCGGTGCTGGGTCGCGAAAAAAACGGCGTGTTCTTCACGTAAGCGGTCTGCGCTTTCGTCGTCCAAAGGAGGAGCGCCCGCGGTGGTGCTGCGCTTGGACTCAATGAAATAGCCGCATGACGCACACGTTGCCACGGCCTACCAATAGACCGGACTTACCGGGAGTTAGCAAGTCGCTTCAATTCCGTTCTTACTTGCACTACCCTATGCTCCTCAGAGGCGAATTGTTTAGAATGTCCGGACCGAACTTGCCGTTGTCATTCGCCAGAAATTCACAAAGGAAGCACAGTCGAAAGGTGAAGCGATGAACCGTCGTTATTTTTTGCAGTCAGCAAGCGCCGCATCCGCGTGCCTCGCGTTCTCGAAGGGAGGGTATTTGTTCGGAGAAGGCACACCGTCGAGCAATTGGCGTACATTTGAAGTGACAACAAGAGTTGAAGTCTTAAAGCCCTCTGGGATGACACGTATTTGGATACCGGCTGCACTTAGCACTCAGACTCCCTTCCAAAAGACACTCTCTAATACATTCGACGCTAAGGGTGGTGCCGCCAAGAATATCGAACGCCAACTCGATGCGCTTGGAATTATCTCGGCGGAATTTCCGTCTGGTGTGAGCCCGATCCTCACCGTCACAAGTCGGATCACTACCAAGAACTGTCTGGTCGATGTCTCCGCCCCCGGTGAAGCCCCGAAAGAGGCCCAAGCGGAGTTGGAGTATTTCTTGCGGCCAACAAGACTTCTCCCCACCGACGGTATTGTGAAGGAGAGAGCGTTAGAGATCACCGGCGGCGCGAAAACTGATGTTGAGAAGGCCCGTGCCATTTATGAATGGATCGTGGACAATACATTTCGGAATCCCAAAACGCGCGGGTGCGGTGTTGGCGACATTCGTTTCATGCTTGAGTCTAAGGATTTAGGCGGCAAGTGCGCAGATCTCAATGCACTGTTTGTCGGACTGGCGCGTGCGGCGGGACTTCCGGCACGCGACGTATACGGCATCCGAATCGCCAAATCAGACCTGGGATATAAGAGCCTTGGCCCTTCGACAGACATCGTAACAAAGGCGCAGCACTGCCGAGCGGAGGTGTACCTCGGTGGCTACGGCTGGGTTCCCGTCGATCCTGCTGACGTGCGAAAAGTAGTGCTCGAGGAACCACCGGGAAATCTCTCGCTTGACGACGAGATGGTGAAGAAGGCTCGCAAGCGACTTTTCGGATCCTGGGAGATGAACTGGATGGCATACAATTTCGCGCACGACGTGGCTCTTCCTGGCTCGAAAGGTGCGCCGGTTGGATTCCTGATGTACCCGCAAGCGGAAACGGCCGACGGGAGACTCGACTGCCTCGATCCAGACGGTTTCAAGTACGAAATCCAGGCGAGGGAGATCGCGCCGGTAGTTGGCTAACGGACGGAATACTCGACGGAAACTCTAAACGGCGGCAAAACGCATATCGAGCCTAGTATCCAGGCTCGAAAGAACAATAGTCGCAATAACAGCCGACCTTAAAACAAAGGGCTTGGCGCTGCGACTGGGCCAGTGTTGCGCTGCACGTCTTTCATGAGGTTTCGGTGCGCCGGTAAAACCGGCAAGGTGGTGTGAGTGAAAGTCTCATACGTTGAAGGTGTAGCGAACCACAACGACCTCGTGGTCTTGCAGTATTCCGCATCCGTCTGTTGCCGATGTCGGGCCCATCAAAAATCGCCGTGCTGCAAGTCAACTGCGCCTTGGGAGATGTACCGCGCTAGCGTTCCGTGGAAGGCATTCGGCTCAACGTTGAAAGGAATGGCGGCGAGTTTTCTGAAGAGGTGGGCGGACGCCTGATGTTCCTCGCGATGCGGCCAGAAGTCAGCACGCCCGCCAAGTCGCTACAGCAGGAGCCCGTCCCGGCTTCCGCGGAAACTCCAAATAATTAAGGCAAAAGTCAGCTCAAGTCCCGGGAAACGCACTTACCGCCGAAATACGTACTAGCCCGAACACATTATAAAAGGGTGCCCCTTTGGAGTAGGTTTTGAGTGTTCAGCTCAACCGCTCCAGAAAGGACACCCTCTATGACTAGTGTTAAATATATCGGGCTAGATGTGCACAAGGAAAGCATTTCGATTTGTGTGAGGAACTCTGTCGGCAAGGTAGTGATGGAAAGCGTCATCGAAACGAAGGCGAGCACGATTCTGCAGTTCATCGACGGGCTGCGCGGAGATTTGCGCGTCACCTTCGAAGAAGGAACCTGGGCCGCTTGGTTGTACGATTTGCTGAAGCCGCACGTATCGGGAGTCGAGTTCTGTAATCCGCGAAAGAATGCACTGCTCAAAGATGGCAGCAAGAGTGATCGGATCGATGCCAACAAATTGTCCGAACAGCTGTACATGAACAACATCAAATCGGTCTATCACGGAGAGCACGGCCTGCGAACATCGAAAGAATTGGCGCGCAGTTATCTAACCATCAGCAAGGATCTCACCCGGGTGATGAATCGGATTAAGGCGTTGTATCGCAGTTGGGCCGTTCCCTGTGCTGGCAAGGAAGTGTATGCACCGCGTCACCGTGCGGAATGGCTCGGGAAGATCAGCGAATCGGGCGTGCGCCGGCGGGCGGAGTTTTACTACCAGCAGCTCGATGCCTTGCGGCTACTGCGCCAGGAAGTGCGGCGGGATTTGTTGCTGGAAGTCAAGAAACACAAGGCCTGGAAACTGCTGCGGCAGATTCCGGGGATCGGCCCGATTCGCGCCGCCGTGCTGATGGCCGTGATGCAGACGCCTCATCGGTTCCGCACCAAGCGACAGCTGTGGAACTACTGCGGGCTGGGGCTGGAAACGCATGACAGCGGAGAGTACCGCGCGGTGGCGGGACAGCTGCAACGTGCCAAGAAACAGGCTACGGTCCGTGGCCTAAATAGGGACCACAATCACGACCTCAAAGATATTTTCAAGGGTGCTGCGATGCGAGCCAGCACCGCGGCGGGACCGCTGCACGATTTCTACGAGAATTTGCTGGCCAAGGGTAGGAAACCCACGATGGCTCGCCTGACCTTGGCCAGGAAAATTGCCGCGATCACCTTGATCGTCTGGAAAAAGGAGGTACGTTTCGACGCCAACTATTTGAAACCACAAGCAGCTTGAGCGCCTCTGGCTGAGAGTCTGTCCATCTTTGGGAACCATTTCCCGGCGGTGATCGTCGGACTCTTGAGACGCTCGATTCGAGGGGAAGTAGCAATCGGAAAAGTCAGGCCCGTGCTTAAACACGCGAGTCTCCGGACCTACCCTATGCCCTCCCGGACAATCGAAGAAAGCCATAGGCCAAGAGTCTCCGATAGGACCATGCATTGCCACTCTTGAGTGGACAATGATCCGGCTTGTAGTTTCAGAAACCGATGGGCGCCGTCACGACAGCGAAATGGGCACCACAGGGGAGAGAGAGCGGAGCACACGTCCAAACAGTTGGGCTGAATGCCGAAAAAAGTTCGACATTAAGCCGAAGGGGAGCTGTTTTTTCTTGACATTCCTTTTTATAGGACTTTTCCGATTTGGCTTCCCGGGCACTCATGCGGGTTGACAAATCGGAACTCCGTTAGCGGTGTCAAAAGTTCTCGACCATCCAGACGTTGCTGCTGAGGATAAATCCGTTGATGGCTACATGCCGACCGTCGGGGGACGGGATGCCCCAAGGTGCTTGATTAAAGCGAGCAT
>Ga0181523_10000203_pt1 | contig 65398 bp, 55 predicted proteins | sample PEATcosm2014_Bin_43_FD_119752 | JGI IMG/M metagenome (GOLD analysis project Ga0181523, IMG submission 119752) | Peatland microbial communities from MTU Mesocosm Facility, Houghton, MI, USA - PEATcosm2014_Bin05_30_metaG | ecosystem: Environmental > Terrestrial > Soil > Wetlands > Peat | place... | reverse complement strand
TTTGGTATAACCAGACACGGCTGCACTCGACACTGATTTACGTCAGCCCAACGCAGTTTGAACAAGACTGGAACCGCAGCACGGCAGCGATCGCAAGTTGACGCCGTGCGACGGATGAAAACCAGCTATGGATAAGTGGAAAGCAAAAAGCCGCTTCCCACTTATCCACAGCCACGACGACTACGAAATATAACCAGTTATGGGATACGGATTCTGAGGGCAGTTGCTTGACCTTGGTTACATTCCCGGTAGACGCTCCTGCAACAGCGGCAATTCTCGACCTTACGTCCAGCCGGTCAGCTTCTGTCAATTTTGACGAACCCTTGTTCTCGCCTCCGGCCTTCTGGTGTGACCGTGCCTGTTCGGTGAGCCAAGGCTCGAGTTCCAAGGCGAGAAGTATCCGGCAAAAAGCATTGAGATGGCCAGATCGCCCATGCCTCTGGATCAGCCAGTGAAGAGCTTCTTCTTCGCTCAGAATGTACTCAATGCAGGGGAGCGCCGCGCGGCCTTGCAGTCGAGCTAGTTCCCAACGAGAATGGCCGTCGATGATCGTGCCAGCGTCGGTTATTGCGAGCGGCTCGCGAAAGGCGAGATCCCCTACTTCAACAAGTGCCGACAATTTGGAGGCTGAGACCCCAAGATGGTGTCGAACGTAGGCTGGGTGCGGGTGGAGATCGCCAACGCGCCGCTCTGTCATCCGAGATTGGAAAGAGAGGGCGGGCGCAGTCTCCTCAACCGAATGAATGGTTGTCGTACCTTCTTCCCAGAGCGCGACGAAGGGATAGGAAGAGGGGTCTGCGACGCAGAGGGAAGAGTCTCCGCTCATACGGTTTTCACCAAAAAACCGTTGTTTAGACCGTTATTGGAAAAGGGTGTTTTGGGGTGCATATTTAGGTGCATAAATTGGTGCCGAGGCACCTAATTTCACCCGAACAGCAAGGCCTATGCTGCTTCTAAACGACTGATTCCCCGGGTGTCCTTTCGGCATAGGATTGGGTTGATGTCGGCTCAGGGCCGACCTTTTTGCGGGCGAGGTTCGGCTGGCCGGTCTCAGCAAGAGGCCAGGCTGATACCGCTGCCGCGCGCTCGGACCGCTAGTTGTTGGAAATGTTGCTTAGTTCAACGTGCCAGATTTCAGGCGGTGCTCATTGCGTGTGGGCTGCTCAGTTGTGTCCTATTCGATCACCGCCCGTTGCGGTGAGCGACAGATTGTGGACGATTGAGGCTTCAGCTTGCTTTATGGAGGTCAAGAGAGGGCGTACAATACCGGCAAATATACCGGTATCTCCCGTTACTAATCCTATCTAACCTCTTTAGAGTCAACAGCCGGTGGGTGGATGGCTATCGTGTGAGGATGGCACTCTACCGCTGAGTTAAGCGCCCGTTGCGGTATTTGCATTGTAGCAAAACCAGCCAGGACCTTGGGACCGCCGTGCACACGGAACTGGGGCACCGTTAGAATCGCCGTCTCCCAAGCCTGAAACTTGCAGCACCACAGTGTTCTATGTTCATCTAACTGCTCATGGGCCTCGAGGAATACAAACGAAAGCGCGACTTCAAGCAAACTCCAGAGCCTCCGCCGAAGCTGGCGAAGAGCGGTCAGCGCCGCTTCGTGGTGCAAAAGCACCGGGCCTCGCGTCTCCATTATGACTTCCGCCTGGAAATGGACGGCGTGCTGAAATCGTGGGCCGTCCCCAAGGGGCCGTCGCTCGATCCCGCCGATAAGCGGCTCGCCATGCAGGTGGAAGATCATCCGGTTTCATACTTTGACTTCGAAGGCATCATTCCTGCAGGCAATTACGGCGCGGGTACAGTGATGGTGTGGGACGTGGGCACATGGGAGCCGCAGGGCGAAGTGCACGAGATGCGCAAAGGCGATCTGAAGTTCCGCCTGAATGGGCAAAAGCTGAAAGGGGACTTCGCGCTCGTCCACATCAAGTCACGGCGCCCAGACAGCAAGGGGACGGAATGGCTGCTGATCAAGCATCGTGACGCCTACGATCAGCCGGGCTATGACATCGACAAGTACGATTACTCCGCGTTGACGAAGCGCTCGCTGAAGGAGATCGCAGGCGACGAAGGCTCGGCCGCATGGGAGAGCAGCCGGAAGGCTTCGACACGCGGAGGCTCCGGCAAGAACGACTGGCTGGCGGATTCGATTGCCAAAGCTGACGCCAAGACGGCAAGAAAATCTGGAGGAGCTAAAACGTCTTCGACTGCCGCAAGAACGATCACTGCGAAGGCGGCCTCGGCGGTTCCTGGCCGGATAAAAGAAGCTTCAGCCGGGAAATCAACAGCAAAACGCGCCGCTGGTCAGCCCGCTCGCTCCGCCGCGACTTCCGGCGCAGTAAAAAAAAACTCTACTCTGTAGCTGAAGAAGAGGGCGCATCTCCCAGCGCCGCGCGTATTGGCCGCAAAGCGCCAATGCCCCGCGCCATTCATCCCATGCTGGCCACTCTGGCCGACAAGCCTTTCGACGATGACGCTTGGCTCTACGAGATCAAGTGGGACGGCTATCGCGCTGTGGCGTTCCTCGACGGCGACTCGGAGCGACTGGTCTCGCGTAACCAGAATGACCTGACCGCGGCCTATCCCGAGTTGCACGAGATTGTTAACCACATCAAGGCCAGCAGGGCAATCCTCGACGGTGAAATTGTCGCGGTCGACGACGAAGGCCGCCCATCCTTCAGCCTGATGCAGCAGCGCACTGGGGTCGGCGAAGGTGGCCGCCGCATTCGCCGCACGCGCGATGACATTCCCGTCGTGTATTACGCTTTTGATCTGCTTTACCTGGATGGCTACGACCTGATGCAGGCCGACCTCGAAGCTCGCAAGCGCGTGCTGGCCTCGATCCTTGTCCCCAACGAAGTCTTCCGCTATTCCGATCATTACATCGGCCGCGGTACAGCTCTGTTCGAGGCTGCTGCACAACGCGGCCTGGAAGGGATCGTCGCCAAGCGCCGTCGCAGTTGTTATGAACAAAAGCGCAGCCGCGAATGGTTGAAGATCAAAATCGTTAAGCGGCAGGAGTGCGTCATCGGCGGATACACCGATCCGCGCGGCTCGCGTGAGAACTTTGGGTCGATTGTGTTGGGACTCTACGACGACCAAGGCCGCCTGATTCCTGTGGGCCAGGCCGGCAGCGGATTCACGGAACTGACGCATGCCCAGATGTGGAAGCGCCTGCACGCACTCGAAACCAGCCGCAATCCCTTCTTCGGCAAAGTGGAGAGCGACCGCACCGTGCACTACGTCAAACCGGAACTGGTAGCCGAAATCAAGTTCACCGAGTGGACGCATGAAGGACAAAGCGGCGGCGTCAAGATGCGCGCACCGGTGTTTCAAGGACTGCGCTTCGACAAGATGGCAAGCGAGTGCAGGTTTGAGCGGGCAGCGAGCACTGAAACCGGGGTGCTAAAGGCCGAAACGGGGAAATCACGACAGAGTCAGCGGGCCCTGTCGTGAGCCTCATCGCGCGACTGGTACGGGCCGTCCGATCGCAAGAAGGGTTTTCGTGCGAGGGCTCGCCGAGTGCCTTCGCGTACCGATCTTTTTTGAGTTCTTTCAGCTTTGCGTTCTTCTTCACTTCACTTCCTTCATCGGCAGCACGGAGCCGTACTCGTGTCCGCTGCTGTCCACGGCGCGGGCGATCACCGCGTTGAATGCATCGCGTAGCTCGGGATATTTGACGACGGTAGCTTTGATCACGGCCATATTGTCCTGGAAGGCTGCTCCCGAATTCGCCGCCTCGGCATTCTCGTACCGCACCCGCAGGTCCAGATTGTTGTCTACCGGGACGGCAGCCAGTTCTGTCACCTTAAACACCTTGCCACTGGCCGAAAGGCTCAGCGGAGACGCCTCGCTGGGCAGGTCGGTGGGACGCGCGCTCTGCATCTCATCGGCAATCTTGTCGAGCTGCGGCGTGCTCATAAACTCGACCGGCGCGGTCAAGTCCCACGCTGTCAGATAGTAGAACCAGGCGTTGTGCGACTGCCCTTTGGCCTTGTACTCTCGCGCCTTGGTGAGATACCACTGGCCGTCGTGACCGCCGATCTCATCCAGCCGCGGATAGTAGCCCGCCAATTTCCACGCGGCCCCGACGTTCTCCAGAACCAGCGTTAAACTTATGGGGTCCTTGCCGTTAACTTTCTGGATGACAATCGCATAGCGGCCAGGCGGCAAATTGGGGATGAAGAACGCGAGCCGGTCCGGCGAATTATAAATACCGCAATAAAACTCGGCGCGCGGCAACGGCGCTTTGGCCTGCGAGGCATCCAGCAGGTACGTTCCCGCGATCGTCTCCTGTCCCTCCGCCAGGTATGCCTTGTTGGTAACCACGGCCTGCTCGATGGCGCTGAAATCGCCGGTGATCTGCGGAATAGCGTTCACCTTTATCCCCGCCACGTCGCCGTTCTTGGACATGTCCAGGTACTGCTTCGCGGCATTGTCGATGGCGCCCTTGGTGGCTGCGTCCAGGTCGGGACCGGAAGAACAAGTCTGCGCAGTCAAGGCACACGACGACGCCAAAACCGCTGCCAGCAATAGTTCAAGTCGAAAAAGGAAGCGATGAATTTGAAGATAGAGGTAAAGCATTTGAGTGATGTCGCCCCCAGGTCACTGCCTCGGCCCGCATCCAACAATACCGGTTCGCAGCGCCGCAGCCGTTCAGGCACTTAGCTGCTTTAACTAATTTTGCAGATCGACTCAAACAAGCTGGTCGATCGCGGTTTAGAATAGAACCAGCGGCGAAACCATCGACATGCCTCGCCGTCTAATACTCTATGTTACGCCTTGGGAAAAGCTGGGGATGTGCGGTGCTCGCGGCAGCGGGGCTAATGATGCCAACCGCGCAAGCAAGCGCACAGGCGACTTCCCCACAGCAGGCGCCGCCGCCGATGACGTCGCCCTACGCGTCACCGCGGCCGCAGGCTCCGGGTTCGTCTCCGGCAAGTGCGCCGTCGCCTCAAGCTCCGTCAGCGCCACGCATCTCGCCAACAGCCAGTTCGCCATCCCTCAGTCCCCATATGCGGAACAAGAAAGCTCCTGTAGCAGAAGCAGTCCCAACCCCCGCTCCTCCGCCTGCGACGCTAGAGCAGTCACCTCCCACGGCACCACGAGTAACCTTTCAGAACGGCGAGCTGACCATCGATGCCGCGAACTCCACCTTGTCGCAGGTGCTGCGGGCTGTGCAATCGCGGACCGGTGCTTCCATCGACATCCCGGCCGGAGCGGGAAGTGAGAGGGTTGTAGCGCAGTTGGGGCCGGGCCAGCCACGCGATGTGCTGCACACGTTACTGAACGGATCGAAGTTCGACTATGTCATCCTGGGCGTGACCGGAGGCGATCCGGGCGCGGTACAGAAAGTGATTTTGACGCCGCGGCAAGCTGCGGCAACGACTACGGCACAGGGCAATGCTCCTCGCCAACCGGTCCAGGACGACGAGTCGCAGGCAGACGAAAGCACCCCTGTCGCCGATACCGCGGAAAATGAGTATCAGAACCCGGACCAGCCGCCTCCGCAACCGAGTCCGTTTCGCCATCCCATGATGCCGCCAGGGGGACAGATCGAGCCTGGCGCGGCATTCGGAAATGGCGACCAGCAAAACGGGCCGAAGACTCCCGAACAGTTGATGCAGCAGATGCAACAACAGCAACAACAACAGCAGCAGTATCAGCAGCAACTGAATCCGGCCAACCAGAATCCCCAGCCGCAATAGGCGCGGAAATCGCGTTTACGTAATGACTCCCATTGCCGCGCGCAGGGTCTGAGCATAGGGCTCCCGCACAATTCCGCGCTCCGTGATGATCGCCGAGACATATTGATGCGGCGTCACGTCGAATGCCGGATTCTCCACCATCACACCATCGGGAGCAATTTGCTTGCCCGCCATGTGAGTCACTTCTTGGGAAGAGCGCTGCTCGATCGAAATTTGACCGCCGTCGGGAGTGTTCAAATCAACCGTCGAAAAGGGAGCGGCGACGTAGAACGGAATGCCATGCTCCTTGGCCAGCACTGCCAAAGTGTAGGTGCCGATCTTGTTGGCGACGTCGCCGTTGGCGGCAATGCGGTCGGCTCCCACAATGACGGCGGCGATCTTTCCCTGACGCATGATGGCGCCTGCCATGTTGTCAGAGATTACGGTGGTGGGAATACCGTCCTTCATCAACTCCCACGCTGTCAGACGTGAGCCCTGCAAGAAAGGACGGGTCTCGTCGGCAAATACATGGAGGTTTTTTCCTGAGCCGACGGCGGCGCGGATTACGCCGAGTGCAGTGCCGTAGCCGCAAGTCGCCAGTGCCCCCGCATTGCAATGGGTCAGGACGCTGCCGCTCGCCGGAAGCAGAACAGCGCCGTGTTTCCCCATCGCCATGTTAGCGGCGATATCTTCCACCAGCATCTTTTGCGCTTCCGCAATCATGGTCTGTTGGATATTCGCGGTTGGCTGTGCGCTGACCGCGTCGAACTTGCCCTTCATCCGGCGAATTGCCCAGAAGAGATTCACCGCTGTCGGCCGGGTCGAGCCCAGAACCTCGCAGATGCGGTCGACGTCCTGGTTCAGTTCGGCGTGGTCTCTTGCTCTTGAGTCGCGAACACCGAGTGCAATTCCCATTGCCGCCGCCACCCCGATAGCCGGTGCGCCGCGAACGATCATGGTGCGGATCGCGTCCGCGACTTCCTCGTAGGTCTTGCAGGTGACGTAGGTCTCTTCGGTGGGCAGCTTCGTCTGATCGATGAAGCGTACGCCCGCGTCAGTCCATTCCAGGGTCTTGATCATGTGTTCGCAGCTATGCGCTATGCGCCCGCGGTTCAAGTTGGACCAGTTGAACCGGATATCCGTCAGGGTCCGTGAAAATACCAAGCCACCCGAAATCCTCATGGATTGGTTCCATCATCATCGGAACGCCCTTCGACTTGAGTTCCGGCACGAGGCTTCGGATGTCGCTCACCTCAAACCCGAAGGTGCAACCCAGGCTTGGCGCAACCTTGCTGTGCTGCGATTCCGGGTGCAGACCAAGCGTGATGTTGCCGGCGGAAAGTGAACTCCACTGAGGTGTGTGCAATTCCAATTTCAGCCCCACTACATCGCGATAGAACGCGACACTACGATCCATGTCCTTGACGATAAGCATTATGGTAGTCAGTTTTCCGATCATGTTGCACCCCACGAACTTGCACTACGATCGATGGGCCTCGCAGCGATTGCCTGGCAAATTCGTCACCGCCGGGCGATCGCAGAAGTCGCACTTCGCACTGACGGCAAAAATCGGCGGCGCGCCCGACTTTGTTCGCTCAGCCAGGCTCACGTGTCCGGCCCGAACATCGCTGGTGGTGAACAATGCGACGAATGGCGCCGGTGCTGCAGCCTTCTCGACATTCCCGCGGCCATCAGACTCCTGCCGATCCACCAGGCACATTACGCCAACAACTTCAAAGCCGTATTCGCGCGCCGCTTCGATGGCCTGGACGGTCGACGCACCGGTGGTGCAAACGTCGTCGACAATCACCACTCGCGCGGGCTTCTGGCGAAAGCCTTCGATGCGCTGCCCCGTTCCGTGAGTCTTCTCGGCCTTGCGCACCAGAAATCCGTGTATTGGTCTTCCCTGCTGCGCGCTGATCACGGAGGTCGCCACCACGATGGGATCGGCGCCCATGGTCAGGCCGCCAATGGCGTCGGGCCGCCAATCGCGACCCTCGATCTCGTGCAGGACGGCTTGTCCGGTAACGAGCGCGCCGTTCGCGTCGAGGGTGGTCAAGCGGCAATCGATGTAATAGTCGCTGGTGGCGCCGCTGGAGAGCGTGAATTGGCCAAGGCGAAACGACTTCTCCGCCAGCAAAGCTAACAGTTGTTCGCGCGCGCTTGTCGCCATAGTTTCACGATACCATCTTCAGTTGGTCACCTTCTCCAGATGGCGATAATGATCGCTGGCCAGCCACAGCGCTGCGAACAGCGCGAAGTTGTATCCGCAGTGCATCAGAAAGGCAGCGGCCACGGAGTTGGTGCGCACGCGGACCAAGGTAAAGACCACGCCGACGATAAAGATGCTGAGCACCGGCGCCCAGGCTAAACCAAGCTGAGCACCATGGATTGCAGCGAAGGCTGCCGCAGTCAACAGCACGGCCGCTATCAGCCCAAATGCGCGGCGCAGCAACGGATACAACAATCCCCGAAAGAACAGTTCTTCCAGCAGCGGCGCCGGCGTGATGCCGAAGGCGGCCATCATATAGGCGCTGGTCGCGTCGTGAAAGTACGCGTCAATCGGCAGCGACTTCGGAATGGGCAGAAACCGCGCCAGGCCCTCGACCGTGAGCGCCAGAATCACACCGCCAATCAGAAAAGCCGGCGCCAGCATTCCCGGCCAATTCCACTGGATCCCTTTCCCAAAGCTTTGGTGGGAGCGCGTGCGCACCATCAGAAAGATGAACAACAAGACGACGGGATAGGCCGCCGTCTGTGCGCCAATCACAACCGCCGCGTTAGTGGCCAAGTCGGTAAATGTCGCATTGCGATACTGCGGAAGAGCGTGGGCGACAAACATTGCCCCCAGCGTGAAGACGAAGATGGCCACCAGCGTGAATACCAGGATCGCGAGCACGTCCCAGCCCGACCACGCGGGGAACGGCTTTTCCGTTGGGACGACGATTACTGTGGGAGTGGTGTCAAGGCTCTGGTCCGCCACGGACGGAGTCACTGGCGCGCTCTCAATGAATTCAGGCAGCGGGTTCGATGGTAGTGACATGGATATTCGTAATGTTGCTGGATCCGGTCTTGAAGGGGCACGGCCTTAGTCCTAGCTGCCGTCGATCATCTGGGCAGCGGCCACGGCTTCTCCATTTCCCTTGCTATTGGACGCTACAGGAAGCAGTTTGGCTAATGTTTGTCCGGTATACGACTTTTTGATGCGCGCGACTTGCTCCGGTGTGCCTTGCGCGACAATGCGTCCCCCATCTTCGCCACCTTCCGGGCCGAGGTCGATAATCCAGTCCGCATTACGGATTACGTCCATGTTGTGCTCGATGATGATAATGCTGTTGCCCAGGTCGGTGAGCCGGTGCAGCACCTCCAGCAACTTGCTGACGTCGTCAAAATGCAATCCCGTCGTCGGCTCGTCCAGCAGGTAGAGCGTTTTGCCCGTCTGCCGCTTGCTGAGCTCGCGCGCCAGTTTGATGCGTTGCGCCTCGCCGCCGGAGAGCGTGACCGCCGATTGTCCCAGATGAATGTAGCCCAGTCCTACATCGACCAGCGTCTGCAATTTCTGCTTGATCTGCGGGATGTTTTCCAGGATCGGCAACGCGTCCGCTACCGGCGTCTCCAGCAGGTCGGCGATGGAGTAGCCCTTGTACTTCACCGCCAGCGTCTCATGATTGTAGCGCTTGCCGCCGCACACATCGCATAGCACGTACACGTCCGGCAGGAAGTTCATCTCGATGCGACGCTGGCCTTCGCCCTGGCAGGCTTCGCAGCGTCCGCCGGCAACGTTGAACGAGAAGCGTCCAGCTTTGTAGCCGCGCTCCCGCGACTCCGGCAGCATGGCGTAGAGATCGCGGATCTGGGTGAAGACGCCAGTGTAGGTTGCCGGATTCGAGCGCGGCGTGCGGCCAATGGGCGACTGGTCGATGCGAATAACCTTGTCAATGTGCTCGGTTCCCGTGATCGACTTGTGCTCGCCGGGCTCCTCGCGCGAGCGGTACAACGCCTTGGCCAGCGCGCGGTACAGAATGTCGTTGACCAGCGTCGATTTGCCTGAGCCCGAAACCCCGGTCACCACCGTCATCACACCGAGCGGGAAGGTGACATCGAGGCTCTTCAGATTGTTCTCGCGCGCGCCCAGGATCGTGAAGGCCTTGCCGTTAGGCGACCGCCGCAGGTGACGATCCGTAACCCGCTTCTGCCCGGAGATGTACTGCCCCGTGAGCGACCGTGGCGCGGCTTCGATCTGCTCGGGCGTGCCGCTGGCAACCACCTCGCCACCGTGACGTCCCGCGCCGGGGCCCAGATCGATGACGTAGTCGGCGCGGCGAATCGTGTCTTCGTCGTGTTCGACAACCAGCACCGTATTGCCCAAGTCGCGCAGCGATTCCAGCGCCTGCAGCAGGCGATCGTTGTCGCGATGATGCAGCCCGATCGACGGCTCGTCCAGTACATACAGCACGCCTCGCAACCTCGAACCGATCTGCGTTGCCAGACGAATTCGCTGGCCTTCGCCACCGCTCAAGGTTGCCGCCGAGCGGTTGAGCGAGATGTAGCCGAGGCCGACTGCGTTTAGAAATCCCAGCCGCTCGGCGATCTCTTTGAGAATCCGGCCGGCAATTTTTTCTTCGCGCTCGGAGAGTCTGATCGCCGCCGCTGCCTCGACCGCGCGCGATACCGGTAGCACCGTGAAGTCGGCAATAGACATGCCGTTCACCTTTACCGCCAGGCTTTCCGGACGCAGGCGCTTGCCTTGGCAAGCAGGACACTTGGTCGCCGACATGTGGTCCAACAGCCACTCGCGATATCCCTCTGACGAGCTGTCCTCCATCCCCTGCCGCAGATAGGCAAACACACCGAGAAAGCCGCCGCGCTTCTTTTCCGCCTGCTCCGGGCCATAGAGAATCAGGTTCTGCGTGTTGCGCGGCAGTTGCTCGAACGGCGTCTTCAGATCGAAACCGTATGCCTGCGCGGCGAGTTGCAGGATGCGAATCAGATATTGCGACGCCGACCCCGGACCTAATCCGCCGTCCAGCAGCGGCTTTGACCAGTCGTTGATGACCTTTGCCGGATCGAAATCGTATTTGCTGCCCAGCCCGTTGCACTCCGGGCAAGCGCCGTACGTGCTGTTGAAGGAGAACGAGCGCGGCTCGAGCACGGGAACGTTGATGCCGCACTCGGGACACGCCAGCTTCGCCGAATACAGCCGCTCGTCGCCACCGACCACCGCGACCTGCACCAATCCGTTCGCCTCTTTCATCGCCAGCTCAACCGAAGCCGCCAGGCGGCCCTCGATTCCCGGCTTCACCAGTAGGCGATCGACCACCAGCTCAATGGTGTGGTTCTTGCGCTTGTCGAGCTTGATCTCTTCGTCGGCAATGTTGCGCAGCTCGCCGTCGATGCGGGCGCGGGTGTATCCCTGCTGCGACAGCTTGTCGAGCTCTTTTTTGAACTCGCCTTTACGGCCGCGCACGATAGGCGCCAGCACCATGACGCGTTCGTCGGGCCTGAGCGCCATCACCTGCTGCACGATCTGGTCAGCCGACTGCCGCGAGATTTGCCGGCCACACTGCGGGCAATGCGGAACGCCAATCGACGAATACAGCAGGCGCAAATAGTCATAGATCTCTGTGATGGTGCCCACCGTGGAACGCGGGCTGCGGCTGGTAGTCTTTTGTTCGATGGCAATCGATGGGCTCAGGCCGTCGATACTGTCCACGTCGGGCCGCTCCATCTGATCGAGGAACTGACGAGCGTAAGCCGAGAGCGTCTCCACGTAGCGGCGCTGCCCTTCCGCATAAATCGTGTCGAAGGCGAGTGACGACTTGCCTGAACCGCTGAGGCCGGTGATAACCGTCAAGGTGTTACGGGGAATCTCGACGTGAATGTTCTTCAGGTTGTGCTGCCGGGCTCCGCGGACGCTGATGCTGCTGATGCTCATGAATAATTACGGCCCAAACTCATCCTGCTCCAGCCCCCGGTTACCGCCAGAAACGCCGGCAGCGCGCTTGGGAAGCGGCCCCGAACCCTCGTTTCAGGGTGATGAACGGCACTGGAAAGTCCGGAAGGGTAAAGACGCAGTTCTACTGACGTATCTTAGTTGTCAACACCGCCAGGCGTCAATGCGAGGTAAAGTAAAGCATCACAGTTAGCGTTGGACGCTAAGAATGCCGATGACTTAAGTGACTCCGATGAAAAACATCCGCCTCAATTGGCGGTCCATCGGAGAAAATTGACTGGCGGATTATGACGATCTTATCTTCCTCCATCCTGCTCCTGCTCACGATCGTGGCGGCCTTCGCCTTCGGGGTCGCAGCCGGATATTGGGTGATTTGTGGATTCCTCAATCTCATGAATCCCCGCCGCAGCGGCAAGCCAGCGCGGGCAAATGAGCTCGCCCCCACGACTAGTGGCGATTAATCCATTCTTTAGGGGCCGCTTCGCGGATCAAGCCGATGATTATGGACCGCTGCACGGCAGCGGTTTCGGCCTCTTCATTGATGCAACTCTCATCAAGGTGCCCGACTAACATCCCTGCCCTGTTGCAATTCTTTGCGATCGTCCATAGATAACTTCGAGGAGCCGAGGCAAACCTTCTCACTTTCTATGTTCGCTCGACCCGTCCTGTTACGAAATCCATCACTAGCGAAAGTGACCCCCATCACAGCATCCCCTAACCCCATGTCTCACACTGAAATCGTACCCACGGGAGTTGCGCGAGCAGCAGGCGCGGCTCCGGCCCAAAGCAGCGGGAACGTGAGTACTTAGATTCAGCTTTTATATGCGTTTCATAACGTCTAAACCGGAGAAATCATGAAGAAAGTCATTCTGGCTGTTCTGGTTATTGCACTTGGTCTGTTTTTCGCGCTACCGAATCTCTCCTGGGCGCAGGAGGACGTTTACAAGGCAAAGTGCGCCGCTTGCCACGGCGCCGACGGCAAGGGCAGCCCAGCCGGCTTGAAGATGGGAGCGCTGGCATTCTCATCGCCAGCCGTGCAGAAGCTGTCCGATGTCGATCTGGTCGACTATATCGAGAACGGCGGCCCGCAAAAGAAAGCCATGCACGCTTTCGCCAATAAGGGCGTTAGCGCTGACCAGGCTGCCAAGCTCGCTACTTACGTGAAGACACTGAAGTAGGCTTCGCGTTTGGCTCGATCCACCTCAGACCGGCCAGCACTGACCGATTTGGAGTGGGTCCCCGACTAGTAATCGCCCGACGGCGCTGTCGACCGCGCCGATTCCCCCCTCCCGAGGTCCGACCGGGCCGCCTGGGCGATCTGGCCCCAACCACCGCAACCCCGTGCCGGTTGAGGCCTTGGAGAACGTCATGAGCAAGGGAATTCTCTACGATGCGACCAAGTGCATCGGATGCAAGCAGTGCGAGCAGGCCTGCGCCGCGGAAAACGGCCTGCCCTACGACGACAAGATTGCAGCCCAAGAAGTAACGTCGGCGCACAAGTACACCGCTGTCCTCACCAAAGATGACAAATTCATGCGTAAGTTATGCATGAACTGCGGTGATCCGGCCTGCGCCTCGGTCTGTCCCGTGGGCGCGATGAAAAAGACCGCGCTCGGCCCGGTCACCTACGACAAGGGCAAGTGCATGGGATGCCGCTACTGCATGGCAGCATGCCCCTTCAGCGTGCCCAAATACGAATGGGAGAAGGCGATTCCCGGCGTGCGCAAGTGCATTATGTGCAGCAAGCGCGTCGCCGAGGGCAAACAGACCGCCTGCGCGGAAATCTGTCCCACTGGAGCCACCAAGTTCGGCGATCGTGACGCACTGTTGGAAGAAGCCAAGAAGCGCATTCACGACAACCCGGACACCTACCTGCACCACATCTTCGGCGAGACTGAAGTCGGCGGCACGTCGGTAATGCTGCTGTCGTCGATTGGATTCAATAACTTCGGCTTCCGCAACGATCTCACCGACCGCGCTCTCCCGATGTACACCTACCAGGTGCTGTCGCGTATTCCCGATTTCATTCCACTGTTCGGCACCATGCTGGGTGGCATTTACTGGATCACCCATCGCCGCGAGGACGTGGCCGAAGCTGAAGCACAAGAAAAAAAAGAACACAAAGGCGGTGCCCGATGACAGTTCCCCGCATCCGATTCACCTTCTGGAAGGCTGTGTTCGCCGTCATTATGGTAGCCGGCATCTACTGCACCTTCATCCGCTTCTTCCGCGGGCTGGGCGCCTCGACGAACCTGAGCGACCAATTCCCCTGGGGACTCTGGATCGGCTTCGACGTGATGTGCGGCGTGATGCTGGCGGCCGGCGGCTTCACCCTGACCGCCGCGGTCGAGATCTTCAACATCAAACGCTTCCATTCCATCGTTCGGCCGACGATCCTCACCGCATTTCTCGGCTACCTGCTGGTTTGCGCAGCGCTCATGTACGACCTCGGCCTGCCGTGGAACATCTGGCATCCGCTGATCATGCGCAATCCGCACTCGGTGATGTTCGAGGTCGCCTATTGCGTGATGTTGTACACCACGGTGCTGGCGCTGGAGTTCTCGCCCATCGTGCTGGAGCACTTCCACCTTCACCGGGCGCTGAAAATCGTCCGCAGCGTGATGGTGGTGTTCGTGATCCTGGGCGTGCTGCTTTCCACACTGCACCAGTCGTCACTGGGCACGTTGTATCTCATTATGCCCAATAAGCTGCACCCCTTCTGGTACAGCCCGCTGCTGCCGGTGTTCTTCTTCCTCTCGGCGATTTCGGTCGGCCTTGCCATGACCATCTTCGAATCCTCGATGAGCTCGAAGTATTTTGGCCGCGAGATTGAGCTTCCCATCCTTCGCGATCTGGGACGAGTGCTGGTGGTAGTGCTGGCGCTCTACGGAATCCTGAAGTTCGAAGACTTGTATCACCGTCATGTGCTGGGCCTGGTCTTCGTATCAGGCTATGAGCAGCGCTTCTTCCTGCTGGAGATCTTTCTTTCGGTGCTGATTCCGCTGGGAATGCTGCTGGTGCCGAAGATTCGCGAGAACGCGCAAGGTCTGTATCTCGCAGCGGTACTGTGCTTGCTGGGCTTTGTGACCAATCGACTGAACGTCGCTATTACCGGAGTGGAGAACGCGGTCGGCGGGCGCTATACCCCGAAATGGACGGAAATTGTTATCACGGCCATGTTTGTAGCGCTAGGGTTCGCCATCTTCGGCTTCGCGGCAAAATATCTGCCTATCTTCCCCGAGGAAAAAGCGCACGTCCCGGCAATGCGCAAACCAGAAGCTGTGATGAGTGAATTTGCGGTGCCTGTCCATGCTGGTGACTGACAATTCGAGCGGGACCCCCACTACAAAGCAGCAGGGCAATCCCGTCTCGACGCCCCCCCGCTGGTTGCAGCAGTTGGGGCAAAGCATCAGCGCCAAATTGATGGTGTCGATCTTTGTCGTCCTGATCATCATCTTTTCTCTTTTCGGATACTTCAGCATTCGCGATCAGCGTAAACATCTGGAAGAGGCAGCCCTGGTGAGCGCTGAGCAGCAGAGCGAAGTGCTGCGGCGCAGCGCCTCGCGCTACATGCTGAACAACGACCGCATCGGTCTCTACGAAATGATGTTGAACATGGCCGATCAGCCGGGCATGGTGCGCGTCCGCATCATGAATCCGCAAGGCGTGATCAGCTACTCCACGGCGCCTGCCGAAGTGGGCACCATGGTGAACAAGAACGCGGAGGCCTGCTACGCCTGCCACGAAAAGTCAAAACCGCTGGCCGTTCTGAACCGCTCTGACCGCTTCCGGGTTTATCGCGCCGAAGGTTCGCGCGTGCTGGGCGTTATCACCCCTCTGGAGAATGAGCCTGCTTGCTCCAATGCGGCTTGCCACGCTCATCCGCCGGGCACGCAGATTCTGGGCGTGCTCGACACCAATGTCTCCCTCGCCAAAGTCGATCAGGGCCTCGCACACGAGACTCGCGAGATGACGATCTACACCGCGTTGGCCTTGCTGGGTGTCGTCTCTCTAAGCGGTCTTTTCGTCTGGATCGTGGTGCACAATCCGTTGCGCGAACTGGAGACCGGGACCGAGCGCATCGCCAGCGGCAAGCTGGGCTACCAGATTCCTGTCCACTCGCACGATGAGGTCGGCGAGTTGGCACAGTCGTTCAATGACATGAGCAACCGCCTGCAGGTGGCGCAGGCCGAAATCACCGCGTGGGCGCGCACATTGGAAGAACGTGTCGACGAGAAAACGCTCGAGCTGAAACAGGCGCACCAACGCATGTTGCATGTGGAGAAGATGGCGACTATCGGCAAGATGGCGGCCGTCGTGGCCCACGAGATCAATAATCCGCTGTCGGGAATCCTGACCTACTCCAAGCTGGTGAAGCGGTGGATTGAGAAAAACACCGCGGCCTCTCCCAAACAAGAGGAGATGAGAGGCTCGCTTGACCTGGTGGCCAGCGAGAGCAAGCGCTGTGGAGAGCTGGTGAAGAACCTGCTCAGCTTCTCGCGCGTGTCGCCCATGAACCTGGCGTGGTGCGACCTGAACCAGGTCATCGACCGCTGTGTGCGCCTGGTGCAGCACAAGCTGGATATGGGCGGCATTCAGCTCAACCTCGATCTCGCCGCGGAACTGCCCCCGGCACATTGCGATCCCGCCCAGATTGAGCAAGTGGTGCTGGCGATGGTAATCAATGCGATTGACGCCATGCCGCAGGAAGGCAATCTGTGGATCAGCACGCGTGTGGATGCCGGCGCGATTGAGTTGGTAATTCGAGACGACGGCATCGGAATCCCTGACGAGCACCTTTCCCACATTTTCGAGCCTTTCTATACGACAAAGGAAGCGGGCGGGTCCGGGTTGGGGCTGGCCATCAGCCAAAACATCGTCGAGCGCCACGGTGGCGACATCCAGGTGAAATCGGTTGTTGGAGAAGGAACAACGTTCAAAATCGTGCTGCCAATAGACAGCCAGAGACCTGCGGTCGCGACGCAAGGCAGCAATGCTGTGGCGGAAAAGGTTGCAACGTAAATAGGTGGAAGCGCCGGGCTTCAGCTCATAAGGCAGAGCAGGTGGAAAAATGACACAAGGCAAATTGTTAATCGTTGACGACGAACTCAGTGTTCGGGATTCGCTGGCCAAGTGGTTTGCGGAAGAGGGTTACGAAGTGGCCACGGCGGAGAATGCGAACGAGGCGCTCACGCGCGTCGCCGAGCAGACGTTCGATGTCGCGCTGGTCGATATCAAGATGCGCGGCACCGATGGCATCGAGTTGCAGCGGCGGCTGCACGAAATCTATCCCGACATGCTGGTCATCATCATGACCGGCTATGCCTCGGTGGAGACGGCCGTCGCCGCGCTCAAGAACGGCGCGTATGACTACGTCAACAAGCCGCTCGATCCGGACGAGATCGCCCACATCATCGGCAAGGCAATGTCGCATCGCCGCACCCAGCAGGAGAATGTGCGCCTAAAAGAGACGGTCGCCGAGATTGGCCGTCCCTCCGACATCATCGGGCAGAGCGCGGCGATGAAGCACGTCTTCGACGCGATTGAAACCGTGGCTCCAACCGATGCGACCGTGCTGGTCACGGGCGAGAGCGGCACCGGCAAAGAGTTGGTGGCGCGGGCGGTCCATTCGGGCAGTCCGCGACGCTTCCATCCCCTGGTGGTGATCCACTGCGGCGCGCTGACCGAGACGCTGCTGGAGAGCGAACTCTTCGGGCATGAGAAGGGTGCGTTCACTGGCGCGCAGTATCGCAAGAAAGGCAAGTTCGAAATCGCCGAGGGCGGCACAGTTTTTCTCGACGAGATAGGCGACATCAGCCTGAAGACGCAGACCGACCTGCTGCGCGTCCTGCAGGAGCGCGAGATTGTGCGCGTGGGCGGCAATCAGACCATCAAGGTTGATTTTCGCATCGTCGCGGCCACCAACAAGAATCTGGAGCAACTGATTGAGGAAGGCAAATTCCGCCCTGATCTTTACTATCGTCTGAATGTATTCCACATCGAGATCCCGCCGTTGCGCGAGCGCCGGGAAGATATTCCTGCGCTGGTCGATCACTTTGTGCGAAAGTTTTCCAGTGAGATGAGCAAAAGGATCACCAGCGTCTCGCCTGCTGCCATGAACGGATTGCAGCAGTACAACTGGCCGGGGAATGTGCGCGAGTTGGAGAACGCGGTGGAACGGGCGATGGTGGTGGCCCAGGAGCCGGAGCTGGGCGAGCAGGATTTCACCTTGAAGTCGAAGAACGGCGCCGGCCTGGGCATCGGCGATGTTCGCAACTTGGAAGATGTGGAACGCACGCACATCCTGCGCGTACTGGACGAGTGTAGCGGCAATCAGACGCGGACGGCTGAAATTCTGGGCATTGACCGAGTGACGCTCCATCACAAGTTGAAGAAGTATGGGTGGAACCGGAAGGAAAAAGAGGCAGCAGTTAGCATCTAGCACTTGGCATTTAGCATCCGGCAATCGTCAGTGATGAGGTGTGACCGATTGTCATATGCGACAACGCAAGCTAAGTACCTATAAACCATCCGAATGTTACGCTCGGCGATGTCACTAGGACCAATAGGGGATATCACGCCCATGAAGGGCTAAGTGCCAAATGCTAAGTGCTAACTGCTTCCTTCCATGAAACGCCTTCAACTACTCCCGATCGGCTCCATCGACGCTCAACTCCTCGAGTGGTTCGGGCAGGCGCTGTCCGAGAAGTTTCGTGTCCGGACAGAGATACTGGCGCCGCCGCTCGATCCCGCCTTTGCGCTGCACACTGAGCGCCAGCAGTATCACTCTTCCGAGATCCTGGCCGCCATGCAGCGCTACATCAACAGCAACACCTGGCGGCTGCTCGGGATCACGCAACTGGATTTGTATATTCCGATTTTGACCTTTGTCTTTGGCGAGGCGCAGTTAGGCGGAACGTCTGCGGTTGTTTCCTATCATCGTTTGCAACAGGGATTCTACGGGCTGCCGCAAGACACGGACCTGCTGGCGAATCGTCTTCTGGTGGAGTCGGTGCACGAGTTGGGACACACTTTGCGCCTCACTCATTGCCATGACTATCAGTGCGCCATGGCGCCTTCTCACGCGGTGGAGTGGATCGATATCAAGGACAGCGGCTTCTGCGAAGATTGCATAGCGCGGACGCTTGAAGCTGTGTGAGTTAGCCGCGAGCTGCGAGCCACGAGGTAGCGGGCGGGACTCGGACAGCATGAATGTTGATCGTTCGGCAATACCGATCATGCGATCGTCGTATCACTGTTTGCTGGGCTTGGGTTCATCGCTCCATTTCCCGCTGAAGAGATGGCCGCGATGCTCGGCTACCATCGCCGTTATGGCCATCACGCCCATCACCAGGAAAATTGCGAAGAAAACCACCGCAATCACGAGCACTGGCATACTGCACCTCTGAGGGCATTGTGCGGCGGGAATGAACTTGCTTCCGTGATTGCCATCACAGGTGGGTGTGAGGTTGAACGTAGGTGCTGGCGATCGAAGTCCCCATGACTGGCCCGCCCGTCATCACGGATTACGTCTATTGCTATCGCCGCGTGGAATGAGTTGCCAGAATTCTCTTGGGAACCGCGATGCCAGCTTATAGTGGGTACTGTTGCGCAGTAGTTTTATTTCTTTACCAGCCTCATTGTCCAAATTCCAGCCGGGTTTAGAGGGAATTCACCAACGGCGCCGGATGGAAGCTGCTCGAATGTCCTCACAGAGCCAGCGAACTGGAAATCATCGAAGGGCTGGTATGACCAGTGCGTAACCAGGGCAACCAGCATGATACAAGTCAACACACCGGCCGCCAGCCGAATTGCTACCGGGCGCTGGCGATCTAGCAACCAGATCAATGTCGCAATCACTGCCAGCTTAGGGATATACCAGTAGCGGAGTGCCGCACCGGGCCACAGAAATAGGTCCCATTGATGGGCAACAGGTTGCACATTCGGAAATGTGAGCGCTGCCGCCAAAACCAAACCAGCAAGAAGAGTAAAGCACTTTAACTGCGGCGTTCCGCTCGCCAGTGCGTACAAATATACGAGCCCTGTAACGGCCGTAATCATGAGAGCGACAAATGTAACGGTAACGGGGTCGTGACTGATCTCGTACAGACGATTGCCTCCGAGGAAGACGGGCAGCACGATCTGGCCAGCTACGATTCTTACGAATCTGTCTACAGTGGCGCCGGGCGACGAATGCAGACGAGCACTCCCCGCTGTGAGCAAAGTCAGTCCTTGCACGAATGCGGCCACAGCAAGTAACGAAGTTTGAACCAGACCCCAGCGCCTTTCCGGCAGGGAAAGACGGAACTTCTTTCCACTGTAATGCCATAGCGGTAGCAGATCTCTCGCGACAGCAACCGCCAGCAAGAGAAATACGGTCGCGGTGCTGAGCCCGCACAGGAGCAGTACGAAAACATCGAAGATCCGGCCCCAGGTTGAACCTGGGACCTCCGCAATAAGGATCAGGCATGAGAGGACAACGAGCTGCCACTGGGAGTTCGTGATATTGGCATGCACCTCGCTCGAATCCGGGATCAGAAGGTATAGCAATGCCAATACACAGCGAAGCCATCGTGGACCAATGTTTCGCATCCGACTTGATACCAGGAACAAAGGCGGCAGCGCTTCTATGATCAGAGCGACGAGGTTGAACAAAAGCGGGGCAAACACCAACGGCGGCAATTGGGCGGCTGCAGCAACCATACGGGGGAATATGGCCAAGTAACCGTCACGTACGAACGGCAGTGCTCTCAGACCGCCGCGGTTGTATGCGTCCGCATACCACGCTGCTCCGTCCTCGGCCCAGAACTGAGCGTGGAAGACTGCGTCAGGACGCCGTAACGCGAGTAGAGCACCGGTCGCGACCATGGCGCAGAAGAAAAACATGGCAGGTCGCCAAGCTCTTCGGTGTTCGAGTTCTGCCATCGTCGGTCCTAAGGAAAGCGCCGTCATTACCCAAGTCGACAGCTTCGTTGCCGCGCAAATTCACCGGCGGTAGTCGAAGAGCCTCAGCTAGCGCAACAGATACATCTAGCGCAACGCCGCTGCCAGCTCTCCCTTGGCGATGATGGCTGCGACCTTTGCGAAATCGCCAGTGAGGACACGGTCTTCCGTGATGGGAGGCGAGACGGATCGAATGGCGGCCTGCGCCGCTTGTGCGCGCTTGCTGGTCTCCAGGGGAGCGCGGAAGTTCAGCGCCTGGGCAGCCGCCAGCGCCTCGATGGCCAGCACGTTCCGCGTATTCGTCACCACCCGCAGCAACTTGTTGGCCGAGGTCATTCCCATGGAGACGAAATCTTCCTTATTTCCTGACGTGGTGATTGAATCCACGGATGCGGGGTGCGAGAGCACTTTGTTCTCACTCACCAATGCTGCCGCTGTGACCTGCGGCATCATGAAACCGGAGTTGAGGCCGGCCCCCGGCGCCAGAAATGCCGGTAGTCCTTCGTTAAGTGCGGGGTTAACCAGTCGCTCCAACCGCCGCTCCGAGATGCCCGCCAGGGCGCTGAGCGCGATCGCCATGAAATCGAGCGCGAACGCCAGCGGCTCGCCGTGGAAGTTGCCGCCGGAAAGGATGACACCGGGGACAGTTGCGCCCCCAATGGTGCGTTTCGGAGCGCCCACTTTCTTTTCCTCGAGAAAGACCAGCGGATTGTCCACCGCCGAGTTCATCTCGACTTCGAACACCTGGCGGCAGTGCGCCAGGGTGTCGCGGACAGAGCCATGGACTTGCGGCATGCAACGCAGCGAGTAAGCGTCTTGCACCTTTTGACAATGGAGGTGGGATTCTCGAATCAGGCTGCCTTCCAGCATGCGGCGAAGGTTCTGCGCCACCTGCAACTGGCCGGAATGAGGCCGGGCCTTCTGAATGCGCTCATCGAACGCTACATCGGTGCCCTTCAGCGCGTCGAGGGTGAGCGATCCTATGACGTCGGCGGTGTCGGCAAGAATTTCCGCCTGCAGGATGGTGAGAAGTCCTACGGCTAACATGCCCTGCGTGCCGTTGATCAGGGAGATCGCTTCTTTGGCCTCGAGCAATAACGGCTTGATGTCGGCTCGTTTCAGGGCTTCCGTGGCAGCCGTGCGCTTGCCCTCGTGCACGACCTCGCCCTCGCCGATCATAGCCAGGGCCAGATGCGCCAGGGGAGCCAGATCGCCGCTGGCGCCCACGCTGCCTTGCGAGGGAATCGCCGGATGCACGCCACGATTCAACATCTCGCACAGCGTGTCGATGACTACCGGACGCACTCCGGAGAAGCCTTTGGCCAGGGAGTTGGCGCGCAACAGCATCATGGCGCGGACAACGTCCTCCGCCAGCGGGTCGCCGACTCCCACACAGTGGGAGCGCACCAGGTTCACCTGCAGCTTGCGGACGTCTTGTGGGGGAATGCGCAGATCGGCCAGATGTCCCACGCCGGTATTCACCGCATAAGCCACGCCCTCGTTGGCGAGCAAGTCGTCGACCACCGCCCGCGAGCGTTCCACGGCCAGCCGTGCCTGGGGTTGGAGCAAGATGGGACGGCGCTCATAAACCACCTGGCGCACGTCTTCAAGAGTTAGGTCGTTGCCGCTGATATGAAGCGCCTGCATGGTTTTTTCAGTGTGCCACAACCAGGCCCATAGCGATGGAATTTGTCTTCCGGCGAGGTCTCAACCGGCTTTCCCTGCCGCTTGCAGAAAAGGCCCGAGATACTTCGCCTGCAACGGGATCCGTTTGAACTCCCGATCCACCACCAGGTGCACCGTCTCGCCTTCGGCCAGCAATGTTTCGCCGGCTGCACGCACGATCTCGTAGCCGAAATGCAGCAGCGAGTCGCGAACATTCAGCAACCGCGTGCGAACGCTGATCAGATCATCGTAAAGCGCGGGAGCCTTGAACCGGCAGCGTGCCTCCACTACTGCGACATGGATTCCATCCTGCTGTTCCATCTCGCGATAGGTGAACCCCAGTTGCCGGAACATTTCGACCCGGCCAACTTCAAACCAGATGATGTAGTTCGAGTGATAGACGACGCCCATCTGGTCAGTCTCGGCATAGCGGACGCGAAGGCTGGTCTCGTAAACCTGGGCACGAGATGCCGGTCGCACCGGCCTGTCTTCATTCTTCAAGCGACTCTTCAAGCGCGATCCTCACCGACGAAAAACGGCGGGCGCAGCAAACTTCTTCGCGCCCGCCGTAGAACTTCTACGTGAGGCAGCGACTTCACTTGCTCGCCGGCGCAGGCGTTTTGGTTGGAGCGGGTGTGCTCGGAGCCGAAGTGCTGGGAGCGGCTGCCGGCGCAGCGGCCGCATTCTTCACAAACTGCCCCCGCTTGGGTTCACCGGACGCAACCGGCTTGCCGTCGGCAATGTAGTTCACAAACTGGGCCGGCAACGGCACCCCCGCGCTCCTCTGGAATCGGTAATGCAGATGCGGAATGGGGCCGGAGCCGCTGTTGCCACACTCGGCAATCACATCGCCCTGCTTCACCTTGTCGTCCAGTTTCACTTTAAGGCTGTTTTGCTTCAGGTGATTGAACACGGAGGCCTCGCCGTTGCCATGCGCGATGATTACGACGTTTCCGTCCGGCGGATCACCGACGGGTTTCCCCGGCGGGCTATCGTTGAAGGTCCCTACCGCCTTAATAACGGTGCCATCGGCGGGAGCCAGGATGGGTTGACCGAAGCAATAGTAATCCTCCAGTTTGCCCGTGCCGGAGTACATCCGTCCGTCTTTCAGGAATACGAAATCCACGGCGTAACGCAGTTCGTCCGAGGCCGCGTAGACATTCTCGAAACTATCGCGTCCCCCCTGATACACCAACCACTCGCCCCGGAAGGGTAAATTCAGCTTGGCTGTATCCTCGTAGCCGGCGTAGCGGCCTTCGGCGACGGTCTGCACCGGTCTGGGCGGCGGGAAGTCATCGATTTCGCCCCGCTGGTTGAAAACGATCGTTGTCATAACGGGAGGCCGAGTCTTGCCGAACATCGACAGCCGTGAGTAGATCGTATCCGGACCGAACAGGTACGGAACCAGGTTCTCCCCGAGCACCTGGGTCTCCGGCCCCATCTCGTCGCGCAGCTTTTTGTTGATCTCCGCAAATGCCTCTTTGCCGGAAAGTCCTTTCTTGGAACGAGTAGCCTGTTTGTCGGAAAGGGTCCTTAGGTTCTCCGAAAGAGCCGCCCACATTTCGCTCGTCTGCACATTGTTGAACATTTCAAAAAGCTGACGCCCACGTTGCAGGGCGGCAGTGCTCATCGCCGGGTACGGCCCGCTCACCACTGGCGCAACCGGTGTCGGGTGCTTCTGCGGCACTGGTTGCTGTTGCCCCTCCTGTGGCGCGGCAGGCAGCTTTTGCTGCGCCGGCGCGGCGGGTGTCTGTTGCGAGCCAGCCAGCGCGGGTAACAGCAATAGTGCAGCTAATACCGCAACCATGGAATGCAGACGAAATCGCATCATTTTCTCCCTGTGTTCGCCGCGGTTTGCTTCTTTGACAGAGCCTCCCGCGTTCGTAAAGTATCCCTTACCCAAGCCAGGCATCTTCCTCGGCAGCCACAGCTTTTGCTGTCGGCCAATCAACCTTCAGGCAAGTTTCTAGCAAAATGCTCGAAGACAGGAATTGTAACAAGAGATGGGGGGCTTCTGCTGGTCGGAAGCTATGTGAAGTCATGCACCAAGCCCGATTTGGTTTTTCCCCAGCTAAGTTCCCAGAACGAGGCTGCACGCGCAGAAGCTCTATCGTCCTGTCCAGCGCGGGTTTCGCTTCTCCAGAAACGAACTTAGGCCTTCGCGAAAATCGTCGGTCAGGCGAATTCGCGCATTCTCTTCCACGGCAGCCTCGAGCTCGCGATCGAGCTCTTTGGCGGAGTAATTCTTCAGTAGCCGCTTGGTAGTCATTAGCGACGTGGGACAGTTCTGGAGCAGAGTGGCTGCGAGCTCGTGCGCTCGTTCCAGAAGCTTGTCCGCCGCCACCACCTCATTGGCCAGTCCAAGACGATAAGCCTCGTCGGCGCCGATGATGCGTCCCGTCAGCAGCAGATCGCGCGCCTGCTTCTCTCCGACCTGGCGCACCAGAAACGTCGAGACGATCGCCGGGATGAATCCGATGCGCACCTCGGTGTAGCCGAACTTCGCCACCGTTGACGCCAGGGTAAAGTCGCACAGTGTCGCCAATCCACAGCCACCGGCAATAGCGGGACCGTTGACCGCAGCGATGGTCACTATGGGGAAGTCATATAACGTGCGGAACAGCGTCCGCATGAGCCGCGCCTGCCTAATCGCATCGTCCTGGCTTTCTTCCAGCGACAGGCCGGCCATCGCGCGGAGGTCGTCCAGGTCCATGCCGGAACAGAAGGCCTTACCCGCACCGGTGAGAACCAGTACTCGGGCGTGCGATCTTTCGACGTCAGCCAGCACGCGCAACAATTCGTCAACCAGTTGGAAGCTGATCGCGTTGCGCTTGTCGGGCCGGTTCAGCGTGATCGTCGCCAGCGGCCCGTCGTTAGCCACTGTAAGCGTGATGTAACTGTGTTGGGTCATTTCCTTGGATCGTACAACTGACAACTGGCAACTGGCCACTGCTCTCACATCTTCGGCCCGCTGAATCTATCACCAATCTCGCGTGCCAGACGCAACGGCTCGACGATGGATTTCTTGATCGGCAAATCCGCGCGGCCTTTCAGGGTTTCCAGCAGCGTTTCCGTCGGGATGTTGCCTACCAGCACATCCTGCGCAAAGGGACATCCGCCCAGCCCGCCGATGGCCGAGTCAAATCGACGGCATCCCGCATCGTAGGCTGCCAGGACCTTCGCGGCCGCGTCATCGGGCCGGCTGTGCAGATGAACGCCCATCTCGACACCGTCGAATCTCTCCAGCACCGGGCCCAGCACGTCGGCAATTTGTTGCGGAGTAGCGAGTCCCACCGTGTCGGCCAGCGAAATCGCCTGCGGGTACATGTCGGCGAGCAGGCTGACACCCTCGATCAACTCCTCCACATTCCACAAATCGCCATAGGGATTACCGAACGCCATGGAGACATACACCACCGCGTCGAGCCCCGCCTCGTCCGCCTTCTGCTTCACCTTTTCCAGGATGTCCAGGTTTTCTTCCAGCGTCTGGTTCTGATTGTTTTTGAGGAATGTGGGCGACAAGGAATACGGAAAACCTAAAGTTCTGACCGCATCAGTCGCAATGGCGCGCTCCGCTCCGCGTTCGTTGACCACAATGCCAATGATCTCCACATCGTCGGGCGGATCGAGTTCGCTCAGAACATCTTCGGAGTCGGCCATTTGCGGCACTGCCTTGGGCGAGACAAAGGACACCGCGTCGATGTGCTTGAATCCCGCGGCGACCAGCGCCTTCAGGTACTCGGCCTTCACCGCAGTAGGGATGTGGCCAGGCAAGCCTTGCCACGAATCCCGCGGACATTCGATGATTTTGATCGGGTCAGCCATTAGCAATTAGCGATTAAGTCCTGCTCGGTTCTTTACAATATGCGATTTACTAACGGTTATGCTCTTGCGTGGGTGACATCGGCTGACGTTTTGTGCGTAGCCGGCTCACAATCCCCCCGATCACAAAGACCACACCACAGTAGATCAGGGCATTAGCAACAGTTCCCAGTCCTACAAAAATCCAAACGGTCGAACTCGTGATTTCGTGAGGCATACCGGGCCACGGAATCATCCAGCCCGGACAAGATAGGAAGAGCAACCAATGTAGCTCTTTTGGCAGTCCACCTACATTCATCACGGTAAGTGGTATCCACAGTAGGGGAATAAGAAGTCCGGCAAGCGCGGTAACAACCATCGCTTTGCGGCTACCCATAAGGCTTATCCTACTGAAATCGGTTTGGACAGCTTTCGGAAACTGGTTCGAGACCGGGCGACCTGGTTGATTCTGCGCCATACTTAGTCAGAAGCAGGGTGCCCCGTTCTAGCCCGTTTCTGGCTACGGCGGGGCGTTCGCCACGAGCCGCCCGTCAGTCTCACGCTCGACTTATTCTTCGCTTCCTAAATATCGTGTCCTGGGCTGACGGCTGATAGCTCGGCGCGCTGCGCGCCTACGTCTGCAGTACCCCTACGCTGAACTTCGGCACATCAGGATTCAACGAGGCCGCTTCCAGCGCCGTGATGATCGCCTCGCGCGTCTCGGCCGGATCGATGATCTTGTCGATCCACAGCCGCGCGGCGCCGTAGCGCGGGTCTGTCTGCTCGTCGTAGGTAGCCTTCACTTCGTCATACAGCTTCTTCCTGTCTTCGTCGCTCAGCTTCTTGCCGCCGCGCTCCAGTTGCTTGATCTTGATCTCCACCAGCGTCCCCGCCGCCGACGCGCCGGCCATCACCGCGTATTTCGCTGTCGGCCATGCGAACAGGAAGCGAGGATCGTAGGCCTTGCCGCACATCGCGTAATGTCCCGCGCCGAACGAGCCTCCGATAATCACCGCGATCTTCGGCACCACCGAGTTCGACACCGCATTCACCATCTTTGCGCCCGCGCGGATAATGCCGCTCCACTCCGCATCGCGGCCCACCATGAATCCGTTGACGTCATGCAGAAACACCAACGGCACCAGGTTCTGGTTGCAATCCATGATGAAGCGCGCCGCCTTCTCCGCCGACTCGGTATAAATAACGCCGCCGAATTCCATGCGCCGGTTGCCGGCGTGGTCCACCTGCTGCACGTGCGTCTTCTGGTTGGCGACGATGCCAACGGCGAATCCGCCGATGCGCGCGTAGCCGCACAGCACCGTCTCGCCATATTCCGCCTTGTATTCGCTGAACTGGCTGCCATCGACGATGCGCGCGATGATCTCCTTCATGTCGTACTGGCGCGCTGGATCGCCATCGAAGATGCCGTAAATCTCTTCCGCCGCAAACAGCGGCTCCTCGGGCTCTTTGCGATCGAAGACACCGAGCTGGCGATTGCCCATCTTGTCCACCAGCAGACGAATGCGCGCGATGCACGACTGATCGTCCGGCTCGCGGAAGTCGACCGTGCCGCTGATCTGGGAGTGCATCTTGGCGCCGCCCAACTCTTCGGCCGAATATTTTGCGCCGATGGCCGCCTGCACCAGCGCCGGTCCGGCCAGAAACAGTCCACTGCCTTCGGTCATCAGGATGTGATCGCACATCAGCGGCAGATACGCGCCGCCCGCGACGCACATGCCCATGATGGCCGCAATCTGCGGAATGCCCATCGCCGACATGACGGCGTTGTTGCGGAAGACGCGCCCAAAATCGTCGGTGTCGGGAAAGACATCTTCCTGCAGCGGCAGAAATACTCCGGCGGAGTCGACAAGATAGATCGTCGGGATATGGTTCTCGATGGCAATGTTCTGCGCGCGAATGACCTTCTTCGCGGTCATCGGGAAAAACGCGCCAGCCTTCACGGTTGCGTCATTGACGATCAACATCACCAGCCGGCCTTGGACGCGCGCCAGGCCCGTCACCACGCCCGCCGACGGCGCGCCGCCCCACTCTTCGTACATGGCCCAGGCGACAAACGATCCCAGCTCGAAGAACTCCGTTCCCGGATCGATGAGCAGCGCAATGCGCTCTCGCGCGGTGAGCCGGCCCTTCTTATGTTGCGACTCAATCGCCTTCTCGCCGCCGCCTTGCTGGATGACCTCTTCTTCATTGCGTACTTGTGCGACCAGTTCGGCCACGGCCTTTTGGTTGCGCTCGAAGCGCGATGAGTCGGTCTTGACCTGGGTTTCAAACGTCGATCCGGGGTGCGGGCGATGGTCAGTCATATTCGGTTGGAGCAGACCATCCACGATAAAGCAGGGGAGCGAGCGAGCGCAATGAGGGGGTTTCGACTCTCAGCCGTCAGCTTTCAGCCGTGGGGCCCTTAGCTAAGGGCGACTCCTTATTCAATATTTCCGTATAGATAGAGACATGAAATCAGAATGCCCATTGCGGAGCCTGGGAGAGCCCTAGAAACGACGAGCGGGTGGTCGGAGGTTCCAGGGGGGGGGAGCCGTCTGGGACGCTGTAGCCCGCCAGAACGTCTCTAAACGCCAAATCCCGCGTTTTCCCGATTTGGAACGGATGCCATATTCCATTCGGTGTTGCTGAATTTCGCCGGGCTGAAAGCCCGGCGCTTCCACCGGTGGAAAGATCTCGGTTTGCAGTTACGAACAAAGCAGCGCCGCTGCTACTGGATCTTCGGCAATCGCGTTCACCAGTCCGATCTGCAAGGCTCGCGCCGCGTGAACTTTCTCGGCCGCCAGAAACATTTGCAGCGCCCGCGCCTTGCCGATCAAGCGAGGCAGGCGCTGCGTGCCTCCCCATCCTGTGATCAGGCCCAGGGCTGCGCCGCGATGTCCGAACAGCGCGTGAGGACCGGCGATGCGGCGATCGCATGCCAGCGCGAGATCAAGGCCGCCTCCCATGCAGTAGCCGTTGACGGCAGCAACCGTCGCAGCAGGAAAGTTGGCGACGGCACGCATCAGCCGCTGACCCATAAGCGCGAAGCGAAACGCCTCCGCACCGGTGAGCGCGGCAATCTGGTTGAGGTCAGCACCCGCCGAAAAGAAGTGCGTGTTGCCGGTTAGCACCACGCGTGAGGGCGGATGGCTCGCCAAATCCTCTACTATCGCGGTCAGGGCCTCGACGCGGGCGCGCGTCAGGCGGTTGGTGCCGTTGGCGGAGACGAGTCGCAGAAGGACGGCGTCGCCATGAGATTCCAGTTGGTAGAGTCTGTCTTCCGCGAAGTTCACCCGAGAGGCCGGTAGATCAAAAGATCTTCAGATAAATCGTGAGGTATTTCTTGGGGTTCTCGCGAACAGCTTTGATCAAGCTGCGCGTCTCCACCAGCAGATCGTTGGTGTTGTTGTACAGGTCGGGATCTTTGAGGAACTTGCCGGCTGTGCCCTTGCCTTCGTCGAGTTGCTTGGTAATGCTGTTCAGGCGAGTAATCGTATCGTCGATCTTGCGCGCCAGGGCTTCGTCCTTGGCAAGCTTGCCCAGTGTACCCTTGCCGGCATTCATGTCCCCCACCAGCTCGTTTCCGTTGACCACCAGCTTATTGGCGTTGTCATACAGGGCGGGATCTTTGAGCAGCTTGCCCACCGTCCCATTGCCCTTGTTCACCTCGTCGACGATCTTGTTCACGTTATCGATGGAGGTATTCACCTTGTTGTACAGCTCGTCGCTGTTAAGCAACTTGCCGATGGAGCCTTTCGGCGAATTAATTTCATCAGCGATATGCTGCAATTGACCGAGCGTGTTATTGGCGCGGTCGTACAGGGTTGAATCGTAGATGATCTTGCCGATGGAGCCCTGGCCGCTCTGGATGAAATTCAGAATATCGCTCAACTGCTTGACCAGCACATTCACGTTCTGCAGCGTGCCCTGGCTGGCGCGCACCACATCCTGAAGCTGAGGTGAGTCGCGGGTGGTCAACTCGTCGCCACTCTTCAGCATCGCCGCGCCCTGGCTGGCACGGCAATCGAGATTGAGGTAAACCTCACCCAGCACGCCGGCGGTCGCCAGTTCAGCCTGACAACCGGTGTTCATGGTGTCGGCATACTTGGTGGTGACCTTCATGGTGATTTCGACTGGAGCCGCGCGGCGCTGCTTATCGGCAACCACCCTGATGCCGGTGACATTGCCGATATCGACGCCCTCCAGGCGAGCCGGCGCGCCGACCCGCAAGCCGCCCGCATCGTCAACGTAGGCGCGGAGAAGAATTTTCTTGGTGAACAGGCCGGTGGTGCCGGTCATGACGAAGATGAGAACGGCCAGGGTGACAAGCGCAATGAGGACAGTAACCCCTACGCGAAGTTGCGACCATCGAACCTGTTTTTCGCTTGGCACGCTCTAACGATCGCCCCTTGGATCCGCCTGCCGCGGCACAGCGGCAACTGCTGCCGATTGCACTCCAGTAAGTTCCGAATCATAACATGGGAGCAGTGGCCAGTTGCCAGAAGTCGGCGGCCAGTCCCGGCAACTCGATATTGCGATCTAATCGGCGTCGCAGCTTCGCCTGCGCTATAACTCCAGCTCGGCAAGGATCATGTTGTCCTCCAGGCTGGAGAACATCTTGAAGCCGAGCTTGGTGCAGAGCGCACGCATCTCGCGATTCTCAGGCAGCATGTTGGAGACAAGCTTGCCCAGCTTTTCTTCGCGACCGAACTGGATCAGCCTCCGATACAGCTCCGTTCCCAGGCCCTTGTGCTGGGCTTCGTCGATGGCGACGGCAGCCAGCTCAGCTTCGTTCTTGCCATGCAATTTGCTCATCCGGCCAACCGCCAGGATCTCCGGTTCGCCTGCGGCATTCGGACGTTCGGCCACCAGCGCCATCTCGCGGTCATAGTCGATGAAGCAGGCGCGGGTCAGGCGCTCGTGGGCGGTACGCTGGGTCAGCTTCAGTGGCTGGAACCAGCGCAGATAGACGCTGCGCTCGGACAGATCGGCATGGAACTTGATCATGGCCGGCTCGTCTTCCGGACGAATGGGGCGAATCGTGACCTGACTCCCATCCTTCATCGTCCACTCCTTGACCATGTGGATGGGATAGGGACGGATAGCCGGGGCGGGCAGCTTGTCTTCCGTCATGTGAGGACCATGGAGCACGACCCGCGCATCCAGGGCCAGCAAGCGCTCCGGCGAGGCCAGCAGCGGATTAATGTCGATCTCCTTGATCCATGGCTGCTCCACCACAAGCTGGCTGAAGCGCACCAATAGATCTTCCAGCGCGTGCAAGTCAACCGGCTTGCGGCCGCGGACGCCGTTCAGCGCCGTCAGTATTCTGGTTTGTTCCATCATGCGGAGGGCCAGAGTTGAATTGAGCGGGGGCAGCGCCAGCGCGCGGTCCTTGAACACCTCAACCAATTGACCGCCGGTGCCGAAGAGAATGACCGGGCCAAACTGCGGATCGAGGCTGCTGCCGATGATCAGTTCGTACCCATCGAGCTTGACCATGGGCTGCACGGTGACTCCCTGGAAATGCTCAGCGCCAACTTTCTCAGTCACCGCCTGCTTGATGTTTTGAAACGCAGTCTTCACCGCAGTTGCATCACGCAGGTTCAACTGCACGCCCTCTACGTCGGTCTTGTGGGTGATGGTCCACGAGTACAGCTTCAGCACGATGGGATAGCCGATTTCTTCGGCGGCTTGCAGAGCTTCCTCCTCAGACGCGGCAACGCGGGTTTCGACCGTCGGGATGTCATAGGCTTTCAGAAGCTGCTTCGACTCGTATTCGGTCAGGATGGTGCGCCCCGATTGGCGCACTTCGCGAATGATGCGCTCGGCTTTGCCCCGTTGCAGAGCTGCGTCGGCATGTTGCGCGACAGTGGGAGTTTCATATATGCCTTTCAGGTTGTAGGCATAGCGCCACATGTAGTTGAAGGCGCGCACGGCACTGTCGGGGAACTGGAAGGTCGGGATGCCGGCCTGGTTCAGGATCTGCTCGCCGGCAGCGACCTCAGCGCCGCCCATCCAACTGGCCAGTACCGGCTTGCCCAATCCCTTGGCATAAGGCTTCAGCTTCTCGGCGATCTGGGTTGGGCTGGTCATATCCTGCGGCGTCAGCACCACCAGCATGCCGTCAATGCTGGGGTCCTTGGCGGCAATCTCCAGCGACTTCGCGTAGCGTTCGGGTTCGGCATCGCCCAGGATGTCCACCGGGTTGTTGTGGCTCCATTGCGCGGGCAGAATCTCGTCGAAAGCCTGCATGGTGGCGGGCGACAGTTCGGCCAACTCGCCACCTCCGGCGGCCAGGGCATCGGTGGCCAGCACGCCAGGCCCGCCGGCGTTGGTCAGGATGCAGAGCCGATTGCCGCGCGGCCGCGGCTGCTTCGCCAACACATCCGACATGAAGAAGATGTCCGCGATGCTGTTGACCCGGAGAACACCGGTGCGGCGGAAAGCCGCATCCAGCACTTCGTCGCTGCCGGTAAGCGCGCCGGTATGCGAGGCGGCAGCCTTGGCGGCAGCAGCCGTGCGTCCTGCCTTGATAACAATCACGGGCTTGGTCAGCGAGACTTCGCGTGCGGCGGAAAGGAACGAGCGCGCGTCCCCAATCGATTCCATGTAGATGACAATGCTGTGCGTTCGAGAATCGCTGCCGAAGTAGTCGACCAGGTCGCCCCAGTTCACATCCAGCATGGAGCCCACGGAAACGAAGGCGCTGAAGCCGACATTCTCGCGCAAGCTCCAGTCGAGCACGGCCGTGCACAGCGCGCCGCTCTGGCTGATGAACGCGACATTGCCAGGCCGCGCGACATTGCGCGCGAAAGTTGCGTTCAGCCCGCGAATCGGATTCATCACGCCCAGGCAGTTCGGGCCGATGAGCCGCATCTTGCCGCGAATGATCTCAGAGATCTGCCGCTCCAGCTCCTTGCCATGCTCGCCAAACTCCTTGAAGCCGGCCGAGATGACGATCGCCGCCGGAATGCCCATCTCCACCGACTCGCCGATCAGGTCAGGCACCGTGTCGGCGGGCGTGGTAACCACCACCAGCTCCACCTTGTCAGGCAGGTCCTTGACGCTGGGATAGGCCTTGATGCCGAGAACACTCGGCCGCTTGGCATTGACCGGAAAAACCGTGCCGCCGAAGGGGCTGCTCAGCAGGTTCCACAACACCGAGCGGCCTACGCTGCCGGCCCGCTCGGAAGCGCCGATCACGGCAACACTGGTGGGAAGAAACAATGGGTCGAGAGGATGGCTCTCAGAGCGGTAAACGTCGGAGGAAGGATCAGCTTTCAAAGAACTTGTAAACGGTTTCGAGGCGGGAGTAGTGGTCATAAGTCCTCACAAGGATGAAAGTCTAGTCTAAGCTCCTGGATGATGCGGCTGGAAAGAATCCATCACGTGAGATCGTGATTTGGCTCACAGCAGGTTGGCTTCTGAAAAGGATTCGACTGGGTGAGATCTGCGAAAACGTCCACAGGAACAAGGTGAAAGGGCACGGCTTTCAGCCGTGCCGCAAGGTCGTAATTAAGAAGCGGGCTTTAGCCCTGGCCGACCGTGGCTGAAGCCATTTTCCTGTACGCTCCGGTGTCGCCGGGCTAAAGCCCGGCGCTTCCACCGCCGAGAAGGGTTCCACTGTGAACTAACAAGCGCGATCGCCGCAGCAACTCCGTGCGAAAAAATCGCTTTCTCGCTTTTTTCTGGAGCCAAATTGCGCCGCGGGCGTCTATACTAAGTACCGCCAACCAGGTTGGCGAACCCTATATGAAATGCGTTAAGCAAGCTGACCCTCCGGGTAACCGGAGGATGAAAGTTTCCGGCTCCGCGTACGGTCCTGCCATGCTCGCCTGAGCGCTGCATTGCTTGCCCGGTCACGGAGCGTGACGTGAACCCGGGCGAGTGAATCCTGCCAATCTTTCAGGACCACCCCTCCATTAGCCGCGCCCGCCTCGGCGGACGATACCCTAAGGAGGAGTCATGCTGTACACAAACAGAATCAAGAACCTGACCGCGGTCTATCCCCCGCTCTCGCGGGTGTGGATCAAGACGGGAGATCCAAGGATGCCGCTCAAGAGCGTGTGGATTGACGAAGTGGCACTGCACGTTATGGCGACCGAGGAGAGCGAATTGGTGGAGGACCACTTAGTTGCGGTCCCACAGTACGCTCTTGCGTACGCTTAACCGCCCGCCGGCTCGCTCAAGTCGGGCTTGGATGCGGAATAGCGCGGGGAGAGAAATTAGTCACCAGCAAGGCTGAAGGAAACAAGGAACTTTGCCTTCGTGTGGTGATCAAATCTACCCCGCGCTCCCCGTGACCTTAGCCGTGAACAAGGCCACCAAACGCGGGGTGTTACAATGTATCTTCCGCGAAACAATTCTGCGGCGACGCGCCCTCTGAACGGACTCCAAATCCTTGGCACAGCAGATGACCGAACTTCGCAGTATCACCTACGCCGACTCCGGCGTGGACATTGATCGCGCCAACCGCACCAAGCAGCGCATCAAGTATCTCGCACACAAAACCTTTAACCGCGGCGTTCTCAGCGAGATCGGCGGCTTCGGCGGCCTGTTCGCTATCGACAAGAAAAAGTATACCGACCCGGTGCTGGTCTCCAGCGTGGACGGCGTCGGCACCAAGCTGAAGATCGCCTTCGAAATGAACCTGCACCACACCATTGGCGCCGATCTGGTAAACCACTGCGTCAACGATGTCGGCGTGCAGGGCGCGACGCCCCTGTTTTTCATGGATTACTTCGCCACCGGCACGCTGCAACCCAATGTCGCCGAGAAGGTGATCTCCGGCATTGCCGATGCCTGCAAGCACAATGGTTGCCCGCTTATCGGTGGAGAAACCGCCGAGATGCCCGGCTTCTATGCCGAGGGCGAGTACGATCTGGCGGGCTTCATGGTGGGCGTCGTGAACCGCGACAAGATCATCACCGGCAAGGCGGTTGAGCCCGGTGACGTGCTGGTGGGCCTGGCTTCGACCGGGCTGCATACCAACGGCTACTCGCTGGCGCGCAAGCTGTTTTTCTCGGTTGCGGGCTACACCCCCGATTCCTATGTGAACGAGATCAAGGGCAAAGTGGGCACCGAACTGATGAAGCCCCACCGCAGCTATTGGCCCATCATGCGGCGCATGATTGAAGCCGATGCAGTGTCGGCCATGGCTCACATCACCGGCGGCGGCATCACCCAGAACCTCCCGCGGGCACTGCCTAAGGGCACCGGCGCCATCGTCGAAATCAACTCCTGGCCCGTGCCGCCCATCTTCGAGCACATGCAGGAGATTGGCAACGTCCCTCAGGACGAGATGCTGCGTACCTTCAACATGGGTATCGGCATGATCCTGGTCGTCCCTGCCAAGAAGTTCAAGAAAGTGCAGACCATCCTGGACCGCTGCGGCGAAAAGGGCTACACCATTGGGCGAGTGGTGAAGGGCGAGAAGCGGGTCACGTACTCGTAAGAGAGCTATCAGCCGTCAGCCTTCAGCCGTCAGCTAATCCGGAACGATCGCCTTCTCCGACATGTTTCCCGAAATACTGACCCAGCGTCTAGCCATTCGCGATCTCGAAGCCAACGATGGCCCAAGAGTGTTCGCCTACCATAAACATCCTGACGTTTCCCGCTTCCAATCCTGGGGCACTGAATCCGTCGACGTCGTTCAGTCCTACATCCGAGGCTTGTCCGCCATTGAGCCCGGAACGCCAGGCGCGTGGTATCAGGTTGGGATATTTCTTCGCCCGGGCGGAAAGCTGATTGGCGATTGCGGTTTCCGCGTGCTCGAGCGCGAGCCAGAGCAGGCTGAAATTGGCATCACACTCGCGCCGGAGTTCCAGGGACAAGGCTATGCCACCGAAGCCTTGCAAGCGATTTTGGATTACCTACTGGTTTCGCTGGACAAACATCGAGTGTTTGGTTCAGTGGATCCCCGCAATGTTTCGTCGATGAATCTGCTGCGGCGGGTCGGCATGCGACAGGAAGCTCACTTTGTGAAAAGCCTGTGGTTCAAAAGTGAATGGGTGGATGACGTGATCTTTGCCATCCTCGCGAGCGAGTGGGGATCGTCAACGCGCCCCGCGGCGCAGTAACGAGGGGAGATTCTTTTATGACACCTGCGAAACGCCACACAACGCCGGATCCCGAAATCCTATTCCGGGAGGCTGAGCAATATGAAGAAATGGGCGATCTCAGAAGCGCATTCAAGCGTCTCCTGCTGCCGCGCAATTAGGTCATGCCATGAGTCAAGTCAATGTTGGCAATTTCTACGCATCAGGAAAGGGGGCAAGGAGAAGTCTACAGAATGCTGCTTACTGGTATAAGAAGGCCTACAAGAATGGGTACAGAGATGGCGCATTGAACCTAGCTATCGATAGGAGAAATGAGGGCGACAGGAGGTCTGCGGTGTTCTGGTTGAAGAAGGCTATTGCCATGGACAGTGGCGATGCGTGCCTTGAGTTGGCAAAGATTTATGGCAGTAGGAAGGGAGGGCAAAAGGCCGGAGTAGATTTGCTGAAGCAAGCCCTGCGAATGAGCAGAGATAACATCAGCGAAGCTGCAAAAGAGGAGGCAGAATCGCTGTTGAAGGCAATGGCAAAAGGATAAACTCGGCGAACTGGACACAACCGACGACGTTTGGCCGCAAGGAAACGAGCCTCACCAAAGCGTTTGTACGTCTCATAGGCGAGGTATTCTTAAGACTGCTATGGCCACTCCGGTAAAGCTCGCAACCCCGTACCCGACAATCGAAGATGCCGCCAAGATATACGGAATCTCCTCGTCCCGGCTGCGACGGCTGAAACAAATGGTGCAAGCGCTATTGTCGCGCGGTCAAAGCAAGACAACGACGATGAGCCGGCTCACCCGGAAAGCAAATAGCAAAGCGACGCGCTCGCGAGCCAACCAGAGCTCCCACCGTGCGCAGACCATGAAGCGGAGGGCGAAGGCAAAGTAACAATCGCCTCGCGCCGCGTCCCACATTTCATGCGACTGTAACATCAACTCGTCCTCCCCGACTTGCCGCCCGCGCTCGCGACCTCTAGAATCGCTGTTTGCATTCAAGAAGGTTCTGGAGGAACGGATGGCGACTCTGAACGTTGGTGATGAAGTTCCGGACTTTGAACTCCCCGCGGTCGTAGGCAACATCAAGACGCAGTTCAAGCTGAGCGACTATCGGGGAAAGAAAAATGTAGTGCTGGCGTTTTATCCCGCCGACTGGACACCGGTGTGCGCCTCGCAGTTGCCGGGGCTGAACAGCGATGTGGAGCGCTTCGCCGGCTACGACGCGCAGGTTGTCGGCATCAGCGTCGATTCCATTCCCAGTCATACCGCCTGGCAGAAGAAGGAAATTGGCATTCTCAGCTATCCCTTGGCCAGCGATTTTTATCCACACGGCGACGTCGCAAAGAAGTTTGGGATTCTGCGGGAAGGCGATCCGATCCCTGGCATCACCGAGCGCGCCATCTTCGTCATCGACAAGAAGGGCAAGCTGGCCTTCGCCAAGATCTATCCTATCGGGCAAGTGCCCAGCAATGAGGACATCTTCGAGGTGCTGCGCAAGCTGTAGCCGCCGCAGAGTGGCATCTTCGTCCACTGAACAACGAAAAAAGGAGGGCCCATGCCCTCCTCTGCCCAGCCCGATACCGGAGGATGTTACGGACCAGGGTGAGGCGTGATCGACCCGAAGATACCGTGGCTTTCCCCGTAAGGACCCGCAGTGAAGAACAGCGTGCCTGCGGGACCGCCGGAACCACCGTTACCGAAATTCAGGCCCCACAAACCATCAATCTGCACCGGCAGGTCATTAACATTCTCCATGTTTCCAATCCACGTGCCGGTGGAAATGTTAAACGCCACGATGGCTCCGCTGCCGAAATTCCCGACCAGCAGGTCATTGCTGAATCCGCTGAAGCTCGCCGGAGCTTGCGCCACACCCCACGGAGCGTTCAGGTAAATATTGTGGGCCAGACGAGTTTGCAGGACGCCCGTGGTGGAGTAGATATCGACGTAACCATTGCCGGCACCGGGTACGTCATCATGCTTGGCGGCATCCTGCTTGGCATAGGTCACCACCAGGTTGCTTCCCACCAACTGGATATTGAAAGGAGCGTAGCCCGCGGGGAGGCTGGAATCCACAAAGGAGCCCGAGCCGAAAGAGAAGGAACTGTAGCTGCCGTCGTACACTTCTATGGTTCCGGCGTTGAAGTTGGCCACGTACAGATAGTTGTTCCCGTTGGCCGTGGCCAGAGTCATTCCCTTGTAGACCGCGCCATTGCCGCTGTTGTTGACGGCAATAAAAGCAGTGGTTCCCGCATACCAGCCGGAAATGGTTCCGTCCTCGGTGCAGAACAGGAAGGGCGTCGCGAATCCGTGGATCTTGAAGTCAGTTGTGCTGGCGTTATAAACCGTCCCGCTCGGCGATCCCAGGCCCGAACCGCTGGCCGGAGGAATCGTGACTACCAGCGACTGCGGTTGTCCGGAGGCGACGTAGAGCGTGGAAAGGCCGCTGGTGTTGTCCGAAAGCCACCACGGACCGCTCGGGGAGATCGACATTCCCCAGGGATTCAGCAGGTTCGCATCTTGATAGGCGCCTGCGGCTGTGATGTCGGATGTCAGGTAGGTAATGTTGACCCTTTGAGCTGAAGCTGGCAGGCTGAGCGCCACGATCGCCAGAAGCGATAGCATCGCTATCCAGCTCGGTCGAGAAGCAATTTGTGGTTTCTTGGTGCTGAACATGATTTCTCCTCTGTTTCGGAATCGTTGATTGCTTCCGGCAACCCTTCGTCCCCCGACTGGCTGCTGCCACAAGCTTTCTGCACTCTAGCGGAGGCGAAAACCGGAGTTGTCCTCATCAGGTCACGATGTTGTCAAAAGTTGTTGACAATTACTGGACGCAGGCGAGGCGGGACTCGCGGCCAGCAGAATCAGTGACTTACGACAGCTGATGTCCCCGCCGCCGAACCGCTCGTGTCACGAAAAACAGTCGAATTCCCCTATTGGTTCAACCTTCCGGAAAATCGATCCAACATCCCAGAAAAAGCTTTTGGCCGAAGACAACGCCGTGGCACCATTTTCTGTTTTCCCTCCGCTACGAATAATGGCCGTTCTCGCTGGCGGAGAGGTGTGCAAGACATACGCCCTTGCACTGAACTTGAAACTTCATTAGTTCCCGCGCGCACGGGACAGGAGCTGCCACATGCCTAGCCTCACTCGCAGATGTTTCGCTGTTGCCTTACCGATTCTGGTTGGGTTGGTGGTCCTCGCGGCTGCGGCGCAGCCGGCGTCGGCTCAGTCCACTACCGCGGACGTCGTCTACGGGCAGTTGGGCAGCTTCACCACCAACACCCCGAACAACGGCGGGGTTAGCGCCAACAGCATATCCGACGCCCGAGGAGTCGCCCTGGACAGCAGCGGCAATCTCTACGTGGCCGACACGGCCAACAATCGCGTGCTGTTTTATCCCGCAGGCAGCACCACTGCCACCCGGGTCTACGGGCAGAACGGTAGCTTCACTACCAACGGCGCGGGGATCAGCGCCAACAACTTAAATTTTCCATGGGGAATCGCCCTGGACAGCAGCGGCAATCTCTACGTGGCCGACTGGAGTAACAATCGGGTTTCCCTCCGGCAGCACTACTGCCACGCGGGTCTACGGGCAGGGCGGCAGCTTCACCACCAACAACCCAAACAACGGCGGCATCAGCGCCAACAGCTTATATGCACCGTTAGGAGTCGCCCTGGACACCAGCGGCAATCTCTACGTGGCCGCGACGAGGATAACAGCCGGGTGCTGTTCTATCCGTCCGGCAGCACCACCGCCACGCGGTCCTATGGGCAGGGCGGCAGCTTCACCACCAACACCCCGAACAACGGCGGGGTTAGCGCCGGCAGCTTTTATCTACCGTACGGGGTCGCCCTGGACAGCAGCGGCAATCTCTACGTGGCCGACCCCTATAACAATCGGGTGCTGTTCTTTCCCTCCGGCAGCACCACCGCCACGCAGGTTTATGGGCAGTTAGGCAGCTTCACCACCAACACCCCCAATTACGGCGGGCTCAGCGCCAATAGCTTATATTTGCCGACCGGAGTCGCCCTGGACAGCAGCGGCAATCTCTACGTGGACGACGCCTATAACAATCGGGCGCTGTTCTTTCCCTCCGGCAGCACCACCGCGACGCGGGTCTACGGGCAGGGCGGCAGCTTCACCACCGACACCGCGAACAACGGCGGGCTCAGCGCCAACAGCTTAGACGCACCGATCGGAGCCGCCCTGGACAGCAGCGGCAATCTCTATGTGAACGACGATGCTAACAATCGGGTGCTCATGTATCCGCCGACGACGACCCCGGGAATCTACGGCCCAGCTCCGGGCTCGACTCTGACGGGAACCAGCGTTACCTTCCACTGGGTCGGGCAACCCAGCGCGAGCAACTATTGGCTGGACATCGGTTCCAGCTCTGGCGGAAACAATTACCTGCAATCCGGTCAGCTCCCTGGCTCCCAATATTCGCTGACCGCAAATAACCTTCCCAGTGACGGCAGCCCGGTTTATGTAACCTGGTGGTACGAGATAGGTGGCTCCTGGTCTTACACCGAATATCAGTACACGGCATTTGGCGGGAGCAGCCAGATTGGTGTGATCACTTCACCCACTCCGAACTCGACCCTGAGCGGCAGCACCGTCAACTTTACCTGGGCCGCGGGCACGCTCTCGAGCGCTTACTGGATCGATGCCGGAAGCGTTCCCGGCGGTAATCAGTACTATCAGTCCGGCAACTTAGGCAATGTATTGTCTGCGACGGTTCCGGGCTTGCCTACGAACGGCAGCACGGTCTACATCACCTTGTGGTCTGAAGTGAATGGACTGTGGCTCAACAACCAGTACACCTACACTGCATTCAATCAGGCTGGTGGGCTCGGCGTGATGCAGACCCCAACTCCGGGTTCAACATTGAACGGCAACCAGGCGACCTTCACCTGGAGCGCAGGCTCAGCGTCGTCAGCGTACTGGCTGGACATTGGCAGTACTCCGGGCGGCAACAACTACTATCAGTCAGGGAACCTGGGCAATTTGCTGAGTACCACGGTGTATACTTTGCCGGCCAATGGAAGCCAGATTTATGTGACGCTGTGGTCGCTGGTCAATGGACAATGGCTGAACAACCAGTACACCTATCTTTCCGTACCGGTCACCCAGGTAATAATGTCCATCGTGGTGGACCGCTCAGGCTCAATGTGCGGTGGAAGTGTTCCTTGCGAATCGGGAGTGACCGGGGATGATGGAGGGGAAGCACTGCAATCGGCCGTCCCAACCTTCGTCGATCTGTTCAATAACACGCTCGACGAAGTTGCGCTACTTAGCTTCTCCGACAATGCGCGGATAGACTTTCCCATCGGTACCGGCTTCCAAGGACCGATCTCGTTTCGGGTCGCCGCTATGGAGTTCGTCGGCGGCACATTCGGCACAGGAGCAGGAACCGGGGCGCTGCTAAGTTACACCATAGGCGCTCCGATGTCCCTCGCCGACGCACAAAACAATAGCATTCAACTAATCCAGGGACAGAGCGTAGTTAAGGTTCTGGTGTATTTCACTGACGGCTTGATGAACACCGTGCAGGACAACTTCTATTGTGGGCCCTCGGCCCCGAGCGTGCTTATCAACTATGGAGGCTATGATTCACCCGTCACCGATGTCGGATTCTTCGATCCCACCTGCAGTCCGAATCTCGCCTTCAACGGCTGCACCAATGAGGTGCTCCATGTGCCTTTGTGGGGCTATTGCGATGGCGGCGCCTGCTACAACATGGACAACCAGCAGGTGAGCGGCATGATCTATGATGCCGCAGGCGACATTTGCAAGAATGCTCAAGGACAGCCTGTAACCACATTCCTGTCCCAGCAAACGGGGCAACAGACCACATTCACACGCGCCAATGTCACCGCTGAAGCCCAGTATCGTGCCATTTTCACTGCCAACGCCGTGCGTACCGAGAGCCCTGTCCCCACGTATATCTACACGATTGGGCTGAGCGAAAGCATAAGCCAAAGTACGGCAGATTTTCTGGCGCAACTTGCCAATGACCCAAGCTACCCAAACTATAACCCAAGCCAACCACCAGGAGAGTTTTTCTATATACCAAACTGTCCCGGGTCAACCTGCACGGCTGATCTGACCGCAGCATTCCAGGAGATTGCGGCCAAGCTTCTTTGACAGCTAACGCAGTAACATCCCGCGGGCGACTAGACCCGGTAGAATTGCACCATCGGCCTCTCGCCGAGCCGAGCGTGAAACTCTAGCGTCACTCGCCTACCATCAGGGAGACGTGCGGCGCACACCGATCTTCCAGTGAACGAAGAGATCAGTTGAGACTTCCCCCTATTTCTCGCTCCTATAAACCACTGAGAACAATAGAAAACGGCGGAGTTTTCCCGCTAGAATATTGTCCCCATTGGACTTACAGGAAGGAACTTCTTTCCAAAAGGAAGTCGCACGCCATGATCATAGGGGTCGTGGTCGTGGTTCCAGACTGGCACAACTGCACCACTTAAGTAACATGCAGCCAGAATATTGTTGACACCTACGCTCTAGGGTGGAAAACTCTGCTGTACGTGGCTCGTGTTATCACTGGCGCATTGAGTTCATCTGCCTTTGTCTGCGAGTGAGCTTCCAAAATCCCGCGTCACGAACCACGGTATAAAAGGAGACATCAATGACCGCCCGCCTCGTCCTGTTGTGTTCGGCACTCACGGCTCTGGCGCTTCTGGCAGGCTGCGCTACAACCACACCACTTACTTCCATCCAAGTGTCACCCGGCACTGCAACTGCTGGTGCGGGGGACACGGCCCAGTTCACCGCGATCGGGACGTACACCAACAGCAAGAAAGGCACGCAATACACTGAAAACCTTACGAGTGAAGTGACCTGGTCTTCAAGCGTGACGAGTGTGGCAACGGTCAATTCCGCGGGATTAGCTACGGGAGTTAGTGCCGGTAGCACGACAATAACGGCGACTGATGGCGGCATCGCCGGGACGGCGACCCTGACTGTGGGCGGGACAACCGGTGTGAACACTCTCACCTCAATTACGGTTATCCCGGCAGCTGGACTCCAAATAGTTCAGGATGCGGGGGAGACGGCACAGTACATCGCGATCGGGAATTACACCGGCACTCCGGCGACTCAGGATTTGACCGATCAGGTGACATGGGTCTCGAGCGATGTGCTCGTCGCAACCATCAATTCCGCTGGACTGGCAACGGCCGTCGGGAGCTGTCCAGGAGGCGGAATAACAAATATCACGGCGATTGCGCCCCCGAGCAGCGGAGGAGCAATCACAGGAACGTCTAATTTGACGGTGGGATCATGCGGCGTCAACAATCTTCCGACTTTGACCGTCTACGATGTCGGCCAGGGCTCCGGAACAGTAACGAGCTCGCCTGCCGGAATCGACTGCGGCTCAGGCGGCGGCTGTACTGGAAACTTCGTGCTCAATTCCACAGTCACCTTGACGGCAGTTCCAGCAGCTGGGTCTACCTTCGGTGGGTGGTCCGCCAATTGCATGCCGGACAACCAGCCCACGTGCTCGCTGACCATGACGAACAATGCAACGGTGGGTGCGATCTTTAACTTGGCACAATAGGAACCATAGAGCGGTCAGCGATGCTGGCCGCTTTCTTTGCTTCGGAAGCTACGCGAACGACTGCATACTCGGCTGGGATACCTGCAACCCAGCCGATTTTGCTTGGAACCCCCGCTAAGCCAGTTCCTGTCCATTCTGACTCTCCGGATCTGTGATGAAATCGTCGGCCACTCGCTGAACCCAAGACGATAACTCTCTACCGTTTGCCGGACTTGAAACTTGAAACTGGAAACTAGAAGCCCTTGGAGAGTGCGAATGAGAACCAGTTTGATTGCAGTTGCGGTTGCGGCAGCGTTGTGTCTGGCGATTGTCAGCAAAGGATCAGCGGCATCGGGCACAAGCAAGAGTGAAGCGCAGATCGCGCGCGGCGAGTATCTGGTGAAGGCCATCGGCCAATGCGCCGATTGCCATACGCCGTTTACCCCCATGGGTACCTTTGTCATGGACAAATGGCTGCAAGGCAAGAAGCTGGAATTTGCTCCGCTCATTCCTATTCCCATCTGGGCCGACACTTCGCCCAACATCGCCGGCCTTCCCGGATGGAACACCGAGAAGGCAGTGCAGTTCTTCATGACTGGCCTGGCGCCGAATGGGCAGCCGGCGCGGCCTCCCATGCCCACATACAAGATGAACCGCGCCGATGCCGAAGCCGTGGTAGCGTATTTGCAGTCGTTAAAGCCGTAGTCGGTTGTCGGTCGTCAGTTGCCCGAATTGTTGGTTCACAAGTGGCAGCGAGGCTGACAATAACGCCTGCCCGCTCGCTTGGCTGCGACAATGAGACTGGCTCAGAGCGGGGCAACTGGACATCAAGGCAACGATCTGACAGAATCGCCGTTCGCACTGCAAACCTGCTATGGCAAATAATCTATCAGCGGCCACCACCGTTGGCCGACGAAACATTCCTGCCGGGCTCATCGACGAAGCGCGGCAACACGTCTACGAGGCCGCCATCCGTACTCCACTGGTGCGGCTGAACTACGACGCCCCGGCGGAGATTTACCTGAAACTGGAGTGCCTGCAACCCATCGGATCATTCAAGATTCGAGGTGCGTACAACGCGATTCGCAAGCTGCCTGAGCAGCAGCGGCGACGCGGCGTTTGGACGGTTAGCGCAGGTAATGCTGCCCAGGGGGTGGCGCTGGCGGCGCGCAAGGCCGGCGTGGCCTGCCAGGTCCTGGTAATCGACGCTGCGCCGGCAGCGAAGCTCGATGCGATTCGCCGTTTGGGAGCCGACTTTGTGAAGGCCTCCTACGACGACTGCTGGAAGGCATTGGCGGACCGCAGTCATCCCGCCATGACCGGCGTGTTTGTGCATCCCTTTGAGGATGACGACTTCATCGCCGGCAACGCCTCGGTGGGACTCGAAATCCTGGAAGACCTGCCCGACGTGGATGCCGTAGTCGCCGGCTTCGGTGGAGGCGGCTTGTCCTGCGGAATTGCAGCTGCATTGAAGGAGCGCGGCAGCCATGCCAAGGTCTTCGCGGCAGAACCGGAGACCGCGGCCCCGCTAGCCTACTCGCTGGCCGCGGGCTCAGCGCAGAGTTTCCCCGATTGGCAAGCCAGTTGGGTAGAAGGCTGCGGAGGCAAGTCGGTCTTTCCTCGCATGTGGGAGCTGTCGAGCCATTTGCTCGCGGGTTCGATCGTTTCCACTCTCGAGGAGATTCGCGAAGCCATGCGCATCGTGGCCGTGCGCAATCACGTGATCGCTGAAGGCGCGGGCGCGTGTGCCGTCGCGGCCGGACTTAGCGGCAAGTGCGGTTTGGGAAAGGTTGTGTGCGTGGTGAGCGGAGGAAACATCGATCTGGCGAAGTTTTCCGAGTTAATCATGCGTCCGGATGCGCAGCCGTAGATTGAAGCTTTAGAAGGGCCGCACCTTTAGAGCCTGCCCTGAGCTTGCCGAAGGGTGCGCCGTCACAGTCCCATGAATTTGTCATCCCGAGGAGGCCGATCGGAGTCCCCGCCAAGCGCCGGTTTTGCGCTTGGTGGGGTGGGTTCAGGCCGACGAGGGATCTGCTTTGACTTTTTCCGTCGTGCCGAACCAAGCAGCAATATCACTCCCTGTTCTCCCTCCATGGTGAATTCTTCTTCGCATGATTACACTAAAACCTATGTCTGCCCCTGCTCCCGCCATTGACCTGCGCAGCGACACTGTCACCAAGCCTTCAGCGGAGATGCGGCGCGCCATGTTTGAGGCCGAGGTCGGCGACGACGTTTACGCCGAAGATCCGACTATCAACCGGCTGGAGAAGCGGTCGGCTGATATCTTCGGTCGCGAGGCCGCTCTGTTTGTCCCCAGCGGAACCATGGGCAATCAGATCGCGATCAAGCTGCACACTCATCACGGGGAGGAGCTCATCTGCGAGGAGCGCAGCCATGTTTTCGAGTACGAGATGGCAATGATGGCGCACTTCTCGGGCGTGGTGCCGCGAACGGTTGGAGGCACGGAGGGCATTCTCACCTGGGAGCAGGTCAAGTCGAAGATCCGAATCAAGAGCTACCACGGCGCCAAAACCGGCCTGGTTTCTGTGGAGAACACGCACAACATGGCCGGCGGAACTGTCACCCCTCCCGAAATCTTCGACGAGGTTTGCGACAACGCACACGCAGCCGGATTGCCCGTTCACCTTGACGGCGCACGCGTGTTCAATGCCGCCATCGCGCTGGGGATGCCGGTCGCGCAGCTCACTGTCAAGGCCGACACCGTGATGTTCTGCCTGTCGAAAGGCCTGGGCGCGCCGGTCGGATCGCTGCTGCTCGGCAGCGCTAAGATGATGGATCGCGCCCGCATCTACCGCAAAGCGCTTGGGGGCGGCATGCGGCAGGCAGGAATTCTCGCGGCGGCCGGACTCATCGCATTGGAGCAAGGGCCGCAGAAGCTGGCGCAGGACCACGCCAATGCAAAATTCCTGGCGGAGGGCCTGGCGAAGATTCCCGGCATCAAGATCGATGCAGCCAAAGTGCAGACCAACATCCTGATCTGCGATACCTCCGGCAGCGGCATAACCGGAGCGGATCTGTCGAGAAAATTGGCAGAGCGGAATGTGTTGGCGAGCGCTTACGGCCCCTACATCATCCGCTTCGTCACCCACCTAGATGTCAATCGTGAGCAATGCTCGCAGGCGCTGGGGATCCTTGCGGCCGTCTGCGGCGGGAGACCTCAACTCTCAGCACGTGACTGCCGGTACAACAGCAAGGTCAGAACGTAAGAAGGGCGCTCGCTAAGAGCGCCCTGTTTTATGCCTGGCGGGAAATCAAGTCACACCGCAAGACCCTTACGGTGTGATCTCAAAAACAACTCCAAGTCCTTGGGTGCCGCCGCTGGATGCGGTGCCGTACAGGTTGCCCCTCGCGTCCAAGACCAGTGTGCTGTAGGGATAACCTCCATCGCTGCCGTTCGTGAAGTCATGTAGCGAGGTGTAGGTCCAGCCGCCATTGGACGGCGTCAGCTTGAAGACAGCTCCATAACCGTTGGCCCCGTCCGAGAGAGTGGTGCCGTAAAGATTGCCTGCTGCATCCATCACTAGATTGCCGATAGGTCCCACCACGAGGCGTGAGTTACCGGGACCAGTCAAACTGTACAACGTGCTATGGATCCAGTTGCCATTCGAGGCAGTCAGTTTGAACACAGTGCCGCCATGACCAGATCCTCCGGCACTGGTGGCGCCATAGAGATTACCCGTCTGGTCAAGGATCACGCCCGCCTGCGGGTAGGTTCCATCGCTGCCGTTGGTGAAATCGTAGAGATCGGTCTCGATCCAGTTCGATCCCGATGGCGTTAATTTATAGACCGACCCAAACAGGTCACTGCCACCGTTGAAGGTGGTGCCATAAAGATTGCCGGCGTGATCCATGGTCAGGCCGCTTCCCGGATAGCCATAAGGGTGGTAAAGGACAACTTCCTGCCAACTCTTGGAAGAGTTCAATTGATAAATGATTCCGCCATTGTGGAGACCGCCGCTGCTGGTGACACCGTCCGCATTGCCGTTGTGGTCGAAGATCAGGGCCCCCACCGGTCCGGCGCCGTCAGACCCCGTGAAGCTATGCAGTATAGTCTCCACCCAAGGACTAGACCCGCGCAGATTGCCAGCCTCCTGCCGCAGCTTGAAGACCGTGCCGCAGCCGACACCATCGCACGTTCCGCCCCCATAGTAAGTGGTGCTATACAAGCTGCCATCCGGGCCGAACACTACATAAGCGATTTGCGGATTGGCTCCATCGTTGCCTCCCACAAAGCTGTAGAGCGGCGTCAGGATCCAGCCGGAGATCGTGTTGGTCAACCGGTAGACCAGGCCACAGCCGTTCGTCCCGCAGTTTCCACCCGTGTTGCCGCCGAAGTTCGCCGTACCGTAGAAACTCCCCGCGCCATCAAAGGTGAGGCCCGCCATGGGCGTGGCCCCATTCTGGCCGCCAGTGAAGTTGTAGATGACCGAGTACGTCTGTGCCTGCGCCGCTTGCGTCATGACCGCGGCGAGGGTCAGCACCATCGCCAGCGCCGCACCTATGGCGAATAAACGACGGCGCCGTGCCGGCTGCATCGGAGTCCGCATCGGCGTTCGGGTTAACCGGAGTCGCTGCCGGAAACGCCCGGCCCCGCTGTTTCTGTAATGATCTGGCGCGACTGCGGGATCTGTCGCGACCGTTGCTGGTTGCCGATCGTCCCCACAAAGAAGCTGTGCGTGCCGTTCCAGAGCTTTCATACCCCACTCCTTACCGAGAACTCTATTGCAAAGGAGGCCGTCCAGACAACCCCCACGTTGTCAGACGGTACGTTTTTCTCGCCTTCTTCACTGGCCGCCGAGAACTGACAACCGCCTTACGGCGTGATCTCCCAAATCACCCCACAGCCAAGGAGGCCGTTGCAGATTCCATTGTCGTTAGCGCCCTCCGAAGTGGTGCCGAAAAGGTTGCCGTTGCTGTCGCGTACGACCGAGCCGATCGGAATGGCGCCGTCGTTGGAATCGAATATGTGAAGGTAGTTGATGTTCCATCCGCCGTTCGACGGCGACAACTCGAAGACCTCGCCCTCGTCAAGGTTGATCTCTGAAGTGCCATAGATGTTGCCGCTGGAATCGAGTACAGCGAGTCTGCAGGACCACTTCCGTAGTTAAAGCTGAAAAGGAGGTGGTACATCCAGCCGCTACTGCCAGGAGTCAGCTGGTAGACCGAGCCCCCGCCCTCGCCACCGAAGAGGTCTCCACCGTAGAGGTTTCCCACGGAATCGAAGACGACACCGCCGTAGGGCTCGAAGAGGTCCCTTGTGAGGGTCTGTTCGGACCATCCTGATTGTGATGGGATTAGCTCATAAGCGGTGTTGGAGAAGTTGGTGCCATAGAGGTTTCCGGCACTGTCGAAGATCAATCCGCTAAACGGATTTTCGCCGTCGTTGCCGGCGGTAAAGCTGTAGAGGACATTCTCCGTCCAGCCTTGTGAGGAGTGTGTGAGCTCGTAAACAACTCCGCATCCGGTTGGGCAGTTTTCACGATTCAAACCGCCGTAGGTTGCCGCTCCGTAAATGTTGCCGGCCTGATCGAACAGAAGATTGCCATAACCGGGGGTCGCACCATCGGCAGCGCCCGTGAAGCGGTAGAGAACGGTTTCGATCCACGGACACTGAAAGGAAGCGCAGGCGTGGGGCTGCGGCTGGAGCCGAAAGACCGTTCCGCAACCTTCTCCACCGAACTCGTTGCTGCAACTGCCCTCCCCTCCGGCGGAAGTGGTGCCATACAGACTTCCGTCAGACGCAATAACGACTGCGGCGAGCGGATTCGCGCCGTCATCGCCACCCTGGAAGGTATAGATCGGGTTAAGGACCCATCCCTCGCCAATGTGGGATATTTTGAAGACGACGCCACAGCCGTAAGGACATGTGCTCCCAACGTGACTGCCATAGGCTGTGGTGCCGTAGAAGTTCCCCGCGCTGTCCTGGGTCAGACCGGCGTAAGGACTACCTCCATCGGCGCCGCCAGTAAACGTGTGCAGCACGGTGAAGGTCTGCGTCTGCGCTTCGGTGGCAATGACGATCAACAAAGTCGCGATCGCCACTGCCGCGAGGATCATCCACAAATCCATACTGGCGGTCCATTTCCGAGATTGCTCTGAATGTGTCATCGTGGCTTCTCCAATACTCGACAACTGAGGCTGACCAGCTCCAAGTCAACGTTAAGTCCCACAATGTGGGAACTAGCGAAGCGCCGGAATCCAAAAGGCAGATGCCGGCGCTCCGCGCGGGGACGAACTTCAATTTGGCGTGATCTCGAACAAAACGCCGCACTGGTAACTGAGATTCTCGTTGCAGTTTGCGCTGGTATTGCCGCCAGCTTCAGTGGCCCCGTACAGATTTCCGTTGCCGTCGATGGCCAGGCTGCCGACGGGATAGGCGCCGTCGCTGCCGCCGGTGAAGTCATGCAGCGAGGTGTAGCTCCATCCGCCATTGCCGCGAGTGAGCTGGAAAACATTGCCGAGGTTGTAGGCGCCGTCGGAGAAGGTCGTTCCGTAAAGGTTGCCGGCCGAGTCCATGACCATGCTGTAAACGACGCCGTTGCGGCCGAGTTGGGACGCCGACAGGCTGTAGAGCAGGTTGAAGGTCCAGCCGGTGGAAGCCGTCAGTTCGAAAATCGTCCCTCCATTGTTGGCGCCTCCTTCCGCAGCGGCGCCGTAAAGGTTCCCAGAGCTATCGAAGACCACGCCCGCATAGGGATATTTCCCGTCACTGCCACCCTGAAACGCATAGAGCACGGTCTCGTTCCAATAGCCGGCGCCTGAGGGCGTCAGCTCAAAGACATTGCCGTCCCCATCGCCTTCATACCCGGCGTTGATGGTCGTGCCGTACACGTTGCCGGCCTGGTCCAGGGTGAGCTGGCCGGTTGGGTATGCGCCGTCGCCGCCGTGGAACTGGTAAAGTACGTTTTGCGTCCAGCCGCCGTCGGAGGGCACGAGCTGGAAGATATAGCCGCAGCCGCTGTCCTGGCAGAAGTAACGACTGAGGTCTCCTCCGTAAAAGGATCCGCTGTAAAGGTTGCCTGCCTGGTCAAAGGTCAATCCGCCGGGAAAATCAATTCCGCAGCAGAAATCCCAGAGGATGGTGTTGTTCCAATCGCAGAGGAACGAACTGCACCGCGTCGGCGGCGGTTGCAGGTTGTAGACGGCGTCGCCACCGATTCCATAGAGGCTGCCGTTTGGTCCAAAGGTGAGGCGACCGGCGGCGGCGCCTCCCAAACCCCCAGGAAAGAGGTACAACGGGTTGTAATCCCAGCCTGATCCCGCACGAGCCAGTTTGAAGATCATTCCGCAGGTGGTACCGCAGTACTCGCTGCTGTGGCCGCCGAGACCGGTGCCTCCGTAGAGGTTTCCTGCGCGGTCCAGGGTGAGGCCGTTGGCGGGATTGGAGCCATCCGACTCGCCGGTGAAAGCGTGAATCACTTGGAAGGTCTGGGCCTGAGCGGCTGGAACGTTAACAGCGAAGGCCGTGAATACGACCGCTACCATCATCACCGACAGGCCGGCACCGAAGGCGGAAATACGCCACTGTCTCGGACTTGCCATCGTCATCTCCTTTGCTCTAGCAAAACGCTTTTGCGGACGGTTGAGCTCCAGGTGCCAAATTTGTGGGTTTTGAGGCCCTACCCCATCCCGCTGCGAAGCTTGAGGAGGCATCGTGCTGTACTCTATTTCCTCCGTCCCGCGCCCTAAGTCAACTTAATTTCACATTACGGTGCAAGCTATTGTTAAAAAACGAAATACGGCGTTATTCGATATGGCTTGTTGACCAAATTGTGATAACATTCGTGCCCAATATGTCCCACGCGATGTCGGCCAGCGCCTGGATTCCGCCCGATGTCCCGCAGGATCGGATCCTGCACGAGGCATCGGTGATGCGCTTCGGCCCCTACGAGATTGACCTGGATTCGGGAGACCTGCGCAAGTTCGGTTACCGGATCAAGCTGCAGCCGAAATCCTTCCTGGTGCTTCGGGCCCTCTTGCAAGCTCCGGGCGAGATGGTTACACGCGAGGAACTGAGAGCGCAGCTGTGGCCGGAAAACACCTTTGTGGAGTTCGAGTCCAGCCTGAATGTTGCGGTCAGGCGATTGCGAGAGGCGCTGAACGACGAGGCGCAAGGTCCGGCCTACATCGAGACCGTGCCTAAACATGGTTACCGCTTCATCGGAGTGCTGGAGCCGCCAGCCGCGACCACTCCGCCGTATCTGGTGCCCGCGCTCGTCCATCAAGCCGCATCCGCCCTCGATTTGCCGTCGCACATGCTGCCTGGCGGCGTCCAAACTCTGCCGCGCGGAAGTTGGTGGAAGTTGCTGCTGCCGGCCTTGGCGGTGCTGATTATCGCCGTGGCCATTGGGCACTTCTGGTGGAAGCGCAGCGCGGCGGCCGCGCCCGTCGCATCCTCAATCGCGGTGTTGCCATTTGTCGATATGAGTCCGGAGAAGAACCAGCAATACTTCTCCGACGGCCTGGCCGAAGAGCTGCTCAATCACCTGGCCAAAACTCCGGGATTGCGCGTCGCGGCGCGCACCTCGTCTTTCCAGTTGCGCGACAGGAGTGCCGATCTGCAGGCCATCGGAAAGAAACTGGATGTGGCAACCATTCTGGAAGGCAGCGTCCGCAAGGAAGGCAAGCGGGTGCGGATTGCAGCCGAACTGGTGAAGGCGGAGGACGGTTTTCAGCTTTGGTCGGGCACCTATGACCGCGACCTCAACGACGTTTTCGCCGTGCAGGACGATATTGCGCGCGCCATCACGGGCGAGCTCAAAGTGCGGTTGCTCAATGCGGGCACGGGTAGTGTCCCACAGCGTGGGATAAGTGCCGAGGCCTATAACGCGTACTTGCAGGGGCGATACTTCTACGAACGCCGCACGCGCGACGATCTGAGCCGGGCGTACGAATATTTCCAGCAGGCGGTGAAGCTCGATCCGAATTATGCGCGTGGCTGGTCGGCGCTGGCGTGGGTGCTGATCACGCGCGGCGAGGGCGCCGAGGGTTCGACGTTCGAACAAGGTTATCGCGACGGCAGGACGGCTGCGGAGCGAGCGCTGCAGTTGGACCCCGGTTTGGCCGAGGCGCACGCCGCCATTGGCCGCATCAAGCGCGGTTATGAGTGGGATTGGGCGGGCGCGGATGCAGCGTTCCAGAAAGCGCTGGCGCTGGAGCCGCAGAATTCTGTGGTGCTGTTAGGCGCGTCCAGTCTGCAGGCCAGCCTCGGCCATTTTGATGAGGCGGTGGCGCTGAATCGGCGAGCGGTGGAAATCGATCCCCTCAGCGTGATGGCACACGTCGCGCTGGGAATGCACGCCTACTACGCAGGCGAGCAGGAGTTGGCAGTTGACGCGTTCCAGAAAGCGTTGGCCATCAGTCCGGACGGGCCGGAGGCGCACTACTTATTAGGATTGGTCTATCTGGCGCAGGCAAAACCCCAGCAGGCGCTGGCCGAATTCGAAAAGAACCATCCCAACAGCGAGCGTTCAGTTGGGCAAGCCCTGGCTTACAGTGCGCTGGCTAGAAAGAAGGAAGCGGACGCGGCCTTGCAGCAACTCATCGACGACTACCGTGAGCAGGCTGCCTATCAGATCGCCGAAGTATATGCCTTTCGCGGAGAAGCGGACCACGCCTTCATGTGGTTTGGGATAGCCCGGGATCACAAAGATGCCGGACTGGCGGCCATTAAGGGCGATCCTCTGCTGAAGAATCTTTATGGCGATCCGCGGTTTGCGACATTCCTGCGAAAGATGGGTTTGCCCGCGTAAGGGGCCTAAGCATTGTTTGGGGCAGACCGCGGATATTTGACTTGGCGTAGCCACTTGGCGGAGAGGAACCACCAGATCAGCAACACCGCAATCTCCGGCCACCCCGCCTCCACCCCGAACGGCATCCCCGTAAGCCATGCGGGACCATGAAAGCTGCCATGGAACAACTGTCCGTGGCCCATCAACCCGCTACAGGGAATGCCATAGAAGTAGGCTTCGCCCCAGGTCCATCAGGCGTGCAGTCCAAGCGGCATCCACAGCTCGCCTGTCCTGCGCAGCAGGAAACATGCAATGAGCCCGAAGCCAACAACCGTGAGTAGACCCAGCACTGTCCAACCGGGATTGAGCACGTGGGCCGCGCCCATTAATGCCGAAGTCACCAGCGCGGCCGGCCAGAATCCGATTCCACCGGTCAGGGTGAATTGCAAGTAGCCACGGTAGAAGAATTCCTCAACAATCGCCGCTAAGATCATCAGCACAGCCCACAAGAAAGCGTTCTTCATGATCTCCGTGCCGTGTAGCTGCTGCGGTCCCATGGAGTAAGCTCGCGCCAGCCGCAAGAACAGGAGCAGCAGCGTCAGCGAAATGAAGCTGATCGCCCACGCCAGCCAGAATCGACCGCAAAACGCCCGTCGCCAGGGCAAGCCGTATTCGGCGATGCTGCGGCCTTCAAACTTCGCCATGATCCCTGCCGCCAGCAAGATGACCAACGATTCAAGTAAGAAGGCAACGATAGCCACCGCGGGATAACTGAAATCGTACTGTCTCCCATGCGACAGAGCGTCTACGATTTTGCTTGCGGCGTACCCGAACGAAGCGAGCAGCGCGAGGTAAATCAGCACGCGCCAGCCGGCGCGAAGGCCATTCGGTCCCTTCCAGATGTCGTGGCGCAATGCCTGGTCCTTTCGGCAAAAGACAGTATGGGGCCCAGTCATTCGACAACTTACTTGACAACCGCCCTGATCGCAAACATACTTGCGCCGTTCGATTTTAAGAGTCCAGGAACTGTTGTAGGGCCGCGGGTGGAGCACGCCTTCAGGCGTGCATGGACGAACGCAATAATCGGGTCCGCGCTTTAGCGCCTGAGGTTAGATTGCCTTACCGCAGCGGCTAAAGCCGGTTCAATTGTCGAATCTCTAGACTGCACCGCTGAAGCGGTGCTCCACCCAGCCAAGTTCTCCAGTGGTGATTGCATGAAGAAGAAGCCTGCCAAAAAGAAAGTCGTCGCGAAGAAGAAGAGCACAGTGCGTCCAGCGAAGCGCGCGACCGCGAAACCGGCTCGCACACAACTCAAGAAAGTTTCCGCGGCGAAAGTTCCCGCGGCTCCAGCGGACGAAGGGAAGCTCACCTTCAACCATGCCATGATCTACGTCAAAGATGTAGAGCGCGGGATGAACTTCTACCGCGACTGGCTGGGATTCAAGCTGATCGAAGATTTTCGCTATGAGGGCAGGCCAGTCTATGCCCGATTGCGCGCGCCGGGCGGCGATGGCACGATTGCTCTGCACCAGGCCGGCCCAGGCGCTTCCATCGCCAGCGAGGGCGTGCGCCTGTACTTCGAGGTGCGCGACCTCGACGACTTCTGTCAGAAGCTGAGAAAGAGAGGCTTCTATTTCACGCAACTGCCGCAGATGATGCCGTGGGGCTGGCGCCACGCCTATCTCAACGATCCCGAAGGGCACGAGATCAGCCTGTACTGGGCCGGCGAAAATCGCATGAAGAAGACGGTAATGAAAGCGGCGCGAGAAGCCGGTACCGCGTGATGCGATGAAATAACAAACGGAGTACCGGCCACGGCACTCCGTTCGCAAATCGCGCCAGTCAGGGCAACAACACGGCATCAATCACATGGACCACTCCGTTCGATTGATACACATTTGCCATCGTCACCATCGATATGCCGCCTTTTTCGTCGGTTAGAACAACATGCTTGCCTTGCATGGAAGCGGTAAGAGTTTCTCCGTTTGCCGTCTTGAGGGTTGCCTTTCCGCCGCCCTCCTTGATCTGTTTCATCAGATCGGCAGCGTTGATCCTGCCCGGCACCACGTGGTAGGTAAGGACCTTCACCAGTTGGTCCTTGTTCTCCGGCTTCAGCAGCATTTCAACCGTGCCTTCGGGCAGTTTGTTGAAGGCGTCGTTGGTGGGCGCAAATACGGTGAATGGTCCGGGACTCTCGAGCGTCTGGACCAGATCGGCGGCTTTCACCGCAGCCACCAGGGTGGTTAGATTGTCGGCCGTCGAGGCATTCTGAACGATGTTCTTGCTGGGATACATCGGCGCGCCGCCTACTACGGGATCGTTGGAGCCCGGCGCCGCCATGGCCGCAAAGGCCATCGTCATTACAAACAGCACTACCAAAATTTGCTTCTTCATATTCCTCATCCTCTGAGCGCATGGATTTGAATTTTGATCGCTCAGTGGGATTACGTGCAGAATGCAAGAACGGATTTAACGATCTTGGCCGGGGACTGCAGCCGTAAGTCCGGCGGTTTTGCCGCTGTAGAGTTGACCCGGCTGCGCACGCGGCCTACCATAACCGCGAGCGGGACCGAGGTCCTCAGGCATGGTCGGCGAGACAGTCTCCCACTATCACATCGTGGGGAAACTCGGCGGTGGTGGAATGGGGTTGGTGTATGACGCGGAAGACACGCGTCTGGGCCGCCACGTCGCGCTGAAGTTCATTCCTGAAAACCTGGTCAACGATCGCAAAGCGCTGGAGCGCTTTGAGCGCGAAGCCAAAGCCGCCTCGCAGTTAAACCACCCCGGCATCTGCACCATCTACGACATCGAAGACATGAACGGCCAGCCCTTCATCGTTATGGAGAAGCTGGAGGGGATGAGCCTGAAGGACCGGCTGCGCGGCGCACCGATGGATATCGATGAGATGCTCGACATCGCCATCCAGGTAGCCGACGCTCTGGCCGCGTGCCACGCCAAAGGGATCATTCATCGCGACATTAAGCCGGCGAACATCTTCATCACCCAGAGCGGGCAGGTCAAGATCCTGGACTTCGGGCTGGTCAAGTTGTCTCGCGACCTTTGGAGCGGCGAGCCTGTCAACCAGGATCTGTCGGAGGCTGGAGACATCTTCGGTACCGCGGTATACATGTCGCCGGAGCAGGCGCGTGGCGAAGAACTCGATGCTCGCAGCGATCTGTTCTCGCTTGGGGTTGTCCTCTACCAGATGGCGACTGGCCAGAAACCATTTGCGGGCGCCAACTCGGTGGTCACCCTGGAAGCGGTTCTCACCAAGAAACCTATCCCTCCGCTCAAGCTGAATCCCAAGCTCCCCCCCGATCTGGAGGGAATCATCGGCCACGCGATGGAGAAGAACCGCGCCAACCGATATCCCGACGCGCTGACCCTGAAGGCCGATCTGGTAGCCCTGAAGAGAGAGACCGACCCGAGTTTGACCGCCAGCGGTCGCATGCGTTCTCCGTTCCCGTATCGCATCGCGACCAGTACATTCCAGACTACGAGCCGCTGGCAGACCTATCTTCTGCTGGCGGTCAGCGCGGTGCTGGTAATGGTGCTCACGCTGGCGGGACTGTGGTGGTTCAAGCATCCTTCGGGAGCTGTCGGCGCCAAGAACACCATCGCCGTGCTGCCGCTACAGAATGTGAATGGCGACATCAGCGTGGACTTCCTGCGCTTCGCGCTGGCGGATGAGATCGCCAAAGTTCTTACTTATTCGCGCACGCTGGACGTGCGTCCGTCTTCCCTGACGCAAAGGTATGCCGCCAAAGACCCCGATCCCCAAAAAGTTGGGCGGGAGTTGCGCGTTGCCACGGTGTTGGCGGGACACTTCCTGAAACAAGGCGACAACCTGATGGTCACCCTGGAAGCGATTGATGTGCGCGACAACCGCTTGCTGTGGCAGTCGAGCTTTACCGCCCCGGAACAGGACCTGATCGCTTTGCAATCGAACATGGCCGCGCAGATACGCCAAGGTCTGCTGCCGACCCTGGGGGTGACGAGCGGCACAGTCGCAACCGGCACTCGTCCCAAGAACCCCGAGGCCTACGATCTCTACCTTCATGCCTTGGCACTGCCTCACGACCCCGGACCAAATAAAGATGCTATCGCGGTATTGCAGCACGTGGTGCAGATGGATCCCGACTACGCGCCGGCGTGGGAGGAATTGGGGCTGCGCGCTTACTGGGACACAACCTACTCCGATGGCGGAGAGACCGCGTTCCAGCTTTCCAACACGGCTTGCGAGCGGGCGCTGGCACTGGACCCCAATCTCACGATTGCCGCCGGTCAGTTGATCACCAACCGGGTCGAGCGTGGCGAACTAGGCAAGGCGTACGAGGCTGCGCAGGCGCTGGTGAAGCGGCGCCCGGAAAACGCTCAGGCCCACTTCGTGTTGAGCTATGTGTACCGTTACGCCGGAATGCTGGAGGAAGCCACCAACGAATGCAATACCGCGATCGGGCTCGATCCAGCCAATTACATTTTCCGCTCCTGCGCCTGGGCCTTCATGGAGCTGGGCAAGACCGATCGCGCCGCGGATTTCATCCGCCTGGACGCCGGTTCGGAGTGGGCTGCCTATGTTGAGCCATCACTGCTGTTGCGCGAGGGCAAGATACCGGAAGCGCGTGAAGCGGTGAAGCGCATGCCGACGGCGCCCCGCTATCATCGCGATTTGCTGGAATCGTGCCTGGGGCTGCGACCCGCGTCCGACCTGGATCGCATTGCTCATGACGCAGAGACCAGTTTTCCCGCCGATCCCGATCCCGAGACCTGGTACTACGAAGGAGCGCTGTTCGCCTACTGCGGAAAAACCCAGGCCGCTCTCCATCTCCTGCAGAGCGCCATCCAGAATAATTATTGTTCGTACTCCAACCTGTTGACCGATCCTCTGCTGGCAAAGTTCCGGGCCGACCCGGCCATCGACAAGCTGCTCACAGCCGCCCGCGAATGCCAGGAAGCGGTGCGAAACGCGGGTGCCGGGCCAGGGCAATAAAGCGGTTTGCATGCTATAATTCTTAGTGCTCCCCTGACGAGATAATATCCTTAGTTTGCAATGACTTGCAGATGATCCGCCGACATTCCGAAAAGGCAACGGCAATGCCGAATCTGCGCCGCAAATCCGAGCACATTCGCGCTCTTCAAGTGACGCCGATGCGACCACAAATTTCTGAATTGACCGCGTAAGGAGTTTAGGAAGGAACAAGCTCGAAGCTAGAGGCTCGAAGCTAGAAGCTAACATGGCAGACGATCCGAACCAGCAACTACCGCTCGACAACATCGGCCCCGGCGCGGCCAACGTGCAGCCCGTCAACATTGAAGACGAGATGCGCCGCTCGTATCTCGACTACTCGATGTCGGTGATCATCGGGCGCGCGCTGCCCGACATTCGCGATGGATTGAAGCCGGTGCACCGCCGCATTCTTTACGCGATGCACGACATGGGCGTGCTGCATAATCGCAAGCACATGAAGTGCGCCGGCGTCGTTGGCGAGTGTTTGAAGAAGTATCACCCTCATGGCGACAGCGCCGTGTACGACGCCATGGTGCGCCTGGCGCAGCCCTGGAGCCTGCGCTATCCGCTAATCGATGGTCAAGGCAATTTTGGTTCGGTCGATGGCGATCCGCCAGCGGCCTACCGGTACACCGAGTCGCGCCTTACCGAGATTGCCGAGGAGTTGCTGGCCGACATCGACAAGGACACCGTCGACTTCGTGGCCAATTTCGACGACACGACGGTCGAGCCGGTGGTGCTGCCTACCCGAATCCCGAATCTACTGGTGAACGGTTCGAACGGCATTGCAGTAGGCATGGCCACCAACATCCCGCCGCACAATCTGACGGAAATTGTAGACGGCGCCATCACGCTGGTGAACAATCCCCACGCCACGCTGGCCGATATCCTGAAGTTCGTTCAGGGCCCCGACTTCCCTACTGGCGGCTTCATTCACGGACGCAGCGGCATCATGGAGGCTTATCGCACCGGGCGCGGCCGCTTCATCATGCGCGCCAAAGCCGCCATCGAGCACGTCACCAAGGACAAAGACGCGATCATCGTCACCGAGATTCCCTACCAGGTCAACAAGGCGAACATGATCAAGCACATCGCCGAACTGGTAAACAACAAGGTGATCGACGAGATCAGCGACGTGCGCGACGAGAGCGACCGCGACGGCATGCGCATCGTTATCGAGTTGAAGCGCGGCTGCGAGCCGCAGATTGTGCTCAACCAGCTCTTCAAGCACACGTCGATGCAGGAAAGCTTCAGCATGATCTTCCTGGCCGTGGTTAACAACCAGCCCAAGGAGATGGGACTGGTGCAGGCCATCCAGCACTTCGTCGATCACCGCATCGACGTAGTGCGGCGCCGCACGGCCTATTTGCTGATGAAGGCGCGCGAGCGCGAACACGTTCTGGAGGGCTATCAGGTTGCACTGGATCGCGTCGACGACGTGATCCGCATCATTCGCGGCAGCGAGAATCGCGCCGATGCACGCATCAACCTGGTTGACTACTTCACCGGCAAAACGGTCAGCGTGTCGGAGGGAAAGTCGGCGAAGACGGCGACGCTCAAAGGCGTGACGCCCACCCAGCTCACCACACCGTTTGATACGCTGCAAGCCGATGCCATCCTGGAATTGCAACTCCATCGGCTGACGCGACTGTCGATCGATGAGATCGTGAAGGAACTGACCGAGGTTCGCGGACGCATCGCCGAGTACGAGGCCATTCTCGGCAGCGAGAAAAAGCTGCGCAGCGTGATCGTCAAGGAACTGGAAGAGGTCAAGAAGAAGTACGGCGACGAGCGCCGCACTCAAATTCAGGACGAAGCCGCCGAGATCAATCTGGAAGACCTGATTGCCGACGAGCAGGTTGCGGTGACGGTGAGCCACTCGGGCTATCTGAAGCGCACGGCGATCTCGACCTATCGCCAGCAACGTCGCGGCGGCACCGGCCGCAAGGGCATGAGCACGCGCGAGGAGGACTTCGTCGAATACATGTTCGTCGCTTCCACGCACGATTACATCCTGGTATTTACCAATACCGGCCGTCTGTACTGGCTGAAGGTGTACGAAGTGCCGGAGCTGAGCGCTGCCGGGAAGGGCAAAGCGATTGCAAACCTCGTCTCTCTTCAACCGGGCGAGACGGTGCGCGCCATGCTGGCCGTACGCGATCTGGAAGAGGAGGGCAAGTATGTGTTCTTCGCAACCCGGAACGGCCTGGTGAAAAAGACGCCCTTAAAGGACTACAGCAATGTGCGGTCGGTTGGGCTGAACGCCATCTCCATTGAGAACGAAGACGAATTGGTTGCCGCCCGTTGCACCGATGGCAACCAGATCATTTTCCTAGCCACCCACGACGGGAAGGCAATTCGTTTCGACGAGGAAAACGTTCGAGCGATGGGCCGAGGCGCATATGGAGTCTGGGGCATGGACCTGGAGCGCGGCGACTACATTGTCGGCATGGCGGTGACGCCCAAGGAGCGAAAGAAGACGAAAGGCACCGAGGATCAGGAAGCGAGCCTCATCCTCTCGGTCACCGAGCAGGGCTACGGCAAGCGCACCGACGTCGACGAGTACCGTTTGCAATCGCGCGGCGGCAAGGGCGTGATCAACGTCAAGACCACGGCGCGCAACGGCAAAGTGGTTTCCATTATGCTGGTGAACGAGCAGTCGGAGGTGATGGTGATCAGCCAGTTCGGCAAGATCATCCGCATCGACAGCAAGAACATTCGCGAATCTGGACGTTCCGCGCAAGGTGTGCGCCTGCTGCATCTGGAAGAAGGCGATCGCCTGGCTGCCGCGTCGGTCATCCCGCCGGAAGAGGCTGCGGACAACGGCACCGGCGAAACGGGCGTGCTGGTGCAGTGAGACAATAGTGACAGATGTAGTTGAGGGCGCGAGCAATCGCGCCCTGTTCACGTTCCAGTGTGTTTTGAAACCGCCTGTCGGCTTTCTGCGAGCAGTTCGTCAACGAGGGATATTCCCGGCGCTAGACATTGCCGCTATTCTTGAGGAGAGACCGTTAGCATCCCGATTCGGCGTGCGTTGGCCAAGCTTTTCGATGAGTTGCCCAGTTGGCGTGATCTGGCGCTGGGCTTGCGACTCCGAACAATATGTGCTGTTGCAACCTTCCTCGGCGCATCCGCAGCCCGGGTCTTGCCCAATATTTGATTTCGTACCAATCCGTAAACCGCCAGTTCGGTAATTCGCATTGAAGCAAGCCGTTATTGATAACAAAAGACTTATTGGCTTCGTTCCGCAATTTCCACTAATATTCTCAGCACTGCGGCCGGGTAAGTAATGTTAACACTAATCCGAAAATTCGTGATACCCTTCAATGCATGGAGATCACCGAAGCGCAGTACCAGCGTATTGCCTCCAGTCTTCCCCGGCAGCGCGGCAATGTGAAGTTGCACAACCTGCAATTGCTGAATGCCCTGCTCTATGTCGCCGAGCAAGGTTGCAAGTGGCGTAGACTGCCGAAACGCTTCGGAAATTGGCATACTATTTACACCCGCATGAACCGCTGGTCCAAGAGCGGTACGCTGGGTCGCGTCTTCGAGCAATTGCAGCGCGAGCAGATCGTCCGCATCCGCATCGAGGCTGTGAGCTTGAAGTCGACCACCGTCAAAGCCCGCCCCGACTTCACCGGGGCATCAAAAATGGACCGCAGGCCATCGGCAAGTCGCGCGGCGGATGGACCACCAAGATTCGTATGGTTGCCGCAGATGCTCGAGCGGCTATAACCTTCCGCGCCTGCCTGCACTTCGCTCTTGTCGAAACCCTCAAATTCCTTAACTAGTGTTAACACCGCTAGACCGGTTCTTGCCCGTTCCATTCAGTCTTGGATCGAGGTTGGCAACAAGTAAGGACTCTTTGCTGATCGCTTGAAGCCTGAACGCTCACGCGGGGCCTGGGCCTTCTTTCGCCTCTTTTGAGATTCAAGGAGCTTCTGTAGTGCCCAGTCAAACTTTTTCTGTAGTGCCCTGTCGTATCGCAGGAGCTGGTCCATGTCCTCTTCCCGAGGAAGAGCACGTGCATCATCGTAATCAGCCTTCATTTTCTGGTCAATGAGATCACAAAGCGGGTCCTCCAGCTTGTCTTTGGCTTGCTCGAGCGAGGCAACAAAACTGATCAACGAGCGTGGCCCCATCAGAACTGCTTTCGTTCACGTTCGTTAGGGGGATTTTGACTGTCCTTGTTACTAACAGGTGTACAAGGGGGATCGACGCCTCGCACATTTTCGGCGAGTCGGCTCGCGTAGTTTCAATCCATTTCAGGAACCCCTCGAGGGCAAGGATTTTATTTAAAAGGCCATCGACTACTTGCCCGGCGAAAAGTGATGAGTTCAGTATCGAAGTAGCATAGACCAACTCTCTCTCCGATCGACTCACACGACGTTGTTTCCACATGCACTCAGCCATAAGTGCACCCAGAACACCTCGGACGGACCTTCTGGTTTGTATTCCTCTTGCAAAGACCCAAGCAGTTTCGCAAATTGCTTCTTGGGATCGCCGTCCCAATAATCTTTGCCGTCACATTTAGGAATAACCACGTGTTCCGCAAACAGCCCGGTTGTCACCGCATTGAACTTTGAATCGTTCTTGCCTGGCTCCGTGCGAGGGCCAGTCGAGAGTTTCGCATTCAGGCGATTCGCGGCAAGCCTCTTTTCGGTAACCGTCGTCTTACGTTTCATGGCAACCTCCTCGGGCGGGGCAGTGAGTTTCGCCCGACAGAGAAGGCTACCAGGGTTCACTGCAGAGATTGGCGAAGATAATACGAAACAGAGCGATGCCGAATGTATTTAGTAATCTAGCCGGGGTTCGATACGCGCTTTTTCGGGCGAGTCGAATTTTTGGGCGGCACCAGACCTATTTTCTTGAGTTTATCGTGCTTCGCTAACAGCAATTTTCTGAATTCGTACTTCAAAGGGAGCGACACCCGAAACGCCATCTCGCCAGTGAGATTGGGCGCTGGCGGCATCGACTGAGGAATTTCTTTAGGTCTCTTCTCCCCGTAGTATCCAGTCGATGCTCTTGCGGAATCTCGCGGAAAGCAACACGAGCATTTCCAGACTGGGTGCAATCTTTCCTCTTTCGATCTTTGATAGGTGTCCTTGGCTGACGTCGAGATGAGTGGCTAGCTCTTGTTGAAGCATGGCCCCGCGTAGCTTCCTGATCCGAGAGCCTACCGCCGTTAAATCGACTTTGGATTTGCCTGCCATCTCGAGGGAAATCTCTTGACTTCTAAATTCATAAATGGCATATTCATTATGCGCATATGCCGTTTATGAATGTAAATTGCGCTGTCTTTTTGTACTCCATCCGAGGATGCCGGGCATAGTGCCTTAGGAAGTCCGGAGATAAAAATCAGGCATTAGGAGGCGATATGAGCGAGTCTCAAGAACAACGTGCCAGTGCACGACCGCAGAGAAATCCTCTCATACGCGAAAACTTGCGGTTCGCCCACCGGCTGATTGCTGGTACTCTGCCCATTCGATTGGCCGAGTCGCTGAAAACCCTATCTCAGGATTTCCATTTTTCTCTGAACAGAGGTGAACTCCAACTCCTCAACAATTCGTGGTACGTGACACACACGGGCCTGCTTCGGCTGGCGCGTCGCAAGAGATGCCGCGGTATCCACGTCGAGGCCGTTGATTCGCTTTGTGATTCTGCAGCCAATCGTTTCGTCCTTAAGGCGACGGTGTATCCGTCCAAAGATTCCTCGGGCTTCGTCGGCTATGGCGACGCTGACCCCTCCAACGTTTCCCTCCTGGTCCGCGGCGCCGAGATGCGCATAGCCGAAACCCGTGCGGTCAATCGCGCCCTGCGCAAGGCCTATGGCATCGGCATCTGCTCGGTTGAGGAGATCGGATCCAGCCCCGGTCCGATGCCGCCGGCTCCTGATGCCCAGAAGTTTCCGCCGAGGAATGCCAACGGCAACGGGAGTGGCAATGGTACCGGTCACAAAGTCCGCGATCGGCTGTGCCAGATCATCCGCCAGCACAAGCTCGATCCCGAGCTGGTCAAAGCCTACGCCGTCGACTTCTGCGGTACCAAAGCCCTTAAAGACGCTACTCGTGAGCAAGTCGAAAGCTTCGTCCAACAGCTCGCCGAGGCGGCCAAGAAGGACCGCAGTGCCCTGCTCTGTCAGCTCAACAGCTACGCACCCCCAAGCCCCAGGAGGTGGCGGGATGAAACGTCATGTTCCTGGACTCTCTGATACCGCACGTGATTCGCACTCCGAGGTTCCCGACGGTGTATTTCTCGTCCGACTCGACGGTGCGCAGCACCGCTGGCAATCTCAGAAGCGCTTTTATTTGCTCCGGCTCTCCGTTCTCGAGCCCAAGCCGTTTGCCGGGCGTTCAATCGTCAGCCGTCTGTACTGCACCCCCAAGGCAATGTGGAAGCTGGGCTGGTTCCTGCGGGATTTCCTCTATGACCCCGAACTGTTGAGCCAGGATGAAATCGACGAACGAGCCCTGCGCGGCCTGGTCGGGGTCGTGAAGATCAGCCACACCGTAATCAACGGCATCTCGCTGGTGAACTTCGACGGCTTTGCCCCGGCCAGCCAGTGGGAAGAACTGTCCACTGCCATTCCCATTCCGCCGGCAGCCAAGGGTAACGGCTCGCATAAGGAAAGGGCATCATGATGAACTACAGCTACACCCAGATTTCTCAGTACCTGACTTGCCCTCGCCGCTACCGCCATCGCTATCTCGATGGCTGGCAGGAGAAAGATGTTCGCGCCGCCATGCTTTTCGGCCGCTGCTTCGAACAAGCCGTGGCGGCACTGTTCCGTCACGAAGATCCAGCGGCAGTGCTGTTCGAGCAGTGGGCGCCGTGTAAGGACCTGGAGCTGGCCTACTCGGGAAGCGACACCTGGGACCACATGCTCCGGCAAGGCATTCAGTTGCTCGAACGGTTCACCCAGGACGGCCGCGTCCAGATTCACCAGCCGCAGAGCCATCAACAGATCCGATTCA